>Ga0209490_10000187_pt1 | contig 66426 bp, 61 predicted proteins | sample MAT06_FD_187209 | JGI IMG/M metagenome (GOLD analysis project Ga0209490, IMG submission 187209) | Freshwater microbial communities from Lake Fryxell liftoff mats and glacier meltwater in Antarctica - MAT-06 (SPAdes) (version 2) | ecosystem: Environmental > Aquatic > Freshwater > Ice > Liftoff...
ACATCTTGAACCGCGCTAACTTGGGTATGGAAGTGATGCACGAGCGCAACGCTCACAACTTCCCCCTTGACTTGGCAGCAGGCGAAGCGGCTCCTATTGCGCTCTCTGCACCCAGCATCAACGGTTAATCTATAGCTGGTTGACGGTCTGACTGCTTAAATGAGAAGTGCTCCCTCACATGAGGGAGCACTTTTTAATGAGGGGCTTAGTCCGGTGCGATTCACAAGATGATTAGTGGCGAAGCTGAGATGTTTACACTGCCCAGAACGACGGCTTCCCCCTTGCAGTACGAGACTGTCTGGATACCAATCGCTGGCTCGCACGATCGCCTACATAGTTGGTAGGTAATAGCGACTTTTGCATAAGCGCACAAGGCGGTGATTTCTGGTGAACCAATATGGGTGACTATAGCTACCTACGCATGACTGTTTTGTTTTTGTAAGGAGCGGCTGATTCTGTCGAAGCTTTCCTAAGCGTTTTCTAAGCAGAGGCTTTCCTTGCGTTCCTCTAAGTTAAAAGCGACGGTGTTTTTTTTGAGCACAGTCGATCAGTTGATCAGAGGATGATTTTCTATCAAACTATCGCTCAAAGCAAAGTTGAGGGGCTTATCAGTGCCATGATGGTTGGAGTGAAATGCCTCTTACTTCTGATGTCGCCCAGGTAACCATGCTGAAGCATCTACCTCGTCGTATGCCGCTGATAGGCATTCTAGTGACGGTCATCCTCAGCATTTTTTATGCCACCCTAACGCTTGCAATGTCTGCCAAACCGACGCTTCTGACCGAACCATTTTTGCAATTGCCAACACAGTCTTCTGTGCGCGTTGTGTGGTTTACCGAATTTGCAGGAGTTAAACACACGATCGCTTACGGTTCAGCGTTGGCACGCGCCGTGACGGCGACTACGACACAGTTGAGCCGCACTCGCGAAGATGCAGAGTCTAAGTTGGCTAAGAAATATTCTCGTGTGACGGTGCGCCCCATCTGGCGACATGAAGCAAAGGTAAACGGATTAACGCCCGATCGACGAGTTCCCTATCGTGTCACGAGTATCCGTGAAGATGGCACAGTCATTCAGAGTGAGACATACACCTTAGCAGCGAAACCATCGCCAGGAAAACCCTTAAAGATTTTGCTGACCTCTGATCATCAGGTAAAACCGATGGTGGCAGCGAATCTGCAAAAGGTTATGGAAACGGTAGGACAGGTCGATCTCGTGCTGTTTGCGGGCGATTTAGTTAATGTTGCCGATCGCGCCTCCGAATGGTTCGACGATACCTGTGGTGGTTCCTTCTTTCCAGCCCTGCAAGGTCGCGCTTGCTATGAGCTAGAGAAAAACGGGATTAAGACACGCTACAAGGGGGGAGCCATCATTCAAAATGCGCCGATGTATACGGCGATCGGCAACCACGAAGTTATGGGACGCTTTTCCACTCAGGATTCTCTCGGCGAACAGTTCAACAACACGGTGCCGTATGAAATTGCGGAAGCCTTCCATGATGCCGATTTTAGAACGGTTAATCCAACGTATGATCCAGCAATTCTTAAAGCATGGGTGAAAGACCATTCATTCAATACAGATACCTACGAAGAGATTTTCACGTTGCCCAAAAGCCCTCAAGGTGGAAAGCGATATTATGCAGAGACGTTTGGCGATGTACGGTTGGTTGTACTGTATGTCACTAATGTTTGGCGTACACCCAGTCTTGCCGCAGACGCAAAAGGGAAATATCGGGAACGAGATCAGGACATTGAAGACGCACAAGAAACGGTCAAAAACTGGGGTTGGGGACAGCATCTTTTTGAACCGATCGCCAATGACAGTCCTCAATACAATTGGCTAAAACAAGAACTCAATAGTCCAGAATTTAAGCGAGTCAAATACAAGATGGTCATGTTCCATCATCCACCCCATTCATTAGGTGAGAATGTCGTTCCTGCTTACACTGATCCGCTACAAGTAATGGATACAGAAGAAGTGGAAGTTAAACCAGACGGTCTGATGATAATCGCGCAAGATTCTCCAAGCAAGCAACCGCTGCCAGACCTGTCCAAACCCTTTAAACAAACTGTCACTAAAGCCATTCGTTATGAATATCCCAAAAAGGACGATTACATCATTCGCGATGTAGTGCCGCTGCTGGAAAAAGCAGGTGTGCAACTGGTGTTTTACGGGCATTCGCATCTGTGGAATCGGTTTATGAGTCCCAGCGGGATGCACTTTTTGGAAACCTCGAATGTGGGTAATTCCTATGGTGCTTTTGTGGGCGACCTCAAGCGCAATGTACCCACAGGCTACAAGGAAGAGTACGCTGCAACGGGGAATCCAAACGGGTTGGAGCCGATCGTGCCCACGATCGCCCCGCTCCTTGATGCCAAAAAGCAGCCTATGCCCTACATTGCCAGCAATGACATTACAGCCTTCAGTATTTTTGACACTGGCACAGGCACCATTAGCAGCTACCGCTTTGACACGCGAGAGCCAAAATCGGCGATCGTCAAATTCGACGAATTCCGGTTGAAGAAGTAAAGGCTTAAGCTTGCAGCGTTGGAGCTTGCAGCTAGAAGGCAGAAGCGAGGCTAAAAGCTGAGCTAGTGCAAGCATAAAGATATGTCGCCCGTCCTAACTTCTCTCATCAAGGCTTTGAAGACATCTATAATGGGGCGATCGCTTTTGATCAAGTCTTTAATATTAACACGTTGGCGTGTAGAATGTCTAGTCAGGGTGAGAGTAAATATCAACCATTATTGGATTTCTTGCGTCAGAGCGATCAATTGCAGGTGGCGCTTACCTTTGCCGAAGTCGAAGTCCTGCTGGGCGAAGGGTTGCCTGCCTCTGCCCGCAGTAAGCGCGGTTGGTGGAGCAATCGTAGCAAAGGCGCACTACAAGCCACTGCCTGGATGTCGGCGGGTTATATGGTGGAGACGATCGACTTAACTGAGGAGCGGGTTACGTTTACAAAACCGCCACAAGTTTACAGAGTACAGTGTGTTGACAACACATTGCAGTGGAATAGCGAACTGATCCGGGCGTTACGGCTCCACATGGGGCTGAGCCAAGCAGGGATGGCTCAAGAGTTGGGAGTGCGCCAGCAAACGGTGAGTGAATGGGAGAAGGGAGTTTATGCTCCCACCCGCGCCAGTTCTAAGCATCTGACTTTGGTTGCAGAGAAAGCTGCGTTTCGCTATGAGGTTTACTGAGCGATCGGGTTTTCGTAGCCCTCAAGCCTCTATTTTCAAAGCTCTTTGCTAACAGTCGATTGGGCAAGACGGTTGGCGCTGTGTGGGCGATCGCGCTTAAACTGGAGGTGATCATACAACCACAGTCGTGACTGAAGCACTCCCAGCATGCAAGTTCTTTTTAACGTCATCAGACAAGACCAAACCACTACGCCTAGAGTCGAAACCTTTACGCTCGACGTTGATCCCGGTAGTACGATTTTGGACTGTTTAAACCGTATCAAGTGGGAGCAGGACGGCACACTGGCATACCGTAAAAATTGTCGGAATACCATTTGCGGTAGTTGTTCCATTCGCATCAACGGTCGCTCGGCGTTGGCGTGTAAAGAGAATGTTGGCAGCGAACTAGCGCGGCTACAGCAAGCAATGCCTATTGAGCCAGCAGGCACAGCCCAACCAAAAGCGGAAAGCATCCCTACCATTACATTGGCACCAATGGGCAATATGCCTGTTATCAAAGATCTGGTAGTAGACATGCACAGCTTTTGGAACAACCTGAAGGCGATCGATCCCTACGTCAGTACTGCCGCACGGCACATCCCAGAACGCGAGTTTTTGCAAACACCAGAAGAGCGGGCTAAGCTCAACCAGACAGGCAATTGCATTCTCTGCGGTGCCTGCTACTCGGAATGCAATGCGTATGAAGTCAATCCTAACTTTGTGGGACCGCACGCACTAGCGAAAGCTTACCGCATGATTGCAGACAACCGCGATGAAGAGACAGAAGCACGACTGGAGAAATACAACCAGGGTACAGACGGCGTTTGGGGCTGTACACGCTGCTACTTCTGCAATTCTGTCTGTCCAATGGAGGTCGCACCGATGGATCAGATTAGCAAAATCAAAGGTGAAATTTTAGACCGCAAAGATGCTCAAGCCAGCCGCACGATTCGTCATCGCAAAACGTTGATTGAGCTGGTCAAACAAGGCGGTTGGATTGACGAACGGCAATTTGGGCTGAAAGTAATGGGCAACTCCTTCCGTGATCTGAAAGGCTTAGCAAGCTTGGGGCCGTTAGGGCTACGGATGGTTGCCAAAGGTAAGTTTCCCCTCAGTTTCGAGCCGTCCGAAGGCGCATCTACCGTACGATCGCTCATTGAGTCTGTGCAAACGCTGGAAGCATCCCAGGTACAGCTTGAAACCCTTGCTGATACACCTGAACCTGTAGGTGGCTAGATCGATCAACCGTTAATGAGGATTAGTCAGCGTCTTCAGCGGTTGACCATCCCGGTTGTATAGCAAAATATCCCACTGCCCGTTAGCGCTGGACTCAAACGCGATCGTATCGCCATCAGCCGTAATCGTGGGATTGCGCACCTCCGCCTTCAGGTTTTCCGTCAGGTTGCGGAGTTGTCGCGTTTCGCGATCGTACAGATAAATGCTCGATCGCCCTTCACGAGAACCCGCAAACACGATCAAGCGACCATTCTCCGAAAGACCTGGACTCGACACGATCATGTCAATCGCGTTCAGCCCTGGCAAGTCCACCAAACGATGTACAGTCGTGTCGTAGAGGTAAAGATCTTGACTGCCGCTGCGATCGGACACAAAGACAATGTACCGACTCGAAACGCGCGGTTGCAGGTCAGAAAAGCTGCTGTTCAGGCTGCGACCACCTGGATCAAACGGGAAGTTAACCAGTTGTGCACCACAGCCACTCAGCACACTGGAAATAAGCAAAAGTAGCAGCAGACGGAGATTCACAGAGGCGTGGACTGGGAGGGGAAGTGGAGAAGGATGAGGCGCTAACCTTGTTGTAAAACCTACCCAGATGGATGTTTTTTGTGCTGGAAAACTCCTAAGGAGAGGATAGAAGCCGCGATCGCAAATTGTCAGGCACATCCGATTCTACATTCGGTCCACGATCCATCACTTCGATATCCCATTGTCCACGCACACCTGTTTCAAAGGCAACGTAGCGACCATCCGGGCTGATGCTAGGGTTGCGGAACCAGCCGCGATAATGAGCAGTTAGCACTTCCGGTTGTTGAAGCGCCCGATCGTAGAGTTCAATTTCGGGACGGACATTATCACTGGTTATATAAACGATGTAACGCCCTGTATAGCTTAGGCTCGGTGCTTCTGCGATCGCGTTTTGCCGATTTAGCCGGGGTAGAGTAACCATCTGCTTTTGCTTTCGGTCATAAAGCAAAATACCACGATTACCATCCCGGTTGGAGACAAACGCTAAAAAATGACCATCCCCACTGAGAGCTGGTTGCCCATCATTGTGGCGGCTATCAAACTCGGCAGAAGCAGTAGTAGGCAACTCTTCCTGACCACAAGCAACCGTTAAGACTCCTAGCAGGCTGATGCAGACTGTTACATTAAGCCAGCGTACTCTTCCATGACTGCGATGGCACATCGTTGCAGGCACGTTCAGAAGCCTTTTCAAACTAGCCGATCCTTACGTTCTCGGGGACTGTGAAAGCAGTCAATAATTGCCCCAGTTGTCCTCTTCATCCGTATCAACCGGGCGATAATCCACGTACTCTGAGGAGGGCGCACCGTTTCTTGATTCTGGGCGACGATCGCGAGAGGGCGCACTATCCTCGGCAGAGGGTCGGGAGCGTCGTGGGCGAGAGTTGCCTGACCGTGAGGGGGATGTACCAAGGCTACGGGATGGTCTGTCAGCCCAAAGGTCTGACTCTTCTCGGCTACCACCAATCGCGTCAACAGAGTCGTCAGTTGCACGAGGACGACGTTTGCGCGTGCGATCGCCAGTCCCCAGTCGGGCTTCACCCGTACGGCTTGCGGGACGGCGACGGGGTTCTTCCTCATACTCCTCCCGCTCGGAGCGGACATCACGGGTACCACGAATGCGACGGGCTGCTGGTCGATCCTCATACGGATTCAGCTCTTCCAAATCCGCTCGATACACCCGACTGACTGGACGTTCGTCATCCACGATCGGGGTATTCCGTTTTGCTTGCTCGGTAGCCGCTCCACGCAAGCGAATACTTTCATAAGCAAAGAAGATTGCTGTACCCGCCAGCAAAAACTGGTTGAACTGCAAGATTGGGTCTAGTCGCCAGCCCTGGAAAAAAAGGATACCGCCACAAAGGAGGGCGATCGCAGCAAAGAAAATATCATGATCGCGGGCAAGTCGAGGACGCAGTGAGCGTAGCGCGTAAAGACCAGCACCAGACGCTGCCAGCGCTATGCCCACAAAACTCGCCCAATTCAGTGAGGCGTTTACCATCGCATCCCTCTCCTAAGTACATCCCATGTTAACGACTGATGCCCGAAATCTCCAACCGCTCACTCAAGAACGAGACTCCATCCAGAATACACTCAGAGCGGCGCGATCGACAAAGCCGCCAGACGATTATGGCTCCATTGACCTTTAAGGCGTTAGTCTTCCCGCATATGGAACCCTGGGATCACTTCAGTACCAGACTAGAAGTCCTACTTTCTTGCGATCCAGGGTTCTCCACTCAAGATCAGGTTCGCTAAATACAGTGGTACGGTCCCACTGCCATCATCTGCCTAAGAGCGTTGAATCTTATCTTTCTGGCTAATGAAAAGGAGCGCACCGAAGATGCCTCCAACCACAACACCACCTGCCAGTAGGCTGAGGAAAAAGTTCATTAAAGCAGGGGTCATATTAGTTTGCCTCTTTTTACAACGCTGTCATCATCTTAGCGGGCTGTTAATCACTTGAGAAGCAGTGGCACAAGGTTTCTTAATCAGGAGAGCCACTTTTCTGATGGGTAAGGACAGGAATGGCGCTAAAATTGATGAGAAAGCTGTTTATATCGCTTAAAACTTATCCGGCTGACCTATGGATTCTCTTGCAATTGCCTCCTGGTCATTGGGTTCCGCACTGGGCATCATGACGTTCCTGTTCATCTTTCGCATTGTGCTGACCTGGTATCCGCAGGCAGATCTCAAGCGCTTCCCGTTCAACGTCATTGCTGTGCCTACCGAGCCATTTCTGGCACCATCGCGCAAAATTGTATCGCCGATCGGGGGCGTTGACATTACCCCCATTCTTTGGGTCGGCATCATGAGCTTCTTGCGCGAAATTATTCTGGGGCAGCAGGGGCTTTTGACGATGATGATGGAAGGGAAAAGCTTTTAGCAATGAGTGATGAAGGCAAAGGTAGAAGTAGGGAGTAGGGAGTGGGGAATAGGGAGTGGGGAATAGGGAGTGGGGAATAGGGAGTGGGGAATAGGGAGTGGGGAATAGGGAGTGGGGAATAGGGAGTGGGGAATAGGGAGTAGGGAGTAGGGATTGGGGGGTAAGAGCACCGGAACGCTGCATCCACTCAAAACTCTTCTGCTTCCCCTTAAGCTTCTGACTCCTCATCCCTTTCCTTCCTGCTCTTTCTGCATCATTTGTTCGACAAAATTTGTGTAAATATCTCCTTTTTGAAATTCTGGGCTGTCCAGGATTTTTTGGTGAAAGGCGATCGTGGTGGGTAAGCCAGTCACCGCACACTCACGGAGGGCGCGACGCATGCGTCGGATAGCGGCTGGACGATCGCTGCCCCAGACGATAAGTTTGCCAATCAGCGAGTCATAGTAGGGTGGAATTTCGTAGTCGGTGTAGACGTGGGAATCCATTCGCACACCAGGACCGCTGGGCGGCAGGTACCCGCTGATGCGTCCGGGATTGGGGCGAAAATTATGCTCGGGATCTTCGGCATTGATGCGGCATTCGATCGCGTGTCCCCGCAGCAGCACTTGATCTTGGGTGAGACTGAGCGGCTCACCTTGCGCGATCCGAATTTGTTCCGCAATCAAATCTAGCCCCGTAATCATTTCCGTCACGGGATGCTCGACCTGAATCCGGGTGTTCATCTCCATAAAGTAGAATTCGCCTGACTGGTCGAGCAAAAATTCAACGGTGCCCGCGCCTACATAGTTGATTGATTTCGCTGCCATGACGGCGGCTGTGCCCATTTTTTCGCGTAGTGTGGGAGTCAGCGCTGGGCTGGGTGCTTCTTCCAGCAGCTTTTGGTGGCGACGCTGGATGGAGCATTCTCGCTCACCAAGATGAATGACGTTGCCATAGGTGTCGGCGAGAATTTGAAACTCGATGTGGCGCGGCTTTTGTACAAATTTTTCAAGGTAAACACCGGGATTACCAAACGCGGCTTCGGCTTCTCCCTGTGCTGCTGCAAAGAGCTTACCCAAATCGCTCTCCTCGCGCACCAGCCGCATTCCCCGTCCACCACCGCCTGCCGTCGCTTTGATAATGATGGGGTAGCCGATTTTGCGCGCGATCGTTCGGGCTTCTGCCTCATCCGTCAACAAGCCTGTACTACCCGGTACAGTGGGCACACCGACTCGCTGCATGGTCTTTTTGGCTGTTGACTTGTCGCCCATCGATCGAATCGAATCAGGTGAGGGACCGATAAAGACAATCTGATGATCCGCGCAAATTTCGGCAAAGCGAGCGTTTTCTGCCAAAAAGCCATAACCGGGATGAATCGCTGTCGCGTTCCGGGTCAACGCAGCGGCGATAATGTTAGGAATATTTAGATAACTCTTGCTGCTAGGCGCTTCGCCGATACAAACCGCTTCGTCGGCAAGCTGGACGTGCAGTGAATGGCGATCGACCGTTGAATGCACCGCAACGGTGGCGATCCCCATCTCCTCGCACGTGCGGAGAATCCGAAGAGCGATTTCACCACGGTTAGCAATTAAAACTTTTGAAAACTGCATCTCGATAAATTTTTGGTTCTGTATTGGGTAGAGTAAACGCTTCTGTGCGGCACTGGAAGGGAAAGCAAGGGGGACAGGGGGACAGGGGGGGAGTTTTGAGTTTTGAGTTTTGAGTTGTTAGAGAGGGGTCAGGAATCAGAAGCCAAGAGAGTTTTGAGTGGATGCAGCGTTCCAGTGCTCTTACCCCCTACTCCCCACTCCCTACTCCCCACTCCCTATTTCCCACTCCCTATTTCCCACACCCACAGTCATCCTTCAGTTGATGCATGACAGCAGAGGCAAGTGCGCCCCAGAGGGGAGTGTTTACGTCAGCCGCTCGTAGTCCATCGGCAGTCCAGGAGTTACAGGTTTTCAGGAGGGAGTAGCGTCCAGTGGCGGCATAGAAGCTGCTGTCACCGTCTTGCCCGCTACCAATCCGTTCCTGCCCCTGGCTGCTGGTCTGAAAGGAATCTTCAAGAAAGTGCATCAGCTTTAGATAGTTGGGCTGATTTAAGCTGACGCATTTGAGGGTTTCGCCAGGGTATTGAGGAACAGCGGTATGTCCTTTCACGAAGAGGGCAGCGGGGTTTTGCAGCAGGAGCGATCGCAGTGCGCTGGAGAGGCTAATCTTATCCCAAGAGGGCGTTTCCAAGTAAAAGATGCGATCGCCCCAGCCAAACTGGAGATAGCGGTAGTCGGCGGGAGTGCTTTTACCAAGGGTAGCTAAGTCGAGGTGCTGGCTCCAATCGAAGGCTTCGTTGCGGACAGGCACAAAGAAATTAGTGTGCATCGTGTCTCCTGAGACATAGACTCTAAACTTACAGTCTGTTTGAGGCGATGTGAGCCACTGTCGGGGCGTGAAGGCGGCGATCGTGAGTAGGGCGATCGTGCCCACAATGCTACACAGCCCGTACAGCCCAACTCGTCTCAAAGCCCTATCATTCATTACTGCGCCAAACGTGTTGAGTTAACTTACCATTGAGCAAAAGAGGCTTACCATGAAGCGACTTGAAGCTGCATGTCACTCAGAGGTGCCATATTTTGACCGCTCACTGGCTTCTGACCGTCATTGCCACGAGCTTGCAGACTGACAGCTTGCAGACCTATGAGCTTGCAGACTGATTCAGAGGGTAAGACGGCTCTGCCAATGTCCATCCTACGCTGATTCGCTGGCGCACAACTGCACGCTTTATCGACGGGTTGGTTAGCCTGTGTTCTCTAGCCTGTTATCTCTTGTGACCTGACTATGGTGAAACAACGGCTTTTTCTTGGATCGGTTGCCTTTGGCATCAGCTTTGGCATTAGCTTTTTGACGGGTCGTGATCTGGGCAGAGCGATCGCGTCGGGCATGACGACTACGGTGGCGGCAGTTGCAGCAGCAGTGGTGGTCGATCGGCAAGGCTATCAGCAGGCACATACCAGAATCGCCGACCTCAAAAACCATATTCACGCGCTACAGCAACGGCGGGCAGAAGCTTATCACGCCTTCATGCAGCTTGAAGCTGAAAAAGAACAGTTAGCAGGGAGTTTGCAGACACTAACGTTCCAACCCGGTCAGCCACAGCTTAGCAGTGCGCCCTTGCCTAGAGCGTTACCCGCAGCGCGCAAAGCACTGAGTTGGAATTTAGCGGCTTCAGCGACATCAGAGCAGCCGATCGAGGTCAGACCGTATGAACTGCCTACCGAAATCACAGCCTCTAGCAGTTCACCGTGGAGCCATCAGACATCAACTCAGACAGAGGGTGAGAGTAGCCAGCAGGTGTTTGCAGAGGCGGCTGTAGCCAAACAGAAAATCGAAGCGAGTTTAACGGCGCTCCAGGCAGAACTGAGTCAGATCAAGGGACAAATTACTGACCATCGCCAAACGAGAGAAAAGCTATCGCGGGACGTGGCGAACGTGAGGGAGGACAAGCGCCAACTGGAAGCGACTGTCAAAACGCTTAAGAGCGAAGTGCAGGAGTTAGAAGCCTGTCGAGTGGAGTTAGAACAGTTTTTAACCTACGCGGAGGCAAAGAAGCGAGAACTAGAAACTGGCTCAAATCCGCTTCAAGAAGCACTTAAGCAGTTGCAAACCCAGGTTAGTGCGCTGCAAGAAGAGCTACCCGTCCTGGAGGCTCAGATTCTCGATCGCCGCAGTCAAAAAGAGGCGCTAGAGCAACAGTTAGCGGCTCTCAGTAGTGCACCATTGGGCGTAACTGCTCCTTTGCAGCCCAAATTAAACGGGAGCCAGCCGAGTCATGGCGCAACCACTAGCAATGGCAATCATGCCGAGGCTCATCCCAAACCCGCGATCGCGCCCAAGACTAATGCTAAACAAGCTGTGCAGCCCAAGCAGTCTGTATCCAAGCAACCGATCGTGACCGTCAAGGCGAACAATCAGGCGTTTCAGCCAGGTTCACAAGCTGGAACAGCAACCCTGCTGTCGGAGCCGATCGCGACCGAAAAACCGACATCCGATCTGCCCAGCGAGTGGACTGAATTCATGGTGCAGTTGCCAGAGTACGAGCTACAGGCGCTGAAGGTCATTGTCGAACAGGCTCATCCTGCTGCCGCACTCAAGCACATTGCCGAAGAGAATTTAACCATGCCTGAGCTGTTGATCGACTCTATCAACGAACGCGCGCTAGAAACCGTTGGCGATCTACTGATCGATGCAGGATCGGGAGCAGGGTCAGCTACGATCGTTCGCGATCACCTCAAAATAGTCAAAAAGCTGCTCAAAACCTACAACCATTTGGTGCCTTAACGGTTACGGCAACGATCAAACATCAGCTTCGCCCTTATTGTGATCGAGTTGTGATCGAGGTTGATGGCTGTCCGGGGGAATCGTGCCACAGCGATCGTCACCGAGCCTGGGTCGTTCTCAGAGCGGAAGCGTTGCTTAGGAACGCAAAGGTCAGGTAGCGCAATATCCGCTGACGTAATCTTTCTACACCGCTGCGTTCCGGTTACCCGATTTGCTCTTCCTTCTAGCTCCCAACATGCCAGGATCGCCGCCGCTTCTGCAACGCTGGGAGTACCAACCAAGGCATCGATCGCGCTGGATGGATGGGGCACCGCTACCGATCTCAACCTGGTAGCCTCAAAAAAAAGTAGAGGCAGGTTCCGATCGCGACAAAAGGCGATCAGTCCTGCCTCATTTACTTTGGTGTCGATTGTCGCCAACCCTGCGATCGCGTCTTCCTGAAGCGCACAGGCTCGAAAAACGTCCCGAATCGCTTGCTCTATTAGGCTTTTTGGTGTGCCCTGTTGACACCCAAGACCGACCCAAAGAACTCGACAGGGCAACGCCTCAGCGGGCACACTATGAGAGCTTGATGTCACGCGCTCTAACTTTTAAGGTCAGTATCGCTCGTTAGCGGTAACGCCGCCGCTTTAGGGGCAACCGCATCCTTGCTCGCCGTCAAAGACAATTGTTGCAAGATAGGCGTGCGTGCGACGACGCTATTCGCCAACGTGAACAACGGGTTGGAGAGAATACCAGCCAGAGAGGTCACGATCGCCGTTGTCACAAGACCTACTTGCAGCGATCGCATTCCGGGCAGACTCCAGCTAATCGCAGGATAGTTTTTCACAGAGTCAGACATTTCCTGCGGCTCCTTCACCACCATCATCTTGACCACACGGATGTAGTAGTAAATGGAGATGACGCTGGTAATTAGCCCCAACAGCACGAGACCGTAAGCACCCGCCTGCCAGCCTGCCCAGAACAGGTAGATTTTGCCGAAAAAGCCAACCAGTGGCGGAATCCCACCCAAAGACAGCAAACACAGGCTCAGGCAAAGAGTCAGCAGCGGATCTTTCTGGTACAAGCCTGCGTACTCGCTAATCTGATCTGTCCCCGTCCGTAGCGAGAACAAAATGACTCCTGTGAACGCGCCCAGGTTCATGAACAGGTACGAAATCAGATAAAAAAGCAGACTTGCATAGCCTGCGTCACTGTCAACGACCAGACCAATCATCACAAAACCCGCTTGACCGATAGAGGAATACGCCAGCAGACGCTTCATGCTGGTCTGCGCCAATGCCACCACATTCCCCAAAATGAGGCTGAGGACTGCCAGTACCGTCATGACTAGATGCCACTCTTCCGTCAGCAAGGGGAAGGCTGTCACCAGCAGGCGAATTGCCAGAGCGAAGCCAGCCGCTTTAGAGCCCACTGAGAGGAAGGCAACTACGGGCGTAGGAGCGCCTTCGTACACGTCTGGAGTCCACTGGTGAAAGGGCACAGCGGCAATTTTGAACGCGATTCCCGCGATCGCAAATACCAGTGCAATCACCAGCCCCAACGACTGAGCGGAGCCAGTATCAGCAATGCTAGCAGCGATCGCGCTGAGAGTCGTTTCACCTCCAGACAGCCCGTACAACAGCGAAAGACCGTACAGAAAAATCGCAGAGCTGGATGCGCCAATCAGCAGATACTTCAACGACGCTTCGTTTGAGCGAGGATCGCGTTTCGTGTAGCCCGTCAGGAGATACGACGAAATACTCAACGTTTCCAGCGAGACGAAAATCATGACCAGTTCGTCTGCACCAGAAAGGAACATGCCCCCGATCGTGGCGGTGAGCAAGATCGACAAAAACTCTGCCAGGGGTGTACCGGAGCGATTAATGTAGCTAATCGACATCAGAATGGTCACCACTGCCGACAGCGCCACAATGCCTCGCAGGAGGACGCTCAGCGCATCGCCGTTAAAGCTTCCCAGAAAGGCGATCGGGTCTGACGTATGCCACTGGTAATACAAAGCGACAACCGCCGTCAGCAGCCCCCCAATGGCAAAGTAGGGTGTCCAGCGCGAGGAGGCAGCTCGTCCCACAATCAAGTCACCCACAATAACGATCATGAGGGTGGTAATCACAATGCCTTCTGGCAGAATCGTCCCAGCGTTAAGCTGAGCAGCAAGCGTGGCGAAATCCATGAGGAGTAGCTCTATGAATAAGATACGTTAGGGTTACGTGGAGGGAGGACGCGATCGGCTCCCTGGGTAATGAGGTCTTTTAGCAGCCAGGAGACGAGAGAGTCAGAAATCCTCTACAGTGGATTCTACATCGCAATTTACTGTAGCGCTGTATTCCGCAGCATTGGGTTTAAAGTCGGTGATGTGCGCGATCGTTACTAGCCAATTTTTTTACTTCCCTCCTGGCAAATACCTGAACGTCCTTTCCAGCATCTAACGCAGCCGACAACAAGTTGACGATCGCCCAGCTTAATTTTCAGCCATAACGTCTCAGGAATTTCTCACGTCCCCTGGTAGTCACTGCAATATTAGCTATAAGAGAGATTAGGGAACCTGATCGCCGCGATATCCTTTCTAACGTTAACGATCCTATGTCAAAGCTTGTCATCGTCGAGTCGCCCACTAAAGCGCGCACCATTCGTAACTACCTGCCTGCGGGGTATCGGGTCGAAGCGTCGATGGGGCATGTGCGTGATTTGCCCCAATCCGCGAGTGAAATCCCGGCAAGCGTGAAGGGCGAAAAGTGGGCACCGCTGGGCGTGAACGTGGAAGCAAACTTTGAGCCGCTCTATGTGGTGCCGCAGGATAAGAAAAAGATTGTTAAAGAGCTGAAAGAGGCGCTCAAAGGCGTTGACGAACTCTTCCTGGCAACGGACGAAGACCGAGAAGGGGAAAGCATTAGCTGGCATTTGCTGCAACTGCTCAAGCCCACCGTGCCCATCAGACGCATGGTGTTTCACGAAATCACCGAAGATGCCATTCGGCAAGCGATTACCAACTGCCGTGATGTGGATGAACGGTTGGTACGTGCCCAGGAAACGCGTCGGATTCTCGATCGCCTCGTCGGTTACACCCTTTCTCCCCTGCTGTGGAAGAAAATTGCCTTTGGGCTGTCTGCGGGACGGGTACAGTCTGTCTCGGTGCGCCTGCTAGTGAGACGTGAGCGTGAACGACGAGCCTTCCGGCAAGGCAGCTATTGGGATTTGAAGGCAGCTTTAGAGGTGAGGGGTGAGGCAAATGCGTCTCACTTTGAAGCGCGATTAGTGACGCTGGCGGGTGTTAGGGTCGCCAACGGGAGTGATTTCGATGAGGCGACAGGACAGGTGATTGCGGGGCGCAACGTGGTGCTGCTGAATGAGGCAGAGGCACGATCGCTGCAAGATCGGATTCGCGATCGACCCTGGACAGTCACCAACCTGGAAGAGCGTCCCGTTACCCGCAAACCCTCGCCACCCTTTACGACCTCCACGCTGCAACAGGAGTCAAACCGCAAGCTAGGGCTTTCTGCCCGTGACACGATGCGTACCGCGCAAAGTCTCTACGAGCAAGGCTACATCACCTACATGCGAACAGACTCTGTAAGTCTTTCGCAGCAGGCAATTACAGCCGCTCGCGATTGCGTACAGTCCATGTATGGTGCCGAGTATCTCAGCCCTGAGCCGCGCAAATATTCAACCAAAAGCAAGGGCGCTCAAGAGGCTCACGAAGCGATCCGTCCCTCTGGCAGCACCTTCCGCACCCCACAACAAACCGGGCTGAAAGACCGAGAATTTCGCCTCTATGACCTGATCTGGAAGCGCACTGTAGCCACTCAAATGGCAGAAGTGCGCCAGACCAATGTCACTGTGCAAATTCAGGTTGAGGATGCGGGCTTTCGTGCCAGCGGCAAGCGGATTGACTTTGCGGGGTTCTTCCGTGCCTATGTGGAAGGATCAGATGACCCGAATGCGGCGATCGAAGATCAAGAAATCATCCTGCCCCCGCTGCAAGTTGGCACTACGCCCACCTGCACCAATCTGGACGCGATCGGGCACGAAACTCAACCCCCTGCCCGTTTCACGGAAGCCTCTCTCGTGAAGACGCTAGAAAGTGAAGGCATTGGTCGCCCCAGTACCTACGCCAGCATTATCGGCACGATTATCGATCGTGGGTACGCCAACATGGTTGGAAATGCGCTGGTGCCCACCTTTACTGCCTTCGCCGTCACTGCGCTGCTAGAAAAACACTTCCCAGATCTTGTAGACACCAGCTTTACTGCAAGAATGGAACATGCCCTGGACGAAATCTCGACTGGCGCAGTCGAGTGGCTTCCGTACCTGAAAACTTTTTACCTCGGCGCTACCGGGCTGGAAACCCAGGTCAAAGACCGCGAAAGCGAGATTGATCCTACCGAAGCACGTACCGTCAATTTAGAAAATCTGGCGGCGAAAGTGCGGATCGGTCGCTTTGGTGCCTACATCGAAGCTGAAAACGGTGACGGTATGGTGAAAGCCTCCATCCCCAAAGATTTGACCCCTGCGGATCTCGATCCTGCCCAAGTTGAAGTGCTGCTACGCCAAAAAACCGAAGGACCCGATAAAGTTGGGCTGCACCCCGAAACGGGCGAACCCATTTATCTCAAAATTGGTGCGTATGGTCCCTACGTGCAGCTTGGCGACGAATCCGAAGCCAATCCCAAGCCCAAACGTGCCTCCCTGCCCAAAGGCGTTACGTCCGATACGGTGACCCTAGAGCAAGCAGTAGGGTTGCTCCAGTTGCCCAGGCTCTTGGGCACGCATCCCGAACTGGGGGGCAAAATTCAGGCTAGCTTGGGTCGCTTTGGTCCTTATGTGGTGTTGGATCAGGGCAAAGGCGTGAAGGAATATCGCTCCATCAAAGCAGGCGACGATGTGCTGACCATCACCCTCGATCGCGCCCTCGAAATGCTGGCAGAACCCAAAGCCGGACGCGGCAACCGTGGCGCTGCGAAACCCATCCGCGAACTCGGTGCCCATCCTGAAGACGGTGAACCCGTCAATATTTACGATGGTCCCTATGGTCCCTACATCAAGCACGGCAAGGTGAATGCCTCTCTACCAGAAGGCGAAACCGTCGAAGCGATCGCCATGCCTACCGCTGTGGAAGCCCTCAACGCGAAAGCGGGAACGAAGAAAACCGGGCGATCGCGCAAAGCCAGCACTGCGACTGAAACCACCAAAGCCACCAAGACCAGCGGCACCGCCAAAAAGACTGCCGCTAAAACTACAACTGGCACCAAAAAGACAACCGCCAAGAAAACAACCACTAAAAAGTCAACCACCAGTAAAAAAGCTTCAACAACCTGAACAAATGAGATGCAGTTTGTATTTCTCAATAAGCCGAAGTAATTATGCTTTGCTATATCCAGCAAATATTACGGGTTTATAAGCTCTGTTCTGGAGAGTTGGAGTATACGGATGTTTGATTGGTTATATAAACTATTCATGTGGTTCTGGCGACTATGGAATCGCTTAGATGAGAAAACAAAGCGTGCAATTATCGAGGAAGTCGTCAAGTCATTTAAACCGTTGCTTCGTTCTTTTTATCAATGGTTGAAAAATCGGAAAAAATAAGGAGGAGTGATGTCTGACTTTAAAGAATTCATGGATGAGATTGAGAAATCCCCTACTCAAGCATTGCCAGCATCTGTGTTAACGCTTCCAGAGATATAGCGGTTCTTAGTCTAGTGCGGTACACTTCCAGCCTTGAAGTCCTTTCCAGTCGGGGATCGGCTGTACCCCACTAGCTTGAGAACCGCTATAACAGCAGCCTGGACAGCAGCGACCTTTGGGCTTTTAGCGCCATTCCCATTTCCCGATGATGAAAAACAAAAATTCTCAGAAGAAGTGTCTAACTTAATTCAGGATGAACCTTTTCTAAATGATTTCAGCAATCAAATTGGTGAACCTTTGGAGGATGAATCTGAAGATACATTCGTGGATCGTGCCAGCAATGCGTTGAGACAAATGCTTTACGATAAATTTGGTCTCAAGAATTAGATGAAATGGTTTTCAAAATATTGTTGGCGAATTTCACTAATCTGAATATGCATTTAGATTGAGAGTTCCACTTTGCTGTAATACTTGCTGTGAAAGGCTTTGGCGCTTTAAACTTGCTCAGTTTGAATGATGAACAGGTTACTTGCCAGACTTATTGTCCGCAAACACTTATCCTACAACTATAAAGATCTGGATGTTTTGTTTGATCAAAGTTTTATGGGTGGTATGAGAACCGAAAGATAGCCTCTGTACGCGCTACTGCTAAAAAGGTAGGGGTGAAGTTAGCTTTCTACTTTACATCTTGGGACTTAAGGAACAAGAATTTAATAACCTCGGCGTTTTCCGTAGGGGCGCACAGCCGTGCGCCCCTACCTACGAACAATTTGTCGGTTTTATTTAATCCACGATCCTAAGCGATTATTTGGCTTCCATCACAAAGAGAAATAATTTGATTTACAAACGCCTTTAGCTCTGGGCAAGCTTGAATAGCAATCATCAGTTCGTTTTTCTTCAAAATTTTGGCTCCATGAATGGGCTTGTCGTAGCTTGACTGTCTTCCTGATTCGAAAATTTCCTTAATCCAATAAGAAGGAGGTTTTTGGTGATTCACAGTTTCGGGAGAACCGCTAGGAGCAGAGCGATTATGTTTTGCTAAGGATCTGATGGTTTCCCAGTATGGAAGAAGCCATGCTTCAAAATCATGTAGCGCTGTGTGTGGATAAAATTTGGGGTTGTTTCCGACCCATTCCATCATTTTTTCTTTAGCATCAGTGGCATCTTGAAAATCTGGCTCTTCCGGATCTGTGGTTGAAATCGTATAAAAGGCTACAAAATGCCGCCCGATCGACGGCTGAAACCCAGTGATAGTTTGATATAAGGTTGTCTTATCAGCGCAAAGCCGGGAGAGCCGAAAATCTTTTGTCCCTGTATAAATATCTGTCAGCGCAATCACAGCATCATGCGCACTATTTCCACTGAGTAGATTTTCAACGACACGTCTGAGCTTCTCTTCTTTGGGAATTCGACCATTTTGTGGAATAAACTTGAGTCTTGGCATTTGTTTCCCCAGACGGGTTTGAAGAAACTCACATAATTTTTCTTTAAAAGCTACCTCAGTAGCCCCTTCAACCAAAATAGCAATTTTCACGGACGACCACCCATCAAATTCATCGCCCAAACTTGGTCTAGGCTGTAATCTTCCAGCCATTTATCCAGATCAAGAGTGTCCGCCCAAGTCATCTTTGCCTCACCTTCTTCAAGGTCACAAATTAAAACTTCATGTGGTTCAAGAAATCTGATGAGCCGATCTGAATGCGTTGCTACTATAAGCTGTGTGTGTTTTGAAGCTTCTCTCATTAAATACACTAAATGTCTTAAAAGTTCAGGGTGTAAGCTAATTTCTGGTTCATCTAGCAGAGTTATTGTTGTCAAGCTTTGGCTTTGTAAGAGAGTAACTAACCAAAGAAAGCGTAGTGTCCCTTCTGATAGCTCATGAACATATATAGGTTGAGAAAAATTTTTATCCGTCCAAGTCATGGAAATAGTTCCTGCTGCAACTGGAGGGAAATTTAGTCGCTCAAAGTCTGGAAACGCTATAGAAATAACGTCTTCAACCATTTCAAAGCGATCTCTATCAGTTTCTCGAAGATCATAGAGACAGGAAACTAAGTCTTCGCCACTGGCACCAGGCAATTTCGCAGGGCGCATTGCTTGAGGTAGGCGAATTGGGCTATTCTCCGAAACATTAAGTGCTCCGTAGTAGGTACAGGAAGCTAGAGTTTTCCTTAAGCTCTCAGGTTCACGATACATCTTAGGAACCTGAGAAAGTGACGTTTCAAGATGATCGTGTTCCCAATCCGGTGGCAGAAGCTTCCGTTCTAGCTGACTAAAGTATCTAATATCTAAACCATAGGATTCAATGTATTTAAACGGTTCAGGTGCAGTCGGATTGTTTTGTTGCGTTAAAGTTTCCTTGCTGATTTCGTAGGATATACCTTTAGGCGACAAAGTTAAGTCGTACTTTAAGGGTCGCCTATCTGGTACTTTCATTGAAACTGCAATTTCAAGCTCATACGCTTTCCCTCTAGTTAAAATTTGGTTTAAACCACCTTTACTTTGTAGCATCTTAGGTAAATTGCCATTAGCGGAAGCAGCTAGCACTGAAAGTATGTCTAGGAAAGAGGTTTTTCCCGCTCCATTCGCTCCGATCATGACAATAAGATCTCTCATCTCAAGATCAACCTGTCGAAGGCGGCGAAAGCCTCTTATTGATATATTTTCAAATCTTTCCATAAGACTAGTGATTACCACTGACAGTAGTCAAACTTGCCCAAGTGGCAAGGTCTAGATCACCCTCAGTATATCTACGATTGGGATAAAACCAAGTGAGTGGGAGAACCTTAGGGAAAGGCGCAGAAATAAGCTACCAACCAACGCGGGAATCCTGGTAGGGGCATTGCAGTGGAATGCCCCTACGCTGGGATAGTATTTACCCGCAAGTCCCTTACCATCCCGCCTCAATCTGCCTCACAGCCGTCAACGCCGAATAGCTCACACCTGCCGTCCCCTCACCTGGATGCGTTGAGTCTCCCACCAACCAGAGATTGCGAATTGGTGTCCGGTTTGCAAAGCCAAAGGGACCAAACGTGGGCACTCGCTGACCAATGCCACCGACCACGCCCCGATCGCGCCCCGTAAAGTGTGAAAACGTTCGAGGAGTCGCCGCTTCGACATGTAAAATCGTCTCATCGGTTAAATTGAAGAACTTGGAGAGATGGGCGATCGCCCCCTCGGTGTAGCGCTGCTTGAGTGCTTTGTAGAAGTTTTGAGTTTTGAGTTTTGAGTTTTGAGTTTTGAGTTGTTGCTGGCTTTCAACTCCCCACTCCCCATTCCCCACTCCCCACTCCCCACTCCAAAGCTCCACATCCGTAAACGACGACGCAATAATCGTCGCCTTCCCTCTGGGTGCCCGACCATCACCAGGACGGCTAACCGAGACAAAGAGCGAGTTGTTTTCGGCGATCGCGCCCTCGTAGTCATACAAAAACTGAAGATGGGGCGGGCAGTCTGCTGGAACGGCACTTTCATCCACACCCAGGTACACCACAAACGCGCCAGAACTGGGAGGCAATTTCTCTACCCGCTGCTGGTAGCTGTTTGGAGCCTGATCGCCCAGCAGTTGCATCAGGTTTTGCACCGTCACATTTGCTACCACGTGATCGGCTGGCTCTGTCCACACCTCATCCGTCTTCTGATTGCGAATTGCCACCCCTGTCACCTTGCCGCGATCGGTGTGAATCGCTTCAACCGTGTGGCGCATGAGCAGTTTGCCACCGTCACGCTTCAGTGCAGCAACGAGGCGATCGCTCAACGCCTGCATACTGCCGTGGAGGTGAAACAATCCTTGTGGCTCCTGAGAAACCCCCAATGCTGTTGCCGCATAAAGTAGAGCCGTTTCCTCTGCGTTTACCTGCGAATACAGCTTAAGCTGCAAATCGAGGAACGTCCGTAGCCGCTGATCATCTGCCAAGCCGTAGCCGCGCAGGGCATTCCCCACGGTTGAAAACATGTGCGGCAGCGTCAGAAGCGTGTCGGGACGAACTGCCTTTGTTAACTGCCACAAATCCCACAGATTGCGTGGCGGCAAGACCGGATCGCGTGCCTGAAACGCCCAACTGTAACCGAACAAGTCAGACAATAATTGCCAGAACGGTTCGCTGCCCGGAAACTGTCGCTGGCGTTCGGCTTGCCAGCGCTGTGGGTCACGCCAAACGCTAATCGGCTGGGTTTCACCGGGTAGGTAAACTGCACAGGCAGGATCACAATGCGTTGCAGTGGGTAGGTCAATCTCTAACTCTGAGAAAATCCTGTGATGAATGCCGCCTGGTTCTAAGCCAGCCACTTGTGTGGCACCCACATCAAAGGTAAAGCCCTGACGCTTGAACGTTGAAGCACAGCCACCAGGCACGATCGCCTGATCCAGCACCAGCACCGAATAGCCTCGATGTGCCAGCAACGCGCTTGCGGTCAACCCGCCAATACCTGCGCCAATGACAACCACACGAGGAGAATAAGAGCGATCGCCCTGTCTACCTGACATATGTACAATTTACAGTTCTTAATACTTCCATCTTAAAGCTTCACGCTCTGCATAGCTTTGCCAGCGCAGATTGCTGCGATCACCTGCTGGCATACTATGAAGCCCTATGAATTTAACGCTGTAATGCCCCAGCCTTGTCCAGCAAATATCCGGTTCAGATTAAGATAGATAAAGTTTCCCCCATCGAAGGGCACTGCATGACTTCAACGCTGATCAAAGCTGCGGCTCACAAACTGAACACGCCAACCTTTCGCCGTCTTGCAAATGGGCTGACGATCGTCGCCGAACAGGTACCCGTTGATGCGGTCAACCTGGATGTCTGGCTTAACGTTGGCTCTGCGGTTGAATCAGATGCCATTAACGGCATGGCGCACTTTCTCGAACACATGATCTTTAAAGGCACCGCAAAACTCCAGAGCGGTGAATTTGAGCGACGTATCGAGCAACGAGGAGCTGTGACGAATGCTGCTACCAGTCAGGATTACACTCATTACTACATCACGACCGCGCCCCAGGATTTTGCGGCTCTGGCACCCTTACAACTGGATGTGCTGCTGAATGCCAGCATTCCTGACGATGGGTTTGAGCGCGAGCGTCAGGTTGTGTTAGAAGAAATCCGTCGATCGCAGGATAATCCCCGTCGTCGCACCTTCCAGCACACCACTGAATTAACGTTCGATCAACTACCCTATCGCCGCCAGGTGCTTGGACCGACCACTGTCATTGAGCAACTCACGGCTCAACAAATGCGTGACTTTCACCAGCACTGGTATCAACCGCAGGCGATGACTGCGGTTGCAGTCGGCAATTTGCCTGTAGAGGAGTTGATCCGCATTGTTGAAGAAGGCTTTGCGCAAGCGGTCAGCGGTCAGCGGTCAGCCAAAACTTCCCACCCATCCACTCCCCACTCCCTACTCCCCACTCCCCACTCCCTACTCCCCGAAGCCCCCTTCCAACACATTGTGCGCCGCGAGTTTACAGATGCAAGTCTTCAGCAGGCACGTCTGGTGATGATTTGGCGTGTACCAGGGCTGAGTGATCTTCAGCAGACTTACGTGCTGGATGTGCTGGCATCCATTTTAAGCCACGGACGGACGACGCGGCTGGTGCAAGATTTGCGGGAACAGCGCGGGCTGGTATCCAGCATTTCTGCCAGCAACATGACCTATCGCCATCAAGGCGCATTCTATATTTCGGCACAGTTACCGACTGAGCATTTAGATGAGGTAGAAGCGGCGATCGTCCAGCATATTCGCACCTTACAAACAGAGCTAGTGAGCGACGCAGAAATTGCCCGCATTCGTACCCGTGTTGCCAACCATTTCATTTTTGGCAACGAAACACCGAGCGATCGTGCGGGTCTCTACGGCTACTACCAAACGCTTGTGGGTGATCTCTCGGCTGCACTCGACTATCCCACGCGCATTCAAGCATTGAATGCCGAAGCCGTCCGCACGGCTGCTCAGACGTATCTTTCGCCTGATGCGTATGGTGTGGTTGCCATTAAGCCGGGGGAAGTTGCTAGTTTTTAGTGGTTAGATGCAGGTTTAGCGACCAACAACTAACAGCCAATAACTTCTCCATGTGGAATCAGCTTGCTGCACACATTAGCCAGATGACAGGCACGCCGTTTGAAGTGAGCGATCGCTGCTCTGTGGGTGGTGGCTGCATCAATCAAGGCTATCGGGTTTCTGATGGCAAAACTACTTACTTCGTCAAGCTGAATCACGCCTCAGAGCTTGCCATGTTTGAGGCAGAGCTGGCAGGCTTACAACAAATGCAAAACACGGGCACGATTCGGGTGCCGACTCCGATCGGCTGTGGCGTTGGAGGTGACAGTGCCTACATTATTCTGGAATGGCTTGAATTAGGGCAAGGCAACGATCGGGCTTGGGAAAGCATGGGTCAACAGCTTGCTGCCATGCATCAGGTCAACGTAGCTGAAAAGTTTGGCTGGGAGCGCAACAACACGATCGGCTCTACGCCCCAAAGCAATACCTGGACGACAGATTGGACAACGTTTTGGGTGGAACAGCGGCTTGGCTACCAGCTAGAGCTAGCGCAGCGTCGGGGTGGTCATTTCCCAAGGCAAAACCAATTGTTGGCAGCAGTGCCTCAACTGTTAGCAAGGCATACACCAAAGCCATCACTGGTGCATGGCGATTTGTGGTCAGGCAATGCTGCTGTGACGGAAGCTGGGGAACCTGTACTGTTTGATCCGGCGACGTATATAGGCGATCGTGAAGTTGATTTGGCAATGACCGAACTCTTCGGTGGGGTTCCTGCCAGCTTTTATCGTGGCTATAGCCAGGTTTTGCCTTTAGATGATGGCTATCAGCAGCGCAAAACGCTCTACAACCTCTATCACATTCTCAATCACTTCAACTTGTTTGGCGGCAACTACGAAGCGCAGGCAAACCGCATGATCAGTCAACTGCTTCGATGAGCCGCGAAACAAGATTGCTAGTCCAGATGCCATAAATCGACAACAAACCATTAAAAACGGTTGCTACGAAAGCTGTGGAATCGAATGGCATGGCAGCTCTGAGATTCGTTCTGCCTCTTGAGACCATGCCTCAGTTGATAGTAGAAGGCTGGCTGTATTGAGGTTTACCGGATAGGGTGGTTCCTGCAAAGACAACTTTGAATCTCTAGCCTTTACCTTTGTTTTTGCTTTCACCAGGCTCACCACCCAGGGCAAAAATGCCAACAGTTCCTCAGGTAAGACAGTTAACTCAAAGTGCCAACCCTGATTCATGCCTTGATGAGGCTGATCGCGTTTGAAAAACGTAATGCCACCTGCACCTTTGTTAATAGAAACTCGAAGAATAAACGGTCGTTCCGCTAAGAGACTATCGGGGGCTGTATAAGCGTAGATGCTGACATAGTTCAGATGTTCTTGCTCGTCAACCCAAGACGCAATGGAGGAACTTCGATTGTACGAGCTACCACTAATTTTCACGGGCACATTCATTTCAGCGGCAAAAAGCGTGTAGAACTCACGTCTTAAATTTGAAACCATTTGTACTGCTTCAGGAGTCACACGCTACCTACGCCTCTTAAAAAAGCTGAATTTAGACTATCGACTTTGTTAGTTATCAACCTTGTTAAATATTGACTTTAAATAATCGGATGTAGCCAATTAGCAGGCGCTTAGAAAACCACGATCGACGTAATCGAGGCTCGACTCCAAGCGCTTGGTGATCGATTAAAACCGTGTCATTCGCTCAACACTTCTACAGCCCTAATCTAACGAAATTTTGTTACATCTGTATCTGAGCAAAGCAGATTAACGCTGCTTAAAGCCAACAGCCCACCCCATTTCAACGAAGAAAGTTGGAGCAGGCTTCTGACAACAATAGGGGTGCAGTGACTGTTAGTAACGTGAACGCTGCCTACGTTGCTTGTGCTTGGCGATCGCCTTGCGTTTTTCTTTTTCCAACGGTGTTTCAAAGTGCCGCTTTTTCCGCATATCTTGAAAGATTCCCGCCTTGGAAACCTGGCGCTTAAATCGTCGTAGAGCGGATTCAATGCCTTCGTTCTCGCCAACTACTATCTGGGTCATGCTCTTCCTCCAATTGAACAGGTCGCTGTAAGCTACTGGGACTTTAGACTAAGAACTGGAGGGAAAGGCTTTACAGGAATAAGCTTTCAACCTGCGACGACAGGATCGTTTAGTTCATACTTTAATTAGTGTAGCTAAAGTCCACAGCTAGAGCGTAAATAAAAAGCCTCTGGCAGAGGGAGCAGTTGCTTTTGATCTGCCAGAGACTCTGAAAATTAAGCTTTGAGCAGAACGCTCTAGTAACGACGACCGCCACCGCCGCCACCGCCGCCACCGCCGCCACCGCCACGATTGTTGCCACCCCAGCCGCCCGAAGAACCACGTTCCTCACGAGGCTTGGCTTTGTTAACTTTCAGGTCACGTCCCATCCACTCAGCGCCGTCAAGTGCTTCGATGGCTTTCGCTTCTTCTTCTTCGGTGCCCATTTCTACAAAGGCAAATCCGCGCAGGCGACCAGTTTCACGATCGGTGGGAAGCTGAACTCGGCTAACGGTACCGTACTCTTCAAAGGCTTGCTTAAGGTCGTCCTGAGTAACCTGGTACGAAAGGTTACCAACATAAATTGACATGGAATGTCTCCAAATTTCAGAGTGTGTGAGAGTTAAATTCGGAGAAACGCTTGTCACTGAACAAAAACGAATTACACAGCCGAAGATAATCCTGTAGGCAAACTATAGCACAGCGATCGAAGTCCGGTTGTGCCAGCCTTTGTAGTCTATCGCAGAAACGGCAAAACCAGTTCTGCAACTTCAGCCGCATAGTCTTCGTGCAAGCCTAGTGAACCAGGTAATCGCTCACTCCAAGCGTTGGGAAGCGCCGCTAGAGCCTCCATTTCAGCCTTGGAGGACAATGGCGACTGTTCGCCAATCACGACCATCAATGGTATCTCTAAGGTTTGCAACGATTTAAGAAAATCTCCACGTGTGGCGGCTGGATCTAACCCACCTGTGACAAAGGCAGCGGGCGCAAATCTATGTCCTCGTGTTTCGTAAGCGATCGACCAGTCTTGCCCCTGATAGTGCCATTGATCGGTCTGGACAGAGCCGCCAATCCGAGCCGGAGCTGTGGTTGAAAGGTCAAGCGTTGCGGAAGCCATATAGTTGCTGGTCGTCAGTCGTTAGTGGATGAGTTGAAAAGTATAGAAAGCTTGCTTGAGGAGATGAGAATTTGCTGATCGCTAACAGTTAGTCGCTAATTACTTAACTCCCCCGGTAAGTGCTGTATGACCACGGTGAAGCCAACAGCGGCACATGGTAATGAGCGGTGGTATCAGCAATGCCAAATTGAATCGGGATCTGGTTTAAGAACGGCGGTTCGGGTAGCTCTTGAACGTGTTGAGCAAAGTACGCCCCAGCACTGAAGACCAGTTCATACATCCCCACTTGCAACGCCCCATCGGCTAATAGCGGACTATCCGTGCGTCCATCGGCATTGGTGAGCACGGTTTTCAGCAACGTTTTTTCGCCAGAGGGCGCGATCGACCAGAGAGCGATCGCCAAACCAGCCGCCGGACAACCCTGAGCGGTATCGAGAACGTGAGTGGTGAGTTTGCCAGACATGGCGGAAGAAGTGAGGGTGAGGGGTGAGGGGTGAGGAGAGAGGGGTGAGGAGAGAGGGGTGAGGAGAGAGGGGAGTTTTGAGTTTGAGTTTTTTGAGTTTTGAGTGAGAGCTATGGCTTGCTTCGGCTTGCGGTGTATTGAATTTCTCTACGCCTGCTTCTGACTTCTGACTTCATCGATCGCATTTGTCACTTTAGATACGCGGTTGCTGGAAGGGTATGATTTCATGAGACCAATCATGGTTTAGCCATCATTTATTCATCCTCCTGGGCTGGTTAGCGTGTCTCTAAAAGCGTTTCGTGGTGCTTTTCTCGATTTTGTTGATGATCCATTCTATGCCTCTGAAGCGGATAGTGTTCGTTATCTGCCTGACGGCTTGCTGCTTTTAGAAGACGGTAAGGTGAAAGCGCTGGGGACGTATGAAAGCCTTCAGGAGAGCTATGCAGGCATCCCGATTACGGCGTATCCCGATCGGCTCATCATGCCGGGATTCATTGACACGCACATTCATTTTCCACAAACGGAGATGATTGCCGCGTATGGCGAGCAACTGCTGGAATGGTTGAACAAGTATACGTTTCCGACGGAGGGCAAGTTTCAAGACAAAGCCTATGCTCAGGAGATTGCATCTTTTTTCTTAGATGAGTTGCTGAAGCACGGGACGACAACAGCATTGGTGTTTACAGCCGTCTATCCGCAGTCCGTAGATGCTTTTTTTGAGGAAGCGAGTCGTCGCCATCTCCGCATGATTGCAGGCAAAGTGTTGATGGATCGCAACGCACCAGACTTCTTGACGGATACGCCAGAAACCGCTTACGAGGAAAGCAAGCAACTGATTGAGAAATGGCATAAGCACGATCGCCTCTTGTATGCCATCACGCCTCGCTTTGCGGTGACATCCAGCGACGAGCAACTGCGGCTGGCGGGTAAGCTGCTGGCGGAGTTTCCCGATGTTTACATGCAGACTCACATTGCAGAGAATATAAAGGAAGTGGCACTGGTAGCAGAACTATTCCCTGACAGTAAGGGCTATCTAGATGTGTACGATCGCGCTGGGTTAGTCGGCACCAAGTCTGTTTTTGCTCATGGTGTTCAGTTGACCGATGCCGAGTTTCAGCGTTTGTCTGAGGCGCACTCGACGATCGCCTTTTGCCCTACGTCTAACCTTTTCTTAGGAAGTGGACTGTTCAACCTGAAAAAAGCGAAGTCGATAGACCATCCCATCAAAGTGGGTCTTGGCAGCGATGTGGGCGGTGGTACGAGCTTTTCGATGTTGGAAACAGCAAGTGAGGCATACAAAGTTACGCAGTTACGGGGTGAAACGCTTTCCTCCTTTCAAGCGCTCTATTTGGCAACGTTGGGAGGGGCAAGGGCACTTTCGCTAGAGAACACCTTGGGCAATTTTGAGCCAGGTAAGGAAGCTGATTTCATTGTTCTCGATCCCAGGGCGACACCGCTGATGGCACGACGCAATCCCTCAGCGATCGCAACCTCTCTCCCAGAACTGGCTGATCAGACCTTTGCCACCATCATGTTGGGGGACGATCGCGCCATTCATGCCACCTATATCATGGGAGAACTTGCCTATGAGAATGAGGCATACAGGCAAACGGGTGCTGCTTAGCAGAGGACACAAGATGGTGAACGATCCAGTAGTGGTAAATGATTGGCATCCAGTAGCGCGATCGGAAGATATCCCAGAAGGCGCACTGCTGCCTGTTTGTCTGCTAGAAGAAGACTTGGTGCTCTGGCGCACTGGCGATCGGGTTCATGCTTGCCGAGATCTGTGCGCGCATCGCGGGACGCGCCTTTCTAGCGGTCATGTAGACGGTGCGACGTTAGTCTGTCCCTATCACGGCTGGGCGTACAACAGTAACGGTCAGTGTGTTCACATTCCGGCGCACCCTGAACAGACGATTCCGAAGCGCGCTCAGGTGCAGACGTATCGTGTGGAAGAGCGCTACAACCTGGTTTGGGTGGCGATCGGTGAACCAGCGCAGGCTATTCCCGCGTTCCCCGAATGGGATGATCCTACCTATCGCAAACTGCTGTGTGGACCTTATGGCGCGTTTGATTTGTGTGGTTTGCGGGCGATCGAAAACTTTCTCGATGTGGCGCACTTCCCCTTTATTCATGAGGGCATTTTGGGCGATGCTGCCTATCCCGTTATTGAGGATTACGGGACGACGATCGAGCCAGATGGCGTGCTCTCCAAAGGCGTGAGCGTGTATCAACCGAACCCTTATGGGACTGGTCAAGGTGGTGTTGTTGCCTATATCTACCGTGCCCTTCGACCTTTCACAGCCTATCTGGCGAAAGAATCAGAAGGTGTCCGTTTTTCGATTCTGTTCTGTGTCACGCCGCATTCAGCGCTGAGCAGCACGCTCTGGATGTGGATGGCGCTGAACTATGACCATCAAACGCCTGCCGCCGACCTGATTGCGTGGCAAGAAAAAATTCTCAACCAGGATATTCCCATCATCCAGGCGCAACGACCCATGCTGCTACCGCTTTACGGTCAGGCTGACTTGCTTTTGAATAGCGATCGTACCTTAATTGTCTACCGCAAATGGTTACAAGCAATGGGCTTGCGCTTTGGGACAGTCGATGGGTAAATGCTGATGTGAGGCGATCAATTTACTGAGTTTGGGTGAGGAAGAAGCCTAGCCACACACCCTGATTAGCGCAAGACATACTAGAGATAGGCGATCGCACCTAAATGTTCTGTAGTAGGGACGTTACATGTAACGTCCCTACAGCATGGGAACTTCTTGATGCAGTACGTATCAATCCCCACCGCAAAAGTGGCACGGCGAGAGTAACCTTAACGATCGACGTTACTTGCGCCCTTAACCTTCATTCTTGTCGTGTAAAGACTCTGAACTATGCTTGAATCCTACCGCCAACACGTTGCCGATCGCGCTGCTCAAGGTGTGCCGCCCTTGCCCTTGAGTGCCGAACAAATGTCCGCCTTGGGTGCATTGCTAAAGCAGCCGCCCGTTGGCGAGGCAGATTTTTTGCTGACGCTGTTGCGCGATCGCGTGCCGCCCGGTGTGGATCAGGCAGCCTATGTGAAGGCAGGCTTTTTGACGGCGATCGCTAAAGGTGAAATCACCAGTCCGCTGATCACACCCAACGCGGCAGTCGAACTCTTGGGTACGATGATGGGCGGCTATAACGTCCACTCGTTGATTGAATTGCTGCAAGCCCCTGATGCCGACATTGCGGCAACGGCTACCAAAGCATTCAGCAAGATTCTCCTGGTTTATGATGCGTTTCACGATGTCCAAGAACTGGCGGCAAAGGGAAACCCCTACGCCAAGCAAGTTTTAGACTCCTGGGCAAATGCCGATTGGTTCACCAGCCGTCCTGAGCTACCAGCGGTCATCACCGTTACCGTCTTCAAAGTGCCAGGAGAAACGAACACAGATGACCTGTCGCCTGCACCCCACGCCACTACGCGCCCAGATATTCCCCTCCATGCTCAAGTCATGCTGGAAACGCGACAGCCAGGAAGTTTAGAGACGATCGCTACCCTCAAACAAAAAGGATACCCCGTTGCCTATGTAGGCGATGTCGTGGGTACAGGGTCTTCCCGCAAATCTGCTATCAACTCGGTGCTGTGGCACATTGGCGACGATATTCCCTTCGTGCCCAACAAGCGCACAGGTGGCTATATCCTGGGCAGCAAGATCGCGCCAATCTTCTTTAATACGGCTGAAGATTCGGGAGCGTTGCCGATCGAGTGCGATGTCACCCAACTCGAAACAGGCGATGTGATTACAATTTACCCCTACAAAGGTGAGATCACAAACGAAGCGGGCGATGTGATTTCCACCTTCACACTCAAACCTGATACCATTCTGGATGAAGTCCGGGCAGGCGGTCGTATTCCGCTTCTCATCGGTCGCACCTTGACAGACAAAATCCGTACCGACATGGGCTTAGACCATAGCCCGTTGTTCCGTCGCCCTCACCTGCCTGCTGATACGGGCAAAGGCTTTACGCTGGCACAGAAAATGGTCGGCAAAGCCTGCGGGCTTTCCGGTGTGCGTCCCGGTACGTCTTGCGAACCCCTCATGACGACTGTTGGCTCGCAAGATACGACCGGACCCATGACCCGCGATGAACTCAAAGAGTTGGCTTGTCTGGGCTTCAGCGCCGATCTGGTGATGCAGAGCTTCTGTCACACCGCCGCCTATCCCAAGCCCGTTGACATCAAAACCCATAAAGACCTGCCTGACTTCATGCACGAGCGCGGCGGCGTTGCCCTGCGTCCCGGTGATGGCATCATTCACTCCTGGCTAAACCGGATGCTGCTACCCGATACGGTTGGCACGGGCGGCGATTCCCACACTCGCTTCCCACTAGGCATTTCGTTCCCAGCAGGCTCCGGTTTAGTTGCCTTCGCCGCTGCCCTCGGTGCCATGCCGTTGGATATGCCCGAATCGGTGCTGGTGCGCTTCAAAGGAACGCTGCAACCCGGTGTAACCCTGCGCGATGTGGTGAATGCCATTCCCTATGCAGCGATGCAACGGGGACTGTTGACCGTTTCTCAAGAAAACAAGCAGAATATCTTCTCCGGTCGCATTATGGAGATGGAAGGACTGCCCGACCTGAAGCTGGAGCAAGCGTTTGAACTAACCGATGCAACGGCAGAGCGCTCCTGCGCTGGCTCGACGATTAAGCTGAGTACAGAGACGGTAGCGGAGTATTTGCGATCGAACGTTGCCCTCCTGAAAAATATGGTGGCACGAGGCTATGGCGATGCCCGCACCATCCTGCGTCGCGTTGCCAAGATGGAGCAGTGGTTAGCCAACCCAAGCCTCATGTCAGCCGACCCCGATGCAGACTATGCCGAAATTATTGAAGTGGATTTGGATCAAATCACGGAGCCGATCGTCGCGGCTCCTAACGATCCCGATAACGTGAAGCTGATGTCCGAATGCGCGGGTGATCCCGTCCATGAAGTCTTCATCGGCTCCTGCATGACCAACATTGGGCACTACCGCGCCGCTGCCAAAGTGCTAGATGGCGCGGGACCTGTGAAAGTGCGCCTCTGGATCTGTCCGCCCACCCGGATGGACGAAAAGCAACTGCGCGAAGAAGGCATGTATGGCATTTTTGCCGCTGCTGGAGCCAGAACCGAAATGCCGGGATGCTCACTCTGCATGGGCAATCAGGCGCGGGTAGCAGACGGCACCACCGTTTTCTCGACCTCCACGCGCAACTTCAACAACCGCATGGGCAAGGGCGCTCAGGTCTACCTCGGTTCGGCGGAACTAGCAGCAGTGTGTGCGCTGTTGGGCAAGATCCCAACGCTGGAAGAGTACATGGCGATCGTCACCAAAAAGATCGATCCTTTCGCCGCTGACCTCTACCGCTACCTCAACTTCGACCAGATCCCCGACTTTGAAGATGAGGGACGCGTGATTCCGCTTGACGAAATGCCCCGCATCGAAGACATCCTGGGAATGCCAACCGCAGCAGCACGATAGAAAAAACCCGCCCGTGATTAAAAATCCGGGCTAACGGAAGGAAGTCCACTAAAGGGACTGAAGGTGCGATCGCTCTCCTCCCACTCCCTACTCCCTACTCCCCACTCCCCTCCCTCAATTCCCTCAACACCCCCCGCGTCATCGGATCATCCGAGAGTTCATCCGTGCGCTGTTCCTGGATGGCTTTTTGGAGGAGCGATTGAAGCTTTTGCTAAATGATTGAAGCATTGGAATGGGATTGTTTTGACTCAAGAGACGTAAATCTCAGCCTTATGAACATCGATCACAGCGGCGCATCGAATGAGAAAGTCCATGCCGAGAAGACCATCAATGAAAGCATTGGTTGGTAAGGCGCAGGCGACGATGGGGAATTGCTCAATGCGATTGCCTAAGCAATGGATCCAGGGGACAGGAATGACTGGAGCCGTGATGCTACCGTTTGCGGTAAGAATGCTCTCGGATCGGAGAGGTTCGATTGCTTTACCTGCAATGGATTGGATAAATCGGTTAGACAACATGGTGTAGCTGGCTCCGGTATCTACTAAAAGGCGAACGGTGACAATGAGAGCGCTATCATTGCAGCCAAAGGCGGCTCTGCTCCAGAGAAGATTGCCTTGCTTTTGAAGTTTATAGGGAGTTTTGCCTGTCACAGAATCGCTGCCCATCCTTCAGGGATGTCACCGACATATTCGATCGCCAGGGTGCCTGTAAGATTGTGGCGATGGGCGGTGATTGCATCGTAGATGGTGTCGCGATCGCAGGAGTGCGCAATGACTTCTCCGCGAATAGGGTTCATCTGGTCGTCGATTTCGGTGCAGGCGACGAGCAGCCATTCGCCATAGTAGCGATGCTTCATTTCTTCGAGGGTGAGAATTTCTGTCATGAGCTTCACCGTCTCAACTTAGTGTGCGATCGAGCGGAAGGTTAACGGGTCTTAGATAAAATGGCACCTGCTGCTATCTTCGCTTAGATCGACGGTCGTGATTATGACGATCGCCCTTTCTCATCTTCATCGCCCTCCCCCACCCCCCTCTTCCAGCTCCCTCAACACCCCCTGCGTCATCGAATCATCCGAGAGTTCATCCGTGCGCTGCTCCTGGATGGCTTTTTGGAGGAGAGCACGAAAGTTTTGCGCCCCTTCCTTCATCCAGGGATGATTGTCGCCCAGCTTTGTCGCAAAGATGGGGAGTGCTTGCAGGTAAAGAGCTTCTGCCTCACGGTAGCGTCCTTGCTGATTGTAGATGCCTGCCAGATTGTGCAAAGCCCTTGCAAGATGAGGATGATCGGCAGGAAGCTGTTTTTGCAGAATGGAAACGGCTTTGAGAAAGAACGATTCTGCTTCTGTGTAACGCTCTTGGGAACGGTAGAGTGCTGCCAAATTATTGAGGCTAAGTGACACACTGGGATGGTCATTGCCCAACTGCTGTTTCTGAATGGAGAGCGATCGCACAAAGAGTGGTTCTGCCTCAGCGTAGCGCCCTTGATCACCGTAGAGGTTTGCCATCTGAAATAGGCAGGTAGCTAAATCTAGCGCTTGCTCTGGTTGAGCTAACCGTTCGATAGCCGTTTGCAAATGGGCGATCATCACGGTCGATTCCTTAATCAGCGATCGCTCCGGATTCTCCTGAACTCTCTCTGCCTCCACAATCACCACCTGATAAAACTGCTGCTGTAATTCTGGGTCATCTGACCGTTGCGATCGCTTGGCGGCAAAAAATTCTCGTAACAGTTGATGGAGTTGGTACATTCCCTGATCCACGCGCTTCAGCAGATGGGTGCCCAAGAGCTGCTCATCGCGAATCTCCTCCAACTCTTCCGCATCCACGTCCGGCAAACACTGCTCCACCAGCGTCCACGGAATTTCCACCAGGGCAAAGAGGCTCAACACGGCGGCTACTTGCTGCGCCGACTCGTCCAATGTCTGCCAGCTCAACTCAAACGCCGCTGCCACACCCAAGGATGCGGTCATGCCGGGTTCGGCTTGCTTAAAGGCGATCGCGTCCAGGCGTTTGTCCTGCAACCGTTGCCACAGGGTTGCCAGCGAGGTATCCGGTTTGCGCGCCAGATACCGCCCCACTAGCTCGATGCCCAGCGGCAAGTAGCCCAACCACTCACAAAGCTGCCGCTCTAGATCCCCGACTTCTTCAAGAAGTCGGGGATCTTTGGTGTCTCTACCCTGATTCACGATCGCCCGCAACAACTCCAGCGCCTTCGCCTCCGACAACACCTCTAGTTGGATTTCCTGCACCGACGATCCGAAGTGCGATCGCGTGGTAAGCAACACCTTAAAGCGCGACTCCTGCGGCGGCAGAAAGGGGGCAATGTCATCGTACTGCTGCACATCATCAAAGATCAGCAGTGCCGCTCCCTCGCGCCAGCGTCCCCAACACCACCGCACTTTTTCGACTAATTCCAGGTTGTCTGGCGGCACCAACTCCAGGCACGATCGCACAAAGCTAATGATCTGCGTGCCCACATCCTCCCGTGCCCGCACCCAGCAGAGTCCACCGGGATAATCACCCTCGCGGCAGTGTTGGCGGGCATATTGCAACGCCAGTTCTGTCTTGCCAATGCCGCCCATCCCCGAAAGCGCTGAAATCGCCACCGTTGATCGCTGCTGCAACTGCGCGTGGATCTGCTCTAGTTCCGCCTCTCGCCCCACAAAGTTCTCACTCCCATAGGGCAGATTCTGCAAGCTGTTTGGCGGATAGACAGGCTTCGGTCGATCCGTCATCGGTTCTGATCGTCCCGGAAAGCTCGGCTTTTGCGGTGGCTTGGTGCGTCCGGCTTGCACCGCTTGCAGCACCAACGCCTGCCCTGCTGACTCCTCAACCCCGACCAGATCCACATAGACGATCGTCGCCAATAGTCCCGTCAGCACACACTCGCCGACACGGATGGGCAGCAGCGATCGCTTCTCCCCTGTTGGATCTTGAGCAAAGGCGGCTGCCCATTCTGGGTGCGTAAACTTCCCATCCAAATAGTGCTGTGACAACACCGCGATCGTGCGTTCTGCCTGCGCTGCCGCCTGTTGCATATAGACGACGAAATTTCCCCCCGGACGGAAATCCCATGCCTCAATGACGATCGTATAGCCCGCCGCTTCCAGAATCCAGGCGATCCACTCTGCCCAGGTTTTGTCGTGGCGATTGTAGCTGACAAAAAAATCTGGCTTCGCTTCAGCTTGCATAGGCGCAACTCAGAGACAATGCTGCATTTTTTCTACTCCAGCATTCTAACCCCCTCCATAAAGTATCAGGGTTTCTTTAGAAAGGCTGGAGACTGTGGGCAGCAGACCGATCCTGGCAGAAAGTTTCGCGATCGTTCTTATTTAAAGTCGCTTCGTTGCCATCCCGCCCTGCATTTAAATGCGGGGCTGACGGAACCAAGTCCATTAAAACAGACTCAACCTTGCCCAGTCCTCTTAAGAGGACTTGCGCCCATTAGCCCGCACTTTAGTCGCGGGCGGGGCAGGCAATCGTCGAGAGCTTTGTCATGCAGCCAGGTGCGATCGTTGCAGCTTGAAGCGTAACCATTCTTGCTCGAAGCACAATCGTTCCTGTTTGAAGCGCCATCGTTCCTACTTGAAACACGATCGTTCCTGTTTCAAACGCCATCGTTCCTGTTTAAAGTGCGATCGTTTCTACTTGAAGTGAGACCATTCCTGCTTGAAATGGGACTGTTCCTATTTAGAGTGCGATCGTTCCTACTTGAAGCGCGATCGTTTCTATTTGCAGTGAGACCATTCCTGCTTGAGATGGGACTGTTCCTGTTTAGAGTGCGATCGTTCCTGCTTTAAACGACATCATTGCAGTTCAAACCGCGATCGTTTTCACTTTCAATCGGAACAGTTAAAGCGGCATCTACAGAAACCCAGTTTCTCTCACGGCACGCGTTATAGATGCAGATTTCGCTGGCATTTTAGCGGATGAGCGTAGAAGTTCGATCGCCAGCGTAACGGAGCGTCACAACCACTCTGAAAAAGTTTGGAACAGGAGCCAAAGGTTCAAACTGATGATGATGAGGGCAACAGACCACGCAAGCACCTTGAGCCACTTGGGATTGACAAATTCGCCCATGAGACGACGATCGCTCGTGAACATGACTAGAGGCACCACAGCAAACGACAACTGCAAGCTGAGGATGACCTGGCTGAGTACGAGCAGATTACCAGTGCTGCGCTCACCAAAGAAGACGATCACGATCACGGCAGGCACGATCGCCAACAGTCGAGTGACAATGCGCCGCAACCAGGAGGGAATGCGGAGCTGTAGAAAGCCTTCCATCACAATTTGCCCTGCCAACGTCGCCGTTAGCGTTGAGCTTTGCCCAGACGCAAGCAGCGCCAGCCCAAAGATGGTACTGGCGGCGCTCACGCCCAGCAGTGGCGACAGCAGCTTGTAAGCATCTTGAATTTCGGCGACTTCCTGATAGCCAGCCGTATGGAAGGTCGCAGCCGCAACAATCAAAATTGCCGCGTTGATGAAGAGCGCCAGCGTCAGCGCTACGGTGGAATCGATCGTGCCAAAAAAAATTGCCTCCCGTCGCTTTTCGGGCGTTGGCTCCCAGGCTCGAGTTTGGACGATCGCAGAGTGCAGGTACAAATTGTGCGGCATCACTGTCGCACCGAGAATGCCGATCGCAATGTAGAGCATCTCCGGGTTCCGTAAGATCTCGCGATTGGGCAAAAAGCCCTGCACAATGCTGCCCGCATCCGGGCGCGAAAACAGGATCTCGGCAGCAAAACACACGCCGATCGTCGCAACAAGCATAATGACGAGCGCTTCAACATAGCGAAAGCCTTTGCTTTGCAAGAAGAGCAAGCCCAACACGTCGAGGGCTGTGAGGCAAACGCCCCAAAGCAGCGGTAGCCCAAAGAGCAATTGCAGGGCGATCGCGCTGCCCAATAGTTCGGCAAGGTCACAGGCGGCGATCGCAATTTCACACAGCACCCACAGCACAAAGCTCACTTGAGGGCTAAACGAATCCCGACACATCTGCGCCAGATCTCTGCCAGTGGCGACCCCCAAACGCACACAGAGCGATTGCAGCAGCACTGCCATCAAGTTGGAGAGCAAAATCACGCTCAACAACGTGTAGCCAAACCTGGAACCACCCGCAATATCAGTTGCCCAATTGCCAGGATCCATATAGCCAACAGAAACCAGATAGCCTGGTCCTGCATAGGCCAGCATTTTACGCCAGAACCCCTTAACATCAGGAATTGGAATACTGCGGTGAACCTCTGGCAAACTGGGTCTATGGTTGACTACAGGCTGCGCGTTGTCGTTAGGGAAGGACATTACCTGGCTTTCACAATCTTTTCATATTTAACTTTATCACTCCTACCCGTGTTGTCTTCAATCTTGAGGCAGACCTTGCAAGTAACGTTGCAACTAAACGTTTATGAGGAAAACTACCGTGTGTTCAAACCAGAAAGACACGGTAGCACGTACGTTTTGGAGTCACTAAAATCTGACAACCGACGCGATCAGATTTTAGAGCGCCGTCCCTTGAAGGTTTGAGGACGACACTATGCTGGTTCTAACCCGCTCGAATCCGCTATGCCAGCAGTTTGGTAGATCTTTATCGTTTAATTATGGAGTTTTGAGTTAGTACAGCTTTCAGCAGCCAGCTTTTACCTTTTACCTTTTAACTTCTGTCCTCTACCGCCCACTCCTGCCTGTCCGCTCTATTTCGACTCTACTGCACCAGATTGGGGTTTGTTAAACTCAGGGAGACCGTGTAAAGGTAGGGTCATCCTGGCGATCGTTGCCAGTCTCAAAGCACTTTGTTGTTCTTTGTCCTTACTCATACGCTAATGGCTGAGCCGCTAATTGAACTAAAGGGAGTGTCCAGAGCCTTTGGTAGCCGTGTCATTTTAGACCGCGTTGACTTAACGCTCTATCGGGGCGATGCGTTGGGCATTATTGGTCCATCCGGTACAGGCAAGTCAACGATTCTGCGGATTATGGCTGGGCTGGATGTACCCGATGAAGGCGAAATTTTTGTTGGCGGGCAGCAGCGGTTAGGGTCGATCGACGATACCCCAGACCCGCTCAACATTGGGCTGGTGTTTCAGCAGTCTGCCTTATTCGACTCGTTGACCGTGGAGGAAAACGTTGGCTTTTACCTCTTGCGGCATTCCAAACTACCGCGCCAGCGCATTCGAGATCTAGTGAATGAAAAGCTAGAGATGGTGGGGCTACCAGGCATTGGCGATCGCTACCCCGCTCAACTTTCAGGTGGGATGCGAAAGCGTGTCAGCTTTGCGCGTGCCATCATTGCCAATCCTGATAATCCCCGCGATCGCCCGGAAGTGCTGCTTTACGATGAGCCAACCGCTGGCTTAGACCCGATCGCGTCTACCGTTCTAGAAGATGTGATCCGGCAGTTGCAGTGTATTAATGTCGGCTGTAGCAGTTATGCCATCGTGACTCACCAGGAAAGTACGGTGCGCCGCGCGGTCGATCGACTGGTCTTTCTCTATGAGGGCAAAATTCAGTGGGAAGGCACTGCCGAGGAGGTCAAAACCACAGATAATCCAATGATTCGGCAATTTGCCAGCGGTAGCACAGAAGGACCGATTCATGCGATCGGTTGATGACTTGAAGTAGTGTGAGGATAGGGTATGCAGAATTCTACAGGCAGCAGACGGCTCTCGCGATCGCTCCGGGAAAGCTCGCTGGGGCTGTTCGTTTTGTTAGCGGTAGGGCTTTTTGTACTGCTGGTTGTCTGGCTGCGTGGGTTTAGTCCTGGTCAACGTAGTTACAACGCCTTTGTCGAATTTGATAATGCAGGCGGCATTAAGCAAGGCACGCCGGTTGCCTACCGAGGTATTAAGGTGGGCGAAGTCGTTGGAGTCAAACCGCAGCCTAGAGGCGTTGTCCTCAAGGTAAAGATCTCACCCTCGGATCTCTTAATCCCCAGCAGTGCAGTGATTGAAGCGAACCAATCGGGGTTAATTGGTGAACCGTCGATCGACATTTCGCCGCTACAAGATTTGCCATCAGGCGAGATTGCCCAACCGCTCGATCGCAACTGCAACCCTAGCATCATTATTTGTAATGGCTCTCGCCTCCAGGGTCAGGCACGACTCAACGTCAACGAACTGATTCGAGCGGTGCTCCGCATTGCCAATTTGGTGAGTGACCCAGAATTTACCGCCAACGTGAACTCAGTGGCGAAAAATGCCTCCAATGCGGCGGCAGGCATTGCTAAATTGAGTCGCGAGGTCTCGAAACCCCTCAAATCAGTGGCTCCCACGCTTGAAGAATTTCGTCTGACAGCACGTCAATTGGGGCTAACGGCACAGGAAGCGAATCGACTGCTTGCGACGAATCGGAGTTCGCTCACCACGACCTTGGACAACCTGAGCGAAGCAAGTGGTGAACTGAAGGGCGCGATCGCCAGCCTGTCTCCGGTGCTCAATCAAGTCAAGCGGACAGAAATTCTTCGTAACCTGGAAACTCTGTCTGCCAACGCTGCGGCTGCATCCGCCAATCTACGCACCTTCTCGCAAGATTTCGGCAACCCTAATAGCGTACTACTGCTCCAGCAAACGCTCGATTCTGCCCGCGCCACTTTTCAGAACACTCAGAAAATCACCTCAGACCTGGACGAGTTGACGGGTGATCCGAGCTTTCGTGTCAATCTTCGCAAGCTGATTAACAGTTTAAGCAAACTCGTCTCTTCCACACAGCAACTCCAACGGCAAGCGGAAGTTGCCCGTCTGCTTGTCCCGGTTAGTGCTGCACTCGATGTCTCTGCCAGCCCACCAGCCGTCACGACACCCACACCAGTGCCCACTGAACTGACAGTTCCTACCGCTGAGGTGCAAAAATAAAAGAGAGACGCAGCAGGAGGGCGATCGCGATGACAAGGCAGCTAATTTCTGGGGTACTGGTGGCTGCTCTTACAGCGATGCTTACAGGCTGTGATTCGTCCTCTTCTTCAGACTTTCCACCCCAGTTCGATCGCCCAAAGCCCAGTGCATCAGTCTCTAGCCCCTGGCAGTCAGCTCAATTAGCGCGCACCCTTACGAAAGCGGATGAACCAATTCTCCAAATTGCGATCAGCCCTGATGGACGGATGATCGCTAGCGGTAGCGTCGAGGGCAACGTTGACCTCTGGGATTTTAAGACCGGGAAGGGGCTACGCAGCTTTAGCGCCCGCTCCAGGGTTGAGTCGATCGCCTTTAGCCCCAACGGACAAGCGCTAGCGACGGGTGGCGATGATGGCAACGTCAGGCTGTGGCAAGCCAGCACTGGACAGTTCGTGCGATCGTTAACTAAGTACCCCTTTCCCGTTCAGTCGATCGCCTTTAGTCCTGACGGCACTACCCTTGCCACCAGCACCTGGAAAAAAACGATCGATCTTTGGGACATCGCCACAGGTCAATTGCGCCGTAGCTTCATAGGGCACAGCGATACCGTTAACGCAGTCGTCTTTAACGGCGACGGTAAAATGCTTGCTAGCGGCGGTTACGATGGCACGATTCGGCTTTGGCAAACCACGACCGGAACACCCATTCATACCTTTGTTGCCTATAAGCGCCCCGTCTATACGCTGGCGTTTAGCCCCGACGGAAAGACATTAGTCAGCGGTGGTGATGACACGATTAAAGTCTGGGATGTGCCCACGACACAACTGCACGCAACGCTAATCGGTCATACGGATGTCATCACCGCTACTGCGATCGCCCCCGATGGACGCACAATCGTCAGCGGCAGTCGCGACAAAACCATCAAGCTGTGGGACACCACAACTGGAGCGCTCATCAAAACGCTCGCTGATAACCCAATCCTTTCAGTGGTTATCAGCCCAGATGGACGCGCGATCGCCAGCACAGGCAACGACGGCAAGATCAAGATCTGGCAAACAACGAAGTGAAGCATACGTTGCTAAAATCACAGCATCAGGCGTTTTAGAATCCTGGAGAAGAATTGCAATGACGGCTCAAGTACTAACCGATCAAGAAAAGCAATACTACACGCCAGAAGAGTACTTAGCCTTGGAAGAGAAGGCAGAGTACAAAAGCGAATATTACGATGGGCTAATCATTCCAATGGCAGGCGGCACTACCAATCACAATCAAATCGCGCTCAACTGCATCGTTGCACTCACTACTGCGCTCAAACAACAGAATTATCGAGTGTTTATGAGCGATGTGCGTTTGTGGATACCGGAGATGCGGTATTACAAATATCCAGACATTATGGTCATTGCTGGGCAGCCTGAATATTATAGCGATCGCAAAGATACCATTACAAATCCACAGGTTGTCATCGAAGTTCTGTCAAACTCAACCCAAGCCTATGATAGAGATGAAAAATTTAAGGCTTATCGCACTATTCCAGCGTTTCAAGAATACATTTTGATTGATCAAACGAGTGTGTCGATCGACCAGTATTTCAAAACCGCAAACAAACGCTGGTCACTCTATGAATACGACGATGAAGAAACCGAATTAAGCTTCAAATCCTTTGATTTTCAAATTTCACTTGCTGATCTTTACGACAAAGTAGAGTTTGTGGAAGAGGAACAAGAGACTAAAAAACCACTCTAGAACTAATTTTTGTAGGATGTATCACGCTACTGCCAAACATTTTTAGGTAGCTTATAAACTCCGAAAATGCGAAAAGGCTAAGTCCTAATCGCTGACCTAGCCTCTAAAGTCTATAAACTTCTAGCAGTACTTACAAAGATGTAGCTGACAAAACCCTACGAAGCCATTGCGACTTCGACCATTTCTTGCAGTTCGCCTTTCTGGTACAGCTCGATCAGAATATCAGAGCCGCCGACAAACTGACCGTCAACATACACCTGGGGAATGGTGGGCCAGCTAGAGTACTCCTTGATGCCCTGACGAATATCAGCATCAGCAAGGACATCTACCGTCTCGAAGGGCACGCCTAGCGTGTTGAGGATCTGCACGACGTTGTTGGAAAAACCGCATTGGGGCATCAGTTTATTGCCCTTCATGAAGACCATGATTTTGTTTTGCTTAATCAGCGATTCGACGCGCTCTTGAATTTCGGGAGTCATAGGTTTGGAGGGATGAGGTGTGTGCAAGCGGACTAAAGAGAAAGCCGATCGTCGATCAGCACTTAAACAGCCTGGCTGGCGATCGCCCAGTCTTGAGGCGTATAGGTTTTGATTGCCATCGCGTGGATTGCTCCGCTGAGCAAGTGCTGCTGGACTGCCTTGTTAACTAATTGATGCTGTTGTACCAGGCGTTTGCCATCAAATTGGGACGACACTACTGTAACTTCGTAGTGTTCGCCATCGTTCGTCAACACCTGAACCTGCGCATCCGGCAGCTCAGCTTTGATCATAGTTTCAACCTGATCAGGGCTAATCATTCGCTCTCCTTGACCACTGTGAATGTTTCTCACTCTAGTCTAGCGTTCAGTGTCAAGCTGAGTCTCGTCGCTCTGAAGACAGGCGCGATCGAGCGAGTCCGCTTGCACCAGCGCTACCACCAACTCAAGGTTGACTAACGAGGCGCTGCACTGGGTTGATCAGCGCGAGGGCGAGGAAAAGGCGCATCCACAAAGCCCAACTCAAGAAGCTGCTGATAGGCTTTTTGCCCCAGATTGCGGGTGGGCTGTTGACTGCGAATAATTTGCACCAGTAACGGCACTGCCAGTTCCGATTGGTTTTGGGCACGATGCACTAGCGCAAGCTGATAGGTAGCCTGATCACGCATTTCGGCGGCTTCCAACGCTTTACGTCGTTGGGTGTCGGCAATGCGGTTATCAATGCCAGAAAAACTGCCAGCCAGATCTTGATAAAAGTTAGACAACTGGTTGAAAACCTGGCGCGCTTCTTGAAGCTTTTTAATTGCAGCCGGATAGTTTTGAGCAGACACGGCTTTATCCGCTTCGTCCATCAAACGCTTGCCGCCCTGCCGGCTAAGAAGCCCCCCATCCTGATCGGTCGGACGCAAAACATTTGGATTATTCGGGTCGATCGGCTGTGCCCGGTCTGGACTCGATGGCAAGACTTGTTGAGAAAGACCGCTTGCAGGCTTCAGCAGCATAGAAGCCGCAAAGAGTGACAGGGAAACAATCCCTGCGGTGCGGAGGAGACGAGTAGTTCCAAAGAATTCCATGAGGCAGCTCTAGCTCTAATTGCAGAAACAGAAGAAACACAACTGTATCAATACTGTGGGTATATTACCATTGCAGGGTAACTCTGCGCTTGAGTAGTCTTTTTGAGTTCGTCTCAGATACTACATCTGTCTGATAGGACAGGGGATGCCTGATAGGACAGGGGATGCGGTGTAGAGTTTGGGGTGTCGTACAGCGTCCCGATGCTCTGCTCTCTATAACTAGCTTTTCAACGAGGTGTTTCGATGACTGACCAAACGCCAGCAAACTCGCCAGGATCTCAGGGATCTGCTATGCCTGAGTCGAGCATCAGCAAGGTGTTGCAGCGTGGCGGTGAAGAGCTATTGCTAGAAAAGGTGGACGATCGCTTTACAGTGAACGCGACCGATCAAGCTGCGATCGCAAAGCTGGTGCAGCCGCTCCCCGCTAACGTGAGTACCGATCGCACACCGGCTCAACTCACAGAAATTGTGGTCGATCCGGTACAGCGAGATGTAGTGATGCAGCAAGTCCGCGATGCCAATGCAGTGAGCTATGCTAGCCATGTCTATCAATTGAAGGACGATCCAGAATCGCGCATTTACCTGACCGATCAAATCACGATTCAGTTTGCATCGTCAGTGCCGGCAGCCGCGATCGCGCAAATAACGGCATCAATGGGGCTACAGCAGGTAAAGCCGATCGCGGGCGTGCCCAATACGTTTGTGTTTATCACCACTGCCAGCGCTCAGGAAAATCCGCTCAAAATTGCCAACCGCCTGATGCAGCGATCGGAGGTACTCACTGCCGAACCAAACATCATCGTGCGAACCCAATCGCACTACCGTCCGCGTGACCCGATTTATCCTAAGCAGTGGCATCTCAACCACGACGGCGGCGCTGATCTGGCACCCAATTCTCACGTTGCGGCTGAGAAAGCCTGGGACATTACACGAGGCATTCGATCGGTGACGATCGCCATTATGGATGATTCTGTAGACCTCACCCATCCCGATTTTCAGGGCATTGGCAAAATTGTTGCGCCTCGTGATTTCAAGGAGAATGATTTCTTGCCCCTACCAGGTGATCCTGACGATAACCACGGCACGTCTTGCGCGGGGGTTGCCACTGCTGAAGAGAATGGGGTCGGAGCCGTTGGGGTCGCTCCTGGCTGTGCGCTGATGCCCATTCGCACGACAGGCTTTTTGGATGACCAGACGATCGAAGACCTCTTCGGTTGGGCAGCCACCAAAGGCGCGTCTGTCATTTCCTGTAGCTGGGGTCCTGCATCCGTCTATTTTCCGCTCTCGCTGCGACAGCGTGCCGCTCTGACCCAAGCGGCAACTAACGGACGCAACGGCAAAGGCTGTGTGATTGTGTTTGCCGCCGGCAATGCAAACCGCCCGACCAATGGCAGTGTGGATGAAAGCGGCTGGCCCAACAACGTGCTGAGCGGACCGACCTCCTGGCTGGGCGGTTTTACCGTGCATCCTGATGTCATCACAGTGGCGGCTTCCACCAGCCTGAACAAAAAAGCGGCCTACAGCAACTGGGGCGCAGAAGTCTCGGTTTGTGCGCCTAGCAACAACGCGCCACCCGGTGTCGGACTGCAAGATGGCTATGTTTTCACCCCACCGCAAGTGAGAGGTGCCTTACCAGGCTTGGGGATTGTGACCACCGATCGCGTTGGACCCTCTGGTTATGCTCCCGATAATATTGCGATCGATTTTGGCGGTACGTCGAGCGCCTGTCCCTTGGTCGCAGGCGTAGCAGCGCTGGTGCTATCGGCGAATCCTGACCTGACGGCATCAGAAGTCAAGCAACTCTTACAACAAACAGCCGATAAGATTGTGGACTCTAGCCCCGATCCGCAGTTTGGCTTCCGCAAAGGCACCTATGAAGCAGGCGGACGCAGCGATTGGTTTGGCTACGGCAAGGTGAATGCCGCCAAAGCAGTCCAGGCAGCCGTGCAGCGTCAGGCAATGGCAGCGATCGCCCCGTCTCGTCAAATTCAGCAGCAAAATACGACTAGCCTTGCCATCCCTGACAACAACCCCCAGGGCGCAACCAGCACCATTCAAATCACGGAGTCTGGCACTGTGCGATCGCTTCAGGTGAGCGTGGCGATCGAGCATAGCTTTCTCGGTGATCTACAAATCAGCCTGACATCGCCCAGCAATCAAACCGTGTTACTGCAAAGCCGCACCCTCGGACGCAGTACCCGGCTCCAGAAAACTTATACCCTGCAAACCACAGCCTTACTCAGACGCTTCCTCAATCAACCCGCTCAAGGACGCTGGCAACTGCGCGTTGTCGATGCTGCCGAAGGCGACACAGGCACGCTGAGTAGTTGGACGCTGGCGTTGGGGGTTTGAGAGCGGTGAGAGGAGTTGTGGAAGTTTTGAGTTTTGAGTTTTGAGTTTTGAGTTAAACCAGTTGTTAGTAGCGACTTTTCTGACTCCTCACTCCTCACTCCACCAAATGATGATCCATCGCAAATCGCACGAGTTCAGCACGATTGTTGGTGTCAGTTTTACGAAACAGGCTGCTGACATACTTTTCGACGGTGCGTGGACTGAGGTGCAGATGTTCACCAATTTGCATGTTTGAATGTCCATCCGAGAGCACTTTCAGTACTTCGCGTTCGCGTTGAGTGAGGTTCAGTGCCGTGACAGCAACCGCTAACGCTGCGTTCTGCGCCGCCGTATGCTTGTCGTTGTGCGTTAGGGACGATCGTGCCTCCTCATGCTCAGCGTTGCGGAATCGCCCTGCATCACCCCTAGCAAAGCGCCACTCCAGCTCAAGCAATTGCAGTCGTTCCAGTAGATTACGCACCACTGCTCCCAGTTCTTGCAGCTCAAACGGCTTGGAGAGATACACATCGCAGCCTGCTTGATAGCCTCGAATGCGTTCTTGCGTATTGTTGCGTGCTGTCAAAAAAACCACAGGCAATAAGCGTGAGGTTGGACGCTGCCGAATACGACTCACCAGCTCATAACCGTCCATCTGCGGCATAGTGATGTCTGTAATGACTAGATGCGGCTGGTATTCTTCAACCAGTTTGAGTGCTTCTTGACCGTCTTCAGCCGAAACAACTAGATAGCCGATCGCGTTCAGGTAATCCCCAATCGACAGCCGCGTTCCCAAGTCATCATCAGCAACAAGGATTGTGAGAGGCATACAGAAGCCGCTGCTAGTATTGTCTAAGCCTTAAAGTACGGCAGTTATTAAAAGTCTCGGCACCAAACTTAAAATATAGCGGGTTTCTAAATTTCTGTGGAGTAGGCATGAGCGATCGCCAGTGGCGCGTTTAAACCTGCTGGAAGGCGATCGCTCATCGTTCAGCAAACACTTCAGGTAAGGCTGATGCTTAAGCTAGAAGGGTCAGCAGGATTACCGTCTAGCAAAACACCACGCTGATTAGCAGACAGGTGACGGGCGATCTTGTAGATCGTCTCCACCTGATCAGCAGCACCGATGGTTGCCGCCAAGGAGGTTAGTGAAAGCGGTGCACCTTCCTGCTCCAACGCCTCTATGACTTCCATTTGCAGTTCTAAAATGGCTGCTGCTGCCTTCTTGCCTGCTTCTACCCCCGGTTGGTGATAGGCGTTGATGTTGACGAGGAAGCCATAAAGACCCACAGCTCGTTCGTAGAGTGCGATTAACGCTCCAATCAGCCTGGGAGTCACTTCAGGTATGGTGACCGTGATGGAATCGCGGTGGTTTTCGTAGAGCGCCTGCCGAGTGCCCTGAAGCAAACCCGAAAGGTAATCCCCAGCCGTTACGCCAGGTTCTACTTCAACAGAGGGCTTCTCACGATCTTTCAGCACTTCGATGAAGGTGAGAAAGAAGTTTGGTACACCTTCGCGCAACTGCTGGACATAGGCATGTTGATCGGTCGAACCTTTGTTGCCGTAGACCGCGATGCCTTGATAAACCGTGTTGCCGTCCAGGTCTCTTTCTTTGCCCAGCGACTCCATGACCAACTGCTGAAGGTAGCGGCTAAATAGCAATAGGCTATCTTTATAGGGCAGCACAACCATATCTTTTTCGCCCTTGCCGTTGCCTGCAAAATACCAGGCAAGCGCCAGTAATGCCGCTGGATTCTCCTTCAGTTGGGGACTGCGAGTGGCAGCATCCATTTCTTTTGCGCCTGCTAACATGCTGCGGATGTCAATGCCTTGCAGTGCCGCGTCGAGCAGCCCCACGGCGGACAGTTCTGAGGTGCGTCCTCCCACCCAGTCGAACATGGGGAAGGTATCTAGCCATCCCTCGGTTCGCGCCAAGTCATCCATTTTGCTACCGGGCATTGTGATCGCAACGGCTTGTCTGGCAAAATCTAAGCCTTTATCAGCAAACGCTTTCTTTGCCTCAATCATGCCGTTACGGGTTTCGGGCGTACCACCAGATTTCGTGATGACGATGACGAGTGTGCTGCTCAGTCGATCGCCCAGACGAGCAAACACGCGATCGAACCCATCCGGGTCTGTGTTGTCAAAAAAGTGAATCGCTAGCGGTGGCACTTCGGGAGCAAGCGCCGCAGCGACAAACTCCGGTCCCAATGCCGAACCACCGATGCCGATCGAAAGCATATCGGTAAATTTAGTCGCCTGGGGTGGACGAATCTCGCCTACGTGAATTTTGTGCGCGAACGCGTCCAGTTGATCGAGCGCTTCGCTGATCTCTTGCTTAAGTGCTGGTGTAGGAGCCAGGTCAGGGTCGCGCAGCCAGTAGTGTCCAACCATCCGGTTTTCGTCAGGGTTGGCGAGCGCGCCTCCTTCCAATGCCACCATGTCCTTAAACGCTTGCTCAAGCTTGGGCTGCATTGCCGCCACAAATGCGTCGTCAAACCGCATCCGGCTGATATCCAGATACAGTCCCAATCCTTCGTGATAGTAAAGCCAGTCCTGGTAACGTTGCCAGAGTGCAGCAGCATCCATAGCAGGGTTCACGCCTCTTAACGTTGGTCACTGTTTAGTGTATCGGGGCGTGGGGCTAGGAATGTTAGGTTTTGGAAAGAAATCACAAAGTAGGAGGTGAAAGGCTAAAGGCTGAAGGCTAAAGGATGAAAGTTTTGAGTTTTGAGTTTTGAATTGCTTCCCCTGCTTCCTCTGCCTCCCTTGCTTCCCACTCCCCACTCCCCACTCCCCACTCCCTACTCCCTACTCCCTACTCCCCACTCCGTATAGAATCGATCGCCACGGGTTCAACTTGCCTGGTAGGATACGATCCAATCGCCCTTTGCTCACATTGCTCATGCTCGATTTCAGCGGCATTCTGCTGTTTTTCACGCCTGGTTATCTTGTTTCGTTGATAATCTTCACCGCGACCTTTGCTCTTTTTAGCCTGGGCTTAAATTTGCAGTGGGGCTTCACAGGGCTGATTAATTTTGGTCACATCGCCTTTATGACAGTGGGTGCCTATACCACCGTGCTGCTGAGCATGAAGGGGGTGCCGCTGGTGCTGGCAGTGCTGATTGGGGCAATGCTGGCGGCTGGCTTAGGTCTACTCATTGGGCTTTCCACACTGCGGCTGCGGGAAGACTATTTGGCGATCGTGACGATCGGTGTCTCTGAAATCATTCGCCTCATTGCCCTCAACGAAGAGTGGCTCACGCAAGGCTCACGGGGCGTTTACAGCTATCCCTTACCGCTGGAAGCGCTCACCCGACCAACGTTGATCAGCAAGCTCGGCATGATTGGCATCTGGACGGCGATTTTTGCGCTGGCAGGCTGGCAACTCTGGCGCTGGACGTGGCAACGGCGTGATCGCCTGGGGCAAGACACCCGTGAGGGCACTCAACCTGGGCAAATCGGCAAACTGACCTTGAGTGTTGCCACCGCCATTTTGGGGCTGTTACTGTATTGGGCAGGCGCAGTTTCGCTCTACGACTATTCCTACAAAGCGGGACTGATGCTGGTGCTGGTGACAGTGCTGGCGCTGGTGTACTGGCGACTGGAGGCACTGGTGCGATCGCCCTGGGGTCGTGTCCTTAAAGCCATTCGTGAAGACGAAGAAATCGCCAAAGCGCTGGGCAAGAATGTGTTTTGGTACAAGCTGCAATCACTCATGCTAGGCGGCGCGATCGCAGGCATTGCGGGAGCCTTCTATGCGTGGCAGTTAAGCTTTATCAACCCAGATGGCTTTATTCCGCTGATTACGTTCCAGGCATGGACGATCGTCGTGTTGGGTGGTGCGGGCAATAACGCCGGGACGCTATTGGGAGCCGCGATCTTTTGGGCATACAACTCGGTAACGCGGTTTTTGCTGCCTGCGATCGCCCCGGCGCTACACGCGATCGTTCCCGCCATCCCGCCAACCTTGGATGAAGGCAGAGCCGGAGCCTTTCGGATTATGATCATTGGCTTGCTGCTGATTGTGCTGATGATGGCGCGACCGCAAGGCATTTTAGGGAAAAAGGAGGAATTGTCACTTGGTCGATGAAACACCCCATGCCTCCGATCCTGTAGAGTCTCTAAGCCCTTCTGACGGTCAAGACCTGGCAGAAGTCAAAACGGTCGATCGTCCCAATAACCTGCCACTGCCACTGCTGGCAGCGAGCGGACTCATCAAAAGTTTTGGTGGCTTGGTTGCGGTCGATCAGGTGTCGATCGACGTTACCAACGGCAGCATCACCGGACTCATTGGACCGAATGGAGCCGGAAAAACAACGCTCTTCAACTTGCTGTCAAACTTCATCCATCCCGACAAGGGTCGTGTGCTGTTCGATGGCGAACCCATTCACCAACTTCAGTCGTACCAAATCGCCCAACGCGGCATGATCCGCACCTTTCAGGTCGCGCGCGTGCTGTCTCGTCTCTCTGTGTTGGAAAATATGCTGCTGGCAGCCCAACACCAAACGGGCGAAAACTTTTGGCTGACCTGGTTCAAGCAAAAGCAGATTGCCGCCGAAGAACGCCAGCAGCGCGAACAGGCAATGACCATTCTGGACTCGATCGGTCTCGCACACATGACGCATGAATACGCAGGAGCCTTATCGGGCGGTCAACGCAAGCTGCTAGAAATGGGACGCGCGCTGATGAGCCATCCCAAGCTGATTTTGCTCGATGAACCTGCTGCTGGCGTGAACCCCACGCTAATCAACCAGATTTGCGATCGTATTCTCACCTGGAACCGCGACGGACTCACCTTTCTCATCATTGAGCACAACATGGATGTGATTATGTCCCTCTGCGATCGAGTCTGGGTGCTCGCCGAAGGACGCAATCTCGCCGTTGGTTCTCCCACCGAAATTCAAACCAATGCCCAGGTGCTAGAAGCATATCTGGGGCAGTAGACGTAAAAGTGGCTCACAGCGCTGCCTCAGCATCTTTTGTGAGCGCTTCAGAGTGAAAACTGCACTCCATTGCTCAAGCAACCGTTTCACTTGAGCCAGAGCTTCTCCAGAATTGGTTGCACAAAGTCGCCTCGAATTCCATCCCGCCGTTGCTCTGCTTCAGCAGTCCAAGCCGCTTGAATCTGTGGGTCGGTGTCACACTCCAAGCTTTCGACTAGCTTTTCCGCCAAGAGCACCTTGGACGCGCTAGGAAAAGCCATGAGTTCGTAAACGTTCTCATGTTAAGCCCAAATCTAGCGCCTCAATTCTAACCGAAAGCGCGATCGGCTTTGTTGTCTTTACATCATGGCGCGATGGAGGCAGCGTGAAACAGTTTGTCACTTGAATGGATCGAATTGCACAATGAGAGTGAGATGTCACCTTAACTAAAACGCCATTATGACTATCGCTGAACAGATTTATGAACTGGTCAAAGCCCTTCCTCAAGACCAGGCTAGCAAGGTTCTATCTTTTGCTGAAGGTATCCATGCGAAACACCTCAATGCCCATCAAGATAAAGGGAGCGATGCGACTGTGCCGTGGGCAGAGCTGGTTTATTCCCTTGCAGGAGCTTGGGGAGAAGACTTTCCCACTCTGGAAGAAATTCGCACGAATTTGGGACAAGACATCTCGCGAGAGAGCCTTTAGATGTACGTTTTGGATACCAATACCCTGATCTATTACTTTAAAGGTCAAGGTCAAGCTGCTCAAAATCTTGCCAGTGTCTCTGTCCGGGAAATTAGCGTTTCGACGATCGTTCTCTTTGAATTACAAGTCGGCATTGCAAAATCTAAGTCCCCTGCAAAACGTACCCAGCAACTTCAACAACTTCTGAGCCGAGTCAATCTAGTGCCGTTTGATCAGGCGGCGGCTCTCGCGGCTGCTAGAGTTCGCGCTCAATTAGAACAGCAAGGAACTCCGATCGGTCAAATTGATGGGTTGATTGCAGGCATAGCTATAGCGCTTAAAGCAACTCTCGTCACACACAATGTCAACGAGTTCTCTAGAGTTCCAGGACTCACGATCGTGGACTGGTATTGACTACCAACTCATAACCATTCTCTAGAAGAGATGGATTTAGAATGCAGGATCAAACGGTGCGTTTGTTTTTCAGCAACGTACTTTATGAGATGGGCGATCGTATTTAGCACCATCCTTCACATAGGTTATTAAGTCGCTTCATTGTCAAAATTTTACATAACATTTGCTGTTTTTTGCGCGGATTGAAGAAAATACATTACTTCTTGAATCACTGGAGCTTTGCGTATAATTTCTATATCCTCATTAGTTAATCGATTAGTGATTGGAGATTGACCATAGTTCATCTCGGACTGAGAAAGCAATTGTCGCAGAGCTTTATGAGGTTGAGAAATTGCAAGACTTAGCATTTCTTGAGACGGTTTATATCCTAGCAACCGAGACAGTAGGACACTGTCCTGAAAAAAATAACGTCTATTGAAGGAATAGCAAGAATCACTTTAACTGGTGTATCAACAGCTACGCTTTCAACCAACTCTTCAATACTGCTGAGGCGTTCTTGTACCAAATCGGGGGCTACTGAATCTGCATCAGCGACAATTGCCACAGGTACTTGTCTGCGAACAAGTAAAGAACGAGAAAGTGACTTGATAGCAGATAATCCACCAGCAGCAACGATTTCGACACCATTCAGGAGTTCTTTTGGAAGAATACATTGGAGTAACTTTACGTCAGACACTCCTTCACAAACAATGTAAGCAATCATGGAATATCTCTCTCCCTAACGTCATAGTCGGGTAATCCATCTTCTACACATACACGGTATTTCAGGGTTAATAATTCACAAATGACTTCTTTCTCTAAAGCGTATTTTATTTCTTCTCCATTCCATAGAAGGATTGTCTGTGGCAAGGAGAAGTAAGAAAGATGGCGAGCCGGATCAGTAAAGCCTGTTCGGCTGAATACTAATCCAATTGTACTTGCAGGACGACGTAAAAGTTGATTGCGAAGTTTAGCGATAGGAGCAATGTCAACATTTACTTTGTCTACAAAGTCCTTGCTCTCAGCCAGACACGATAGACCGGAGGAGTAAACAACACCATCGACTTGCTCAACTTCTTCTCCAAAGAGCTTAACTCTGTACGGCTACTTTACTTCTGCACCATCAAGTTCAAATGCTCTTATGACCAAATATTCAAAGGCTTTGCCTGAATCCCATCCTATTGGATTACGAGCCTCAATGTTATCCCATAGAGAGCGCAATCCATCCCATTGCAGCGATTTGATCATACTTTCGTATTTTGATGCCGCAGTCAATCTTACTTAATCCTCCAAACTCTTACATACAAGCTTTCCATCAAAGCTCATCAAGCATAAAACTGAAAGAAATGTTTCAAACTAAAGTCAGTTAACCTGGCTATTATCTAGACACGAACTTTCCGTCCATATGACTAATTTGAAATAATGGACGGAAAGTTCCCGCTGCCCTTAAATGATCGCCTTACACGTAAAGAGGTTTCCGGCTAACGGTTGCTAGTGCTTCGACCAGGCTACGGACGGCTGCGATCATGGCGACTCGCTGTTGAGTTGGTTTATGGCAGAGCCAACGCCGATACCAGAGGCACCAGCGGCTCTCAAGCGTCTGCTGCATTTAAATTGTCAACCTGCTGGCTGTTGCGGCTTCTAGAAGCTTCTAGCTTTTGCCGAATGGCAGTTTGCACCTTCTCATCAAAATCAGGATCATCAGGACTAGCAATGATCCTGCGTGGACGTTGATTGATTCTGTCTAGATAGACTTGGAAAGCAGTTTGATCGCCGCGATGCTTGAGAAAGTACTGCTTTAATTCAGCATCAGACATGGCATCATAATTAGTCCGGCTCATGAGATAACGCTCCATTGGGCAGAATTTGGAACTCAAGCTCTTCGCCGTAGCCTGCGAGAACATATACATTTCGAGTTCGCACATCAATGCAAATTAAATGTATCGGTTGCAGCATTGTAAACGTCGGTTGATAGCTAATCCGATACAAACTCGCTAGTTGTTCAGCCGTAGGCATTTAGATCATGACATCACACCTTCTGCTGCTCATCTTAGCAATTGTTTCTTATGAGAGTGAACGTTTCTGTCCATAGACTCAATTGGAGTAACAGACAGAAACGTTCCATACCGATAACCGATCGCGCTACACGTAAAGAGGTTTCCGGCTAACCGTTGCTAGCGCTTCGACCAAACTACGGACAGCAGCAATCATGGCGATTTCGCTGTTGAGTTGGTTGATGGCAGAACCCACGCCGATACCAGAGGCACCAGCGGCGATCGCCAACGGAGCCGTCACATTAGACAGACCAGAGGCACACAGCACGGGGACGTTTACTGCACGCGCGATTTCATAGGCAGCGGCTAGTGTTGGCGCAGCTTTCTCGATGAGTCCGAGGGTGCCAGCATGGGTGGGCTGGCTGCTAGTGCCACCTTCGGTTTGGATAATATCGGCTCCGGCTTGTACCAAGGCTTCTGCCAGTTGCACTTGCTTGTCGAGCGACAGAATATGAGGCACCGTCACCGAGAGGGTAATGGTGGGCAATAGTGCTCGCGTGGCACGAGTCAGCGCCAGAACTTCATCCGCTTCAAAGCGACGACCTTGCGCGTAGAAGCTGTCAAAGTTGCCGATTTCAATCAGGTCGGCTCCAGCATCGACGGCAACGACAAACTTTTCTGGCTCCACAGCAGAGACGCAAATGGGCAACTGGGTCAATTGTTTGGCTAACCGCACCAAGTTTGGATCAGCGGCAATGTCCACAAACGTGGCACCACCACGATCGGCAGCGTTGACCGTTGCAGCCACGCGATCGGCATCGAAGTTATGCAGACCGCTAATAATCTTCAGTGCGCATCCGTTTTCCAGGGCATTCTGTAGCAAGGGATGAATCGTCATGGTGTCTCTAGTTAAATTCGTACCGTCCATTTTGCCATCCAATGCCAGGAGATTCCAGCCTTTCAGCTTTTCGCCATCTGTAAAGACTGCTCGATCGTCACGCCTCGGCTCTGCATCGCCTGTGTAAACAAAGCAGTGGATAGCGCCTCTTCGATCGCCCAGACTCCCGGTTTATCGAGCTTGCCCACTAGCAGCAACTCAGTGACGCTCCCTGTCCCGTAGCCCGCTGCGATCGCCGTATTTTTATGCACCAGCGTGGCATAGCTTTTCGCAGGACTGCCGTCCTTCTGACCATCGACTTCGACCCGAATCGCCACACCAATCCCGCTGAAGCGATCGGTCACATCGGTCATAAAGTGGCTGACCTGTGAGAGAAACTCGATTACAGCGCGGGTTTGCAGTAGGCGAGGATGCCACCAGCGGGCAACGCTCCAAGTGAGAAAGTTGTAGAAATCGGGCACAGTGCCAAATTTTGTCATCACCGTTTTAACGGGGAAGGCGCTAGGAATGGTGAATGCCTCAGGCACATCAAACCAGTACACGCCGACGCGACCATAGGGTGGGGGAAATTCAACGACTTCGCGATCGCTATACGGTTTTACCATTTGCCACCGTCCCTTGAGCCATGCCTGAAACGGACGCTGCAAGCCCAGAAAGGTCGTTCGCATGACGGTAACGCCTGCACCACCCGAACCAGCAACTACATAGCTGAGATGTACAGTGTCAGCCGTGTCTAGCTGCTCAATGCTCTGTCGCACCATGCTGTTTGAAATGCCGGGGAAAATGCCTGTGTTGACGATCGCCGTAATACCTGCTGCTGCTGCGGCTTCACGATAGGCGATCGCCGTGCGCGTATAGGACGGATGGTCGCTCACATCCACATAATTCACGCCAGCAGCGATACAGGCTTCTAGCACTCTGCCATCGCGGTGGTGAAAGGGACCCGCACAGTGTACGACGACATTGCGCTGCTGGCGATCGTCGGTCTGTAGCGCATGGATGGAGGCTGTCAGCTTGTCGCGATCGTCTAATTCCAGCTCCAAAGCTTGAACCTGCGATCCTAAAGCAAGCGTTGGTTTAGAACGTTGACTCCTCCCTGTCACTGTAACTTTGGCGTTGGTATGAGTTACGAGGTCAGCAGCAACACGACGACCAATCCGCCCCTGTCCACCCAAAATTAAAACTTGCTGGGTCATCACTCTTTGCATAAAGGTTGTCTACCGTCTCATCGAATCAGTCGTTGTGTGCAGCAGCATTGGCATGCAGTTTGCTTTCCAGCAATGAAATTTTGTTGGTACTGTGCCTGCTGTTGCATGATCGATCGCAAGCGTGTCCAGCTTGTGGAGATTTGCAAACTGGCTCTAGAGGCACATAAAGATCACTTTCATGCTTTAGCCTGTGGGCAGTCTAGCGGGGTGCTCATACCTGGAGTAAAGCCAGAAAAAGAGGATTATCGTCATGTCAATGGCAGGCATTATCAACGGACTCAATGAGTTCCAGAATACCTATTTCAGCACCCATCAGGAACTCTTTCAGCAACTGTCTCATGGGCAAACCCCAGAAGTCTTGTTTGTCACCTGTTCTGATTCGCGGATTGATCCATTCTTGATCACGCAAGCTCAGCCCGGAGACCTCTTTGTCGTTCGCAATGTAGGCAATATTATTCCGACCTATGGAGCGACAGATTATGCCGAAGGGGCAGCGATCGAGTATGCCGTGCATGCCCTTGGCATCAAAGACATTATTGTTTGCGGGCATTCGCACTGCGGTGCAATGAAAGGACTGCTGCAACTAGGTAGCCTCGCTGAAGAAATGCCTCTGGTTTACAATTGGCTCAAACATCATGCTGAAGCTACTCGCCGCGTCATAGCCGATAACTGCAAAGATAAGGGCTACACTCCAGAAGAACTACTGAAAATTGCTATTAAACAAAATGTTCTCACTCAAATTGAAAACTTAAAAACCTACCCCATTATCCGCTCAAAGATGTATGCAGGTACGCTCAACCTTCATGCCTGGATTTACTCCATTGAGTTGGGTGCTGTCTTTGCTTACCATTCAGGCATGGGGTTGTTTATTCCACTGGAACAGCGATCGTTCCCCGTGCCCGATCCCTTGCTCGAAAAGGACAGTCGCGGGCGCTGGCTTTGGCTGCAAGCCATGATGGGAGAAATGCGCAGCGAGCGCCCAATCGTGGATCAAAGAGACTGTCTTTAAGCAGTCCAGTCGTCTTAAGAAAGGCGAAAAACAGATTCTACGGTTGCTTTCAGCGATTCCCTCGCATCGCGGAGGGTTTGCGCGATCGGCTGCTGTGTATGCAAAAACACTCGCGCACAGTTGCGTCCCGGCATCCCTGAGATGGAGCCACCGGGATGGGTTCCGGCTCCAGTGAGAAAGAGTCCGTCGATCGGCGTTTTGTAGTTAGCAATTTCGGGTAACGGACGCAAAAAGACCATTTGATCGAGCGTCATGTCAATGTGGTAATAGTTGCCATTGACTGCACCCAGGCGTTCACCCAATTCAGCAGGGCTTTCCACCCGACGACCGATCGTAGCTTTTTTCACATTCGGCGCGTAGTCTGCCAGTTTGTCAATGACGCGATCAGCGACCTTATTTTTCAATTCATCCGTCCAACCCGTGCCATGTTGCCCCGTGCCCTCCAAGCCCGCAATTTTGTAGGGTGCAAAAAACTCGATCCAGACCGTATGTTTGCCATCAGGAGCCATCGTGGGGTCGAGCATGGTGGGCTGCACGAGATAGAACGAGGGGTCAGCGTCAGGGATATTGCCGATCGCCGGATCAGTGTGAGCAATTTCGACGTGCCGGACTGAATCGGCAATCAGCACCGAGCCGATGAGATACTCATCCCGATGCTTGTGATGCTCAAACCGCAGCGGTTCATCCATTGCCAGGTCAATCTTGAGGATGGTTTCGTTATTGTTCACAATGCGTCGTTGCAACCGTTCGCGCAGATCAGGATCAGCCGCATTTAAATCCGCAGGGTCAACCATGTGCACCATCAACCGTTGAGCATCAATGTTTGAAATCACGCCTTTCGTGGCACGATACTCAGTGCCATTCGCCACGCGCACTCCTACAGCCCGACCGTCATCCACCAAAATTTTGGCAACGTGCTGCTCGGTGAGAATATCGCCTCCCAGCGCTTTGACCAAGCGAACTAGCGCATCCACCAACGCACCTGTGCCCCCCTTTGGTCGTGCCATGCCGGGATTGTGCCGCATTGCCATCATGATGGCTCCAATGCCCAGCATTTTTTGCGAGGGTGGCGCACCCAGTTCCGACGAAAGGCGTGCAAGGGGCGCTTTGAGAAACTCGGAGTCAAACCATTCGTTGAGGATATCCTCAGCACTGGTTAACATCGTGCGAATGAAATCCAGCGTTTTATCGGTCGAGCCAATGAGGGCGAACAAGTCCTTAATCTTCGCAATATCGTAGTTACCCGCAATATCGATCAGTGACTTCGGCGGCGCGTTAAACATTGGAATCATTGCTCCGATCGCCCGTTGCCAGAAGTGCGTAAACTCAGCATATTTCTGAGCATCCCGTGGGCTGAACTGCTCAATCTCGGCGCAGGTTTTTTCAACCGATCGATGTGCCAAAAAGTACTTCCCATCAGGATGAGGGCAAAACACAACCGGATCGCAGAACAGATACTCCAGCCCGTACTTGGTTAACTCCAGTTCTTCAACGACAGGACCGAGGTGAATAAACTCGTGGTCGATCGCGCACAGGTTGAACTTGAAGTCTGGCAGTTCTGGAATCACTGCTTCAGTTGTCGCCGCACCACCGGGAACCGATCGTTTTTCCAGCAGCAGCACACGATAGCCCGCTTTCAGCAGATACGCCGCACAAACCAGCCCATTGTGCCCCGCACCAATGATCACCACATCGTATTCCTGCATTTCAGCGACTCCAGAGTTTGTATAGTTTTAGCTTAGAGTACAGGACAAGACAGCGTACTTCATCAATCCAAATATTGATCTTTAAGGTTAGACACAAAATTGTGGGCAACGGCGAGGGTCAGCGAGAAGAAGATCACTGGCGCTGATAGCTGAGACTCGTTCAAACGCCTCAATTTGAATCAGTCCTTAGTTTTCTTGCAACTCTCTGGAAACTGCTTTTTAACTTTTATTGCAAAAGTTTGCGATTTCTCAAAACTAACCGAGTTTAGTTCTAAAGATTGATGTCGCTGAAGGCGTTAGAACGAGACAGTTTTAGTATGCCGAAAATTAAATTTGTGGTGTTCTCATCATAGTGTTCTTCACTCATGACGGTGGCTGTGAATATGAGCGATCGCCAGTGCCTAAGGATCGTGGATTAAATAAAACCGACAAATTGTTCGTCGGTAGGGGCGCACGGCTGTGCGCCCCTACGGAAAACGCCGAGGTTATTAAATGCTTGTGCCTAAGTCGTTCTGCTGTCTTGTATGCATCAGCGAACGTTTGTCTGATTGCTTCATGCCTGAGTGCGTTGCAATTTAATTGATTAGTTTGTTTAAGCTTGGTTTGGGAAATAGCAAAATGACAATTCAACATGAGACTGTTCATCAGAAACCCAGCACATCGTACGCTTTGATGCTGGCTTTAGTAGCAGCCATTGGCGGCTTTTTATTTGGTTACGATACGGCTGTGATTAACGGTGCTGTGGCAGCATTGGGCAATACCTTTCAAGCCAGCAGCGTCGCAGTCGGTCTGGCGGTTTCTTCTGCCCTGTTAGGCTCAGCCGTAGGAGCATTCTTTTCAGGGCAGCTTGCCGATCGCTTCGGTCGCATCAAGATTATGATTGCGGCTGCCGTTCTGTTTACTGTAAGCGGTGTTGGTTCCGCCTTTGCATCCGGTATCCCAGATTTTATGTTCTGGCGCTTGCTGGGTGGGGTGGCGATCGGTGCTGCCAGTGTAATTGCGCCTGCCTATATTGCGGAAGTTTCCCCGGCACATTTACGCGGTCGTTTGGGATCTTTGCAACAGTTGGCGATCGTGATTGGAATCTTCGCAGCACTCTTGAGCGACTATTTCATTGCGGTGCAAGCGGGGTCTGCCGAAGCGCCTTTCTGGGCAGGGATATCCGCTTGGCGATGGATGTTTTTGACGGAAGTTCCCCCTGCCATCATCTATGGCATTGGCGCGCTGATGATTCCAGAATCACCCCGCTACCTTGTGTCTCGTGGACGCGATCGCGAAGCAGCTTCAATCCTGACGCGTCTTGTGGGAGGCGATGTTGAAGCGAAAGTGCGGGCAATTCAGCAGACGGTCATGCGGGAGCGCAAACCCCGCATGTCGGACTTGATAAGCAGAGGTGGCTTGCTGCCGATCGTCTGGGTCGGCATTGGGTTATCCGTCCTACAACAGTTTGTAGGCATTAACGTGATCTTTTACTACAGCAGCGTCCTGTGGCGGGCTATAGGCTTTTCTGAAAAGGACTCGCTGTCCATTACGGTGATTACCAGCATCGTCAACATTGTCACAACGCTAATTGCGATCGCCTTTGTGGATAAGTTTGGTCGCAAACCGCTGCTCATTTTAGGGTCGATCGGGATGACAATCACGCTCGGTACCCTGGCAGTGGTTTTCGGTCATGCGCCGCTTGATGCCGCAGGCAATCCCACTTTGCAGGGTGCCGCTGGCACTACGGCTCTGATTGCTGCCAACCTTTACGTCTTTTGCTTCGGCTTCTCCTGGGGACCGATCGTGTGGGTGCTGTTGGGAGAGATGTTTAACAACAAGATTCGGGGTGCCGCTCTCTCTGTTGCCGCCGCTGCACAGTGGATTGCGAATTTCGTCGTTTCCACCACCTTTCCACCGCTCAAAGACATCGGCTTAGGCGTGGCTTATGGGCTGTACACGATCGCCGCCGCCATTTCTCTGTTCTTTGTCCTGCTGCTCATCAAAGAAACACGAGGCAGAGAACTAGAGGATATGGCGTGACTATCGCCAGACTGAACGCACCTGTTCCATTTTCTACTGACTGGGGAATTCTGGAACAAACTGCATCACCAGGAGAGAACATATGGCAAGCGTGGGCTTAAATAAGTGGATTGTTAGCGGCAATTTGGCAGCAGACGCAGAGATCAAGACCGTTGATCTGCGCAGTGGCGAGAAGGCGAAGGTTGCCAAAGCAACGCTGTACGTTCGCAAAACACGAAATCGTGATGAATCGTTCACTGTGTCGTTAAGCATCTGGGAAAGCTCCGCCGCCTGGCGGAAACTGTCGTTCCTCAAAAAAGGCTCGCTGATCATCTGCACCGGCAGCGTCGAGCCAACGCCTTATGTGTCTAATAGTGACAACAAGCCCCGCGCGGGTCTAGAGATGTCCGTCCTGGATATTGACCTGGATATTATTCGCGGTCTTGACGATGAAGACGGTCAGACCGAAGACAGTCCTTCCCTCTCTGAACCCGACTCGTCTGAAGTCAGCACACAAAAGCGAAAAGGCAAAACCCCCGTTACTGCCTAAAGCGGTCGTCGTTACAAGTAGGGACGTTACATGTAGCGTCCCTACTGTCCCACAATTTACTAAGATGGAAGCAGTCGCATTTGGCTAGTTGCCTCTATCGAAACGGTTTACGGAAAGCTCCAGGGCTTAAAGACCAGTCAGGTCAAGCAGTTGCAGCGGTTGTATCACCAGCGGCTACCGGGCGATCGCATTACCACGTCTGAGTTTGCCCAACGGTTAGCGGCAGTCAGCACGGAGCTGAATCAACCCGTGTGTGCCTACGTCAATCGGCGGGGACAGGTGATGCGCGTTGGGGTTGGCACACCGCGACAGACGCAGATTCCCCCCTTGGAACTGCCCCGTTATGGTGCGGAGCGTCTCTCTGGTATCCGGTGCCTTTCGACTCAGTTGAAGTTTGAGCCGCCTAGCGATGCAGCACTCACTGCAATGGCAATGCAGCGGTTGGATGCGCTGGTAACGTTGACGTTGACGGGTGGTGGCTTTGAACGGCGCGGTGGTGGCGCAACGGGTTATGTTAAAGAAACGTACCTCGCTCATTTAGTCCCTCATCCTGAAACAGCATGGACGGTTTCGCCACCGCTCAGCCTGGATGTGCTGACCAATCAGGACTTTCTCAATCTCGTGGAGGGACTCGAAGAAGAGTTCCGGCGGGACTATACGGCACGGCAGGTCGATCGCGACCATGATCAGGTACTTTTAGTCGGGCTAATGACCGATAACCGAGCCTCGCAGCGCTTTCACGATGGGCTGATAGAGCTAGAGCGGCTGGTGGAGACGGCAGGCGGTGAAGTGCTGCAAACGATCCAGCAGAAGCGCCCCCATCCACACCATCAAACGGTGGTGGGTGAAGGGAAGGTGCAGGAAATTGCCTTAGCGGCACAGTCTGTCGGCGCGAATTTGGTGGTGTTCGATCGCGATCTGTCGCCAGCCCAGGTGCGGAATTTGGAAACGCTGATTGGCATTCGGGTGGTCGATCGCACTGAGGTCATTCTCGATATTTTTGCCCAACGCGCACAATCCGGTGCCGGGAAACTTCAGGTTGAACTCGCGCAGCTAGAATACATGCTGCCGCGACTGGCAGGACGAGGGCAGGCAATGTCCCGTTTGGGCGGTGGTATTGGCACACGAGGACCAGGGGAAACCAAGCTAGAAACGGAGCGACGAGCGATTCAGCGGCGAATCACGCGGTTGCAACAGGAAGTGAATCAGCTACAAGCGCACCGGGCACGGATGAGGCAGCGGCGACAGCACGAAGAGGTGCCGTCAGTAGCAGTCGTTGGCTACACGAACGCCGGGAAGTCTACCTTGCTGAACGTGCTGACAAATGCCGAGGTCTATGCAGCAGATCAACTGTTTGCCACACTAGACCCGACGACGCGACGGCTGGTGGTGCCCGATGCCGTGACCGAAGAGCCGATCGCCCTCCTCCTCACCGATACGGTAGGCTTCATTCACGATTTGCCGCCCTCGCTGATGGATGCGTTTCGCGCCACGCTAGAGGAAGTGACGGAAGCTGAAGCGCTGCTGCACGTGGTAGATCTTTCCCATCCTGCGTGGCAAAGCCAGATTCGATCGGTCATGAAAATCCTCTCAGAGATGCCGATCTCGCCGGGTCCAGCCTTAGTAGCATTTAACAAGATTGATCAGGTCGATGGTGACACGCTGGAACTGGCAAGAGAGGAATATCCCCAGGCAATCTTCATCTCCGCCAGCGAACGTCTGGGACTGGAAACGTTGCGCCGCAAGCTTGCCCAACTGATACACTACGCGGTGTCTTCGTAGGCTGTAAGTGTAGGTTGAGGGGAGACGGGCGATCGGTGTTGGGCGATCGCACAAGCCCCGAACTTCATCGTTGAAGCTCCAACCCTCACGCACGAGGTTCTGAGTCTCGTCGTTGAGTGTTTGATATTCGTCACTGAGTCTCTGATACTCGTCATTGAGTCTCTGATACTCATCATTGAGTCTCTGATACTCGTCATCGAGTGCTTGATACTTGTACGCGAGCCTTTGATACTCGTCATTGAGTCTCTGATACTCGCCGTTGAGCCTTTGATACTCGTCGTTGAGTCTTTGACACTCATGAACGAGTCTTTGATACTCGTCATTGAGCCTTTGATACTCACGAACGAGTCTTTGATACTCATGAACGAGTCTTTGAGGTTCGTCACCGAATGCTGAGGATTTACCGTTGAAGGTTCGAGGTTCAAGGAGTGTCTACTACACTTCCCTTGACAACCCGTCACAAACGCCTGCATCGTGACGCTATTGCAGCGTCTTGATCTGATTCAACGCATCCTGATACCACTTCGTATTTCTCTGCTGTTGATAGAGATCAGCAGCTTTCTGGTAATCCTGAACGGCTGCCTGCTTGTCACCTAATGCTTTACGGGCAAGCCCCCGGTTGTAGTAGGCATCAGCAAAGTCAGGCTTGAGCTTAATTGCCTGGTTGTAATCCTGGATCGCTGCTTGCTTATCGCCTAAGTCAGCGCGGACACTCCCCCGGTTGTTGTCGGCATCAGCATAGTCAGGCTTGAGCTTAATTGCCTGGTTATAATCCTGGATCGCTGCCTGCTTATCGCCTAAGTCAGCGCGGACACTCCCCCGGTTGTTGTCGGCATCAGCAAAGTCAGGCTTGAGCTTAATTGCCTGGTTATAATCCTGGATCGCTGCCTGCTTATCGCCTAAGTCAGCGCGGACACTCCCCCGGTTGTTGTCGGCATCAGCATAGTCAGGCTTGAGCTTAATTACCTGGTTATAATCCTGGATCGCTGCCTGCCTATCGCCTAAGTCAGCACGGACAATCCCCCGGTTGCTGTAGGCTTCAGCATAGTCAGGCTTGAGCGTGATTGCCTGGGTGTAGTCGTCAATGGCACCCTTTTTATTACCGTTCTTGTCTTCATCAAAGGCTCGCTTAAAGAAGTCCTGTGCTGTCATTTGACTGGTAGGAGTAGTCGTACGACTGTCAGATGGGCTAACTGACGGTTTAGGTTGAGGAGGCAGCGAGGAAAGAGAAATACCAATGGCTGAAAGGACTGCAACACCGCCTCCCACCCAAATTAGAGGCTTGTTATTTCTACGGGCTGGGGCAGCATTGGACGTTGGAGCTTGTAATAGTTGAACTGGCTCAGGCGCTCTGGTGGTAGCAAAGGGCATCTCCGTTTTTGCGGCTGGTGCAAGCTTGGACCATCGCGGTCGGGGCTGCTGAGCCTTGGGGAGTCGAGCTTCGATCGAAGCGATGTTTTCATCTTTAAGTCCTAAAACCTTCTGGAGATACTTCAAGTCCTCACGCATTGTTTCAGTAAGCGGTGATTCCTGTTGAAGTGCCTCAGTAAGCGCCTGTTCGTATTGTTGCAGTTTCGCCTCAAATTCTCGGTACGGTCGCAAGACCTCACTCTGAATCACCGCTACGTCTTCCAGCGATAGCTCTAATGTCCGTCGCTTCTCGTCTAGTGCGCGGAGAAGGACGCTAGAAAGCTTTCCATTCCGCTGCTGCGCCAACTGTTCTACTTCCTTGCGGTACTCCAGCTTGGGGTCGCCCACCGGAGCCTTTGCTAGCACGATCGTGTACCCTTCCTTCACAGCAAAGATTTCCGGCTTCATGGCGGGTGCGGCTTCCTGCACTTTGCGCTTCGCATAGTCATGCAGTTCATCAATGGTAATGATGCCGTTATTGTCCGTATCTGCTGCCCCTGTCTCAATGCCTTCCACGAGGTAGCGCGTGTAAACCGCTGCCTCCCGCTGTTCAAACGAGACTTGCGTAGCGGTAGAAGAGGTCAGCACGGCACGACCTTCCCCACCAAAGGCAGCAATCTCTACAGGTTCATTGACTGACTTTGCCTTCATCCCTTCCGCAAAAGCACCGCTAAAGCAACAGTCCAGCACCAGCACTTGCCGTTTGCAGCGGCTGCGACTCATCCAGTTTTGCAGGACGGTGGCAGGCACGGCAGTTGATTGATAAATCTGGTGCGGCGATCGCTGCTCTGTGGTGCGCGTGACGAAATAGAGAGAACCATCGTCATCCTTAAAGCCATGTCCTGAGAAGTAGAGCAGCACCAGATCATCCCGCTGACGGTCTGCCAATAGCTTTTCGATCGCCAGTTCCATGCCACTCTTATCAGGGTTCGGCAGCAAATCCACCTCGTCAAACCCGCCCATCTGTGGATGCTGCAACACGCGCTGCATCGCCCGAATGTCGGTCTGCGTTCCGGGGAGTGAGCTAAACCCAGGCTGGTAGTTGCTAACGCCAATCAGCAGCGCAATCTTTGCCAAGCTAGACTCCTACACAGTCGTGACAAGCTGTCCACAGTTTAACAGGAGGAAAACGACAGGTTGCGCGAAATACTTACAACGACTGAAGTTGCTTGAGTTGGTTTAACGCCCGCTCTTGCCATTTACCGTTGAGCTGCTGCTTAAAAAGAGTCGCAGCCTGTTGAAAATCCTCGATCGCCCCCTGCTTATCCCCCGCCTCTGCCCGCAGCAAGCCCCGGTCATAGCGAACGTAGGCGTTGTTTGGTTTGAGCAGAATGACCTGCGTGTAATCTGCAAGGGCACTACGCCGATTGCCCAGATTGGCATAAGTCGTGCCCCGGTTGTAGTAGGCAGGCGCATAGTCACGCTTAAGCTGGATTGACTGATCAAACGCTGCGATCGCGCCTTCCAAATCATCCTTTCTTGCCTTTTCGATTCCTCGCCGGAGCCAGTCTGCCGCACTCTTTGGCTCCAGCGGCAAAGCTATGCTAGCGTTGGGCAGCACACCACTGTTCTCACTGGCTTGAACAGACCGAACGGGAACGCAGACAAGCGCCAAGGCGATCGCTGCACTAACTGTCTTGCCTATGAAGCGATCCTTTGCCGTTAAAGCTCTAAGAGTCATAGTGAGTCTGTTGTCCATTCTTGATACGGTAGTCTTAGTGCGGTAGTCCCAAGGCGATTAAGTCCCGTCCCTGTTAACCCGCGACACGACAGATCCAATTTTGGTCGGTTGGCATGATGGGATGATGCTTGACTATAGTAGACCTCTTGCAGATTCGCTTTTGCTTTTCTGGCAAGTTGAGGGAGCGATGAGGAAACATCAGAATATAACTATCTACAAGCGTCCTGATGATGAACTCTACAAGAGCTCAAACACTAGCGCCTGAGCACTTTAAGCGGCGCTTTGGCATCCACCGCAAGACCTTCAAGCAGGTCGTCAAAGTGCTTCAACCTGAGTGGAGAGCCACGCCCAAACCGGGTGTCAAACCCAAG
>Ga0209490_10000191_pt1 | contig 65644 bp, 67 predicted proteins | sample MAT06_FD_187209 | JGI IMG/M metagenome (GOLD analysis project Ga0209490, IMG submission 187209) | Freshwater microbial communities from Lake Fryxell liftoff mats and glacier meltwater in Antarctica - MAT-06 (SPAdes) (version 2) | ecosystem: Environmental > Aquatic > Freshwater > Ice > Liftoff...
AGGGTCGGACGACCTTCGGTGCGTACGTTTACCGCGCGTATACCGCGAATTTCGGAGCGCCGATCGGCGAAGCGACGATGCCCGGACCGACCATCGAAGCCACGGTCGGCGATACGGTCGTCGTCCACTTTCGAAACCGCTGCCCGGTCCCCGTCACCATGCACCCCCACGGACTGTTCTACTCGAACGAGATGGACGGGGCCTACAAGGGTTACTGGACCGATCCGGGAGGCTTCGTCCAGCCCAACCGGGATTTCACCTATGTCTGGGAATGCCCCGAAGGAACCCAGGGCTCGTGGATCTACCACGATCACGGTCCGCTTGATCCGATCCCGCTATACAAAGGCCTGTTCGGTTGCCTGGTGGTCCGTGACCCGGGCGAGCCGCCGCCCGACAAGGTGTTTCCCATCACGTTTCACAGCTTCGTACCGGCCGCCACCGGGCTTCGCTTCAACTTCAACGCCGTTAATGGTCGATCGTACACCGGTAATACACCGACCTTTCGCGCGAATCTCGGTGATCTGGTCGAGATGCACGTCAGCGGCTTCGACGACAACTTCCACACCTTCCACCTGCATGGCCACCGCTGGACGGAACCCTCGGGGGAGATCGTCGACAACAAAACGTTCGGACCCGGTGACTCGTTCCGGATTCGCTTCACCGAAGACAACCCTGGACGCTGGTTCTACCACTGCCATGTCTTCAGCCACCTCCATGACGGGATGAGCGGTTGGTACCTCGTCGAGTGACACGCGCCTGCCTCCTCCTCGTCGCCGGCCTCGCCGGTCTGCTCCTGTCGGTGCTGGTAGCCGCTCCGGCGCAGGCGGGCAGTACCCGGGTCTCCATCACCGACTTCCAGTGGTCCAAGGACCCTGAAATCGATCTCGGCGAGTCGGTGACCTGGGACTGGATCGGCCCCGATTCCCAGCATTCGGTGACCGGCCAGGCACCGAACGCGACCCAGTGGGATTCGGATCCGGGACCGGTCAACGCGCATCCACTCGGCGACACCTTTACGGTCAAGTTCGAACTGCCCGGTGTCTACTCATTCCTCTGCAAACTCCACTCGTCGGTCCGGGGTACGGTGAGCGTTTCGAGCAACCCGGGGGATCCGTTCTCGGACCCCGGTCCACAGCCCCCGCTCAATCTCGATCTGATCCCGCCGAACCTGCAGAGCCTTTATCTGACCAGGCCGCGCTTCGCCAACCACGGCAAAGGCACCGGACTGGCCTTTCAGTCGAGCGAGCGTGGAACGGCGACTGCCGACTACTACCGGCTTGTCACCCGAGGCCGAGGGAAGAACAAGCGGACCGTGCGTGAGTTCGCCGGTTTCAGCACCTGGAACGTCCACATCGGCAACAACCTGGTCAACTTCGCCCGGAGGGGCTCCGTTTTCAAGCCCAGGCCCGGAAGGTATGTTGCCCTCGTCTTCGCAACTGACGAATCAGCCAACTCGACCCGCGAGATCAATCTGCCGTTCGAGATCATCCGCCCGTAGGGCGGCAATCTTCAAATGGAGCCTATGCTTCGGGTGTGGCGAATTCACTCGAGCGACGACATAACCGCCGCCGCCGCCACGAGCGCACCCGGCAGGAGCTGATCTCCGCCGCCCTCGAACAGGCGGTGGCCGGGTCCTTCAAGGACCTCACCGTTGAGGGAGTGACCCGGGCTGCGGGGGTTTCGCGCAGCGCCTTCTATGTCTACTTCGGTGACAAGGAAGAGCTTCTGCTCGGTGCACTGGAGGACCTGATCGGCGACCAGCGTGAGCGGCTCGGAAGCTGCTGGGCCGAGGCCGACGACCCGCGGCGTGCGCTGGAGAAAGGCCTTTACGGCGTCGCCCGTACTTACGCCGAGAACTCCGACCTGCTGGGCCTGGCCTTCGAGACGGCCACCTACGACGAAGAGGTGCGTGAGCTCTGGATGGCGCTACTGGAAACGGTCACCGAAACCACCGCGGAGCGGATCCGCTCGCTCCAGCGTCAGAGAGAGATCCCGGCCGGACTTGACCCGGAAGCCCTGGCCGAAGGGCTGGTTCTGATGAGCGAGCGAAGCTTCCAGGTGAACCTGGCTGACGGCGACCTCGGGGCCGAAGCCACCGCGGCCGCGGTCACCAAGGTGTGGTGGGCGGCGCTGTTCGACTCTTCTGACGCAGCCCGATCGGTTGACTCAGCCCGATCGCCTGCCCCAGCCCGGTCGGAGGCGGACGCGACCGGCGGCGACTCCGCGCCGGAACCGGACGAACCGGCGGACTGACTCCGAAAGGGAGCCAGCCCGCCCGCGCGGCTAGAAGCTGACCGAAGGCGTTTCGCGCTCGGCCGGGTCGGCGATCTCGAAGAACTCCTTGTCTTCGAAGTTGCCCTGCTTGGCGACGATCGAGGCCGGGAACTGCTGGATCTTGGTGTTGTAGTTCTGGACGTTCGAGTTGTAGATGCGGCGGGATGCCTGGATCTCGTCTTCCAGCTCGGACAGGTTGCGGCTCAGCTGCTGGAAGTTCTCGGTCGCCTTGAGGTCGGGGTAGGCCTCGGCCACCGCTCGAAGATCGGCCATCGCCCGGGTCAGCTGCGACTCCGTCTTGGCGGCTTCGTCTACGGTCTGAGCTGCCATGGCGTCGGACCGCGCTTTGGTCACGTTCTCGAACACCTGCTGTTCGTGCGTGGCGTAGCCCTTTACCGTCTCGACCAGGTTCGGTACCAGGTCGTGTCGGCGTTTGAGCTGGACGTCGATCCCGCTCCAGGACTCGTCCACGCGGTTGCGCTGGTCGATGATCCCGTTTCGGGTCGAGATGTACCAGAACACCACAACAAGGGCGATCACCACCACGACAATCAAAGCAATCAGACCACCACTCATAAGTTCTCCTCTGCAGACTGGATTGAAGGCACGCGGCCATCCTATCCGCGATTGCTCTGCGACCTGCGAACACCCTGCACAGGCTGACCGGGCGAGACCACCACCTGATGTCCCCGACGGGACGGGATCCCGGCAGAGTAGTCTCCGCCGCCTTGGCGAATGAAGCGGAGAATTGGGCGCAGATGGTCCGGGCCTACAAGGGCGCGGGCGATGTCACCTACGAAGAAAGCGGTGGGATCAACCCCGCCGCGGGTCCGGTGGCTTTGTGCGTCGGTGGCAGCAACCGGCTGACCGGCAACCTCGCCCCCGACTTCTGGGGAGCGTGCTGCGACGCCGATGAGGTCGAGGCCGGCAGGTTGTTCAGCCGCAGCGTCGTTCCGTCGGCCCTGCTGACCAAGGCCCACATGCCGGATCTGGCCAAAGTGGTCGGTGCCTTCAACGTCGAATCGGTCGAGTCCCGTCCGGACGAGTTCATCCGCCAGCGCGTCTCACGAAAGGTCGAGTTCGAATCGCTGGACTTCAACCGGGGCTTCCTTGCCACCGTGCCGGAGGAGTACGACCCGGTCGCCCTGCGTGAGCTGTTCTCGCCCGGTTTCCTCGACTGGGTGACGACGATCGACCGCGAAATCGACTTCGGCATCAACGATCGCCAGTTCTGGTTCACCTGGAAGCTGAAGGAACGCAGCGCGGAGGAGCTGAAGCTCGCTCTAGCCAACGCCGGCGAACTCTTCGGCCGGCTCCACCGCGAGATGGAGATGGAGGGGCTGCATCACTACCCGCCGGGCCCCTGGAACGCCGGGCTCGAGCCTTTCCCCCCGGACTGAATCCGCTTCAGGTCGGGTAGTCGTCTTCGTGGGGCAGGACGATCCGGTGGTGCTGGTGGTCGCCGATCACCTTCGGAAGGACCGGACGGGTTGCGTTCGGGTCGATCCGTGCCGCAGCCAGCGCAGCCTCGGTATGGGGGTGGGGCATCAGTGCCTCGAGCTGCTTCAGGGTCGGAAATACGACCGCGAATTCTTCGCTGTCGGCCTGCTCGACGGCGAGTGACGGGGCCACCCACCTCGCCGCGGTCATCTCGAAGCCGTCGGGCTTCGCTTCGGCGGCCGGCGGAGCGGCGGCAATGAAGAACCAGGTGTCGAAACGGGTCTTCACTACCTCGGGAGTTACCCAACGGGCGAGCGGCACCAGTTCTGCGACGGGATCGAGATCGATTCCGGCCTCTTCCGACATCTCACGCCTGGCGCAGGCGGCCAGCCCTGCGAGACCGTCGCCGTCGCCGTCGTCGAGCGAGCCACCGGGAAAGACCCAGACGTTCGGCATGAAGTGCGACTCGGCCGACCGCCTGAGCAGGAGTACCTCAAGGGCATCTTGCCCGCCCGGCTCACCGTCGTCTCGCCCACTCTCGGCGTCGCGCAACAGGATAACCGTAGCGGCGGGCCGCGGCCTGGTGGGCTCACCGAGGTTGACCGACTCGGCCGGTCCGGGCTCTGGAAAGGCAGGCACCCGGCAACCGTATCGCCTCGGGCCTCGGGTAATCTGCGGCCCATGAGCACCTCGACCACCGGAAGATGGATCTGCGAGTCCTGCGGCTGGATCTACGACCCTGCCGAGGGCGACCCCGACGGCGGAATCCCGCCGGGCACTGCCTTCAAGGACATCCCCGACGACTGGTTCTGCCCGGTCTGTGGCGCCCGCACCTCGGACTTCGAACCCTACGAGGACTGATCCCACGGCCTGACCCCACCGGCTTCGTGGCCGGGCCGGTCTACTCGTCCCGCAGCGCCCGCTCGCGTGAGCGGCGCAGCCAGGCCCGATTGATCGCCAGTGCGATCAACACCATCAGCCCGATCGGGATCGCGACCGCCAGCGCGACCACGGCCACTCCGGCCGAGACCGCAAGCAGCCTGCCGGCGTCGTCGATCGCATCCGAGATGTCCCAGCCACCGTCCGATCCGGTTTTGTTGTCGGTCTCGACGGCTACGCTCACCGGGGTGAGGCTGACCTGACGCTCGAGCCGTTCGAGATCACGGGTCAGCCAGGAGATGACCTGACGGGTTCCGTTGATCTTGCGCCCGACGCTCTGGCGCTCCCCCGTAGTTGTCGCTTCGGAAAGCTCGGTCACAAGGCTGACGAGCCGTGCCCTGGCGGTCCGCAATCGTTCTTGTGCGCTCAGCGTCGGCGCGGTGATGTCGAGCGACCGCTGGGTGCGGCTGCGCAGGTCCGCCACCGAGGACAGTTCGGCGACCGCCGCTTCGGCCTGGGCACTCGGGATCATCAACGAGAAGCGGGCTTCGCCATCGGCCTCGCCGCCGCTGACCGAAGATCGCATGACGATGCCGTTGTAGCTGTCGCTCACCTCGATGATCCGGTTGCTCGTCTCCTGCAGGTCTTCAGGCGGGGTGGCGAGCGTGATCCGGACGCTGCGGGCTACCTCTCGATCCTGCGAGCCGGCCACCACGGGGGTGATGCCGCTTGTCCGGGCAGCTTCGCCGACGCTGCGGGCCGTGGCCGAGTAGCGCTCCACGACGGCCGATTCCGGCACGGCACCAGCGCCGGCTCCCGTCTGCATGAGGTCGGCGGTGCCCCCCGCGGTCTGCGGGTTTGCGGCGTTGTCGATGCCGCTGTTGGACTGGCCGTCGCTGAAGGCGATGCCGGCCGCGACTACAACGACCAGCAGCCCGGCCAGGCCGGTCGTGACCGGGGCGAACCACTGGCGGCCAAAACCGATGCGGGAGGCGAGTCGAGTCAGCCGGCCAGGTCGGGGAGGACGCGCTTCTCCGGCCGACCAGTCCGGCGGGAATCCGTCGGCCACCGCCTGGTCGAGTTCGGCCGCGTAGAGCTCGTTCGGCTGCGGGCGGGTCGCTTTAAGATCGCAGGCCAGCTGGGCGAAATCGGCGAGGTCGGCGTCGACCGGCTTTCCGGCAAGACCGGCTTCGAGCGCCTTCAGCTCCCGTTCTTCGGCCGGGTCAAGTGGTCTCTGGTCATTTGCCATGGCGGCTGTCCTCCTCGAGGTTGGCCCGCAGCCTGGTCACGACCCGGTGGACCCGGGTCCCGACGTTGCTCGGGCTGATTCCGGTCGCCTCGGCGATCTCGGTGTTGTTCAGGCCGGAGAAAAATTTGAGGGCGACTATCTCCCTCTCGGCAGCAGGCAGCCTCGAGAGCGCAGTCGATACGGCCTCGAAGCGTTCGTCGTCGGCCTGCCCGGACCGGTGGCTGCGCTCGTCCGGGGGGTCGAAATCGAGTTCGGTCTCGCGCCGGCGCTTTCTCAGCTCGTCAAGCGAGGCGTTCCGGGCGATCCCGAACAGCCAGCCCCGCGCGGTGCCGCGCCCGGGGTCGAACCGGTCCCACTTTCTCAGCGCCCGTTCGAAAGCGAGCGCGGTCACGTCCTCGGCCGCCGCGCGGTTCTTCATCAGACCGGCGACGTAGGCGTAAAGGTCGTCGCGGCTGTCGCGGTAGAGCTGTTCGAACTCCGGTACGCCCGGTGCCCGTCGTCGGTCCGCTTCGATCATCGCATCCATATCTGTACTACGCGCCGGTCGACGATCCGTCACAGGAGTGATATGCGTCACTTTAGCAATGAGTGCATTTGCGTAATCGTTGCGAATATGAAACTGTCTTTCAATGTCTTCGACTACTGCTGCGAGCGAGGTGAACCAGACCGCAGGTGGCGGGATCTCCGACGAGGTTCGCGAAACCGCGGTGCGGGTCGGCACGATCTTCCGCCACCTCGTTTCCTACAACGACGGCGGGGAGGCCTTGCGGGCGATCGACGCTCACGGGCTCAGCTTCGTCCAGTTCAAGGTCCTGATGGAGCTATACGTCGCCGATCCCGAAGTCGCGCCGTACATCCAGGAACTTTCGGGAACACTCGGGGCTTCGACCCCCTCGTTGAGTCGTGCCGTCGAAGGGCTTTTCAGGAAAGAACTCGTCTCCCGTCGTGAAGACCCCGATGACCGTCGCCGCCGGCGGATTTCCCTGACGGCACAGGGTCGCGAGGTCATGGACCAGTTTTACCTCAGCCGTGTCGCCGGGGTGATCGAGTTCGCCGCCGGTCTCACCGATGAACAGAGGAGGGCGTTCGATTCCGCAGTCGGTGGCCTGCTGGGCCGGGAGGACATCGCTGCCATTTACGAACACCTCGAAGGAGTAGTGCCCCGATGAGCCGTTACCAGCACTTGATCACCGACGAGAACCGCAGGTGGTGGACCCTGGGGGCGATGTGCCTGGCGTTGTTCATGGTGATGCTCGACAATACGGTCGTCAACGTCGCGCTGCCTTCGATTCAGAGTGACCTGAACACTTCGATCTCGGGCCTTGAGTGGATCGTCAACGGCTACACGCTCTCGTTCGCCGTACTTCTGGCGGTCGGCGGCCGCATGGGAGACATCTTCGGACGGCGCAGGATGTTCATCTTCGGAGTGATCGTCTTCACGGTGGCTTCGACCACCGCGGGCTTCGCGCCGAGCAACTTCGCGCTGGTCGCGAGCCGCGTGATCCAGGGTGTCGGCGCCGCCTTCATGATGCCCGGCACGCTCTCGATCATCACCGACGCGTTTCCTCCCTCCGAGCGGGGCAAAGCGATCGGAACCTGGGCCGGTGTCTCGGCGCTGGCGCTGGCGATCGGCCCGGTGCTGGGAGGCTTTCTGACCGAGTACGTCTCCTGGCGGGCGATCTTCTACATCAACCTCCCGGTCGGCGTGCTGGCTGTTCTCGCCGCGACCTTCGTGGTTCGGGAATCCCGCGACACGACGGTCGGTCGCAAGGTCGACCTGCTCGGTGTCGGATTCCTCACCGTCGGACTCACCGCCCTGGTCCTGGCGCTGATCGAAGGCAATGCCTGGGGCTGGGACTCGCTGGCAGTGATCGGCTTGATCGCCTTCTCGGTGATCTCGCTGATCTGGTTCGTGCTGACCGAACTCAGGGTCAAGGCCCCGATCGTCGAGTTCGCCCTCTTCAAGAGCCGGAACTTCATCGGCTCTGTGACTGTCGCCTTCATCATCTCTTTCGCGATGATGGGTGTCTTCTTCTTCCTCGCCCTCTACATGCAGAACATCCTCGGCTATACGGCGCTGGAGGCCGGGGTTCGCTTCCTGCCGACCACGCTCGTGATCATGGTCCTGGCGCCGTTGTCCGGCCGTCTGTCGGACCGGATCGGGCCACGCTGGCCGATCGTCGGTGGCATGGCCCTGATCGCCAGTTCGCTCTACCTGTTCTCGACGATCGAGGTCGGCACCACGTTTTCCGGGCTGTTGCCGAGCTTCATCCTGCTGGGGGCCGGCATCGGGCTGACCATGTCGCCGATGTCGACCGCGGCGATGAACTCCGTGGTAACAGCGAAAGCCGGCGTGGCATCCGGGGTCCTCTCGATGTTCCGGATGATCGGCGGTACTTTCGGCGTTGCCCTGCTCGGCGCGCTTTTTCAGAACCAGGCCAAGCACAGGCTCAACGAGACACTCTCCGATTCCGCCCTGAACCCCGGTCAGCGAGCTGACCTGGCCCGCTCCCTTGCAGGCGGCGTTCCCGATGTCCAGGGCCTGGCACCCGATCAGCTCGCCCGCCTCACCGCTGCGTCACATGACGCCTTCGTCTACGGCCTGACCCACGCCATGGTGCTCTCCGTAGTCATGGCGCTGATCGGCGTTTTCGTCGCGTTCTTTCTGATCCGGGGGCAGGGTCACTCGGTCGAAGAAGAGGCGAGGGTCAGCACTGACGCAGCGCAGGCGATCTGAGCTTCACTTGTACCCGCCGACGCCGACAGGTATTCTCTGGCCGGTGAACGCACCACTCCCATCCGTTTCGCCTCTACACCGGGTTCCGGCTCTGCTTTTCGTCGCTGCGGTCCTGCTCGCTCTCGCCGCCATCGGCCCGTCACCGGCCGCCGCAGCCCAGCCCGGGCCCAGCTCGGCCGGGGCGACTCGGTCGATAGTGACGATCAAGCCCCTGGGCCTTCGGGACGGGCGCGTGAAGATCACGGACAAGGTGACGATCGCAGGCACTCTGAAGCCATTCAGGCCCGGCCAGCGTGTGGTGGTCAAGTTCTTCCGCAACGCAGAGCAACTCAAGACAAGGGTTGTGAAGGTGCGCAAGGGCGCCGGAAACTACGGCAGTTTCAAGACCTCGATCTTGACGAGGATGGCCGGCAGGTACGCCGGACAGGCGACCTACTTCGGCCAGGGTGGCAGCGACCCCGTCAGCGAGGACTCGACCAGGCGCAAGTCCTGGAAGGTCCGCTTCCCTTCGCTCCGGCCCAGCCAGTGCGGCAAAGTGATCCGCGCCTTCAGACAGGCGCTCAACGACCTCGCCATGGTTCCGTCGAACAACTCCTGCTTTGATGGAAAGATGGAACGCGCGGTACTGGCTTACCGCAAGCTCAACGGCCTCGGCCGCAGCGCAGCCGCCAGCCCGTCCGTGGTCAGGAAGATCTTCAACCGCGAAGGTGGCTACAAGGTCCGGGAGCCGGGTCTGGGAGACCACATGGAGGCTTCGCTTTCAAAGCAGGTGCTCGTTTTCGCCAAGGGCAAACGGCCGTACGCGATCTTCCCGATCGCCAGTGGCGCCCCGGTGACACCGACCATCCTCGGGACCTACACCGTCTACCGGAAAGACCCCGGCTACAACTCGCTCGGCATGTACAACTCGACTTACTTCATCCGCGGATACGCGATCCACGGCTACAAGTCAGTGCCGAACTACCCGGCGAGTCACGGCTGCCTGCGGACTTTCATCGCCGATCAGCCCAGGATCTACGACCTGACCTTTATCGGGCAGCCGATCGTCACCTACGGCGACGCCCGTTCGCTGAGCCCGTTCGATTCACTCGGCTACCGCGGCCTTGATCCGGCCCGGTTCGACCCGCCGTCCTGAGCCCCCGCCGGCCGTCATTCCCGATCCCCGGGCCTGTCGGGGACAGTCCAGTCGACATCGTTTTCGCCGGACCTTCGCCTTGCTGATCCTCCTGCCCCCGTCCGAGGGCAAGTCCGACCCTGCACCGGGCCCTCCGGTCGACCTTGACGGGCTGGCGTTTGCGGACCAGCTCCGGGACCAGCGCGAACGGCTTGTCGCCGGCCTTGAAAAGCTCAGCCGGAGGTCGGTGAAGAAGGCCGTCGAGGCGCTCGTGATTTCAGCCGGCCAGGCTGCCGACGTCGCCCGTGATGGACAACTCGCGAGCGCCCCGGCGGCACCGGCGGCCGAGGTCTATTCAGGCGTGCTCTACGACCGCCTCGGATTCGGCTCGCTTACGCCCATAGCGGCGAAGCGCTCCGCCGAAAGGGTGCTGATCGCCAGTGCGCTCTGGGGCATGCTCAGGCCGGGCGACCGCATTCCGTACTACCGCTTCTCGATGAAGGCGAGGCTGCCACGCCTGCCCGGCATGGCGGCCTACTGGCGACCGGCACTGGCAGAGGCAATGGAAGCCGGCGGCCACGACCACGAAGACGGGCTCATCCTCGACATGCGCTCGGGTGCGTACTCGGCCGCGTGGAAGCCGAAACGCGCCCGGCTCGTTTCGGTCCGTGCGTTCACCGAGTCAGGCGGCAGGCGCAAGGTTGTATCCCACATGGTCAAGGCCACCCGGGGCGAAGTCGCGCGGCTCGTCCTCACCGCGCGCAAGACCCTCGAGAGCGCTGAATCGGTGGCCACCATCCTCGAGTCGGCCGGCCTCAGGGTGGAGTTGTGCGACAGCTTCCTCGACATCATCGAAGATGGGCGAATGGAGGACTCATGACAGACCCCCGTCAAAGGCGCGCGGCCCTGGGCACCGGCCTGATCGCCTGCCTGGCCCTTGCGGCCGGGCTTCTGAGCGGCGCCGGCTCGTCCCCGGGCGGTTCAACACCCGCCGGCATCCCACTCGCAGCGCAGCCTTCGGCCGGACTCGGCGCCAACACCCTCGCGGGCCAGCGCACGGTCGTCGGCTTTCCCGGAACCTCGATCCCGCGCGCGGTGAGAAGGGGAATCGGCAACGGGCGGATCGGCGGGGTGATCCTGTTCGAAGACAACATCCCTTCAAGGTCGTCCGTTCGAAGCCTGACCGGGCGGCTTCAGAGCATCCGGCGGCCGGAGAGACTGCGTCCGTACCCCCTTCTGATAATGACCGATCAGGAAGGAGGCCTGGTCAAGCGGCTTTCGGGGGCACCCACTACTTCCGCGGCCGGGATCGCCCGTCGTGGACCCGCGTTCGCCCGGCGACAGGGCAGGCTGACCGGAAGGAATCTGCGCAACGTGGGCATCAACGTGAACCTGGCCCCGGTGATCGACGTTGCCCGGCCGGGGGGCAACATCGCCGCCACCGACCGCGGCTTCGGCAGCACCGTGCGCGGGGTGGTCCGCACGGCGATTCCTTTTTCCGTCGCGCTCGAGGCCAACGGCGCCGCGGCTGCGGCGAAGCATTTCCCCGGGCTCGGCTCGGTCCGGCTCAACACCGACGACGCGGTTCAGCGGGTCCGCCTTTCAAGGGCCGCGCTGAGGAAAGTCGATGAAGCCACCTACCGGCCGTTCATCAGGTCCGGCGGGGACATGGTCATGGTCGGAACGGCGATCTATCCGGCCTTCAGCGGAAAACCGGCCGCTTTCGAGAGGAAGATCGTGACCGGCGAGCTGCGGCGACGGCTCGGCTTCAGAGGGGTCACAATCACCGACGCCCTTGGCACGGTCGCCGCCCGGGCATTCGGCGGCCCGCGCAAGCTGACCCCCGCGGCCGCACGGGCCGGGATGGACCTGATGCTCTTCACCGACTACGACGAAGCGCTGAAGGGCCAGGACTCGATGGCCGACCGGATCCGCTCGGAAAAGCTCGACCCCGCCGCCTTCCGGAACTCGGTCAACCGCATCCTCCGGCTCCGCGCCCGCCTCGCCCGCCGCTGAGGACTAGCGGCCCGTCCAGCGCGGCTTGCGCTTCTCGCCGAAGGCGGTGATTCCCTCGAGAAAATCATCTGAAACGAAGCAGGTTTCACGCAGGGCGACCAGTTCGGCGATCTGATCTTCGGTCAGGACAGGGTTCTCGGCGATGGTTTGGAGCGCCTGCTTGTTGCCTTTCATCGAAAGCGGGGCGCTGGCGGCGATTCTCGCCGCGAAAGCGACCGATTCCTCTTCGAAGTCCCCTTCGATGACCCGGTTGACGAGCCCGACCGCGTCTGCCCGCTCGGCGTTCAGCATGTCGCCCGTGAGGAAGAGTTCGCGGGTACGGGGCAGCCCGATCGTCCGGACGAAGCGGATCAGGCCGGTGTGCCCGTAGATCAGGCCGAGCTTGGCCGGCGGCATGCCGAGCTTCGCGCCCGGCGCAGCAATGCGGAGGTCGCAGGTCACCGCCATCTCGAGGGCGCCGCCGAGACAGTGTCCGTTGAGGGCGGCCACGGTCGGCCAGGGGTACGCGTCGAGCGCGTCCAGCGCGGCCGGGAAAGGATGGGCGACCAGGGCTTCGGCGTCCCGTTCGAAGGATTCTTTCGGGATGCCACCGATGTCGTAGCCGGCTGAGAAAACCGGCGGCGCCCCGGTGATGACCAGGCAACGGATCTCGATGCCGCTGTCGAGCCGGGGTACGACTGCGGTGATCGCGTCCAGCAGTTCGTGGTCGAGCGCGTTTCTCTTCTCCGGGTTGGCGATCGTCAGCCGGGCGACGGCTTCGGCCGGGAAGTCGAGCCGGAGCTTGTCGCTGCCGGTTTCGATCGAGCCGATCCCCGGCGATCCGCTGTCGCTCCCGCTCATCGGCTCAGCCACCTCATCGGGTCAGTCCGCTCATCGGCTCAGCCGCCTCATCGGCCCAGCTACTCGAGCACGATGAGGACATCGCCCTCGTTGACCGACTGGCCTTCTTTGCACTTGATCTCCTTGACGACACCGTCGTCCTCGGACTCCACCGGGATCTCCATCTTCATCGACTCGAGGATCGCCACTTCGTCCCCGTCTTCGATCTTGTCCCCGACAGCGCAAGTGATTTTCCAGACGTTCCCGGTTATGTGAGCTTCGATATCGGCCATAGACCGGCAACCCTAACCCAGTCGGGCACGTACAGGCGGCGTTCGAGCGGCTCCTGTCACTCGGCCGATATACAGTCCGGGGCAATGAGCGCTGAAGAAGAGGCGACCGGGGAGCGGCCTGCGGCGGACGCCGGTGCGCCGGGTGATCGAGACGCGCCTTCTTACAGCCGGCTGGCGGTGCTGATTGCGGCGCGCAACGAAGCCGACACGATCGGCGCGGCGATCCCTGCTTTGCTCGAGACCTTTCCGGAGGCGGCGGTCTGGGTGGCAGATGATGCCTCCGAAGACGGCACCAACGACATCGCCCTCGCCGCCGGCGCCAGGGTGGTGCGCCGGGGGAGGGTCCACGGCAAGGGCGGAAACATGACGGCCTGTGCCGAGGCGATGCTCAGTGCCCCTGATCTGCCCGAAGTCGTACTGCTTTGCGACGCCGATCTGGCCGGCTCTGCGGCAGAGCTGGGCCGGTTGATCGAAGCCGTGGAGGCGGGGGATTGCGACCTCGCCGTCGCTGCTTTCGCGCGTCGTGTCGGCGGTGGCTTCGGGGTCGCCCTCGGCTTCTCGCGCTGGGTAATCCGAAGGCGAAGCGGCTTCCTCGCCGACGCACCGATCTCGGGCCAGCGGGCGATGAAGCTCGAGGTCCTGCGGGCGGTGCTTCCGTTCTCCCGCGCCTACGGGATGGAGACCGGCATGACGATCGACGCGGTCCGGGCGGGCTACCGGGTCGGCGAGTATGAACTGCAGCTCGCCCACCGCGCGACCGGCAAGACTCTCCGAGGCTTCATCCACAGGTTCCGGCAGATGATCGACTTCGCCCGGGTTTATGTCAACAAGCGATGAATCCACGCACCTGACGGGGTGGGCCCGCCGCGGAACCGACGGAAGGCGACCCGACGGAAGGCGACCCGGCGGAAGGCGGCCGGATTGATCCTCGCGATCGATCAGGGAACCACCGGTTCGACCTGCTTCGTCTTCGATGAAGACGGCCGCGTCGCCGGGAGCGGCTACGCGGAGTTCAGTCAGAGCTTCCCCGAGCCCGGGCGGGTCGAGCACGATGCGAACGAGATTTGGGAAGTCACCCGCTCGGTCGCTCTCAGGGCGCTCTCGGGGGCCGGCATCGACGGCCGCCAACTCAAGGCGATCGGCATCACCAACCAGCGGGAGACCGTCGTCGCCTGGGACCGCGAGACGGGCAGGCCGATCCACCACGCTCTCGTCTGGCAGGACCGGCGTGGGGCGGACCGCTGTGAGCAGCTGAAGGCTGCCGGCCACGAGCAGCTGGTCCGGGAACGGACCGGGCTGGTGCTCGACCCCTACTTCTCGGCGACCAAGATCGAGTGGATACTGGCGAACGTTGAAGGGGCGGACCGGGCCTGCTTCGGCACGGTCGACTCGTGGCTCGCCTGGAAGCTCTGCGGCGAGCATGTGACCGATCTCTCGAATGCGTCGCGGACGATGCTCTTCGACATCAACCGGCTCGAATGGGACGAAGAACTTTGCGATCTGTTCGGGGTCGAACCGGCGTTGCTCCCCGACGTCCTGCCTTCTGCCGGGATCTTCGGCACGACGAGCGAGTTCGGCGGCGAGGTACCGGTGGCCGGCATCGCCGGCGATCAACAGGCCGCCCTGTTCGGCCAGGCCTGTCTTGAACCAGGCATGGCAAAGAACACCTACGGCACCGGCAGCTTCGTCCTGCTCAACACCGGATCCGAGCCCGCCCGCCCAGACCCCGGGGTGCTTTCGACGATCGCCTGGGGAATCGACGGCGAGGTGACCTACGCCTCGGAGGCTTCCATCTTCATCACCGGCGCGGCGGTCCAGTGGCTGCGGGACGGGCTCGGAATCATCGAGAGCGCGGGGGAGACCGCGGCGATGGCCGCTTCCCTGGACGGCAACGACGGTGTCTACTTCGTGCCCGCCCTGACCGGCCTCGGCTCGCCGTGGTGGGATCCCTACGCGCGCGGGACCATCGTCGGTCTCACCCGTGGCACCAGCCGGGCACATTTCGTCAGGGCAGCCCTCGAGGCGATTGCGTTCCAGACGGTGGACGCGGTAAGGGCCCAGGAGGCCTCCTCCGGCCACCGGCTTGAGGTGCTCAGAGCCGACGGCGGGGCGGTCGCCAACCGATGGCTCATGCAGTTCCAGGCCGACCTGCTCGGGGTGCCCGTGCTCGTCCCCGAGAACATTGAAACCACCGCCCTCGGGGCGGCCTACCTCGCCGGACTGGGGGTCGCTCACTGGAGTCCGGAACAGATAGCCGGAATGTGGAAGCCGGGCCATGCCTTCGAGCCCCGGATGGGCCGCGATCAGGCCGAAACGCTTCTCGCCGAATGGCACCGGGCGGTCGAACGCTCGCGCGACTGGGTCGTGCCGCAGACGGGTCCGTGAGCCTGGGTAGCCGGGCGCTGCCGCGAGGGTTAGGCTTCTTCCAAGAAATGACCGAGATCAAACCGCAGGTCTACAAGGACCCTCGCCCCGCCGAGTACTTCGCGCAGTTTCATGAGAGGTCACGGACCCGCGATCCGAACTTTGTCTACGAATGCGTCCGTGCGACGCTCTCGCCGATCGCGATCTGCCTCTTCCGGACCCGGGCGATCGGTACCGAGAACGTACCGGCGACCGGGCCCGTCCTGCTTACTCCGAACCACTTCAGCCAGATGGACCACTTTTTCGCAGGTGTCTTCCTCAGGCGCAAGCTTCGCTTCATGGCGAAATCCCAGCTGTTCGGACCGCCGGTGCTCACATCGATCTTCACCCACGGTGGAGTCTTCCCGATCAGGCGCGGCTACCGGGATGAGGAGGCCTTCAAGACGGTGGAGGCGATTTTCGCAATGGGCGGATCCGTGCTCGTCTACGCCGAAGGCGGCCGTTCGAGAACCGGTGGGCTGGGTGAGCCGCGTCCTGGCATCGGCCGCATCGCCCTCGAGTCCGGGGTCCCGGTGGTGCCGGTGGCGATTTACGGGTCGGCTTCGGCAAGGAAGTGGAAGAAGCTGGCTTTTCCCAAGGTCACGGTCCAGTACGGGGAGCCGATCGCCTTTCCGGTGACGCCGGATCCGACCCGCGAGCAGCAGATGAAGGCTGCGAACGAGGTCTTCGCGGTGGTCCGGCAGATGTACGAGGACCTCGAAAAGAACGGTCGCAAGGCCGTGAGGCGCTCGTTTACTCGTACTTAGCGGGCGCGTTCTCGTAGAAAGCGGCGTCGTGGCCGGGCGTGATCACCGCATCCGGGTACTCGCGCCGGAAGAGCCGGATTTCCTGGAGGCTTCGCTTGAAGTTGTGCTCGTCCTGCATCCTTCCCGGGAGGTCCGCGCGTGGCTCGAGCTGATCTTCGAGGTAGATCGCGTCACCGCTGATCACCATGTCACGTTCCTTCAGCCGGACGATCACCGACTGGTGTCCGGCGGTGTGACCGGGGGTGGACGCGAGCCGGACCGAGCCGTCTCCGAAGAGGTCGATCGTGCGGCCGAAAGTCGCGTACGAGGCGACTTTGTCGCCGTCGAAGGCGAGGGTGCGGAAGTCGAAGGCGTAGTCGTACTGCTGGCGGCGATAGCCCCGGGTCATCGGCAGCAGACCCGAGGTGGCCGCCTTCCACTCCTCGGCCGAGACGACGAAGGTTGCCTCGGGGAAGTCGGCGACGGCTGAAGCATGGTCCACATGCAGGTGCGTCATCAGGACCAGCCGGATCGAGGAGGGGTCGATCTCGCGCTCACGCAACTGCGAAGGCACGTCCTCGCCCGGGTTCAGCTCGGGCTTGTAGAACCAGGTTCCGAAGCGCCCGAGGTTCTTGGACGGATCACTGGCGATCGAAGGGTGGAGACCGGTATCGACCAGGATCGGCCCCGCCTTGGGGTGGTGGATCAGAAAGGCGGGGATCGGAGCCGGGGGATTCTCACCCCGGGCAGACTTCAGCAGCTTGAGGCTGCCGACCTTGCCGCCGGGGCTTGAGCGAAGGATCGCCGGCGAGCGGAACCGGCCGGCGACCATCGCCTCCACAGTCACGGTTGCGCCCGGCTCGCCACCCGAGATCGGGGTTTCGAGGGGTCTGGGATCGGCGTGCACGCTCATGGGGCGACCCTACAGACGGGGTCCGTCCCGGTAGGCTCTGGGGCCAGCGATGGGCGATTCCTTACGATCACAGATCTTCCGCGACGGCCTTCTCGAAGGCCGGGTAATCGTGGTGTCCGGGGCGGGATCCGGCCTCGGGCGGGCGACCGCGCTGGAAATGGCCAGGCTGGGGGCCACGGTCATCGGCTGCGGCCGCCGGACCGAGCCGCTGGAGGAAACCGGAGCGCTGGCCGACGGGCTGCCCGGAAGCTTCGAGTCCGAGGGCCTCGACATCCGCGATGACGACGGCGTGGATTCATTCTTCGACGGCGTGATCGAACGCCATGGCCGGATCGACACGCTGGTCAACAACGCCGGTGGCCAGTTTCTCAGTCCTGCAGAGGCGATCTCCCCCAAAGGCTTCCGCACGGTGATCGAACTCAATATCACCGGAACCTGGCTGATGAGCCACGCCGCCGCGACGAAGGCTTTCATCCCGCAGGGCGAAGGCGCGGTTATCAGCGTCACCCTCTCACCCCACAACGGCATGCCGGGAATGGTTCACTCCGGCGCGGCCAGGGCGGCGGTCGAGAACATGACGCGCACCCTCGCAACCGAGTGGTCCCGTTTCGGCATCCGCACCTGCGCGATCGCGGCGGGCCAGTTTGCCACCGATACCTTCGTCAACAAATATCCGAAGGAGATCGTCGAGTCGGTCCATCGCACGATCCCGATGGGCCGGGTCGGCGAATCGGACGAGATGGCCTGGCTGATCGCATTCCTCGCCAGCGAAGCCGGCGCCTTCCATTCCGGCTCGGTGATCACCCTCGACGGAGGCCGCGACAACTGGTTCGGACCCTGGCCTCCGGCCGGCATCGTCGGCGAAAGCGGCGAGCCCCCCGCCGAAGCCCGCCGCTGACTCCGTCGATGTTCCCGGCGGAGCCGCGGCTGTTGCGCTGAGCCGTACCCGGACCCGGACGGTTCATGGAAGGGCCCCGTACGCTGGGCCCTTCCGTTTTGCGCTAACTTACAACCAGATGATTGTAGATACTTCTGCGAGGTCAGAAAATGAAGAACAGGTCGACCGCCTGTTCGGAGCGCTCGCGCACTCGACTCGGCGCGACATAGTCCGGCGGACGATGGCCGCCGACCACTCGGTTTCGGAGCTGGCGCGCTGCTATACGACCAGCTTCGCCGCGATCCAGAAGCACGTGGCCCTGCTCGAAGCGGCGGGTCTGGTCACGAAGAGCCCGCGAGGCCGGGAACAGATCGTCCAGGCGAGCACCGGGAGGATTGAAGAGGCACAACAGCTGCTGGGCCGGATGGAAGAGCTCTGGCGCGACCGGCTCGACCGCTTCGACGAACTGCTGAAGACAACTACACGAGGAGAGAGCCAATGACTGTTACCAAGGTCGAGAAAGACCCGGACAACCTGACCATGAGCATCCACTCCGAGTTTGCGGCCGGCCCCGACCGGATCTGGCAGATGTGGCAGGACCCGAGGCTGCTGGAGCGGTGGTGGGGCCCACCGACGCACCCGGCTACCTTCGAGCAGCACGACCTCTCACCGGGAGGCGGCATGAAGTACTTCATGACCGGGCCCGAAGGTGACAAGTTCCGCGGATGGTGGAGGGTGATCTCGGTCGAGCCCGGGTCGGGTATCGAGATCGAGGACGGCTTCGCTGACCAGGACGGAAACCCCGATCCGTCGATGTCGTCGATGACGATGAAAGTGACGATCGAGCAGTCAGGCGACGACCCCGGGACCACGCGCATGACCATCGAGACCAGCTTTCAGTCGCTCGAAGCGATGGAGCAGGTGCTTGAGATGGGTGCGGAAGAGGGCATGACGCTCGCGCTCGGACAGATCGACGAGATGCTGGCGGCCGGGGCTGCCTGATCCGAGCGCGGCCGCTCAGGTGTACATGCCGCCGAACTGGCCGCCGGTGACGTTCAGCACCTGTCCGTGGACGTAGTCGGCGAGGCCGGAGGCGAGGAACAGCACAGGTCCTGAGGCTTCTTCCGGAGTGGCCGGGCGGCCCAGCGGGATGATCATCGAGGCCATCGCGCGCATCTGCTCCGGGATGCCCAGCTGGATGTCCTCGCCGCCCGGACCCTTGACCGTTTCCGAGTCTTCGTTCTTGGCTGCGGTCAGGCGGGTCTCGACGAAGCCGAAGGCGACCGCGTTGACGTTGATCTTGAACTGGCCCCACTCCTTGGCCAGCGTCTTGGTCATGCCGACTACGGCCGACTTGCCGGCGCTGTAGTTGACCTGGCCGGCGTTGCCCATGGTGCCGGAGATCGAAGAGACGTTGATCAGTTTGCGGAAGACCTCGCGGCCTTCGGCGGCCTCGGCCTTGGCGGCTTCGCGCCAGTGGGGGGCCAGGGCGCGGGCGACCCGGAACGGGACGATGGTGTGGATGTCGAGCATCGCCTGGAACTGCTCGTCGCTCATCTTGTGGGCGACGCCGTCCCAGGTGTAGCCGGCGTTGTTGACCACGATGTCGACCGAGCCGAAGGCCTCGTTCGCAGTCGCGACCAGCTCTTCGGCCGCCTGCGGCTTGGTCATGTCACCGGCGTAGACCGCGGTCTCGCCGTCGATCTCCGAGGAGGTCTGTTCGGCTGCGTCCCCGTCGAGGTCGTTGATCAGCACCTTGGCGCCGTTGGCGGCGAACAGTTCAGCGGTGGCCCGGCCGATGCCTCGCGCGGACCCGGTGATGATCGCGCTCTTTCCATCGAGAAGTCCCATTTCAAAGCTCCTTGTGTGTGAGGGGTGCCGTCCCGAGTCAGCTTTCGAAGACGGTCGCAGACCGGACTATATGACCCTCCACGCGGAGGGCGGCCGCACCGTAGGGCCGGGTGGCGTTTCCGTCAGGTTGCGAGGGTATGGTCATTCGCCATGAGGATTCTGAGCGGATTCAAAGAGTTCATAGTCAGGGGCAATGTGCTCGACCTGGCGGTCGCGGTTGTGATCGGGGTGGCGTTCGGCGCATTGATCACGTCGCTGGTTGCAGATCTGCTCACGCCGATCATTGGCGCGATCATCGGTCAGCCAGACTTTTCCGCCCTCTCATTCACGGTCAACGGATCGAAGTTCACGTATGGAAACTTCATCAACGCGCTGATCGCCTTCATCTCGGTGGCGGCCGCGGTCTACTTCTTTGTGGTCGTGCCGGTGAATCACTTCAGGGATGAGGAGAAGACCAACAGGGAATGCCCCGAGTGCCTATCCGAGGTCCCGCTCGCGGCCTCCCGCTGCGCCTTCTGCACCTCGGAGCTCAGCCCCTCCGGCTGAACTTGATCGCGCCGTCCTCGAGGTCGCCGTGGAGGAGCTCGCGGCGGTCGGAGAACCAGTTCTGGTGGAGTACCCACGGAGAAGTGTCACCGGCCTTCGGAAGGCGGGACTCGGCCCGTCGCACGTAGCCGGAGCCCAGGCTGAGCAGCGGCACCGTCTCCATCGGCCTGGCCGGCGCGATCGGCACTGCGCTCCCTGCACCGGCGCTGTCAACCGCCCTGATGAAGCGGCAGGCGAAGCGCGCGATCAGCTCCGACTTGAGCGTCCACGACGCGTTCGTATAGCCGACGACGAACACGAAATTGGGGATGCCGGACAGCATGGCACCCCTGTAGACGAGCCGGTCTGCGGGATCGACCCGGGCGCCGTCGACCGAGAACAGGATGTCCCCCAAGACCAGGATCTCGAGGCCGGTCGCCTTGACGATCACGTCGGCCTCGACCTCGCCGCCCTCGCGCAGGTGGATCCTGTCGGGGCCCAACCTCTCGATGTTGCCGGTCTCGATCCGTGCCGCGCCCGAAGAGATCGCGGCGAAGTAGTTGCCGTCCGGCGCGAAGCAGACGCGCTGGACCCACGGGTCGTATGCCGGGTTGAGGTGGCGCTTGTCGAAGCCTGGCGGGAGCTGCCTGCGCGCACCGCTGATGAACAGCCTGCGAAACAGGTTCGGGAAGCGGCGGGCGAGGTTGAACTGGGCGATCTCGGCCAGGATGCCGACCGAGCGGAGCACCCGGGCCGCGCGCTTCGGCGAGAGCCGGCGGCGGACCGCTTCGCCGAAACCGCCGCGGTCGGGCACGCTGAGCACATAGGTCGGTGAGCGCTGGAGCATGGTCACCCGCGCGCCGGCCTCGGCCAGTGCGGGCACGACGGTCACGGCGGTGGCGCCGCTGCCGACCACCACCACGTCGCGGCCTTCGACCTCGAGCCCGTCGGGCCATTGCTGGGCGTGGAAGATCTCGCCACGGAAGTCCTCCTCGCCGTCGAACGGGGGATCGAAGCCGTAGTCGTAGCGGTAGTAGCCGGTGCAGCCGACGAGGAAGCGGCAACTGACGCATCCCTCGGCACCGTCGGGCTCGCGGAAGGTGACCGTCCAGCGTGCGCTCCGGCCGTCCCAGGCGGCGGCGGTGACCCGCCTGTCGAAGCGTATGCGGCGGTCGATGCCGTACTCGGACGCCGTGGCCTCGAGGTAGGTCCGGATCTCCTCGCCGCTTCCGAAATGGCCTTCGCCGGGCCAGGGCCGAAACGAGTAGGCGAAAGTGCTCATCCCCGAGTCCGAGCGGATGCCCGGGTAGCGGAACAGGTCCCAGGTGCCGCCGATGCGTTCGCGGGCCTCGAGCACGGTGTACGTGAGGCGGGGATGCTCGACGCTGATCTGACGGGCCATCGCGATGCCGGAGATCCCGGCACCCACGATCAGCACGTCCAGCTCTTCGGGATCAATCACCGGTGGAGCAAACCACATGCCCGCGGAAGGGTCGAGGGCGGCAGCTGCAGCCGCCGACGGCCCCGAAAGAACGAGCGCCGGAACTTCGCATGCCTATTTGATGCAAAGTCCCGGCGCTCGGGATTCGGCCCGGCCCTGGGGCCGGGGGGTGGCTCAGACCCCGTAGGAGCGGCCGATCACTTCGAGCATGATTTCGTCGGTGCCGGCGCCGATCCGGTTGAGGCGGATGTCGCGGTAGTGGCGCTCGACCTCGTACTCCTTCATGTAGCCCCAGCCGCCGTGGATCTGGATCGCCTCGTCGGCGACTTCACAGGCCATCCGGGCGGAGAACAGCTTGGCCATCGAGATCTCCCGCACCGGGTACTCGCCGTTGGCCAGGCGCCAGGCGACCGTGTAGGTGAACTGCTTCGAGGCTTCGATCTTGGTCGCCATGTCGGCCAGCTTGTGGCGGATCGCCTGGAACTTGCCGATCGACCGACCGAACGCCTCGCGCTCCTTGGCGTACTGGAGGCTGGTTTCGAACAGGCGCTCGGCAACGGCGTTGGAGCCGGCAGCGGCGACCAGCCGCTCGCCCTGGAGCTCCCAGCTGATGTGGTAGAAGCCCTTGCCGATCTCGCCGAGGACTGATTCGGCTGGAACCCGCATGTCCTCGAAGGTGATCTCGCAGGTGTCGGAGGCCTCCATCCCCATCTTCTCGAGGTTCTGGGCGACCGAGAAGCCGGGCAGGTCGTTGCCCTCTTCGTCCCGGATGTCGATCAAGAGCAGTGTGATGCCGTCATGGCCGCCCTCGGGGTCGGTCTTGACGACCAGCACGATGAAGTCGGCCCGGGCGGCGTTGGTGATGAAGGTCTTCGACCCGTTGATCACGTACTCGTCGCCGTCGAGGATCGCCTTGGTGCGGATGCTGGCGACGTCAGAGCCGGCGTCCGGCTCGGTGATCCCGAGGCAGCCGATCCGCTCGCCCGTGATTCCGGCGGTCAGGTACTTCTGCTTTTGCTCCTCGGTGCCGAGCGCTTCGATCGGGGGCAGGACCATGTCGGTCTGGACTGCGAAGCCCATGCCGAGCCCGCCTGAGCCCGCGTAGCTGAGCGCCTCGGCGCGGACCAGCGAGTAGTAGTAGTCCCCGCCCTGTCCTCCGTACTGCTCGGGGAAGCAGAGGCCGAGGTAGCCGAGGTCACCGGCGCGTTTCAGGACCGAGTCGGGCCACTTGGTCTTCTCCCACTCGTTTCGGTGGGGGTGGAGCTCCTTGGTGACCCAGTCGACCATTGACTCGCGAAGGTCTTCGTGCTCCTGGGTAAAGATGAAGTGCTTCTGGCCGGTCTCGAAATCGGGCTTGATGACTGTCGTGCTCACGGCGGTCCTTCTCCTTATTTGGCGTAAAGGGCTGGGATGTACGAAAGGCTGGGGAAGCGATGCTGTCCAAAGTAGAGAGTAACACTTCCTACTCCTTGGTAAGTGGTATGTTGCGAAGACCATGAACGAACCGTGCTACGCATGACCGACCCCAGCCAGTCCTTCGGGAAACTCACCTACGAAGTCGCCGACCATATCGCGACGATCACGCTCGACGATCCGGAGACCCGCAACTCGCTCTCCGACCAGATGCTGAGCGAGCTGATAGCCGCGCTCAACATGGCGCGCGACGACTACGCAGTCCGGGTGGTTGTACTCGCCTCCTCCCACGAGAAGGTGTTCTCGGCGGGTGGGAACCTGGCCGCTTTCGGTGGCGAAAGCGGCACGGTCGAGAAGTTCACCGGGGCCGAGCTTTTCGTCGACTGCTTCAAGCTGCTCGGGGAGCTCGGCAAACCGTCGATCGTCGCTGCCCGCGGCCACGTGCTGGCCGGCTCGCTCGGCCTCGCCCTGGCCTGCGATCTGATCGTCGCCTCTGACCGCGCCACCTTCGGCACCCCCGAGATCACGGTCGGGCTGTTCCCTTTCATGATCATGGCGCTGATCTACCGCAACGTACCCAGGAAGAAGACCAACGAGATGCTGCTCCTGGGTGAGCGGCTGACCGCCGAAGGGGCCCGCGAGGCCGGAATCGTCAACAAGGTCGTGCCGGAGGGCGAGTTCGATGCCGCGGTGGCCGAATGGGCCGGCCTGCTGGCCGCCAAGTCGCCGCTGATCATGCGGCTCGGCAAGGATGCGATGTGGCGCCAGATGGACATGCCGCTGGCCGAGGGCCTGGATTACCTGCGCTCGCAGCTGGCGATCGAGCTTTCGACCGAGGACGCGATCGAGGGCGTCAAGGCATTCTTCGAAAAACGCGAGCCGGAATGGAAAGGACGCTGATGAGCGACAACGGAGCGGGATCCAGCGCGCAGCCGGGCGAGGCTGAGGCTGGAATCGCGGGCGAGAACGCCGAACCGGTCAACAAGCTGCCGGGCACGGCGCCGCTGAGCGAGCTCACCGAGCAGCTACATGAGCGCCGTGGCAAGGCCCGCCTCGGTGGTGGACTGAAGAAGATCGAGGCCCAGCACGAGCGTGGCAAGCTGACCGCGCGCGAGCGGCTCGACCTGCTGGTCGACCCGGGCACCTTCAACGAGATCGGCATACAGGGCCGGCCGCACTACTCGCAGCCGGCGATGCAGGGCAAGGACGCACCGGCTGACGGCGTGGTCACCGGCTGGGGGAACGTAGACGGCCGCGTCTGCGCGATCGTCGCCTACGACTTCACCGTGATGGCCGGCTCGATGGGCCAGACCGGAGAGATCAAAGTGACCCGCATCCGTGAGATGGCGCTGCAGAAGCGCATGCCGCTGATCTGGCTGCTCGACTCGGCCGGAGCGAGGATTCAGGAGGCCTCCGGTTCGCTTTTCGCCGGTTCGGGCCACCTGTTCCGGGAAGAGGTCGAGATGTCGGGTGTTGTGCCGATGGTGGCGGCGATGATGGGCCCGTGTGCGGCCGGCACCGCCTACATCCCCGGCCTTTCGGACTTCGTGCCGATGGTGGTCGGGCAGGGCGCGATGGCGCTGGCCGGGCCGCATCTGGTCAAGGCCGTCACCGGCGAGGAGATCGACATGGAGGACCTCGGCGGGGCCAAGATCCACTGCCGCAAGTCCGGCGTCGGTGACCTCGAGGTGAAGGACGACGCCGAGTGCATCGAGGCGATAAAGAAGTACCTCTCCTACTTCCCTTCCAACTGCGAGCAGAAGCCGCCGGTGATCGAGACATCGGACCCGGAGGACCGCGCTTCGGACAAGCTCCTTGAACTGATCCCCGAATCCCCGCGTACCCCGTACGACATGTACGAAGTGATCCGCGAGATCGCCGACGACGGTGACTTCTTCGACATCAAGCCGAAGTTCGCCAAGTCGCTGATCACCTGCTTCGCGCGCTTCGGCGGCCGGCCGGCCGGCATCGTCGCCAACCAGCCGAAGCACCTCGGCGGCATCCTCGACGTCGACTCGGCCGACAAGGCGGCCCGCTTCATCAACCTCTGCGACGCCTTTTCGATCCCGCTGGTCTTCCTCCAGGATGTGCCCGGCTTCATGGTCGGCTCCAAGGTCGAGCAGCAGGGCATCATCCGGCACGGAGCGAAGATGCTCTACGCCGTATCGAGGGCAACCGTGCCGAAGATCACCGTGCTGGTGCGCAAGGCCTACGGCGCCGGTTACTACGTGATGTGCGGCCGGGCCTACGAACCCGACCTGATCGTCGCCTGGCCGGGGGCCGAGATATCGGTCATGGGGGCCGAAGGCGCGGTCAACATCATCGGCCGCTCGGCGATCGAAGCCTCGGACGATCCGGACGCGACGCGCGAGGCGATGCTGAACGCGGTCCGCCAGCAGATAGACCCGTACATCGCCGCCGGCAACGCGATGATCGACGACATCATCGACCCGCGCGAGACCCGCCAGACGATCATCCGTGGCCTCGAAATGTCAAAAGACAAGAAGGTCGAAAAGCCCTGGAAGAAGCACGGAGTGATGCCAGTATGAGCAGGTTCGAAGACCCGGTAGTCATCAGCAACTCGATCTCGGGTGTGATCGCCAACCGCGATCAGTGCCCGGCGATTCCGTACACGCCGGAGGAGTACGCCGCCGAAGCCCGGCGCTCGGTTGACGAAGGTGCCTCCCAGATCCACATCCACGCCCGCAAGCCGGACGGCACCCCGTCCTGGGACACCGAGGACTTCCAGGCGATCACCGAGGCGATCCGGTCCGAGGTTGGGGACGTGATCATCAATTACTCGACCGGGGCGATCGGGGTGCCGATCGAGCAGCGGATCGAGTACCTGCGGGCCTGCCGGCCCGACGTCGCCGCGCTCAACATGAGCTCGATGAATTACGCCAAGTACTCCCGCCGCCGCAAGGAGTTCGTCTTCAAAGCGGTCTTCGAGAACAGCTTCGACATGATCATCGAGTTCATCACCGCGATGAACGAGCTCGGCATCCAGCCCGAGCATGAATGCTTCGACGCCGGCCACGTCGCCAACGTCGACCCGCTGATCGACATGGGCCTGCTCGAGCAGCCGTTGCAGATCTCTCTGGTCATGGGGGTGACCGGCGGCATCCGGCCGACCCCGAGGAACGTCGGCGTGATGGCCGACCAGATCCCCGGTGGCCCGGAGGGTGTGAACAACTGGCAGGTGATCGGTATCTCGCGCGACCAGTGGAAGCTGCTGTCCGCGGCAATCGCCCTTGGTGGCAACGTGCGGGCCGGGGTGGAGGACAACATCTACCTGCCCGACGGTTCGATGGCCCGCTCCAACGGCGACTTGGTCGGCAAGGCACGCCAGATGGTCGAGGACGCCGGCCGCAAGGTGGCGACCGTGGCCGAGGCGAGGGACCTGCTCGGCCTGACGAAGGCCTGAGGCGGCAGGCAGGCGCGATGTCCCCCCTGGCCGGCATTACCGTTCTCGACCTCACCCGGCTGCTGCCGGGCGGGTACTGCACCCAGCTGCTGGCCGACTTCGGGGCGGAGGTGATCAAGGTCGAGGACACCGGAGCCGGTGACTACATCCGCCAGGCGCCGCCGTACTACGAGCCGGAACCCGGCCACGACGAGGCCGAGATCGCCAGCACCCGCTCGGCGCTCTACCTCTCGCTCAACCGTTCAAAGCGCTCGATCCGGCTGGATCTGAAGAGCGACGCCGGCCGCGAAGCCTTCATGCGGCTTGCCGCGACCGCCGACGTGCTGGTCGAGGGCTTCCGTCCGGGCGTGACCGAGCGCCTCGGCGTCGACTACGAGAGTGTGAAGAAGGTAAACCCGGGAATCGTCTACTGCGCGATCAGTGGATACGGCCAGGACGGGCCGAATCGCGACCGGGCCGGCCACGACATCAACTACCTCGGCTCAACCGGAATGCTGGCGATGACCGGCGCCGACGGGGGTCCGCCGGTACAGCCGGCCGGCCAGATAGGCGACCTCGGCGGCGGTGCCATGGGCGCGGCCTTCGGCATCCTCACTGCCCTGATCGGCAGGCAAAGCACCGGCGAAGGCCAACTGGTCGACATCTCGATGACCGACGGCGCGCTCTCCTGGCTGGCGATGTCCGCGGGTGCCTGGTTTGCGGACGGTCAGGTTCCCCGGCGCGGAGCTTCGATCCTCAACGGCGGCGTCTGCTGCTACCTGCCTTACGAAGCTGCCGACGGCTGGGTCTCATGCGGAGCGCTGGAGCCGAAGTTCTGGCGGGCGTTCTGTGAGGGCACCGGCCACCCCGAGCTGATCGAGATCCAGTTCGAAAGGCCCGGCGGAGAGGGCTGGGCGAAAGTCGCGGCGGTCTTCCGCGAGCGCAGCCGGGACCAATGGAAGGCCTTCAACGACGAGCACGACTGCTGCATCGAGCCGATCCTCGAGCTCAACGAGGCCCTCGAATCTGATCTCGTCCGCGAGCGCGGCATGGTGGTCGAGTTCGAGCAGCCGGGCGCGGGCACGGTGCGCCAGATCGCCAACCCGGTGAAGCTGTCGGCGACCCCGGCGCTCGATCCGCGTCCGGCGCCGGCGATCGGTGCCGATACTGCCACCGTGCTCTTGAGCGCGGGATTCAGCGAAGCCGAGATCGAGTCCCTGATCGGTTCGGGTGCGGCGGCCGGACCGGACGACGGCAACGGGTCGGGTTCCAGCGCCCTCGAGGGGTTCAGGGCATGAGCACGGTCGAGCGGGCCAACGGGAGTCGCGAGGAACTGCTCAAGATGTCCGAGCTCGTCGAGGCCTCCGGGGTGTCGGGCGCGACGATCAAGCACTACCTGCGCGAGGGCCTGCTGCCCGATCCGATCAAGACCAGCCGCAACATGGCCTGGTACCGGCCGGAGACGGTCGAGCGGATCGAAGTGATCAAGCGCCTGCAGGAGGAACGCTTCATGCCGCTCAGGGCGATCCGTACGGTACTTGCGGAAGACCCGGAGCAGGCCAAGGCATTGCTGGAAGTCGAGGATCGGATCATGGACCGCGCCTTCGCCACCGAGCGCAAGCGGACCAGCACCGCCGAGGTGAGGGCGGCGTACGGCATGCCGGCCGAGGTGCTCGACCGGCTGGCCGAGATCGGAATCCTCACCCCGAATACCCGCGGCTACTCGCCTTCGGATGTCAGCATCATCGAGGCGATCTCAAGGTTCAGGGCAAGCGGCTACGACGAAAAGACCGGCTTCACCGTCTACGACACCCTTCGTTACCGCCGCGCTCTCGAGGCGCTGGTCAAGGAGGAAGTGGACGTGTTGATGGAGCGACTTGAGGGCGAGGTCGAGCCCGACCGCGCGGTCGAACTGATCGAGGCAGGGGCCGAGCCGCTACGCGACTTCATCGCCGCCCTCCACACCAAGCTGATGGTCGAAGAGGTCGAGCGCCGCCGCTGAGAGTGGGGTCGCGGGCCTGGCGGCCGGCGCGACTCAGGAGTGGCCGGTCGGCACTTCCGGATCCGGGTCCTGGTGCGTCCGACGGTCACCTGGCGGGGTGTCTGACTGGTCACCGTTTCCGGCCGGGTCCCCGGAGTCAGGCAGGTCGAATTCGAAGGTTCCCCGGGTGACCGAAAGGATCTGCTCGGCCAGGGTGGCGCCGTCATCCGGATCGACCGGGGTGGCGCTGATCTGCAGCACGACTTCGTCGCGATCAATCTCATCAAGCCAGATCGACGGTTCACGCAGGGTCGGCACGGTGATCGCGTGGTCCAGCATCGCCTGGACGTGGCGAGGGCTCACGTGGCTGTCGAAGCGGGCCTTGATGTCGATACCCCGGGGCTCGCGCAATGGAATGATCGCGAGGGTGAGCAGCACGTTGTTCGGGACCATGATCCGGTCCTTGCCGTCGAGTATCGAGGTGTGGAAGAGCCCGAGTGAGCTGACCGTGCCTTCGAGCGAGCCGGCCAGTGGACCCCCGACGAGCCGGACCCGCTCACCGACCCGGAAGGGCCGTGTGCTCTGGAGAACCACTCCGGCGAAAATGTTGCCGAGGGTCTGCTGCGCGGCGAGGCCCAGCACGACCGCCGTGAAGGCACCGCCGACCGCGAGGGTGCTTGTCTTGACACCGGCGATGTGTAGTGCGATCGCTCCCACGGTCACGATCGTCAGCAGCTTGATCACGAAGGTGGCCGTGCCCGCGGTACTCGGGTCCATCCGGCGCAGGATCGCCGGAGTAAGGGTGCGGCCGAGCGCGCTGGCCAGGCCCCAGCCGAGGATAAAGAGGAGGATCGCCGTAGCTATCCGGGCTTCGGTCAGGTAGCCGGGGAACAGGTCTCTCCGGTTACCGAAAGCGACCAGAACCGTGGCGATCAGTACCGAAAAGAGGATCAGCCGCAACCACGCCGTGCGCAGCTCGGCGGGCTCGATCTGCTCGCTCAGGCCCGCTTCATGCCAGGCATCGGTCCGGGTTTCGAACATCGACAGGGGCATCTGACTGCGCCCGCGCGAAGCACCGGAGTCGGGCTCGGGCCCCTTGTTTTTTCCGAATGATCTGGCCATTGGAGGCGACCGAGGTTAACGAGGGCCGTAATCGCAGGCTAAACCGACTCAGGGCAGGACGCAGGATTGCGCCTTGCCGGGGTCGCTCCGGTCGGCCGGGCTCCGGCCGACCGGCGTCCGTCCGGCAGGCTAGGGGAAGCCGTTCCAGCCGGCCGCGTAACAGGGGTTGGCCCCGCAAGGGTTGGTCACCTTGCCGTTGGTATTGATGAAGTCGGCGATCTGCTTGCGGGCCAGCGGTGACTGCTCAACCACCGCGTCGTGCGGGTCCTGGCCGAAGGTGCCGTTCGGCCCAATGTTGGCCAACGGCGCCGGGTCGGTGCCCCAGACGCTGTTGCTGATCGGGTTGCCGGTCGGACTGGTGCGCTTCGGTCCGGTGTCCCAGACGAAGAAGGCGTTGCCGTCAGCCGCCGGCCCGGACAGGTCACCGAGGATCTCGTGGTCGTAGAACGGATCAACCGCTCCCGGCGCCAGGCGGCTCGGGTCCAGCGCAGGTGCCCTGAGCGGCACACCGATCGTGCGCGCCATGACCTCGGTCGTAACATTCCCCACCTGGTGGTCGCCCCAGGCCATGATCAGCATCACCTTGTGCTCGGGCGTGTTCGGCAGCGGGTTGTCGGTCATGTTTTTGGCGTAGCCGCTCGGATCGCTCCGGTCCCACATCATCTGTAACAGCGAGAAGAGCAGTGGCCGCTCGAGCTGCTTCTTGTAGGCGGGATAGAGCACCAGGGCGTACTGGGAGAAGGCGCTGCTCCGCTGGAGCAGCATCGAGTAGTTCATGCCCGGCACGTAGAGCACGGACCGGGTGACGTCCGGCGAGATCGCCGTAAAGGATCCGCCGTTGATGCCACCCTGGCTGTTACCCCAGTAGAAGACCTCGTCGGTGTCGATCACCGACACGCCGCCGTCGTACTTGAAGGCAGGATCGCTGGTGAAGCCGTCCGGGTGGATCAGCAGGCGCCCGAGGTAGGCGAAGTTGAGGAATCCCTGCTGGAGGCGGTCGGGGAGCGCCGGGAACTTCGAGAGGTCCTGGAGGGCCGCGATCGCGGTCGGGATGTCGTCGTGGAACGGATCCAGGTCGTCGCTGGCCGACATGCCGATCCAGTCGGTCGCGCAGTTCATGACCCCGTTCTCGTTGCCCATCGCCCGGACGTTGCCCGAGTCGACCTCCCAGAACTCGTTGAACAGGCCGTGTCCGTAAAGGGATGGGCGCACCGGCGCGATCACTGCGTTTCCGGAGATGGCGGATTCCGGGATGTTGCACCTGAACCGTGCGGTGAACTCGTTGCCAGGAGCGCGAATCGGCTTCTCATCTGCGTCGAGGTCGAATGTGGAGCCGGTCGGGCAGCCCGCTTCGTTGAGGTAGCAGGGCACCTGGAAGGTCCCGTAAACCGCTCGGTCGAGCCCTGCGGGCGGGCTGTTATCCACGCTGGTGATAGTGAACTCGGGGGAGCTGCCCTGGACGATTCCGTCGGCGAGGTTGTTGTCGCCGAGGATCCCGAAGGCCCGGTCGCGGATCGACAGCATCCTTCCCGTGATGTTTTCGGTGCTTGCCACTGTGAAGTCCCAGGCCAGGTAGAGCGAGCCGCGCTTCACGCCCGCCTTGCCCAGGGTGCGGAAGATTGATTCGTAACGCTTCCTCTGCCCCTCGATCGTCGCATTCTTCGTGCGCTTGTTGTCCCGGTACAACCTGAAGCCCGGCGGCGCCGGGATGGCGCTGCCGGCGGCGTTCTTCATGCTGCGAAGGGCGACGATGTAGCGGTGGCCGTCGGTCAGGTTCTTGCCCGGACGGATGATCAGGTTGCGGTCCTTGTCGAGGGTCGCGTTCGAGTCGAGCTCGCCCCAGATCAGCTGGCGCTCGCCGGTCTTCGCGTCGATCAGCAGTACCGGCTGCTTCGGTTCGAAGGCCTTGCTCATCTCGCCCTCCGGCACGATTCCGGTCTGGCTGAAGGCCGCCGGGCTGTCCATCCCCGGGATCCGGACGGTTATCGACGGCCCCGGGCTGAAACCGTCGGACTGGTTGAGGGCGGTGACCTCGATGTGCTTGTTGCCGGCGTTCTGCGGGGTGGAGTCCGCGGCGAGGTCAACCCGGATGCCGGTCCCGCTGGTGGCGTCGGCCCGGGTGAAGTAGTTGTTCGGGAACGGTGCCAGACAGGGATTACCGAAGGCTGCGATGAAGTCGCAACTCGCTGCCTTGCTGAGGTCTACGTCGATCGGAACCGCGCAGCGGAAGCTTTCGCCCCTCAGCTTCGGCGAGGTGACCGTCCGTTTCTGGAGCCTGCCGCCGGAGCGCACACTCGCCACGAGCCTCACCTGCGGCGTACCGCAGTTGAGGGCGATCGAGCGGGCAGCCTGGTTCATCCGGACTCCGGCGGTGGATGAACCGCCGGACCTGACCCTGACCCGCTTCGAGCCGGCCGGGGTCCATCGGGACCACGCCTGCTTCACCTGAAGTCTCAGCGTCACGACCGAAACCGACCCGGACCTGCCGCGCGAGCGCAACGAGGCGCCCACCCGGACCTGTCCGCCGGCGAGGGCCGACTGGGACTTTGCGAGAATCCTGGCGCTCAGCTTTACCGGCGGGGTTGCAGCCGAGGTACGGGCCTCGACGGATCCCGCAGGGGATGCCCCTGCGGCGGGTGCCAGAAGCAGCGTTGATGCGAGCGTCGCCAACAGCAGCAGTCCGAAAGCAAGCGTGGAAAATCGCGCCGGGCGCGTTTCGATCATGCGCGGGCCTGTGGCAAAAGTCATTGGGTCTCCCTCTGGTATCTCCGCGGTCCGGGACCTGCCCGACCCCACCTCTCCGAAGCACAAGTTACTCCTCCCGTCGGCCAGATGTCAAGCGGGCTCGCTGCGGTGGCAGGTTGAGGTCAACGTATTGAGGTTGGTGATTGGGTTCAAGGATTGGGGATCAAGGGAAGCCGTTCCAGCCGGCCGCGTAACAGGGCCCCGCTGCGCACGGATCGGTTATTTTTCCGTCTGTTTTCAGGAAGTCGGCGATCTGTTTGCGGATCAGCGGCGACTGGTTGATAACCGTGTCGTGCGGGTCGACGCCGAAGTCATCAGTCGGCGGCACGTTCCCGAGCGGGGGTGGTTCGGTTCCGAAGAGCGTCTCTCCTTCGAGGCGCTTCGGACCGATGTCCCAGACGAAGAAGCCACTACCATTCACCGCCGGCCCAGCGAGGTCTCCGAGGGTCTCATGGCCGAAGTATGGCTCGATCAGGCCTTCCGGCAGCCGGTCCGGGTCGAGCGACGGTGCACGCAGCGGGGCACCGATCGTACGCGCCTGGACTTCGGTCGCGACGTTGGCAACCTGGTGATCGCCGTAAGCCATCTCGATCAGCACTTTGTGCGCCGGCGTGTTCGGCAACGGATTGCTGGTCATGTGATTGGCGTACCCGTTCGGCTCGCCCCGGTCCCAGAGCATCTGGATCAGCGAGAAGATCAAGGGCCGTTCAATCTCCTTGCGGTAGGCGGGGTACAGGATCTTCGAGTAGACCTCGAACGGTGCGGCCCGGGTCAACAGGGTGGAGTAGTTCATGCCCGGGACATAGAGCACCGCGCGGGTGAAGTCCGGTGCTATCGCCGTCAACGCGCCGCCGGCTATTCCGCCCTGGCTGTTGCCGTAGTAGAAGAGGTCACGGGTGTCGATCACCGACTCGCCTTTGAACCTGAATGCCGGGTCGGCGTTGAAGCCTTGCGGGTGGATCATCAGCCTCCCGAGAAAGAGGAAGTTGAGGAAGCCCTGCTGCAGGCGGTCGGGCAGAGTCGAGAAGCTGGACAGGTCCTGGAGGGCCGGGATCGCCGAGAAGAAAACGTCTTCAGACGCCATCCCGCTCCAGTCCGTTCCGCAGACCATGACCCCGTTCTCGGTGCCCAGCTGACGCACGTTCTTCGTATTGGTCTCCGTGTACTGGCCGAACAGTCCGTGTCCGTAGAGCGAAGGCCTGACCTTCTCGATCACGTCTCCGCCTCCATCAACTGCAGAGCGCGGGATGTTGCAGGTGAACCGGGCGGTCATCTCGTTGCCGGGGATCCGGATCGGTTTCTGGTCCGGATCGAGGTTGAACATGGAGCCAGAGGGACAGCCATCTTCGTCCAGGTAACACGGCACGGTGAAGGTGCCGTTGACTGTGCGGATGTTCTGCTCACCGTTTCCGGTCGGAGTCGGATAGTCGATCACGTTGGTGATCTGGAACCCGGGCGAATCACCCTCGACCACACTGTCCCCAAGATTGGTGTCGCCGAGCCCGGCAAAGGCCCGGTCACGGATCGACAGCATGCGGCCGGTGGTGTTTTCAGTGCTGGCCACGGTGAAATCCCAGGCCAGATAGAGCGAGCCCCTCCTGACGCCTTCTTTCGCAAGCGTGCGCAAGATCGATTCGTAACGGCTGCGCTGTTTCTCGACCGCCGGGCTGAGGGTGCGGCGGTTGTCGCGGTAAAGCCGGAAGCCTGGCGGCGCCTGAATCAGGTTGCCGTCAGCATCCTTGAGATTGCGCAGGGCGACGATGTAGCGGTGGCCGTTCTCGAGGTTCTTGCCGGGTCGGATCATCAGATTGCGCGCGGTGTCTGCGGTTGCGTTCGAGTCCAGTTCGGCCCAGATCAGCTGCCGTTCGCCGGTCTTGGCGTCTATCAGCAGCGCTGTCTGTGACGGTTCGTACGTCCGGCTCATCTCGCCAAGCGGCACGATTCCCGACTTGTCAAAGGCAGCCTGGTTGTTCATGCCCGGCACGTAGACGGAAATCAGCGGTCCGGCACTGAAGCCGTCGGACAGGTTCAAGGCTCCGACTTCGACCGGCTTGCGAGCGTGGTTGGCCGGGGTGGAGCCTGGCTTGAAGGCGATGCGGCGGCCGGTTTCGCTCGACCGGTCAGCCCGTGTGTAGTAATTGTTCGGAAAGGGGGCGATGCACGGGTTGCCGAAGGCGGCGATGAAGTCGCAGGTCGACGCCTTGCTGAGGTCAACCTGCGGAGGGATCGTGCAGCGTGACCGGTCGAGTCTCAACCTGCCGGTGAGGCGGACTGGAATCGACTTTCCACCGGTCCGGATCACGCCGGTGAGCAGCAGCTTCGGCGTTCCGCAGTTGCGAACCAGGTCTCGCGCCTGGGAGCCGAGCCGGATCTTCACCGTCCTGCCGGCAGGGGAACCAGCCGAGCCGATGCGGATCCGGACGCGACCGGCAGCGGTCCATTTCGACCACGGCTGCCTGAGCTGCAGTTTCGCGACCACCAGAGAGGTGGCGGGTCGCAGCCTGGCGCCTGCGGTGCGGCCTGAGACCCTGAGCTCGACCCGTCCGGAGGCGGCGACCTGAGCCTGTGATTTCGAACTGAAGCTCAGGCCCAGTCCGGAGGCCCCTTCCGCAGAAGAGTTCGCCGGCCCGGCGAGCATCACGAGCATCGTGAAGACGACGAGGCTGAGTGTCAGCCAGGCTGGCAGCCACGGTCGAGCGAGGCAGTCTGAAGCCGAAGTACAGTCAGTCATGTTCTCCCTAATTCCTGCGCTATCGCAGTCCCTGTCCCGCCCCTACGGCCGGACCTCTGGCGAGGACTTTAGCGGGTGTTATGCTCGAACCGCTCCGAATGCAGGTTCGGAGGGTTCAGAGGGAAGTACGAGGGTGTCCGCTGCGGGCACCGCCACGATTCTTAGGAGATATTTCTTGAAGCTGATTCGCTTTCTGGTCGCCGTAATGGCGCTGTCCATGGCCTTCGGTGCCACCGCCGCGAGTGCCGATGCCAAGCCCACCATCGCCCAGCAGGCGAAGAAGAAGTGCAAGGCCAAGCAGGGCAAGGCCAAGCAGAGGTGCATCAGGGCGACCATCAAGCGGCTCAGGGCGCAGGCAAAGCGGGAGCGCCAGCGGGAATTGAACAACCCGCGGGTCACGATCCGCACCACCGAGTACGGAATTCCGAGGATCGTCGCCGACTCATACCGCGGCCTCGGCTACGGCTACGGCTACTCGCTTGCCAAAGAGAACATCTGCTCGATGGCGGACATCTACACCACCGTCCGCGGTGAGCGCTCCAAGTACTTCGGGCCGACGGCAACCTGGCAGCTCTCCGGCAACGGCATCAACTACACGAACCTCGAGTCCGACTTCGCCCACAAGCGCGTGATCGCGGAGAATACGATCGGCAAGGTTCTCGCCAAGGGCGGAATCAACGCCCCCAAGCCCGAAGTGCGTGAAGTGGTCCGCGGATACGTCAAGGGCTACAACAGGTACCTCGCCAAGACCGGCGTCGCCAATCTGCCCGACGCAACCTGTCGCGGCAAGGTGTGGGTCAAGCCGATCACCGAGCTCGACACCTACCTGCGTTTCTACGAACTCGGCACGATGGCGGGGCTCGGTGCGGCTGTTGACGGCACCGCCAACGTCTCGCCGCCGATGAGCATGCTCTCCGCCGACAAGGCCCAGGCCCAGGCGGATTCCGTAACGGCGGAAGACCTCAAGGCTATAGACGAGTTGCGCCCCGACATCGGCTCGAACGCGGTCGGACTCGGCAGCGAGGCGACCTCGACCGGCAAGGGCATGCTCTACGGCAACCCCCACTTCCCGTGGTCCGGTTCCGAACGCTTCTTCCAGGCCCAGCTCACCATCCCCGGCAAGATCAACGTCAGCGGCGCCAGCCTGCTGGGCGCCCCGGTAGTGCTGATCGGCCACACCCGGAACCTCGCCTGGAGCCATACCGTTTCGACCGCCCGGCGCTTCTCGGCTTTCCGCGAGCAGCTCGTGCCCGGCCAGCCGACCAAGTACCTCGTGGACGGCCAGCCGAAGAACATGACCGCGACCGAGGTCACGGTCGAGGTCAAGCAGCCCGACGACTCGATCGCTCCCGAAACCCGGACGCTCTACTCGACCGTTCACGGACCGGTCTTCGACACGGTCCAGAAGAACAAGGTATTCCCGTGGACCGAGCAGTACGCCTACACGATGTTCGACCCGAACTCGCAGGGCCTCAGGTTCATCAATCACTTCTTCGACACCAACCGCGCCCAGAGCGTCGGTGATCTGAAGAACGCTCTTGTCAAGAACCAGGGCGTGCCGTGGGTCAATACGATCGCGGCTGACTCGAACGGCAAGTCGCTCTACGCCGACATCGGTGCGATCCCGAACATGGATCAGGACAGGGTCGACGAATGCGGCACCCCCGGGATAGGAGCCGGTGCCTGGGGCACGCTCCAGCTCGCAGTACTGGACGGTTCGAGGTCCGAATGCGACATGCAGCAGGCGCCAGGGGCAGTGGCCAAGGGCATCCTGCCGCCCAGCGAACTGCCGCTGCTGATCCGCGACGACTACGTCAGCAACATGAATGACAGCCACTGGCTGGCCAACCCCGAGCAGCCGCTCGAGGGCTTCTCGCCGATCATCGGCAACGAGAAGTTCACCCGGTCGCTGAGGACTCGTAACGGTCTGGTTCAGATCGAAGAGCGCCTCGGCGGCACGGACGGAAACCCCGGCAACAAGTACACGCCCGAGCTGCTGCGCGAGTTCATCAACAACAACCGCAACTACGGCGCCGAGCTCTGGGTCGACCCGATGGTCGCCTACTGCCAGGCCAACCCCACGATCAACTCGGTTGACGTCACCGCGGCCTGCGGTGTACTGGCCAACTACGACGAGACCGAGAACCTCGACTCGCCCGGTGCGGTTCTGTGGCGCCGCGTCATGGGCAGGCTGCAGGCAGTGACCGGCGGAGCCGGTGCCTTCTTCAACTCGTTCTCGCTGGCCGATCCGGTCCACACCCCGAACGGGCTCGATACGAGCAAGCTGGCAGTGCCGAAGGCGCTTTCCGACACGGTCACCGAGATGGCGGGCCTCAGCATCCCGATGGGCGCGACATTTCGCGACTACCAGTTCGTCACCCGCAACGGGATCGACATCCCGATCCCGGGCGGCTTCGGTGGCCAGGGAGCGTTCAACGTGATCAGCTCGGTCCGGAACAACGCCACCGGCAAGTACGACTCGGTCCGTCACGGCTCAAGCTTCATCATCATGGCCTCGCTCACCGGAGTGAAGTGCCCTGACGTGAAGACGATCCTGACCTACTCGCAGGCCGCGACCAACGTGGCTTCGCCACATTACTCGGATCAGACCGCGCTCTTCTCGGAGGAGGGCTGGGTCAACGACCGCTTCTGCGCTTCCCAGCAGAAGCAGTCACCTGACCTCAAGACCACCAACCTGAACGGCGGCTCCAAGGCCTCCCGCAACGGCTGGTAGAGCGTTCCGGAGGCACCAGCCCGGCCTGGCGGCCGGGCTGGGTTCGCCTTCCGACGGGCTCCGACGGGCTCCGACGGGCCTGCGGCGGGATGTGACCGATGCCGCCCGGCAACCTATACTCCGGCTGATTGACGTGTCAGTCAACTTGCGATGAGGGCAGCCGGAGCAGATGAGAGCCGCCGTAGTACAGATCAATTCGACCGACGACCGCGACCGCAACCTGGAACGCGCGGGTCTTCATGTGGCACAGGCCGCCGCCGCCGGCGCCGAGCTCGTAGTGCTGCCGGAAAAGTGGCCGTTGCTGGCGGCCGGCGAGGATCTCGCTGCGGGTGCGCAGCCGATCGACGGCGAGGCGGTCACGGCAGCCCGCGGCTGGGCCCGCGAGCACGGGGTGGCCCTCCTGGCGGGAAGCTTCACTGAAGCCCACCCGGGAGAGATGCCGAGCAACACTTCGCTGCTTGTATCCCCGGAAGGCGAGATCTCCGCGAGCTACCGCAAGATCCACATGTTCGACGTCGATGTAGACGGGGTCTCCTACCGCGAGTCTTCGTACGAACAGGCCGGCGACCGCCTTGTCACCTCGGACCTCGGCCAGGCCCGGATCGGAATGGCCGTCTGTTACGACCTGCGCTTCCCGGAGCTCTTCCGTGCGCTGCTCGATCTCGGCGCCAATCTCTTCACCCTGCCGTCGGCCTTCACCGTCGCGACCGGGCGTGATCACTGGGAGGTACTTGTCCGGGCCCGGGCGATCGAGAACCAGTCCTTCGTGCTGGCCGCCGGCCAGGTCGGCAGGGCTGAGCCCGAGTACGACTCCTGGGGGCACTCGATGATCGTCGGCCCGTGGGGCGATGTACTGGCCGGGGTCGAGTCCGGCGAGGGTTTCGCAGTCGCCGACCTCGACTTCGACCGGCTTCGGCAGATCAGAGGGAGCCTGCCCGCCGTCACTCACCGTCGCCCGAGTCTTTTTGAGGGGGCCGGCGCCTGATGGCCCGCGAGGCTGCGGCTGAGCGTCGGCGCCAGATTCTGGACGCCGCCGTGCGGGTTTTCGCCCGGCAGGGATTTCACTCGACCCGCGTGGCCGACATCGCCGACGAGGCCGACGTGGCATACGGGCTGGTCTACCACTACTTCGATTCGAAAGAGAACGTGCTCGACGAGCTGTTCAGGCAGCGGTGGTCGCTGCTGATCGAGGCGATCAGGGAGGCCGACGCCGGAACGAATTCCCCCCAGGACAAGCTGGGCACTGTCGCCGGCTTCATCATCGACTCCTACCGATACGACCCCGAGTTGATGAAGGTGATCATCGTCGAAGTCACCCGCGCCGCCAATTCGTTCGGCCAGACGCATCTGGAGCAGATCAACGAGGCGTACAGGCTGATCGCCCAGATCGTCTCGCAAGGCCAGACCGCCGGGGTGTTTCGCAACGACGTAGACGCCTTCTTCGTTTCCATGACCTTCTACGGGGTGATCGAGCAGCTTCTGTCGGGCTGGATATTTAAACTGATCCCCTCGAGCGAAGCGGACTTCGACGGGGCCCGTGACCTCGTTGTCACGACGATCTGTGACGGGCTCGACCTGCGCTAGGGGCAGGGTTATCCTCGAACCGGAAACGAGCCTTCTGCTGGACGGCATCGCCCGGCCGGCCAGTGACAAGTTTTGACGGGAGCGCGGCGGGTATTGTGGGCAACCACATGGATAACGAGATCGTCAAGCGACTGACCTGGAGCCTAATGCTCACCGCGAGCGGTGCCGTGGCGACGATGATCGCCGCCCGCCTTACCGCCGTCGCCTACCGGCGCATCTTCAACGAGGACCCGCCCGAGTAGCCATGGCACCCCCTGACCCGAACCGCCCCGACTCGGAAAAGACCGTCGGCGAACTTGTCTATGAAGTCACCGAGAAGACTTCGAACCTGATCCGCGAGGAGATCGAACTCGCCAAGACCGAGGTCAGCGAAAAGCTGACCACACTGGCCCGCGGGTCGCTCGTCGGCGTCGCTGCCGGGGTCTTCGCTTTCCTCGCCCTGATCCTGCTGATGCACGCCTTCGCGCTCGGTCTCAACTCGCTTTTCTTCGAGGGCGAGCCCTGGGCGGGATACCTGATCGAGGCGGTAATCTTCATCGCCATCGCCGCCGGTGCCGGGGCCTTTGCCTACAAGTCGTTTGAAGACACCGGGGCGCCGGTTCCGACCGATGCGATCGAAGAGGCCCAGAAGACGAAGGCCATCCTGATGCCCGGCGAGGAGGATCGATGAGCGAAGAGAAGCAACCGGGAGTGCCCGAGCCGTTCCGTCCCGAGGGCACCGGCCCAGCCCAGCCGGCCGGCGCACCGGCCAATCGGTGGGCGCCTGCAGAAGGAACTCCGGCCCCGCCTGCCGGTTCCCCGGGCTCGCCTCACCAGCCACCGCCCCCCAAACGTACTTCAGCCCAGATCCGCGCCGACATGGACCGCCAGCGGCACGAACTCGGCCATTCGGTTGACCACCTTCGTGAGCGGGTCACCGAGATCACCGACTGGCGCAGCCAGATCAAGAAGCACCGCCGCTCGATCGTGGTCGGCGCCGTGGCTACCGGCTTTGTCGTGGGCGGTCTGATGGCCCTGCGCCGCCGCTAGACCGGCCTCCGGCAGGCCGCCAGCCGCCCCGCGAGTCCCGACGCCAGACCTGCCTCAGCGGTATTCCTGGCGCCGGAAGAGGTCGTCGGTTATCGACGCGACCCGGTCGAGAAAGAGGATGCCGTCGAGGTGGTCGATCTCGTGGAGCACGCAGCGGGCCTCGAATCCCTTCAGGTCCACTTCCTGTCCTGCGAAGGCGACGGTCGCGCGTCGTGGACGGCGCACGTTGGCGGTCAGGTCGGGCAGGCTGAGGCAGCCCTCGCGGCTGACTTTGGAGCCTTCCGAGCGGGCCGTCACCTTCGGGTTGACCAGAACCATCAGCCCGTGCGGGTCTTTCGCGCGCGGGTGGCCGGTGATGTCCACCACCGCGATCCTCAGCGCATAGCCGATCTGAGGCGCGGCCAGTCCGACGCAGTGGTCGAAGGAGCGCATCGTGTCGAGCAGGTCCGCGACCACTTCATCCACTTCATCCGGCTGGGCCGGGGCACAGAGCTGCTTCAGCAGCGGGTGCGGGTAGGTCAGGACCTCGCGGACGGCCACGGGAAGGTCAGATGACTTCGGTTTCGAGCTCGGCCAGGTGCGCTTCGACTCCACCGGTACCGCTTAGGCCGGTCAGCGCGTCACTCAGCCCGGTGGCCGACGGCGGTACCGAGACCTCCATCATCATCGTGTAGAGCGGCGCTTCGGCGCCACCTGTGCGCCTGGTTCGCAGGTCGGTGATGTTGACCCCGTTGGCCGCCAGCAGTACTGCGACGTCGTGCACGATTCCGGGCCGGTCGGCGCCGTAGACGGTCAGCACATGCGTCGGGCCGGCACCCCGGTCGAGTCCCGAAACCGGGCTGACCGTGATCCCGCCCAGGCCGAACTCCCGGCCGACCTCCTCGAGCTTCGCCGAGATCGCCCCCAGATCGGCGTCCTCGGGCACCGAGACGATCAGCATCACTGCGAACTGGCCGTGCAGGATCGACATCTGGGAGTCGTCCACGTTGCCATTGAAATCGAGCAGCGCGCCGGTGATCGCGGCTACGATTCCGGGCCGGTCGCGCCCGATCGCGGTCAGCGCAAGGTTCAAAACTTCGATCCGACCAGCTCCGTCGGCATGGTTCCCAGCGCGACCAGACCGGGGCCGGCGTGGCAGCCGAGCACGGTTGACATCTCGTCGAGAAACGCGCCTTCGCACTGAAACACCTCCCGGCAGTGGGCGGCGAGGTCTCCAGCCAATTCCGGTGCCTGGATGTGCTGGGCGGTCCAGGTCGTATCGCCCTGGCGCGCGACCTCGGTTGCCATGTCCTTCAGTCGCTGCATCGCCTTCGCCTGGGTGCGGACCTTCTCGACCGGTTTCACCGTCTCCTGGAGGGTGATTATCGGCTTGATCCTGAGAGCCGATCCGATCCAGGCCTGGGCGCTGCCTATCCTGCCGCCCTTGCGCAGGTAGTCGAGCGTGTCGACCATGATCCAGGTGCCGAGATTTTCCCTGGCGGCCTCGGCCCGCCTGGCCGCCTCGGCCGCGGTGGCACCTTCTGCGACCGCGTTGGCCGCGGCGAGCACGCTCAGGGCGAGGCCGCCGGCGGTGGTTCTTGAGTCGACCACGGCGATCCGCTCGCCTCCCTTGCCGTCTTCGCTCAGCTGGGCTGCCGCCTGTCTGGCTGCTTCACAGGTACCGGAGATCCCGGCAGAGATATGAACCGAGACGATCTGCTTTCCCTGCTCGAGCAGCGGCTCGTAGACGGCCATGAAGTCCCCGACCGAGGGCTGCGAGGTCGTGGTCAGCTCCGGGCTTTCGATCACCGCCCTGTAAAAGGACTTGTAGTCGGTGATCTCGGTCTCGGGCCTTTGTTCCCCGTTGAGGATCACGTAGAGGCTGACGACGCTGATGTCTAGTCGCTCGCGGTCTTCGGCCGTCAGCGAGGCGGTCGAGTCCGTGACGAGAGCGGTTCCTGATTCGCTGGCCACGGCACGGTTCTATCAGACCTGCGCGCCCGTGTAGGCTGCGCCGATGGCGAAGACTGTTCTTTTCAGATGCCCCGTGCCGACCGACCGACTCTGTCCCTGCGGACGGGCCGCCCGGTCGCTAAAGGAGGCCGGCGTCGAGTTCGAGACCGAGCGGGTGGCCGTGAGGAAGTCGAAGCGGCCGGAAATCGTCGAGCTGACAGGCCAGAAGCGGATTCCGGTGCTGGTTCATGGCGACGAAGTCATCCACGATTCGAAGCGCATCGTCGAGTACGTTGAGCGCGAGTTCGGTACACGCTAACCTTCATGCATGTCTGAAGAGCCCAAATCAGCGATCAACCTGACCGAAATCGCCGCCGAGAAGATCGCCGAGCTGGTCGCTAACCAGCCCGAGGGCGAAGAACAGGCCCTTCGGGTCGCCGTCCGGGGTGGAGGCTGTTCCGGGTTCCAGTACGCACTCGCCTTCGATTCGAAGTCCGAGGACGACCACGTGTTCGAGCATCGTGGTGTCTCGGTGATCGTGGACAAGGCCAGCATGCAGTTCGTATTCGGCTCCGAGGTCGATTACGTCGAGGGTCTAACCGGCGCCGGCTTCCAGGTCAACAATCCCAATGTGGTTGCTGCCTGTGGCTGTGGCTCGTCCTTCCAGGTCAAGGACGAAGCTGAAGAGCCCGCCGCCGTCTGACTTTCGTTTGACCCTCGCCTGAACCTCCGCATCCCGACCTCCTGATCGGCTCGGCCCGCCCTGCCCGGGGCAGCTCGGCGATCCGCGCCTGAACGGCTGCGGTGACAGCCCGTGATCGGCATGGCTATGCCGGTTTTTCCCTGGCCCACGGCATCCGGAAGAGGCTGTTCACCGTATTTTCACATTTTCTTGTTCGTCGCGTAACAACTTGGCAGCAAGGTTGGCGCAGACTGCCAGGGAGCGTGAGATCGACTTGCGTGGCCCAAACGAATGAAAGGGAGTAATTCAGGTGTCAGACATAATGAATGGCAAGGGGGAGGGGTTCCGCAGGGCGCTCCTCGCGTTCGGACTGGCGTTGGCAGTCTTCGGGCTCGGCGGGCTTGTGTCTGCCGTCAGCGCGCAGGCGGACGACGATCCGCTCGCAGGCATCAACTGCACCGGCAAGGTGACACCCTTCACGGGTGGGATCTTCCCGGACGAGTTCTCATACGAATTTGGCTGCGACAAGCCCATCACGGCGTTCTCAATCGTCTCGAACCGGCAGATCGGAAGCTTCTCGACCGAGGTAATCGGTGTGAATCCGGTCGGCGAGCCGGGCCCGAACGAGGACTTCTTCTGTGTCGGGGCGGTCCCGTCCAACGGTTTCGGCTGCTACGGCAACCCGGGCAAGACCCCGGCCACGACCATCACGGCCGGCAACAAGGCGATCGGCGAATTCTCGATGTTCGACCCGCTCTGCGACGCCAACGTCAATCCGATGGTCTGGGGTATCGCACTGACGGAGTTCAGCACAACCAACGACCTGGTGACCCCACCTGTAGTTCGCAAGTGGCAGGCGACGACCGAGCCTTTCCTGCTCAACACCAGCGCCATCAGGTGCAAGGTTCTCAACCCGAAGGCCAAGGCCAAGCAGACCTGCGCCAAGGTCAAGAGGGCGAAGAGCCCCAGGGCCAGGGCTGCTGCCAAGAGGGCCTGTGACCGCGCCAGGGCGGCCATACCGAAGGAGATCTGAGGACTCCTTGTTCAACACTGAAAGAAACGAAATGCACGGAGAAAGGAACACTGTGAAAAGCTCAAAATCAGTAGTGCTCGGCTTTCTGCTCGTCTGCCTCGCGTTCATCGCGATGCCGACGGCCGCACAGGCCAAGCCGACCATCACCATCAGCGGCTCGACTACCGTCGCCCCGCTGGCGACCCAGCTCGCGAAGGGCTATGTCAAGGCCTGCAAGGGCTGCGTCAAGTTCAAGATCCTCCAGGGAGGCTCCGACATCGGCGTGGCCGACGTATCGCGCGGTCGTGCGACCCTCGGGATGTCTTCAAGGATCCCGAAGCCGAGCGATCCCGGCGGAATCGTATTCAACGAAATCGCCAAGGACGCGCTCTGTCTGGCCAGTCACGTGAGCAACCCGATTGCGAACCTGACCCAGGATCAGGCCCAGGACGTTTTCAGTGGCGGTGTCCGAAACTGGAATCTCGTCCAGGGCTCAAACAAGACCGGGACGATCAATGTCGTAATCAGGACGGCCGCATCCGGTACGCAGGATGCTTTCGACAAGATCTTCATGGCTCCAAAGAAGACCTTCACGGGAGCAACGCAGAAGGCGTCGAACGGCCTGATCGAGCAGCAGCTCCAGCGTGACCCGCTGGCGATCGGCTACCTGTCGCTCGCTTTCCAGAAGGGCGTCCACATCATCAACTACAAGGGCGTTCCCTGCAGCCTGCGGGCGGCCAAGTCAGGCCAGTACCCGGGTACCCGGCCGCTGTTCCTGGTCAGCCGTGGTGCGCTGTCGGGGGCTTCTGCCAAGTGGGTCAAGTGGATCCGCGGCAACCGGCGGGCCCTGGCCATCGCAGCAACCTCATGGGTGCCGTTCAAGTAGATGGACCAACAGTACCTCGGGGTCTTCGACGAGTCGAAGGACCCGTCCAAGAAGGCAGATCCGACGAACCAGCGCGTCGAGCTTATGCTCGGCGCGCTGGCTTCGCTCATCCTCGTATTCATCCTGGGGATGGTCATCTTCGTCTTCCTCAAGGGTCTGCCTTCCTTCACCGGTAACGGCGTCTCCTGGTTCGGATCCGGCGGAAACGTCGACGAACAGCTCGCCAACATCTTCAATTCGCCGGCCGAGCCCAAGGACTACGTTTACGAGCTCCACGCCTTTCCGCTGCTCTGGTCCACCTTCCTGATCTCCTTCATCGCGGTCGCCATCTCCACCGTCGTTTCGGTCTTCGCTGCAATCTTCATCGTCGAGTTCGCACCGCGCCGGCTTGAACTGTTCCTCGAACCGGTGGTCAAGCTGCTTGCGGCGATCCCTTCCGTCATCTACGGACTGATCGGCATCCTGGTTCTGGTTCCGTGGATAAACAACAACCTGATTACCGAAGAGATGCGTGCTTCGGTTGCGTACGTGATCCAGCTCGACGGCTCCAGCGTCATGGCCGGAGTCATCATTCTCACGATCATGATCATGCCGATCATGATCGCGATCGTCACCGACTCGCTGAGGCAGGTTCCCAGGATGTGGAGCGAAGGGGCTCTGGCGCTCGGCGTGAACCGCTACCGCGCCCTGACCACCGTTTCACTCAGGGCGATTCGTCCGGCGATCGTCGCCGCCGCCGTCCTGGCTTCCGCCCGTGCGCTCGGCGAGGCGATCATGCTGGCGATGGTCACCGGATCGATCGGGTTCGCTCCGAATCCTTTCGACGGTTTCCTGTTCTTCCTTGAGCCCTCGAGGCCGTTGGGCGCGACCATCATCGACGGCGCGGAGGGACTGTCGGTCGAGCCCTTCGGTCAGACGTTGTACGCGTTCGCGGCCATCCTGATTATCTCGACCGCCTTCCTTTCTTTCGCCGGCTGGGCGGCACGCCGCTCGCTGGCTCGCTACAGCATCGGGTCCGCCAAGTGAGTTCCGTCACCACCAAGAGGCGGAAGGCCGCTGTCCGTCAGTCCAGGCGGAACGCTGGCCCGTCGAAAAAGATCAAGGCCAAAGGGATCTGGAGCATCGGCGACCGGATCGGCGTCGTGGCGGCATGGGTCGCCGGCCTGCTGCTCTGCACCATCGCCGCGAGCATCACTCTCTTCATGGGCTGGAAGGGCATCCAGTACGTCACCTGGGATGTCATCTCCAGTTCACCCGAAGCCTCGCTCGAGCAGTCGAAGGTCGGCGGCTTTCTCGATCCGATCATCGGCACCTTGCTGCTCACGCTGCTGGGTGGGTTGATTGCCACGCCGGTGGGAGTGTCGGTTGCTCTCTGGCTGACCGAGTACGGGCGTCCGTCGCCACTGGCCCGGTTTGTCGAGGCCGGGGTCGAAGTGATCGCAGGTACTCCTTCGATCGTGCTGGCGATTTTCGGCCTGCTCATCTACCAGCAGGGGGTGATGAGCCCGTTCTCGTTTACCGCCGACGGCGGCGAGGTCTTCGGCCGTTCTTTCTTCGCGGCCGGGGCGGCCATGTCCCTGATCGCGCTTCCTTTCGTGGTCGGAGGCACTCGGGAGGGGCTCAACTCGATTCCGAAGCACATCCGCGAGGCGTCGTACGCTCTCGGCAAGGACAAAGCTTCGACTATCCGGCGAGTCCTGCTGCCCAGCGCGCGTAGGGGCATCGCCACCGGATCGACGCTCGGCATCGCCCGGATCGCCGGAGACACAGCCATTGTTGTGGTCCTGCTCGGCGCCTCGCTTCAGATAGCACCCGAAGGCAACATCCCCGGGATCGACGTTCTCAGGGGTACCGGCAGCACCCTGACCAGCTACGTGTTCCAGAACTCCCCGGCCGGCGAAGGAAACGCCCCGGAGAAGGCATATGCGGCCGCTTTCGTTCTGCTCATGATCGTGATCGTGCTCAATCTCGTAGTCAGCCGACTGACCAAGAAAGGACAACACGTATGGGGGTAGGGCCAGACCAGCAGGTGCCGGAGAACGGTTCGAACGGGCTCGCGAGCGAGGGGGTGCCGCCGCTGCGGCGGATCGTCGTCGACCACGAGGTTGCGCCGATTCGTGTCGCCGACGGCTACGGTGTCGCCGGGGACAACGGTCAGGTGGCCGAAGAGACGTTCCTCCTGCCCGAGGATCAGGCGCCGTCGCACTGGTTCGAAGAGCGGATGCGGACCGAGTCTCTCAGCGTCGCCTTCGGAAGTAAGACGGCGGTCAATGAGGTCTCGCTTCCGGTCAACTCCGGGCAGGTGCTGGCCCTGATCGGACCATCCGGCTGCGGAAAGACGACCCTCCTTCGATCGCTGAACAAGCTGGTCGACCTGACTCCGACCGCAGTGCGATCCGGCAGGATCCTGATCGACAATCAGGACATTGACCTGTTCGACGACACCCAGCTGCGCAGGCGTGTCGGGATGCTCTTCCAGCAGCCCAACCCCTTTCCGATGAACATCTTCGACAACATTGCCTACGGGCTGCGCGAGCGTGGCTCGAAGCGGCCCCGCAAGAAGGAGCTCGAACCGCTTGTGGTCGACGCCCTCGAGCGGGCTGGCCTCTGGGATGAAGTCTCGGACAACCTTGACCACCCGGCACTGTCGCTCTCCGGCGGCCAGCAGCAGCGGCTCTGTATCGCCAGGTCGCTCGCGGTGCTGCCCGAGGTGCTGCTGCTTGACGAACCGTGCTCGGCTCTGGACCCGATTTCCACCGCGATCATCGAGGAGACCGTGGTCGGGCTGAAGGACGAGATGGCGATCGTGATCGTCACCCACAACCTCCAGCAGGCCGAGCGTGTGGCCGATCAGGTCGCTTTCATGTACCTCGGCGACCTCGTCGAGTACGGCGCTGCGGAGCAGGTCTTCAACGCCCCGATGGCCGAGCGCACGAAGGATTACGTGCGGGGGGACTTCGGATGAGACGCGTTGCTGCGTACTCTGCGGCGCTGGCTTCGGCTCTGCTGATCCCGACGCTGCTAGCCGGCTGCGAGTCGACTCAGGAAAAGAGCGCCAAACTGGAATCCCTTGGTGCCGAGATCGCCAAGATCGAGAAGATCAAGATCGGGGCGGCCAACCAGTCGATCGACATCACCGGGAAGACGCTGCTGACCGATCAGTACGGCAGCGCTCTTGTGCTCCGCCTGAAGAACGATTCACCGAAGCCCCAGGTGGATGTGCCGGTCGGTCTTGTCGTCAAGAACGCCCAGGGCAAGGCGATTTACAAGAACGACACCGAGGGTCTTGAGGACGGGCTGATCCAGATTCCGATCATCGAGGGCAGCAGCGATGGCTGGTGGGTCAATGACCAGGTCCTCGTCACCCAGAAGCCGAAGAGCGCCGATTTGACCATTGGCAAGCCCGAGTCACAGTCGCCCTCGAAGATCCCCGAGATCGAGGTCTCACCTCCGTTTCTTGCGACCGATTCGTCGGGTCCGAACGTGACCGGTGAAGTGGTTAACAAGTCGGACGTGGAACAGATCGACATGCTGCTTTACGCGGTGGCCACCAAGGGCGGCAAGGTCGTTGCTGCCGGCCGCGGACTGATCCCCAAGCTGAAAACCGACGGTAAGCCGGAGTTCTACCGGATCTATTTCATCGGCGACCCTAAAAACGCTGAAATTGAAGTCGTCGCCATGCCTTCGACCTTCGAGTAGAGGAGAAAAAGCAAATGACAGAACAGACAACAGTCCTGACGCCTTCGTCCGGCCCGGCCGTACGGTGCACCGGGTGCGGCAGCAGCATGGCTGCCGACCAGAAGTACTGCCTCGAGTGCGGCAAGCGCAAAGGCGAGCCCCGGGTGGAGTTCGACAACTACATGAGCGACGGCATGCCCAACGGGGAAGCCCCTCCACCGCTGCCGCCCGCAGTCCGGCCGGTCGCCGCTCCCTACCCTGAGGATAGGCGTCCGGTTCGTGAAATCACGCCATTGATGGCGGCGGGTGGCCTCGCCGCTTTCGCTGTGATCCTGCTGCTCGGCGTGATCGTCGGCCGGCTCGGTGGGACCGAGAGCCAGGCCCCGGTTATCGCCGCGACCGGCCTCCCGACGACCACTGCGGCCGCTCCGGAGACCAGTGGCAGCAGCCCGACCACGGATGTGAACGTGTCCTTCACCGCCGACTGGCCCACAGGCAAGGAGGGCTTCACGATCGAGCTCGCGACCGTCCCCAAGGACTCGACCGACGGGGCCGGAGTAGAGGCAACCAAGGCCGACCTCACGGCGAAAGGCGCCCCTGATGTCGGTGCACTCGCTTCGGACGAGTTCGCCAGCTTGCCGGCCGGAAACTACGTCTTCTACAGCGGCATCTACGACAGCAAAGCCGAAGCTGCCACCGCCCTCAAGGCCCTCGGTGCCGACTTCCCCGACGCCCAGGTGATCGAGGTAAGTATCGACGCAGCAGTCGCAGGTGGCGGCGGAGGTGGCGGCGGAGATGCGCTGATCAACGACTCCGCCCCGCCGGGGGCCAACCCCGAGCAGGCCGTCGAGGCCAGCAAGGATGACCTCGAGGCGCTCAACGGGACCGACGCGGCCGACTTCCAGGAACTGCAGCAGAAGCTGCCACCGACGATCGCGACGCCGGGTCAGGCACCGAAGCCCGACAACAGGGCACCCGGCGACGGTTCATCAGCAGTCGAGATCGGCTGATCCGTGGCTGCTCCGAGAATGCTCAGAAAGAAGGGGCCCACGCCCGAACAGCTGGCCGCGGCCGCGAAGCCGATGAACCGGCTGGAGGAACGCCGCGAAGAGTTGCGGGCGCGATTCACCGAGATGCAGTGGGATCTCGGCGGCGCCGCATACGAGATGGCCGCTCGCGACTATTTCCGGCTGGACGTACTGGCCGGCATGGCAGCAAGGCTTCAGATCGTCGACGCCGAACTTGCCGAGATCGAGCGAATGGCCCGGCTTGAGAATGCCGGAGCGGAGGGATCCTGCGCGGGCTGCGGCTCACTCCACGCTCGCGGTGCCATCTACTGCTGGCGCTGCGGACGCAATCTGTTCGATGCGCCGGCACGGCCCGCCCTGGTCGCGGCCCCGAACCCGGCACCAGTGGCCCCGGTCCTTGCGACCCCGGAAGTGGTGGGCCCGGAGGTTGCGACCCCTGAGCAGACTCTCCCTGAAGAGCCGGTTCTGGTCGAAGAGCCGGTTCTGGCTGCGACGCCGGTCGAGCCGGCTTGGACGGAGGCACCCGTCGAACCGGTCGAGCCCGTTTTGCAGGAGGCAGCAGTCGCACCGGTCGAGCCGGTCGAGCCAGTCGAGCCGGCTTGGACGGAGGCGGAAGTCGCACCGGTCGAGCCAGTCGAGCCGGCCTGGACGGAGGCACCCGTCGAACCGGTCGAGCCCGTTTCGCAGGAGCCAGCAGTCGCACCGGTCGAGCCAGTCGAGCCGGCTTGGACGGAGGCGGAAGTCGCATCGGTCGAGCCAGTTCTGCCGGAGGCAGCAGTTGGGCCGGTCGATCCGGCGGTTCCCGAGGGGTCATTCGTCCGTCCCTGGGCTGGTGCTTCTTCTTCGGAGCAAGTTGCGACCCCCGGACCGGTAACGGTGCCCCCGTTCGAGGGCGCGGTCGAGGTGCCGACCTACGAGCGCCCGAGCCAATCGCCGGTCGGACCCGGACCGAATCCTGGTGATGCCTGACGCCCCCTCCAATCCCGGGCCGTCACCTGCGGCCGGCGGCCCGCCGGTCGGCGGCTGGAGGCTGCCGGTCCGGATTCGCGTTCCCGAACGGGACGAGTTGCTGGCCATGGCACTCGCCACGCTCGCTGTCGGCCTCGTCCTCGGTCTGGCAATCGGCCCCGGGTTGGGCACGGCCGGACGAGTCCTGCCGGTCATTTCAGCGCCACTCGCACAACTCCCGATTACTCCTGAAGTAAGCGACGAGAGCAGCCCGGAGACGACCCTGCCGGTGCTTGCGGCGCCCGCAGGTTCGGATCCCGGTGCCGCTCCGATCCCCTTGGCCCCGGCTCCAGTCACTCTGGCCGCCGTCCCGGTAACCCCCGAGGCGCCGCCCGATCCCGCCCCGGCCAGCCCTCCGCCTTCCAGTTCACCGGCCCCGCCGGATACGCCGGACCCGGCGCCGCCCGCGGTCCCCGACGGTCTGCCGATCTCCGGCACGGTGCTGGCTTCATCGGTAAACGGAAAGTCGTTCTCGGTGGCCGACAGCAGTGGCAACCTGCAGACCGTCTTCTCCGACTTTCCACCGGAACCCGGAGCGCGAATCTCGACCACGGTCCTGCCGCTGGTCAACGGCACCTTCTCCGAGTACGGTGGCCGCCGTACGCTGGCCACCCGCGAGCGGGCGACTGTGCGCGGCATGATCAGCTACGTCGATGCCGAACTGGGTGTGCTCGTTTTGTCCAACCGCGGAACTTCGCTGCCGCTCGACGGTTCGGCGGTGGCAAACGAACTCGTGCCGCCGTCGAACCCGGTAGACCCGGAAGCCCTGCCGCCGCTCGGTGACGGTGACTGGGTCAAGGTCAGCCTGGTCCTGGTTGATCCGGAGCTAAAGCAGGCCTCGGAGAACCGGGGTGCGTTTGCCGCCGCGGCCGACCTTGAACCCTCGCCCGAGAAGCTGAACGCAGATCCCGATCCGGCCACCGGGCGTCCGGATTTCGGTCTGCGGATCGAGTCGCTGGAACGGCTTGACGAGACGGCCACCCGAATTGAGCTAACCGGCAAGCTGCTCACGCTCGATCGCCGTGCGGGCAGGCTGCTCATGTCTGCGGACAGCGTCGGGCTGCTCGACCGGACCATTGAGATCACCACGCCGTCCGGCTTCGACTTCTCCGGGGTGAAAAAGGGCAGGGTCTACAGCGCGACCGTGCGCCTGACGGCGGCGGGCGAGCTCAGGCTGACCGGCTTCTCGCCCGGCTACTCCGGCCGGGCTGCCGACGACCGCACCGAGGTCTTTGGCGAACAGGGGTTCTGAGGGGCGCGACCCTGGGGTCAGCGGTCAGCGCCGTTCAGCGCTCAGTTGCTGCCTTCGATTTTCAGGGGAGGGCTCTGGGCGGGCAGGTCCTGGGCGCTCTGAGGCTGTTCGGACTGTTCCGGCTGCTCGGGGAGCTCAGGCTGCTCGACCCCGAGAGCCTTGGCGAGGTCCCCGGAGGCGAACATCTCCTCGACGATGTCGGCGCCGCCGAGCAGTTCGCCGTTCACGTAGAGCTGCGGGAAGGTTTCCCAGTCGGAGATCTCGGTGGTCACCTCACGCAGCGGCTGGAGGGCGGGCAGCACATCGATCGCGCCGTATTCGACAGCCATCTGGTCGAGCACCTGGACGGTTCTCATCGAGAAACCACAGCGCGGCGCGCTCGGGGTGCCCTTCATGAAGAGCAGCACGGCGTTTTCGGAGATCAGCTCCTGGACTCGTTCGGTCAGTTCCTGGTCGGCCATAGGGGTGATGCTAGAACATCGGCCGTCCCGACCGGCTCAGTCGAGGACCTTGATCGTCAGGGCATGGATCGTGCCGTCGTCGAAGCGCTCGCGCACGGCCGCTTTGACCATCCGGTGCTGGTTGATCCGGGTCTGGCCGTCGAACTGCGGTGCCCTTACTTCGGCCCGCAGGTGGTCTCCGGTGCCGGTTTCGTCGAACACGGCAGCCTCGGCTCCGGGCAGGGCGGTCTCGATCATTGCCTTCAGTTCTTCAAGGTCAGCTGCCATCGGGTATCTCCTCAGGGTGGGGTTGCGAAGCGACTTCGAGCATCTCCTCGACCTTCACGAACTTGACCCGCGGGCGCTCGTGCGGCCGGCCCCTGGTCACTTCGGCGTGGTCAATCTTCCGCCAGCCGCTGAAGCTGACGAAGTTCGCCTTGCGCTCGGCGAGCAGGTTCTCGACCGCGGCCGGCCCCGGGTCGGAGGGATCCAGCAGTCGCCCCTCGGCGACGTCGGCCAGCAGGTGGTCGACAGTCTCCTGCGCATCCTTCTTGTTGGTCCCGATCACACCGGAGGGTCCGCGCTTGATCCAGCCGGCGGTGTAGTGGCCCGTGCGGTGAGGCCCGCCGGGGCCTTCAAGCACGCGGCCTTCCTGATTGAGGATCGTGCCACGCTTTTCGTCGAACGGCACTCCGGGGATCGGCACTCCGGTGTAACCGACCGACCTCAGCACCAGTTCGCACTTGAGCTCTTCGCGCTCACCGGTGTCGCGTGCTCTGGGCGAGCCGTCTTCCACGACCAGTTCGTTCCTGCCGATCACGATCGATTCGACTCGCTTGCCGCCACGGATTTCGACCGGAGAGGCGAGGAAGCGCAGCCGGACCTGCTTCGGCTTGCCCTCCGGGGTCCTCTTCGAGTACTGCTCCACGATTTCGACGTTGACCCTCGCGGTCTTGCTTGCCGCGTCGGACTCGATCCAGGCCCGGCTGTCGGGGTCGAGCTCGACATCGGCCGGGTCGACGATCACATCGGCCTCTTCGAGTTCCCCGATCTCCCTGATCTCCGGGTTCGTGAAGGCCGCTTGGGCCGGGCCGCGCCTGCCGAGCACGACGATCTCCTCGATCCCGCTTGCGTCCAGGACCTCGATCGAGTGGTCGGCGATGTCGGTGCGGCGCAGTTCGGCATCGTCGAGGGCGAGCATGCGGCTGACGTCCATCGCCACGTTGCCGTTACCGATCACCACGGCTCGCTTGACCTTGTCGAGGCCGAAGTCGCGGTCGGCGTAGTCGGGATGCGCGTTGTACCAGCCGACGAAGGCGGTCGCGGCAAAGCTGCCGGGCAGGTCCTCACCGGGGATGCCCAGCTCGCGGTCGGCTTCGGCGCCGAATGTGTAGAGGATCGCGTGGTAGTGGCGCTCGAAGTCTTCGATCCCGAGGTCACGCCCGACCTCGACGTTACCGAAGAAGCGGAAGCCCTCCTTCGACGCGGTGCGCTCGTAAACGCGGGTCACCGACTTGATCTTCGGATGGTCCGGTGCGACTCCGCCGCGGACCAGCCCGTAGGGGGTGGGCAGGCGGTCGAACAGGTCGACCTGCGCCTCGGTTTTCGGGTCGCGGAGGATCTGCTCCGCCGCGTAGAAGCCGGATGGACCGGCACCGATGATCGCGACGCGGAGGGGATTTTCCGGGGTTCCGGGGTCAGGCATGGGAGGGTCGATCCTAGAGTGAACGGTTCGCGTTCGCGTCGATCTCGGCGACGAACTGCGGCCAGAGCTGCTCGGGCAGATCGTGCGCCATGCCGTCGTATACACGCAGCTTGGCGCCGGGAACGGCTCTGGCGGTTGCCCTGCCCCCGCGGGGGAAGACCAGCCGGTCGGCCGAGCCGTGGATGACCAGGGTCGGGACCCGGACCCGGCCGAGAGCCCGGGTGCGGTCCGGCTGGCAGTTGATCGCATGGAGTTGCCTTGCCGTGCCGGCCCGGTGGACTCCCCGCTGCCAGCCGAGTGCCGCGAGTTCGCGCAGTCGGTCCCTGTCGACCGGGTAGCGCTTCGAGCCGATCACGTCGAAGAGCATCTCCAGCCGTTCGACGTACTCCTCCTGGCTGCTCGGGGTGTTGCGGACGAGCGCGACCATCTCCCTCAGCCCGGGCAGCGCGTCGCGCCTGGCACCAGTGCGCGACATCATCGAGCAAAGCGACGCCGTCCTTCCGGGATGCCGAATTCCGATCGTCTGCACGATCATGCCTCCCATCGAGAAGCCGAGGAAGTGGGCCGTTTCGATCCCGAGGTGGTCGAGCACTGCGATCGCGTCGTCAGCCATGTCGTGAAGCCCGTAGCGGAGCTGACGGGGAAGGCCCAGCAACATCGGCATGGTTCCGGGCACCCCCTGGTCGTTCAGCACGCTCGAGCGTCCTGCGTCCCGGTTCTCGATCCGGATCACCCGGAAGCCCCTGTTGACCAGCATGTCGGCCAGTTCTTCAGCGAAGTAGATCAACTGGTTGCCGAGGCCTGGAACCACGAGCAGAGCCGGGTCGTCGGGGTTGCCGCGGACGTCGAAGGCGATCCGGAGGCTGCCGGAGGGGGCGAACTGCTCGTTGAGGGTGCCGGCGCTCACTCCGCAGCCCTTATCGTTGAGGCTGTGGTCCGGGCGAGAGTAGAAAGCGGCAGATTGGCCATTCTGGCCTTGAAATTATCGGTTGTCACCCTGTTCTTCTTCACGGCCATGGTTGCGGCCGCCGCAGCGGTCCCCGATGGCCCGGCCGCAGATCGTGGCCGGTACCTGCCGCGGGTGACGATTCTGGCCGTCCCTCAACCTGTTCTGCCGGAGGACTTTTCGGTGATCGAGGGGGCCGCCGTGGGCCTGATGAACCCCAGCCTGGGTGACGCCGGCGCGGACCAGACCTGGCTCGATGTAAGTCAGGGCGCAAGAATGTTTGACTCGATGTATGACAGTCCGTTGAACATGCTGTCAGCAAGGCCTCCTTTCGTCTCGGGATGGGAAGAAGTGCTTGAACGCGCCGCAAGCGCGGGGGGCGATATCCGCCCCGGTCTGCTGGGCTCGGTGCTGCGCCGGAACGGCCTTGTTCCGGAGGTCGCCGACCCGGCCGGAGTCGGCGATCCTTCGTCGCTCGCCCTGGTCAGCCTCAACGGCAGGCTGAACCGGGCCCCGGCGGAGTGTCCGGGGCCGGACTGTCACTCGCCGGTAACGGTTTCGACCGCCAGCCTGGCCGCTGCGGCCGAGCTTTCGAAGCAGCGCACCAGGGGGGAGCTGATGCTCGTGATCGAAAAACCCCCCGCCGAAAGCGGCGAACAGCTCGCGATCGCGATCGCCGGGCCGGGTTTCACGGGGATGCTGCGCTCGGCGAGCACCCGCACCCCTGGCTACGTGCTGAGTACCGACATCGCTCCGACCGTGCTGCGCCATTTCGGTATCGGCCTTGCCCCGGCCATGAGCGGCCTCGTGATCGAATCCGGAGGCCAGGTGGATTTCGAGGCGCTGGCCGAGCTCGAGGGCCGCTACCGACAGGTCGGTGAGAGTAAAGGCACGGCGATGCTCATTCCCCTGCTCGCCTGGTTTTTCGTCACCGGAGGGGTGATCCTGTTCGGCCGGCGGCGATACGCCGCACCCGCGGTGAGAACACTCGGTATCGCGGTGATCCTGCTGCCGGCCGTACTGCTGCTGACCGCTTCGCTGTCGCCGACAACCGGCCTGGAGTCGGCCATCGCCGGGCTGCTTCCGGTGATCGCGGCCCTGCTGCTGATGCGTCTTGTGCCTGGCTGGCGTGGTCTGGCGATCGCCTGTGCTGTCACCGTCCTGGCCTTCAGTATTGATCTTGTCGGCGGGCTGGCCCTGACTCCGAAAGCGGTGATCGGGCCGAATCCCGGTCTGGGAGCCAGGTTCTATGGCATCGGCAACGAACTGGAGTCGACGCTGATGGTGCTCACCTCGATTGGCACCGGTGCGGCGCTGCAGGCCTGGGGCTGTGGCCTTTCTGCGCGCCGGCAGGCCGGATTCTTCCTGCTGGCCGGACTGGCGGGCACGGTCATCTTCGCTTCGGGCAGGTTCGGCGCCGACGTCGGCGCCGCGATCATCTTCCCGGTGGCCGCAGTGGTCGGCGCCTCCGTGGTGCTCGGAAAACCACGGCTGGTCTGGCTCGGCCTGGCTGCCGCCGGAATCGCCCTGGCGCTGCTGGCCGTGGTTGATGTGCTCAGCGGGGCCGAAACTCATTTCGTCAGGTCGGTTTTCGAGGGCGGCTCCGGCGACTCCGCGCTCGACGTGATCCTGCACCGCCTCGGGGCGACCGCGGACAGCTTCACCAGCCTTTCGCGCCTGCCGGTCACCCTGGTGGCCCTGGCCTTGATCGCCTTCGCCTGGCTCAGGCGGGCCCGCCTCGAAAGTCTGCTTTCGGGCTTCCCGCTGGTGCGCGCAGGGCTTATAGCCGCCGCAGCAGGATCGCTGATCGGAGCGCTCAGCAACGACTCGGGTGCGCTGTTCGTCCAGGTCGGTGTTCTGTACATCGGCCTCGCAATCCTGTTCGCGTGGGCGCTGCGTACCAAAGAGGCCGCAGTCTGAGTTATGCTGGTGGTTCGTGCGAATCGCTCTCGTCAGCCCGTATTCATGGACGTACCGGGGCGGAGTAAACGGACACATCCAGTCGCTGGCCGAAGAGTTCATAGCTCGCGGCCACTACGTCCGTGTTATTGCTCCGTTTGACCCCCCCGATCGATTTTCCAAGGTTCTGCACCGGGCGCCTGCCGAAGAGGTTGAACTTCCCGACTACCTGATCCCTGCAGGGCGCACCGTCGGGATCGGTTCGAATGGCTCGATTTCGAACGTTTCGGTTTTCCCGGAGGCTGTGCGCGCGACTCGCCGCGCGATCGAGGAAGGCAACTTCGATGTCGTCCACCTCCACGAGCCGAGCACTCCGCTGAACGGCTGGGACACCTGCCTCTCGAGCAAAGTGCCGGTGGTCGGCACCTTCCACGCCTATGCGACCAGACCGGTTCCCCACCGGATCGCGGCCCTGGCCGGCGCCCGGCGGGTGCTCAACCAGCTTTCCGCCCGGATCGCGGTATCGGAGGCCGCGGCCTGGACCGGTCGCCGCTGGTACGGCGGCAACTTCACGATCATCCCGAACGGCGTCAACGTCGACGCGGCCCCGACCGGACCGAAGCCTGACACCGAGCACCTGAAGGTGCTGTTCGTCGGGCGCCCTGACGAGCGCAAGGGATTGCCCGTTCTGCTGCGCGCCTTCGAGGGTCTGGTCGAGCACGACGTTCCGGCCCGGCTCGCGGTGGTCGGCTCTGACGCCGGTGACGTTCAACGGCTGGTCGCCCACACCGACATCGAGGACCATCTCGATCTCCACGGCAGAGTGTCCGGGCCGGACCTCTGGAAGCACCTCCACCAAGCGGATCTGCTGTGTGCGCCGTCGCTTTCAGGGGAGAGTTTCGGCATGGTCCTGACCGAGGCATTCGCCGCCGGCACCCCGGTGATCGCCTCTGACATCGCCGGGTACCGGGATGTCGTCAACAACTGGCACGACGGTGTGCTCGTACCCGCAGCCGACCCCCAAAGGCTGGCCGAAGAACTCCAGCGGGCTCATCAGGAACCCGAGCGACTGGCCCGCATGGGCCTCGCTGCCCGTGAGAGCGCCAGGCGATTCGCCTGGCCGAACATCGCCGACCGGGTCACCGAGGTCTACGAGCGGGCGATCGAAGTTCCGGAGCCCGCGACCGTCGGTGATCGGATCCGGCGCCACATCGGCGCTGCTCCGAACGACGGACTGCCGCATCAGCGGGCGCGGCGGCTGCCTTCGATCGACCCTGAACCGGCGACCGGTCCGAGCCGGTTCCGCTTCCTCCGCAAGGTCGGGCTAGGGGTTGTCGGGCTGATCGGCGTCGCAATGACGATCCTCGCCGCGGAGAAGATAGGAGTCGACCGGGTGGCCGGTGCGATGGTCCGTTCCGACCTCTCCTGGGTCTTCGTCGCTCTTGCTTTGATGGCCTCTTCGCTTTTCGTGCGCGCCCAGTCCTGGTTCTACATCACCAAAGCGGCGATGCCCGGGGTCAGGCTGAGGCGCAGGGACTTCGCTTCGGCAACCATGGTCGGGGTGCTGATGTCGGCAACCCTGCCGGCCCGACTCGGCGAACCCGCCAGGGCGCTCGCGCTTTCCCGTCACACGGGCAGGGCCAAAGACAGCCTGCCGGTCGTGGTCGGCACGCTGGTCTCCCAGACGATGTTCAACCTGTTCGCGTTGTTCCTGCTCGGGCTGATCATCGTCGCCAGCACCGATCTCTTCCACAACAGCACCAAGACCATCTTCACCTTCAGCCTGATTCCCCTGGCGTTGCTGCTTGCGGTGATCGTCCTGCCGTCGATCCTCAGGAAACAGGGAAACAGCAGGCTCGGCAAGGTGGGCAAAGCGATTCATTCGGCGCTGGTCCAGGTCCGCTCGGGTCTGGCGATCTTCAAGCAGCCGCGCCTCGGCATCCCGGCGCTTCTACTGCAGACTTCCGCCTGGGGCATCCAGCTCGCCTCCTGCTGGGCTCTGATGTTCGCCCTGGGTCTCGATGCCCAAGCCGGCCTCGGTGCCTCGGCCGCTGTGCTTTTCGCGGTCAACGTCACCGCCGTCGTTCCGGCGACGCCGTCCAACGTGGGCATCTTCCAGCTGGCCGTGATCAGCGTGCTGACCACCGGATGGGGAATTTCGGCCTCCGATGCGCTGGCCTACGGCGTGATCCTCCAGGCGGTCGAAGTGGCGACCGCGATCGGGCTCGGCGTGCCGGCCCTCTTCCGGGAGGGCCTCACCTGGAGCGACCTCCGCCTGCAGGCGATCGCCACCGCCCCGGTCGAGCTGGGTTCAAAGGCGCCGCGCCGCGAAAAGCGTGATTCGCTGCCCGACGTGATTCGCTGAGCGGCATATCCCGGGCTGAACGGTGTTGTCGGTTGAACTCGGGCTTCGAAGGGCGATGCTCAATTGAAGCCCCGGTCGAGCATGGCACTCGGCTACGACCCGCACTGCCTGCGGCATGACAACGGCTCGATGCTCGTCGACGAGCAGGCGGCCGGCTGGATAAAGGTCGAGCATGCCGAGAACGCCAGGCGGATCGAGCGGGCCCATGCGGTCCTGGCGGCATCCGGGGTGCTGGACCAGCTCGAGACCCTCCCGACCCGGCCCGCCACGATCGACGAGCTTCTCCTGGTTCACACCGAGGCCCATGTCGAGCGGATCTCGCAGGCCTGCGAGAAGGCCGAGGCAGCTGCCGTGGCCGGGCACCCCGAAGTTCTTCTCGCGGGGCCGGAGGCCAGAGTCGGCCCAGGCTCCCTCCAGGCCGCCCTGATCGCCGCCGGAACCGCGATCAAGGCGGTAGACCACGTGTTCCCGCCCGACCCGCCGGATGCCGGTCCTGGATCCGGCCGGACCGGGTCCGCGACCCATGCCCGCGACCCTGCCGGCCCTCGCCGCGCCTATTCACTGACCCGGCCGCCCGGCCACCACGCCTCCGCCGGGCAGGCGATGGGCTTCTGTCTCTTCAACAACGCCGCGCTGGCGGTCCGGCACGCCCAGCGGACCCACGGAGTTCAGCGGGTCGCCGTGCTCGACTGGGATGTGCACCACGGCAACGGGACCCAGGCGATCTTCTACGACGACCCGGGCGTGCTCTTCATCTCGCTCCACCAGGACGGGCTCTACCCGGCTGACGAAGGCCGGGTCACCGAGCGCGGCGAGGGAGGCGGCGTCGGGGCCAATGTCAACATCCCTTTGCCTGCCGGCACCGGTGACGCCGGTTACCTCGCGGCCCTCGAAGAGGTGGCACTGCCGGCGATCGCCTCCTTCGGCCCGGAACTGATCGTGCTCGCGAGCGGACAGGACGCGGGCGCCTGCGATCCGCTCGGCCGGATGAGCGTCACCGCCGAAGGCTTCCGGGCGATGACGGCGGGCCTCGTCTCACTTGCCGAAGAGGAGTGTGGCGGCCGGATGGTCGCGATCCAGGAGGGCGGCTACAGCGTTGACCACATGCCGTTCTGCGTACTGGCAACGGTCGAGGCTCTCGCCGGCCTGGAACCCACATTGCTCGCCGACCCCGTCGAGATGGACGTTCCGACTCGCATCACCCTGGTGGAAACCGAAGCGATCCGCCTCGCGGCTCGAGCCGCCGGCATCACCTGAGCGGCACTGGCCTTGACCAGCGCCAGTCCCACCCCGGTCGAACAGCGGTCACCTTCTTCTGCGGAGCGGCGCTCCCGGCCGATCCGGGCAGATCACCGGCTCAGTTGTCGAAGTTGACCTGGCTCCAGTCGAGCCGCTCGCCGAAGCGGGGCAGGCCGTCATCCGGGACCGGGTACCACTCCGACGCGTAGTCCACGAACTGATGCCCGAGCGGCCTCACACCGGGATCCTGGTCCAGCGCTCCGAGCCTGACCGCCAGCAGGTCCGGGTTCTCGGGATTGGTGGTGTGGGTCTGGCTACCGCAGTTCGAGCAGAAACCCTTGTTCCACCCACCGTCGCCGGGCTCGTAGAGGTGGACCGTCTCCTCGCCTCCGGTGAACCGGAAGGATCCCGGCATCGTCAGGCCGGAAGCCGAAAAGCCGGTACCGGTCCGCCGCTGGCAGCGTTTGCAGTAGCAGCAGGCCGCACCGACCAGCGGCTGGTCGATCTCGAACTTCACCGCCCCGCACATGCAGTGCCCCGAAAGCGCCGTCGCGCCCCCGCTCTCCGATGATGCTTCTGAGTTCTCCATTGCCCGAGCTTAACGCCAGCAGACCTCCCGCCCGACTGCGCTGTCTGCTCCGTACACCTGCGGAAAGGCAATCCGCGCCCGCGGCAGGTACCGGCTCCGGCGGTGCGGCGAGCTGCTTCCGGGGCGAACGGTTGTCGGGTGGAGTGGCTCGTTCCGGGACAGGGGGCTACGCTCGGTCTGTGGACCGGCTTCGACTGATCGATGAGATTGCCCGCGAAGTGAGCGACGCCCGGGTGCTCGCGGCGGTGGCCGCCGTCCCAAGGCAACTGTTTGTCCCCGAAGACCTTCGCAGGCGTGCCTGGGAGAACGAGCCGCTACCGATCGGAGAAGGCCAGACCATCTCCCAGCCGCTGGTCGTCGCCCGCATGTGCGAGCTGCTGCGGCTGCGCGGGAACGAGACCGTTCTGGACGTCGGGACCGGATCGGGGTACCACGCGGCGGTGCTCTCGAAACTTGCCCGCCGGGTCATCTCGATCGAGCGGTTCGAAGACCTCAGTGAGGCCGCGGGTCGTTCCCTGAAGGAGACCGGAATCGGGAACGTGACGCTGGTTGTCGGAGACGGCAGTCTGGGCTGGCCAGAGGAGGCTCCTTACGAGGCGATCAATGTCGCCGCGGCGGCAGCGCACGGCGCGCCACCGGCCCTTGTCGCACAGCTGGCAGACGACGGCCGGATGGTGATCCCGGTCGACGGGGCCGATCAGCACCTGCTGGTGGTGACAAGACATGCCGATGAGGTTTCGGTTGAGGTCGAGGAGCGGGTCCGTTTCGTTCCGCTGGTGGAAGGTGACTGAGGAGGAGCCGGGTCGATCCCGCGGTAAACGTGGCAGTCCGGGATCAGGCCGGGCGCTCGCCGACCAGGATCGCCGTTGCCAGCCACTTCCAGTAGCAGTCGACGTTCACGAATCCGGCTTCGCTCAGCCAGCCGAGCTGAGGTTGAACCGGGGCAGGCTGATCCGAGGAGTCCTCTTCGTCGTCCATGGAGGCGAACACCTCGAGTGCGCGCCGCTGAAGCTCTTCGGTCGGCAACATGACCAGGTCCAGGTTGCAGAAGATACCGCCCGGTTGGACCAGCTCGAATACCTCCCGGTAGAGCGCGCGTTTGCGCGCGTCGGGAAGGTGGTGAACCACCCAGGAGGAGACGACAAGGTCAAAGCTGCCGATGTCCTGCGGCAGTGGATCCGACAGGTCGTGCTCGGCGAAGGTGACTCCGCTGTCAGAGCCGAAGCGTTCCCGGGCGGCGGCCAGAAGGGGCGGGGATAGATCGAGCCCGACCGCTTCGGCCGACGGCGCTACTGCCAGGATCTCGCCGATCAGAGCCCCGCCTCCGGTTCCGAGATCGAGAACTCTCGCCGGCCGCCTTTCGCCGATAACGTCATCGAGCAGAACCGAGGTCATCTCGTCCCACCTCGGCAGTCGGTTGCGGATCGACAGCCATCGCTCGGACCTGCTGCCCTCTTTCCACTCGTGGCCCGGCTTTTCCATCGTTCCAAACTACCGGTGAAGCGCCAGGAGTGATCCTGAAGCTACCGGTGAAGTGTCAGGCATCTAGGATCGTCGGATGCCCGGAGCGATCCCGAAGTTCAACCAGCACGCCGCCACCTACGACGCGGCCCGCCGCCGGATCATTCCGCCGTTCGACGGCTTCTACGGCGCGGCGGTCGAGGCGGTCGCCCTGGCCGGAGGCACGCCGAAGCGAATCCTCGACCTCGGCGCGGGCACCGGCATGCTGTCGGCCCTCATCCTCGACGTCTACCCGGAGTCGGAGGTGACTCTTCTCGACGGGGCCACTCTGATGCTGGATAAGGCCCGCGAATCGCTGGGCAGCGACCGGGTCGAGTTCGTCGAAGGCGATCTCTACGGCGATCTGCCCGAAGGGCCCTGGGACGCCGCCGTTTCCGCCCTGGCGATCCACCACCTGACCGACCAGGGCAAGCGCCACGTGTTTGCGGAGGTCCTGCGAGGCTTGCGGCCCGGCGGGATCTTCGTTAACTCCGAACATGTGCTCGGTCCGACCCCCTTCCTTGACGCCGAGTACCGCCGCTGGCACGAGTTCGAAGCCCGCAAGGCCGGTATCGACGACAAAGAATGGGCAGCCGCCGAAGACCGCATGACGGCGGACCACCTCAGCCCGCTGCCCGATCAGCTCGAGTGGCTGGCCGAAGCCGGCTTCGAAAACGTCGACTGTCTGTTCAAGGACCGCGGCTACGCAGTCATGTTCGGCCGCAAGCCGAGCACGTAAGCGCTGATCCGGGCGGTATCTTCGTCGGGTGAAGTCGTCCATGGCATCCGCGGATCCCTCGACCACGGTCGCAGTGGTCGGCCACTGCGAATGGGCCGAGTTCGTCCAGGTTGAGAACGTTCCTCAGGCCGGCCAGATCGTCCACGCCGAAACAGCCGGCCTCGAAGCCGCCGGAGGCGGCGCGGTCGCTGCCGTCCAGGCCTTGAGGCTGACCGGGGCCTGCCGCTTCTTCACTGCCCTCGGTGACGACGAATCCGCCGACCTCGCCGCCGCGCGGCTGGAGAGCAATGGGCTCGAACTTCACGCCGTCCGGCGAAGCTCGCCCCAGCGCCGGGCCTTCGTTTTCCTCGACGCTCGCGGCGAGCGTACGATCACGACGATCGGTGAACGGCTCGGGCCACACGGAGAGGACCCGCTTCCCTGGGAACTGCTCGAAGGAAGCGACGCTGTCTATTTCACGGCCGGCGACGCCGCCGCGTTGGAATCCGCCCGTGCCGCCCGCAGCCTGGTGGTGACGGTCCGCGCCCAAGCGGCCCTGGCTGAATCCGGGGTGCACGTGGACGTTCTCGTGGCGAGCGACAACGACGCCGGTGAGCAGTACCGCCGCGGGGACATAGAGCCGGTTCCGAACTGGGTGGTCAAGACCGACGGACCCGACGGCGGAACGCTCGAGTCCGCCGACGGAGAGCTGACGAACTGGTCGTCGAAGCCCCTGCCCGGACCGCGCGGCGACACCTACGGCGCCGGAGACTCCTTCGCCGCCGGCCTGACCTGCGGCCTCGGCATGGGCCTTGAGGTCCAGGAGGCGATCACCCTGGGTGCTTACTGCGGAGCATCGGCTGTGAGGGGATCCGGTCCGTACGGAGCCCAGGCCTCGGCGGTCGACCTCGCCGAGTGGCGCGAGCTCTACGGAATCCCGGGCTGAAGCCGGCCCACGCGGACCGGTCCCTCCGGCGGTCAGTCCGGCCGGTTGGCCCGATCGTCCGGCCAGCCGTCAGGACCGGGACTTCCGGCTGCGTAATGGTCGAGCGGGACTTCACCGGACTTCCACGCCTTCTGCACCGGCTCGATGATGCGCCAGCACTGCTCGGCGGTGTCGCCGCGCACCGAGAGCGTCGGGTTGTCCTGGAGCACGCCCCGGAGGACCTCGCCGTATTCGGGCAGTTCGCCGGCACCGAACTGTGCCTCGAGCGTGACCGCGTCGATCGTGCCGAGTTTTCCGGGGCCGTTGATGTTCAGGTCGAGCCTGAGGCGGTCGGCCCCGAAGCCGAGGCCGATCCTGAGCCGGTCCGGGAGGTCAACCCCGGTCAGCCCTTCCGGCAGGTGCGGTGTGGGCCGGAAGGTGATGACCGCCTCCTTGCGCGGATTGCCGAGTGCCTTGCCGGAGCGCAGCCGGAACGGAACCCCGCTCCAGCGCCAGTTCTCGACGCCGACGACGATCTCGGCCAGGGTCTCGGTTTCCAGCGCCGGGTCCACGCCGTCCTCGCCGGCATAGTCGGGCAGTTCTTGCCCCTCGACTTGGCCGGCGGTGTACCGGGCGCGACGACTGGCGGACGCCGGATCGTCCTTCCAGATCCGGGTGGCCCGCAGTGCCTGTGCTTTTTCGTCCCGGAATTCCCGTGCGTTGATCGCCGCCGGCGCCTCCATTGCGAGCAGTGAAAGCACCTGGAGAAGGTGACTCTGGATCATGTCGACCAGCGCTCCGGCGCGGTCGTAGTAGCGGGCTCGCCCTTCGAGCCCGAGGCTTTCGTCCCAGACGATTTCCACACTCTCGACGTGGTTCGAGTTCAGCACCGGTTCCAGCACCCGGTTGGCGAAGCGCAGGCCGACGATGTTGAGCACGGTGGAGAGGCCGAGGAAGTGGTCAACCCGGTGGATCCGCTCTTCCGGAACGAGTCCGGTCAGCAGGACGTTGAGCGCCTGCGCGCTCGCCAGGTCGGTACCGAACGGCTTTTCCATGACCAGCCGGGTCCGCTCCGGCAGTTTCACGCCGTCCAGAGCCTCACACGCGGCGACCGCAACGGCGGGGGGCAGGGCGAAGTACAGGACCGGGTCGCCATCGCAGGCCTCGATCAGAGCGCGCAGATCCGCCAACTCGGTGACATCGGCCGTCGTGTAGCGGGTCTGCTCGATGACCCGTTCGATCCCGGGGCCCTCCAGGTCGGCTTCTGCGAACGCTCCGGAAACCCGTGATCGCCATTCCTGCTGGCTGAGGTCGTCGTTGCCGCTGCCGAGCAGGAGGATGGAGTCGGCGTGGCCCCCGGCTATCAGTGAGCCGAGGCCCGGCAGCAGCAACCTTCGTGTGAGGTCGCCGCTGGCCCCGAGGATCAGCAGGGTCTGGCTGTTGCCGCTCACGCCAGGATGGCCCCCCAGCTGCCGGTGAACGACTCGCCCGGCTCCAGCCGGATCAGGCCGTCACCGCTGT
>Ga0209490_10000194_pt1 | contig 65486 bp, 49 predicted proteins | sample MAT06_FD_187209 | JGI IMG/M metagenome (GOLD analysis project Ga0209490, IMG submission 187209) | Freshwater microbial communities from Lake Fryxell liftoff mats and glacier meltwater in Antarctica - MAT-06 (SPAdes) (version 2) | ecosystem: Environmental > Aquatic > Freshwater > Ice > Liftoff...
CATATACACCCGAATCACGCGTTGAAGATATCGGAATTCGTTGTTCGTGTTATGTCTCCCGCAGCGCATTACCCTCAAGATACTTCCAATGCGCAATGAATTATAGAATAGTTTGGACTATTTTATTTGTAGCATTGTTATTATTTGATGGTGTATATTCATACATCAAGAATAAAAATCGAGAAAGTGCTTGATATCAGATGGAGTTAGCGCTGCAATAGATTTCCATTGCGGATTCTGGATTTAGTCGACATAAATAGGTATGAATAGAAAAATCGGCTCCCTTTTTAAGAGCCGATTTTTGAATTTTATCGATCTAGTTTTTAGTTCTTCACGAACTTTTGAATTTCAAGCACCTGCTCATGACTCATCACTCGCAGGGTATAAATACCCACTGCGAGGGAAGTCACGTCAAGTTGGATGGACCGGCCTGTGGCTTGACTCGACATAACTCTTTTGCCATAGATATCCGAGATATAAATCATGCCATCTTCTAATGCTTTGTTCCAGGTTAGATTCAATCGATCGTTTGTTGGAACCGGAGAGATGGTGAAACCAAAGTCTTTCGAACTTTCAATTACTGCAATATTCACCGGGTCAACGATTGTATTCAGTGCGGTATTTGTCAACACAGGATCGTTGAAGTCAAAATAAATATTAACCTCGTTTTCGATCGCAGTGCCAGGAGCGAGGTCTTCATCTTGTTGAATACGAAAAGTCACAAAACCCTGACTAGCGTCCTCATCCATTTCCTGCCAAGGCAGCATAATATTGCTAAACGTGAATCTCAATATCCCGTCCAAATAGATTGCTGTGCAGGGATGCGATGAAGACATCACTTGGATCGTTGATGGATCAAGTACTTGTGGAAGTTCATCGGTAATAACTACGTTCATGGCATAGTAAGATCCCGTATTCTGGAAGTGAAGCGTGTATTGCATGTTTTCATTTGCCTGCACAAAGCCTTCTAAATGCTCACCCGCCGGGCTCACTTGTTTCATATTCGGATCATACGATGCTACCACGTTTGATTGGTGAGTACTTGTATTATTGGACAAATTTCCATCTTCAAAACTACCATTGATGGTGGCTGTGTATACAACTTGCTCGCCTAATTCGGCACCAGTATCAACTAGAACAAAAACATCATAGTATTGAAAGGAGAGAGCGTTGAAATTGCTTGTCCATGTTACGGAATGTGTCAATTCATCATATGTACCATTGACTGTGGCGCTCTGGAACTCCACCATAGGATCGAGAAGAATAGTGGTTACAACATCATTTTGTACAACACCATGGTTGTATGACGCCACCCATATCGAACTTACAGAACCAGGGACATGAGGACTTACCATCGAAATATTTACTTCGAGGTCTGCACCCGAAGCTAATACACCAAAGTCGAAATTAGAAAACGCTTGTCCCTGATTTGGATTTATTATTTCAAATACACCAGATTCGGGTGCCGTTATTTCACCGGGAAAATTTATAGAAATGGTGTGATCATCGGACAAAACACTGATCGAATACGAACCATTGCTATTGGTGCTTCCGACATAGTTTCCATCCACATATATGCCGTGAAAAGGGATTCCATATTCGTTAATTTCTTGCGCTCCGTTAGCGTTCTCATCTCCAAAGACTATTCCGCTGATTACAGAATGTGTAGAAACCACTCCGAAGTTTAGATTTTCAAAAACATCTCCATTGTCCATAGTGATTCCGTATCCCTCCGTTTCGCCGTAGGATACGGTTTCTACCAGAGTTGTTGGCAAACTTATTCCGTAATAGTACGAGTAATAAATACCTATCGTTGAGGCAACGAAATAGGTTCCGGGTGAAACTTGTGCTTCGAAATAACCATTTGCATCAGTGTTCTGAAAGAGCAGCATTCCATTTGATTCTATCAAAACAGAGCTGTTTGCATCGGATGCTCCTTCACCGCTGTCCATAACTGCATTTGCATTGAGATCGGAGAAAACATAACCGGATATGGTAGCAAATTCGGATAGAGTTATGTCTAAACTAACAGTGACTGAATCCATGCAATAGTAGACTAACGTTTGAATATTGCCTTGATTATCTACCCAGTTATAAGGATAGGACTCTCCTGTAGCCATAGCAGTAACTTCGTAGTTTCCTGACATTAAAAAATCAGTTTGAAAAGGATTGTCAGTCGAAGTCCATGAGCCCGGATTGGCAAACCAGACTACATCGTATTCTGAATTGGTGTTTTCGAATGAATAGGTGTTTTCGTCCATTTCGAAAACGGATATATCACCGAGATTAAAACCTGAGCACACAGTAATTTCCGTGCAGTAGGTTTCGTCGCAACTAAGGTCTTCATTGGTCACATGAAGGCAGACAATATATATTCCGGGAGTAGAAAAAACATATACTGGATACATCTCAGAGCTGGTAGAGCCGTCTCCAAAATCCCACGAAAAGGATGAGTTTCCATTGGGTGCATTGGGATTAAAGTTATATATCCCTGCATAGTAGTATGCATTGAAATAAGCATTACAGTTTCCCTGGCTGAACCCGTCCAAGGAAAGAAATACTAGTAAAGTGAATGTTAATAGTTGTTTCATGACTGATGAAGTTATGATAAAAGGCGAATAATTCTAGAGACCACAATTGTATCTTTAAAGTTGCCTAAAGGGATATTATTCTGTTGAAATTACGTTTTAGGGGAGTCTAAAGCGACTCTCTACGAAGTAAAACGAGTGGCACATTTTAAGTTGATTACTACGAATAGATTTTGTGAATTTGCACGTGCAAATAAATTGATCTGTGGACACTAAATTGACCTTAAAGTTAGATGGGGATATAATCGAACAAGCAAAGTCATACGCAAAAGAGAAGAACTAGTCTTTCAAAACTTATAGAAGCATATCTGGGTTTGCTCACAGACCCCAATTCCGATCACGAGGTTACGCCTTTGGTAAAAAGTTTGTTGGGTGTCTTTCGCGCAAATAGAAGTACTGACTATAAAAAGGACTATAAGAAATACATAGTGAACAAGTACTCTACATAAAATGACTAAGGTATTTGTTGACACAGATGTATGCATTGATTTGCTATCGAGACGAAACCATTTGATAGAAGCGCCGAAATCTTGTTTTCGATGGCGGAAAATGGGAAGATAGAAATTTGTGTTTCTTCGCTTTCTTTTGCGAACATCGACTATGTTTTACGCTCACAATATTCCACAACTCATCCAAGAAGAATAATTGCAAAATTTAAAACCTTGGACAATGTTTTGTCCATTTATAGCAAGACAATAGATTTGGCCATAGCATTTGATTTTAATGACTTTGAAGTTGCAATTCATAACATATGTGCATAGGAATCTAACATGACAACGATCACAATGAGAAGCATAAAAGATTATAAGGGGGCGACCATAGAAATCTTGCCACCTGAAGCCTTTGTATCCATTCTGGACAAGTAGTAGCCATTCACGGATTAGTATTTTGTAGATTTTCGAGGTTCCTCTTAAGCGAAATACCCCTCAATAATTTTTAAAACTGACGCCGACTCAATGTTGAGCGGCTCTCCTTTTTGTGGGTGTTCGGGAGCAACAATGTACTCTGCATTTGTGCCTATTGGCGCCCATCTTACGGGATGTATCGGACGCTTTGGAGAGTACAGCCCAATGGCTTTTTTACCCAACGCTGATGCGATGTGCAAAGGTCCGGTACTTGCAGCGATGAGAATATCGCAGGCGTTTATGAAGGCAATAAACTCATCGAGATTCATGGTGCCCGAAAGGTCTTCGACATACTCTTTCTTTGGCCAAGATATTCGTTCTGATACCCACTTTTTCTCTTGTTCAGTTCCGGTTATAAATACTTGAACATTTTTTCCATCAAGAGAAGAAATGAGTTTGGAATATGAGGCGAGGCTCCATTCAACAGCACTGCCTTTCGACTTGGGATGAATAATGATCTTTTTATTTGTTGAATTCAACATCGAGTGAAGTCTTTCCGGAAGCAAAGGCAGTTTCGAAAGACCATACATAGTGGCGATTTCAGGTAATGTATATAAGCCAGTGATTCCCAAAGGCGAGAGCAATTTCATATTGAGTTGCGACTCGTGTAATTGAGATTTTTTCCGACTAAAGAAAACTAGCTTATTGCATTTAGTCAAGGTATACCACCTTCTTCCTGTGGCAATTCGCAATTTGATTCGCGCTCTTTTTGCCAACCAAATAATTTTTTTAGTGGGAAAAACATGAATAATGGCATCGGCTCCGGTATTCACCAAAAGCTCTATTTGATCGGCCGGTGAAGTTTTCGACATCTCATCCCAATTAAGAATATTGTCTACAAATCGACAAGCCCGAATAACCGGAATGGTATAGGATCGGGCAATGAACGTAATCTTGCAATCGGGCAGATGTTCTTTAATTGCGGCGCACATAGGCAAGGTTAGAACAACGTCGCCTATACTATCAGTTCTACTGATTAGGATATGTCTACAATGCTCGACCATCGCCAGAGTTTTTTTAGTTTGTAGTATTTACGAAAAGTAGCAAAAGCAGACATCACTGAAATTCGGAGTCCTGTGAATCCGTCTAGAAATCCAAGTTTGAGAAAGTAGCTTTTGAAAAATTGAACAATCACTTTCAGTAAAATTATCAAGTAATTCGTCTTAACTCCACGGTGATATAATTCTTTTGAAGAAATATTTGAGAAGTACTCAATTTGTTTCAAATGATCGTTGTGCGTGTAGTAAGAATAGTGCAGAATGTCTCCTTTTATCCACGAATCAGATTTCCCGTTTAACAACTCTAAACGATCATGTGGATTTACCCCCTGCCATTTTGCAAAACCATTTTTCACCAATCGAAGTTTTGTATCAGGATACCAACCACAATATCGCACCCATTTTCCACAATAATTTGTCAGGCGATTCATGCCGTACCCATCAAATTCAGGAAATTGAATAGCCTGACGTGTGTTCTCTCTCAATACATCGTCTAAGGCTTCATCAGCGTCAAGTGATAAGATCCATTCTCCTTTGCAAAGACTAAGGGCATAATTTTTTTGTTGGATATGACCATCGAATTTATGTTCGGAAAATTGCACGTCGAATTTTTGACAAATTTCTTTTGTGCGATCTATCGAATAACTGTCAACCACAACGATTTCGTCGGCAAGATCTTTCACGGATAAAATACATCTCTCGATGTTTCTCTCCTCATTGAAAGTAATAATGGCTACGGACAGCTTCATGAGCGGCGAAGATAGGCTTTGACAGTGACCACAACTTTTTTGAACCCAGAATCCGCACCGGAAGTCGCGATGAAGCGCTAATACCGTTTATCCCGCATTACGCATTAGGGCAATTTTTGTAGAATGCATGTGGGATTCTCAAATCTAAGCGATAGAATACTGCATTCATCGGCAAAATTAGGGTGTAATTTTTCTATCGCTTGATTTGGGTTTATGTATCTGTAATAGTCCAATTCCGTTTCACTCCATTGGCCTATAACAGCTACTTTGACGACATTTCCCATTTCGTGCATGCAAGATGCTGCAGCGCATTACCCAAAAGAAACTTCCAATGTGCACTGCGGCATGGACTCTTTAATAAGCAGAATTGGCATTATCCCGAATCACGCGCTGGAGATATCGGAATTCATAGGTCGAACTATATACTTTGCTCCATCGTGTAAATTCGAGAATCCCGCAGCGCATTAACCTCAAGACACTTCCAATGCGCAATGCGGCATTATTTGATGGTATATATTCATACATCAAGAATAAAAATCGAGAAAGTGCATGATATCAAAGGGGGTTAGTGCTGCAATAGATTTCCAATACGGATGTTGGGTTGAAAGTAACATCTGTTCGGTCAGTCGGTTTGAAGTAACCAGTTTTCGCCTTCAAAAATGGTTGTTCTTTGTTTAAAACTCCCCCTACCAAAAGCCCTTTCTCGTATCGTACTTTGCATTCTTATAATTACATACTAGAAATAATGAATGTACTAGTTTTGGGGTCAGGGGGAAGGGAACATGCGCTATGCTGGAAAATTTCCAGGAGTTCGCAGCTTACCGCATTGTTTATTGCTCCCGGCAACGCTGGTACTGTAGATCTAGGCACGAATGTGGATCTTGATCCACTTGATTTTCCGGCGGTAAAAAAGTTTGTGTTGTCCAAAAACATTATACTTGTTATTGTGGGTCCAGAGGCACCACTTGTGGCAGGCATTGCGGATTATTTCCGCAAAGACAAACAGTTGAAAGACGTCTCTCTTATAGGCCCAGATAAAGCAGGAGCACGACTAGAGGGAAGTAAAGAATTTGCAAAAAAGTTCATGCAGAAAAACGGAATTCCTACCGCCCGATATGAAACATTTACAGAAGAGAATATAGAAGCAGGATATAAGTTTTTGGACGGATTGAAGGCTCCTTATGTGTTGAAAGCTGATGGACTTGCAGCTGGCAAAGGGGTTTTGATATTAGATGATTTGAAGTTGGCGAAAGTAGAACTGAAAAATCTGCTCACTGGGAAAACAGTGGGAGAAGCCGGGAAAAGGGTTGTGATAGAAGAGTTTTTGAAGGGTATTGAAATGAGTGCTTTTGTTGTAACCGATGGAACGGCATACAAAATGCTTCCTGAAGCAAAGGATTACAAACGAATTGGTGAAGGCGATAAGGGGCTGAACACGGGCGGCATGGGAGCTGTTTCACCAGTGCCTTTTGCTACAATGGAGTTCATGGAGAAAATAGAAAACCAGATCATCATTCCCACCATGAAGGGATTGAAGAGTGAAGGCATTGAATACAACGGATTTATTTTCATTGGTCTCATGAAGGTGGGCAGCGAACCCTATGTGATAGAGTATAACTGCAGATTAGGTGATCCAGAGTCGGAGGTAATTATCCCAAGAATTAAGAGCGATTTGCTGGCAATATTTGAGGGAATTGCTACAAAAACCCTATCTGAATGTGATCTCGAAATTGATGAGCGCACTGCCGCTACTGTGATGTTGACTTCAAAGGGTTATCCAGAAAAATATGAAAAAGGCAAGGAAATAACTGGCCTTGGCGGAGTAACCAATAGCTTGGTGTTTCATGCGGGCACTAAAATTCAGGGGGATAAGATTCTAACGAATGGAGGAAGGGTTTTAGCCATTACATCTTTTGGAAATGAAATTGAGGATGCACTTCGCAAATCTTATGCGAATGCCGAGACGATAGACTTTAAGGGCAAGTACTACAGAAAGGATATAGGCTTCGACCTGAAGAAGGTGTCCACTAAAGCCTAAATGAAGAAAAGGTAGATCCGCAGAGAGAGCAAAGAAAGTATTGCCACCTAGGCAATTCCGCCTTCATTCTTCGCTTTTTTGTTGAAATTTTTCTGCATGCGCAACCAAAGGAACAAACCGAACAAACCACCGGCAATGCATACCCAGTTGAACCAATGAGAAGAAGGTTCAAGTATGTTGCGGAAAAACCAAAGGAGTCCGTCAGCGATCGGGTAGAGAAAATCTTGCAGGTTCATGGTTGAAAAAATTGTGTGGCAAAAATAGAAATTACTGTCGATACCTGTACATCACCTATCAATTTTGTCAACTGATTAATCACCATGGTCCTAAGACAGTATTCATCCAATCAACCGCTGTTATTTCTGTCTTTTCCGGCAATAATTTCGGCTATCGTGCTCCCACCAGCCTTTGCAGGAAATCTACAAGTACAAAAGACATATTTTCCGATAGATTATTTATTTAAACTGCAGGAAATCAGCTCGCTAAGCATTGGAATTCTCGCTTCCATCCTTATTTTTGGAGGGGCAGTTCTTACCAATTTGCTCTACAATCGATTCGAGTTTCAGAACCAGGCAAGCTACGTGCCTGCGCTTTTGTACAGTCTTTTGGCTTCAGCTTTTTGCCTGAACTCGGTGTCTTTACCGTCGTTAGCGTCCAATATTTTTTTGCTTGCAGGGCTCTTTAGATGTTTGCAGGTTTACCGTCAATCTCGTGCTTTAGGAGAGTATTTTCAGGCCGGATTCTGGTTTGGAATGGCGTCACTCACTTTTCCACCTTTGGTGGTTATGTTGCTCAGCTTGTGGCTCATGGTGCTTTTTACCAGGGCCTTCAATTGGAGAGAGTTTGTGCTACCCCTCTTGGGATTTGGTGTTCCTTTTTTGTATTGGGTAGTTTGGCAGTATTGGTTCGACAGTTCATTTGATTTCATCTTGTTCCGGGGTTATTTCACATTGGCGGATCATTCGCCATGGGAAAGTTATACTTGGAGCGAAACATATTTTTTTATAGCTACGGGCACTGTCTTACTCTTGGCGCTTCCCGGATTTTTATTTTTGGGAGATAGACCGAGTAATAAAAGCAGAAATCTTCGAGTCACTTTTTTGCTAGTCGTTTTAGGGCTAATTGCCGCGATGGGAATAGAACGGGCGCTTATTTATGAATACACACCTTCAATTTTGATCATTCCATTTTCGATTATGGGAGGATTGTGGTTTTCCAATTACAGGTACTCACTCATAGCGCCCTTCGCATTTTATTTCTTTTTAATATGTCTTAGTCTTTTTACTCTCCACAGCAATGGAGTTTTTGGTGATTTCTAGGGGGAATATCCAAAAAACTATTTTTCTAACATCCGGTTGTCCGGCCAGAAATAAAATAAAGATTTTCCACTTTCATCTTTGTGGGGTTCTTTAACCCGGAATCCGCATTGGAAATCTCTTGCAGCGCTAACCCCCTTTGATATCAGGCACTTTCTCGATTTTTATTCTTGATGTATGAATATACACCATCCAATAAAAATCTGGCGAGAGCACTTGCTATGTTTGGGGTTTATACCAATTCATAGCGAATCCCAATGCGAATTCTGGGTTTAAGAAACACTATTATTCCTCCTAGCTCCGTAGATGCGGCATCTTACTTTTTACACTATCATAAAGAATAATCTTACTTTGAGATTACCTTTGCCACATCAATCAAAGAACCCGTAAATGAAATTTGGAGTAGTCGTTTTCCCAGGCAGCAATTGTGACGAAGATTTGGTATACACACTGCGCGATGTAATGCATCAGCAAGTCGTGAAATTGTGGCATAAGGAGCAAGATCTTCAAGGATGCGATTTCATATTTCTCCCCGGTGGCTTTTCATACGGGGATTATTTGCGAAGTGGTGCCATTGCACGTTTCTCACCAATCATGAATGCCGTCGTTGCACATGCAAACAAAGGAGGATTTGTAATGGGCATTTGTAATGGATTTCAGATACTTTGTGAAGCGAAACTCCTTCCGGGAGCACTTTTACACAACGCAACCAGGAAATTTATCTGTAAAAACGTTCACCTAAAAGCACAATCGAAACTGACGCTGCCATCTGCAAACTTAGATTTCAAAAAACCATACATTATTCCAATTGCTCATGGCGAGGGAAACTTCTTTGCCTCTGACGATGTGTTGCGCGAAATGGATGATGAGGATCAAGTTATGTTTCGCTACTGCGATGAAAACGGCAAGATCACTGAAGAGTCAAATCCCAATGGATCCATCGAGAACATTGCGGGAATTGCAAACAAGTCGAAAAATGTTTTTGGTATGATGCCACATCCAGAGCGGGCCTCAGATTTTGAATTAGAGAACATCGACGGTAAGGAAATTTTTGAAAGTATTCTTTCGGTTGTGAACGCGTAAGCAGAAACGACAATAAATCGGGCAATTTCCCGATATTTGCATTAGGTTGCGAACATTAGCCAGAAAGCCTTGTTCAATAGCACATTAGAAAGCCTCATGAGTAATCCATACGTACCGGGCCCATTGTTATCGGAGATTGAGACTCCGAGCGACCTTAGGGTTAAAATTGCTGAAGAACAGTTGCCACAACTGTCTAAAGAGCTGAGGCAGTACATTATAGATATTGTTTCGGAAAAAGGCGGCCACTTTGGTGCTTCCTTGGGAACAGTAGAGCTCACAGTAGCGCTGCACTATGTTTTCAATACACCATACGACCTATTAGTTTGGGACGTAGGTCATCAGGCATACGGACACAAGATCCTCACCGGACGTAAGTCTACTTTTCATACAAACCGTAAGTACAAAGGCATATCAGGTTTCCCGAAGAGAAATGAGTCAGAATATGACACATTTGGAGTAGGGCATTCCTCCACTTCGATTTCTGCAGCGCTGGGAATGGCTGTTGCTTCAAGGATCAAGGGAGAGTTGGATCGTCAGGTAGTGGCAGTGATTGGCGACGGAGCCATGACCGCAGGTTTGGCCTTTGAAGCCTTAAATCACGGTGGCTGGGACAATGCAAATATGCTTGTGGTGCTCAACGACAACTGTATGAGTATAGATCCGAATGTAGGTGCATTGAAAGAATATTTGACCGATATCACCACTTCGCATACCTACAACCGTGTGAAGGAAGAAGTATGGAACTTACTAGGTAAAATTTCCAAGTTCGGGCCTAGCGCCCAAGCCATTGCGCATAAAATTTCAGAGTCACTAAAAGGTTCGTTGATTAAAGAGAGCAACTTTTTTGAATCACTGAAATGGAGATACTTTGGACCCATCGACGGACATGATGTCGAATACATGGTAAAGGTGCTGAAGGATTTGAAAGATATACCGGGCCCAAAAATTCTTCACTGTGTCACCACAAAGGGGAAGGGTTATGAACCCGCCGAAAAGGGCAGCCCAACAAAATGGCATTCTCCGGGTCTATTCAACAAAGAGACCGGTGAAATAGTGAAAGTTGTTCCCAAGAGTCCTCAACCACCCCTCTATCAAGATGTATTCGGTCACACGATAATAGAATTGGCGGAGAAAAACGAAAAAATTGTTGGGGTCACGCCGGCAATGCCAAGTGGTTGTTCTTTGAAGTTTATGATGGAGGCCATGCCTAATAGGGCTTTCGATGTAGGCATAGCAGAGCAGCACGCCGTAACTTTCTCAGCAGGAATGGCGACTCAAGGGTTAATTCCTTTTTGCAATGTCTATTCTAGTTTCATGCAGCGCGCCTACGACCAGGTAATACATGATGTAGCGATTCAGAATCTTCAAGTAGTTTTTTGTTTGGATAGAGGAGGGGTTGTAGGAGCAGATGGTCCTACACACCACGGCGCTTACGACTTGGCATACATGCGATGTATACCGAATATGATAGTTGCATCGCCAATGAATGAAAGTGAACTTCGCAACCTGATGTATACTGCTCAGAACGAAAATCACGGGCCATTTTCCATACGTTATCCCCGTGGAAATGGGGTGATGGTTGATTGGAAAACGCCCTTTAAGTCTATTAAACCGGGCACAGGTCGCAGAACTCGGAGCGGCAGTGACATCGCAATTCTAACCATAGGTCCGATTGGAAATGAGGCACTCAAGGCATGCGAAGTATTATCTGAAAAAGGGATTTCGGCAGCACATTATGATATGCGGTTTGTGAAGCCGATAGACGAAATACTTTTACATGAGGTCTTTGGTAAGTTCAAATATGTTGTAACTGTCGAAGACGGCTGTATTCAAGGAGGCATGGGCAGTGCGGTGCTTGAGTTTATGGGCGATCACGGATATTCTGCTCAGATAAAACGGCTTGGTATTCCTGATCACTATATAGAACACGGCACTCCGGAAGAGCTGCATAAGGAATGTGGTTACGATATGATTTCTATTGCAGCCGCCTGCGAAGAATTGGCTGGAGCGAAGGAACAGGGTAACCAGCAAATTGCTTAATTGGCATTATAAAGAGAGGACTTAAAGTCTTCTATTCTAAAAAGATTTTGATAGACACTAGGAATTTGGCTTGTTGATATCGCATCTCCTTTTATTATTTCATATCCAAACTGGAATGTGCTATACTTTCAAGGGATATGCAGACCAGAGCCTTTCATTCTCCTCTTTTCCCCATACAATTTACACCAGTTCTGCTTTTTAAATAGTCCATCCTCCATTTTGCATTGGAAGTCTGTTTTGGGCAATGCGTTGCGGAATCTTGCATGCATCAAGTATTAAACCTAGAATCCGCATTGGGATTCTCTATGAAGTGCTAAACCCCACAGATAGCAAGTGCTCTCGCAAGATTTTTATTTGATGGTGTATATTCATACATCAAGAATAAAAACCGGGAAAGTGCTTGATATCAAAGGAGGTGAGCGCTGCAATAGATTTCCAATGCGGATTTTGGATTAAATACCGTGAGAGCGACTATTATAGACCAATGTAGTGAAACGGAATTGGATTATTGCAGAAACATAAACCTTGTTAGAGATACGTAGATGTTCAATTCGGACTGTTTTCGTCTAGATGAAAACACCAAGGGCAATAAAGGAACACACAATCTGTTGAGGATAAAGGAAAATTTTACTAGAAACCAAGTTACTTATTTCGGATAACTTCGCATCTGAATAAAGCCCTTAAACTCATTATTTATGAATAACAAAATCTATATCGCAGTCATTGTAGTACTGCTAGGAATCGTTGCATACCTCGGGTATACAGTCAACAAAAAGCAACAAGAAATTGTATATATAGACAAAGAGAATAACACCATCATCAGCGAGCGCGATGGATTTGCCATGGAATTGGAGCAACTCCGTTTGAGTTACGACACACTCAGTACGGACAATGAAGGCCTGAAGGCAGAAATTGCCTCAAGTCGGGAGGAAATTGAAGCAATCGAGCGCAAGGTTAAAAACTCGAACTATGACATTGCTAAGGCACGCAAGGAACTGGAAACTTTGCGTACTTTAATGAAAGGGTACATTCATCAAATTGACTCGTTGCAGCAAGAAAATGAGAGATTGGTGGTAGAGCGCGATGCCGCTTCGGAAAGAGCTATGACAGCCGAAGAAAAAAGTCAACAACTCGAGGCCGATGTAAATGTACGTGATCAAGTAATCAGCAAGGCATCCGTATTGGTAGCAGGAGAATTCACCGGTACGGGAGTTCGTGAAAGAAGCGGCGGAAAGCAAGATGAAACAGATCGAGCCAATAGAGCAACATATCTGAAGTCATGTTTTACGCTTCGCAAAAACAGCATCATAAAGCCAGGCACCAAAAATGTTTACTTGCTTATTACAGGTCCTGATGGAAAGGTGCTTTCAGGCAAAAATGAAAAAGTATCAGTAAGCGGTCAGGAGATTTCATACAGCGCTCTTCGTCAGGTAGATTATCAAAACGAAGACATTGATGTGTGTATCTACTCTCACGAATTCCCAGACAAAGCGCTTACCAAGGGCAACTATGCAGTGAGCATTGTAGAAAGTGGTGCCGTGATTGGAACAACTACCCTGGTGTTGAAATAGACCGATTCGGTTTTATAAAAGATATAGATACGCCCGGCAACTGTCGGGCGTTTTTTTTGATTATTCCGATGCCTTTAGAAATTTGGATTTATCCCTTGGAGATGTATTCTAGTCTAATGCGTACCAATTCTGCTTATTAATTGGTACATCCTTTATTGCGCATTGGAAGTCTGTTTTGGCTAATGCTTTAAAGGATCGGGCAGGCATGAAGGTTAAATCCAGAATCCGCATTGGTATTCGCGCTGTAATGGATTTCCAATGCGGATTCTGGGTTAAATGCCGTGAGAGTAAATGTTATAGACCAATGGAGTGAAACGGAATTGGATTAATAAGGATACCTAAACGGTATAAGCATGAAAATAGGATGCTCTTAAACTTGGAAAGAACGCAGATCCAATGATGTCATTCATCCTGCATCCCGCAATTGCAAGGAGGCGACATCACAATGTTGCATTTAGGAAGGATGTTTCTCAATCGATCTTGAGTCCTTTCTGTCATCAGATTGTGAAGCAAATCAAAGACCTCAAGTTTCTCGAGCATTCCGAGGCTATTGGGGTAATATTCAATCGGATTTTGCCACAGAATAAAATACTTGAGGTCAGCGAGGTTTTCAATTTCATCCGGGATTCCGGTTATAAAATTTTCCGCGAGATTTAGTTCACGTAAATGGCGCAGTTCGCACATTTCTGGCTTAATAGTATCTAATGCGTTGCGTTGAATGTCTAACTTTTGCAAGAACGTGAGCTTGCTGATCTCGGAAGGAATGACAATGATTTTATTTCGAGAAAGTTTTAATTCATTGAGGTTGACTAGTTGAAAAATTTCGACCGGAAATTCTTTCAGTTTTTGTTTGGAGAGATCTAGACGGTATACGGAAGTTGGGCTAATTAATGCCTCATCAATACTTTCATAGACCTTGCAAGTATCTAGATAATCAAAACTGATCAATTGCGCACGCGAAACATGCCCAACAGCGAGCATCAACACTAGAAAAAGTGTTCGTGTAATGGTGCGTTTCATAGTAATGACAACTTTATATCTTCTTTAATTTGCTCAGACAGTTCAATCACCGAGCCAAATTTCTTTTCGTCTCTAATACGTTTTAAAAAACCAACGGTTATATTTTTTCCGTATATATCGCGTTCGAAGCCGGGAATATGCACTTCTACGCTCATATTGCCTGAACCTGAAACGGTTGGACGTACTCCGATATTGAGCACTCCGCGTTTTTTTTCTTCATCGATGCGAACCATTACTGAATAGACGCCTTTTGCGGGTAAAAGTTTGTCGGGTTCAATATTTCCAATATTGGCAGTGGGAAAACCGATTTGACGTCCTCGACCTTCACCCTTTACAACAGTACCATGTATTTCATAATCGTAACCAAGAGACTCATTGGCTTGATCAATGTTTCCAACTTCCAAAGCGGTTCGAATTTTAGTAGAGCTCACTTTGACATCTTTTAGTTTTTGAGCCGCTATTTCTACCAAATGAAAACCAAAGTCTTGAGAGAGTTCTTTCAATACCAAGAAGTCTCCTTCACGATTTCTTCCGAACCGATGATCATAACCAACCACGAGGGTGTGCACATGAAGCTGGTCTACCAACATATCACGCACGTACTCAAAAGCTGTTTTTCTGCTGAACTCCTCGGAGAATGGATAAACCACAAGATGGTCGACTCCCGCCATGCTGAGTAATTCTTCTTTTTCCTCCATGGTCGAAAGAAGGCGCAGACCATGATCACCCGGATGCAACACCATTCGTGGATGAGGATAGAAGGTGAGGAGTACTGTTTCGCCATCATTGAATCCTGCTATGTGACGCATTTGTTCTAGGATGGCCTTATGACCTCTGTGAACACCATCGAAAGTGCCAATGGTTACCACAGGGTTGCGGATTGTTGTGAGTGCTGTGATATCCCTATGTACTTCCAATTTCCGGTTTAATATGTGAGTTGGAATGAGCTCACCATGATTAAATCGGCGATGAGGAATAATAAACCAAAACAGCAGCGGTGTTTACTTATGTAATCCATGTTATATCAATGTTACTTAATAAATGGTCCAAAATGTTTTATGCGGTTACAGTGGTAAATGCCGTTGCGATTTATGTTTAGTTCAAAGTAGTGAAACGAAATTGGATTATTACATAAATCCAAGCGTTACTATATATGAATGGCTCTTTTGTCGGTTGCGTCGAGGGCAGCCTCTTTAAATGATTCTGTATATGTTGGATGCGCATGAGAAATGCGGCCGATGTCTTCTGCAGAAGCCCGAAATTCCATTGCCACTACAGCCTCTGCTATCATGTCGGCACAGCGAGGACCGATCATATGAACACCTAGAATTTCATCTGTGTCCTTGTGAGCGAGCACTTTTACAAGACCGTCGGTATCCATGCTTACTCGGGCTCTTCCGCTTGCTTTAAATGGAAAACTTCCTATTTTGTATGGTGTGCCGGCATCCTTTAATTGTTCTTCAGTATAACCTACCGATGCCACTTCGGGCCAAGTGTACACTACACCTGGAATTAAGTTATAGTTAATATGCGGTTTCTGACCGGCTATTTTTTCAGCTACAAATGTTCCTTCCTCTTCGGCTTTGTGAGCGAGCATTGCGCCTTTCACAACATCTCCAATTGCCCATATTCCGGGCACATTGGTTTGTAGGTGCGCATCTACTTCCACACGTCCTCGTTCATCAAGTTTTACTCCGGCTTTATCAAGTCCGAGGTTTTCTGTGTATGGCTTGCGCCCCACTGCTACAAGGCAATAGTCTACTTCAAGAGTAATTTCTTCCCCTTTGGCATTATCAGCTTTTACGTATACTTTTTTCCCTTTTGAAGTTACCTCTTTTACTTTGTGAGAGAGATAAAAATCGAAGTCCAATTTTTTGAGGCTTTTGAGCAGTTCTTTACCCATTGTGCTGTCCATAGTAGGTATGATAGACGGCATAAACTCTACCACACTTACTTTGGTGCCAAGACGGGCGTATACGCTGCCGAGTTCAAGGCCAATAACACCGCCACCTATAACAACCATGCTCTTTGGAATCTCTTCTAATTTGAGAGCTTCGGTGCTAGTAATAATGCGCTTTTTATCTATGGTAATAAAGGGTAAAGCAGTCGGTTTGCTGCCAGTAGCAATGACAATGTTTTTTCCTTGTAGTTCAGTGGTTTTCCCACCGTCGTGAGCAACGCTAACTGTTTTCGGACCGGTAAAAGAACCGAAACCGGTAAACACTTCAATTTTGTTTTTCTTCATCAAATAGTTGATGCCGGCAACAGTTTGATCTACTACATCTTGTTTGCGTTTCACCATTTGGCCAAAATCTACACCAGGTTTCGATTTGAGCACGATACCGTGCGTTTCAAATTGATGAACGGCTTGATAATAGTGCTCGCTACTATCAAGAAGGGCTTTGGATGGGATGCAGCCTACATTGAGGCAAGTTCCGCCAAGGTTGCTGTATTTTTCGATGAGCGCGGTTTTCATGCCCAATTGAGCACAACGGATTGCAGCTACATATCCGCCCGGTCCGGAGCCGATGATGATAACGTCGAAGGAGTTCATAGATCAAAATTGTGAGTGCAAAGATACGCAGAGACACAATTTGTGGCGTTTCTACGGCGGCGTATGTGCACCATCATGTATTTCCAATCGGTAGTGGGTCGATTTGTCTCGCCTTACACGGGCCCAAAATATCCTCCTATTCTCTTATGAGATACAGATAACCACTATAATTCAATTGTTCCGACATACAAGGTAGTTGGTAAGTGAACGTATAGAAATAGGTTCCTCCTTGAGCATTGTTTCCAAGAAACACACCATTCCAACTATCTAGATCATTCTCCGATTGGAACACAATCTGACCATTTCTATTAAATATTTTAAGATCATAGATAGTGCATTGATCTGCGAGAGGATAATTATTATCGAGTAATAATTCTTGTGGATGTACAGGCCTGAAATAATTATTTAAAGTGTCTTTACCCGGAGTGAAAACATTAGGGAATATCAAAGCATCGTTTGGGTTGAGGCCGGTGACTTGTATTTGGACGGCAATTTGTTCGGAGGAAGATCCCGGACAGGGTAGGTTGTTTGCCGTGAGATTGATGATATATTCTCCGGGGTTTGAATAGGTATGTGTCACAGTTGAAGAATCGTAAAAAGATCCGTCACCCATTTCCCAAAGTATATTTAAATTGTCGTTTCCGAGCCATTGAGTTTCTACGAACGCACTGTTACTGCATTCTTGAGGCAAGTTGATATCATAGAGCATATTAATTTCTTCATTGGCTAAAACATTGAACCATGTTGAGTCTGAGATTTCACAAGAAGTTCCCTCATTGATAGTTAATAGAACCAGATAATCGCCTTGGCTGCTGTACTGATATTGCGTATTCATTTCATTGCTGAAGTCTAGTTGAGAATCAGCATCTCCAAAACTCCAGAGATAAGAGTTGGCCCCCACGGTTTCGGCTTCGAACAGAATAGTATATCCCGGACAGGGGTCTTGTTGTTCAAGAATGTCTATAAATGGATATGGCGGGATGTCAAGTTCCAATTCAAAGAGTGAATTGCAATAACTATTATCTGCGGCAATAGTTGCATTCACAATTTGATTGGGGTTGTACAGAACAGAGACAGGATCTATAGATTGAGAGATTTGTGGAGTTCCGTTAGAAAACGTCCAATCAATGGCAGTGTTTTCTGGTATAGCACCTGTTGGCTGAAACCCGAAGAGCCATTGTCCATCGGAGCATATAGGTTCAGAAACCACAAATTGAACATCAACAGGAGGGCTGACCACAATATTTTGAATGAGGGTATCGGCACAAGAACCTGGCTCGGCAATAAGTGTAATTTCATATTCGCCTGTTTCTGGAAATGAAACAGAGGGATTTAGAACAGAGCTAGTATCCGTTTCTACATCCATTATCCCGAAATCCCACAAAAAGTTGTTTGAGTATTGCGAAAGGTTTTCCACCTCAATATCGAGTCCACTGCATTCGGGAGTGGTAAAATGAGCCTCTATGTTGCCACAAGAGCGCACGAAGACGGGTATATTGTACAAAATGTAGTTTATCAATTCACCATTTCTCCATTCATTTACTTTCAGACCAACAATAAAAGCACCCTCTTCGGAAGGCATACTTGTTATTTCGAAGGTCGACGGATTAATGTTGAAACTCGGAGTACCGGGAATGGGATTTTGATAGTCGTAACCATCTGCATATGTGACTAATACAAAATCTGAAATCGGGTAAGGAGGATCCCCAAACAACCCATCATCACCTCCATCATGAAATCTATAGAGATGATATAACTCAACACTGAGCGAATCGTTTTCAGGATCATAAAATTCTAGTCCTCTCGAATTGAGTTCATTGAGACACAAATACATAATTGCAGGAGAAGTAACTACAGGTGCAGAATTGATTTCAATACGAGATATAGGGGGTATATATGTAAATTGTTGATAGTGTATGATCTCGTTTAAAGGTAGGTTCTTGTAAATATTATTCAGATGACCGAAACTATATAATATATACAATCCAGAATCAGGGATATCAAAATTGAAGTTCCGTTCAAATAAATATCTGCGGAATCCGACTGAATCGAGTGGAATTTTACATGAGTTGTATGCTGTATCGAGCACTGTTAATATTTCAGGAGCTTCATTCGTGTGAACCGCAGGGTGAGTGTTTATAAAAACGCACTCTCCATTCAAATAGTACGAGCAAGTGTCCACATCCATCATATAGGAATCGTCTATGTCGTATAGAATCGGAAACCCGAGTGAATCATGGAAATATACTCCTCCTGAATTAGTCCATGCAGTAGTGTCTCTATGTTTTTCTATTATTAATGTATAATCATTGAGTCCATTATATCTATAAGAGACAAATCCACCTCTCACTTGGGCAACACTCACTTTATAATATAAGCAAAGAACAGGAATTAGAATTAAGAGTTTAAAGGAATATGAAAGGCTCCGTTTGCGAGCACAACTAGTTTCTGGACAAACGGAGCTTTCACTTTTCATTGTTGATGAAATTACAAAAAAGGCTAACACTCACAGGGTTCTATGCACATAGTGCCATAAAATCCAAAGAAAATAAGTTGATCAGCGCCTCCAACATAGCCGTCACCGGTTATATCTCCATTATCACAGGGAGTGACATAAGCACCATAATTTCCAATGAATATTAAAAGATCGGGGGTCCCGACCACACTCGCGCAGTCCCCATTATAGCAGTCAGCCCTGCAGCAGTCTGTCTCGGTACATGACCTGTTTCCTGATGATTCGTACCCTTCAATTTCTCTGGCAGCTTCAAAAATCAACAACTCTCCTTCCTCATTTTTAAACAAGTATGAGGGTACGTGCAGGCTTTCATCCATCCTCACAAATACAATTTTTTCGGCATCAAAGATTTCCGGATTGAGATTGAACCAAGAAAAGTTTGGATCGTTGAGATCGACAATAGGGTAGGATTTCTGACTAGTAAGTGCTAACTCTTCTGCAGCCTGCTTGCATCCGGTCGTGGAAAAGAAGATGAAACTCATTGAAAAGAAAGCTAAAAAAGTGAGAATCTCAAAAGGAGCTTTCCTTAGAGAAGGTTGATGGAACTTCAAAATTGTTTTTGAGTTTTTTCCATTTAGAATTTTTGATGGGGGGGTAAAATTTTTCATTTTGAATAAGATAGTTTAAGAATGGATTACGAATATACGAAATGGGAAGTTATTATGTCAAGAAAATTAACATTTAGTATTCGCATTGAGACGCAATTTATGGCGTCTCGATATCATAGAGCACGTGCCTACATAATTAATCACTTCAGCTTTGGCATTATCAGCTTTTACGTATACTTTTTTCCCTTTTGAAGTTACCTCTTTTACTTTGTGAGAGAGATAAAAATCGAAGTCCAATTTTTTGAGGCTTTTGAGCAGTTCTTTACCCATTGTGCTGTCCATAGTAGGTATGATAGACGGCATAAACTCTACCACACTTACTTTGGTGCCAAGACGGGCGTATACGCTGCCGAGTTCAAGGCCAATAACACCGCCACCTATAACAACCATGCTCTTTGGAATCTCTTCTAATTTGAGAGCTTCGGTGCTAGTAATAATGCGCTTTTTATCTATGGTAATAAAGGGTAAAGCAGTCGGTTTGCTGCCAGTAGCAATGACAATGTTTTTTCCTTGTAGTTCAGTGGTTTTCCCACCGTCGTGAGCAACGCTAACTGTTTTCGGACCGGTAAAAGAACCGAAACCGGTAAACACTTCAATTTTGTTTTTCTTCATCAAATAGTTGATGCCGGCAACAGTTTGATCTACTACATCTTGTTTGCGTTTCACCATTTGGCCAAAATCTACACCAGGTTTCGATTTGAGCACGATACCGTGCGTTTCAAATTGATGAACGGCTTGATAATAGTGCTCGCTACTATCAAGAAGGGCTTTGGATGGGATGCAGCCTACATTGAGGCAAGTTCCGCCAAGGTTGCTGTATTTTTCGATGAGCGCGGTTTTCATGCCCAATTGAGCACAACGGATTGCAGCTACATATCCGCCCGGTCCGGAGCCGATGATGATAACGTCGAAGGAGTTCATAGATCAAAATTGTGAGTGCAAAGATACGCAGAGACACAATTTGTGGCGTTTCTACGGCGGCGTATGTGCACCATCATGTATTTCCAATCGGTAGTGGGTCGATTTGTCTCGCCTTACACGGGCCCAAAATATCCTCCTATTCTCTTATGAGATACAGATAACCACTATAATTCAATTGTTCCGACATACAAGGTAGTTGGTAAGTGAACGTATAGAAATAGGTTCCTCCTTGAGCATTGTTTCCAAGAAACACACCATTCCAACTATCTAGATCATTCTCCGATTGGAACACAATCTGACCATTTCTATTAAATATTTTAAGATCATAGATAGTGCATTGATCTGCGAGAGGATAATTATTATCGAGTAATAATTCTTGTGGATGTACAGGCCTGAAATAATTATTTAAAGTGTCTTTACCCGGAGTGAAAACATTAGGGAATATCAAAGCATCGTTTGGGTTGAGGCCGGTGACTTGTATTTGGACGGCAATTTGTTCGGAGGAAGATCCCGGACAGGGTAGGTTGTTTGCCGTGAGATTGATGATATATTCTCCGGGGTTTGAATAGGTATGTGTCACAGTTGAAGAATCGTAAAAAGATCCGTCACCCATTTCCCAAAGTATATTTAAATTGTCGTTTCCGAGCCATTGAGTTTCTACGAACGCACTGTTACTGCATTCTTGAGGCAAGTTGATATCATAGAGCATATTAATTTCTTCATTGGCTAAAACATTGAACCATGTTGAGTCTGAGATTTCACAAGAAGTTCCCTCATTGATAGTTAATAGAACCAGATAATCGCCTTGGCTGCTGTACTGATATTGCGTATTCATTTCATTGCTGAAGTCTAGTTGAGAATCAGCATCTCCAAAACTCCAGAGATAAGAGTTGGCCCCCACGGTTTCGGCTTCGAACAGAATAGTATATCCCGGACAGGGGTCTTGTTGTTCAAGAATGTCTATAAATGGATATGGCGGGATGTCAAGTTCCAATTCAAAGAGTGAATTGCAATAACTATTATCTGCGGCAATAGTTGCATTCACAATTTGATTGGGGTTGTACAGAACAGAGACAGGATCTATAGATTGAGAGATTTGTGGAGTTCCGTTAGAAAACGTCCAATCAATGGCAGTGTTTTCTGGTATAGCACCTGTTGGCTGAAACCCGAAGAGCCATTGTCCATCGGAGCATATAGGTTCAGAAACCACAAATTGAACATCAACAGGAGGGCTGACCACAATATTTTGAATGAGGGTATCGGCACAAGAACCTGGCTCGGCAATAAGTGTAATTTCATATTCGCCTGTTTCTGGAAATGAAACAGAGGGATTTAGAACAGAGCTAGTATCCGTTTCTACATCCATTATCCCGAAATCCCACAAAAAGTTGTTTGAGTATTGCGAAAGGTTTTCCACCTCAATATCGAGTCCACTGCATTCGGGAGTGGTAAAATGAGCCTCTATGTTGCCACAAGAGCGCACGAAGACGGGTATATTGTACAAAATGTAGTTTATCAATTCACCATTTCTCCATTCATTTACTTTCAGACCAACAATAAAAGCACCCTCTTCGGAAGGCATACTTGTTATTTCGAAGGTCGACGGATTAATGTTGAAACTCGGAGTACCGGGAATGGGATTTTGATAGTCGTAACCATCTGCATATGTGACTAATACAAAATCTGAAATCGGGTAAGGAGGATCCCCAAACAACCCATCATCACCTCCATCATGAAATCTATAGAGATGATATAACTCAACACTGAGCGAATCGTTTTCAGGATCATAAAATTCTAGTCCTCTCGAATTGAGTTCATTGAGACACAAATACATAATTGCAGGAGAAGTAACTACAGGTGCAGAATTGATTTCAATACGAGATATAGGGGGTATATATGTAAATTGTTGATAGTGTATGATCTCGTTTAAAGGTAGGTTCTTGTAAATATTATTCAGATGACCGAAACTATATAATATATACAATCCAGAATCAGGGATATCAAAATTGAAGTTCCGTTCAAATAAATATCTGCGGAATCCGACTGAATCGAGTGGAATTTTACATGAGTTGTATGCTGTATCGAGCACTGTTAATATTTCAGGAGCTTCATTCGTGTGAACCGCAGGGTGAGTGTTTATAAAAACGCACTCTCCATTCAAATAGTACGAGCAAGTGTCCACATCCATCATATAGGAATCGTCTATGTCGTATAGAATCGGAAACCCGAGTGAATCATGGAAATATACTCCTCCTGAATTAGTCCATGCAGTAGTGTCTCTATGTTTTTCTATTATTAATGTATAATCATTGAGTCCATTATATCTATAAGAGACAAATCCACCTCTCACTTGGGCAACACTCACTTTATAATATAAGCAAAGAACAGGAATTAGAATTAAGAGTTTAAAGGAATATGAAAGGCTCCGTTTGCGAGCACAACTAGTTTCTGGACAAACGGAGCTTTCACTTTTCATTGTTGATGAAATTACAAAAAAGGCTAACACTCACAGGGTTCTATGCACATAGTGCCATAAAATCCAAAGAAAATAAGTTGATCAGCGCCTCCAACATAGCCGTCACCGGTTATATCTCCATTATCACAGGGAGTGACATAAGCACCATAATTTCCAATGAATATTAAAAGATCGGGGGTCCCGACCACACTCGCGCAGTCCCCATTATAGCAGTCAGCCCTGCAGCAGTCTGTCTCGGTACATGACCTGTTTCCTGATGATTCGTACCCTTCAATTTCTCTGGCAGCTTCAAAAATCAACAACTCTCCTTCCTCATTTTTAAACAAGTATGAGGGTACGTGCAGGCTTTCATCCATCCTCACAAATACAATTTTTTCGGCATCAAAGATTTCCGGATTGAGATTGAACCAAGAAAAGTTTGGATCGTTGAGATCGACAATAGGGTAGGATTTCTGACTAGTAAGTGCTAGCTCTTCTGCAGCCTGCTTGCATCCGGTCGTGGAAAAGAAGATGAAACTCATTGAAAAGAAAGCTAAAAAAGTGAGAATCTCAAAAGGAGCTTTCCTTAGAGAATGTTGATGGAACTTCAAAATTGTTTTTGAGTTTTTTCCATTTAGAATTTTTGATGGGGAGGGGTAAAATTTTTCATTTTGAATAAGATAGTTTAAGAATGAATTACGAATATACGAAATGGGAAGTTATTATGTCAAGAAAATTAACATTTAGTATTCGCATTGAGACGCAATTTATGGCGTCTCGATATCATAGAGCACGTGCCTACATAATTAATCACTTCAGCCACCTATTTTTCGCTTATCCCCATGCGCGTGCAGATGCGATTTATCGCGTCTCTAAATAATCCATCGCGTCTTTGATGATCCATCACACATCCCCACGGGTGAATCACGGTGAATTGCGATGGAGCGCTATGGGATAGGATAGATGACAATGGATGACGATGAGATACTAGAGATGCCTATGAGACGCGATGAATCGCGCCTTCACGGGGGATTTCGAAATATTTAATGTTGGGTTTTCTTCGTCTAGCTTTATATTTGGGCAAAACCCATAAATCAAAAGATTATGTCATTAGTAAAAGTGATTGAAGTGATTTCTTCGAGCAACGTTAGTATCGACGACGCTATTCGCAAAGCAGTCGCTGAAGCATCTAAGACCGTTCGCAACATCGATTCTGTGTACGTGAAGGACATCAAAGCACATGTGAAGGATGGGAAAGTAACCACCTTCGGAGTAATCTGCAACTTGTCATTCCGCCTAGATACTGAAGCTGCAAGCTCTCCAAAAAAGAAGGATTCCAAAAAGAAGAAGTAAGAAGATACGAGCGTTTATAGCCGCTCAGGATCGGAATATTTCCTGCATCTGTTGGGCTGACTCCTGAATTCAAGATTCAGTATTTACTTGTTTTCTGTTTTTTGATTTATGTATAATGACTAGGGAATAGATCAAAAAACTTGTTCAGGTATCAGAATGGACTGCCCATTTTGTAGCCCTCAACGCGGCTAATGGGAAAAGGTTTTCGGGTGAAAAGGTAGTTTTGATTCATTGGACTTGTGCGATGCACACTGGAGCACGTGGTTTGACAAATAGAAGATTTTAGAGGTTCCCTTTAACCCAGAATCCGAATTGGGATTCGCTATGAAGTGCTAATACCCTTTATCCCGCATAACGCATTTGGGCAATTTTTGTGGAATGCGTGCGGGATTCTCAAATCTAAGCGATAGAATACTGCATTCATCGGCAAGATTAGGGTACAATTTTTCTATCTCTTGATTTGGGTTTATGTATCTGTAATAGTCCAATACCGCTTCACTCCATTGGCCTATAACAGCTACTTTGACCGCATTTACCACTTCGTGCATGCTAGATGCTGTAGCGCATTACCCAAAAAATACGTCCAATGCGCAATGCAGCATGGACTGTTTATTGTGCAGAATAGGTATTATCCCGAATCACGCGATGGAGATATCGGAATTCATAGGTCGAAATATTACTTTGCTCCATCGTGTAGATTCGAGAATCCCGCAGCGTATTAACCCCAAGATGCTTCCAATGCGCAATGCGGGATTATTTGATGTTTTATATTCATACATCAAGAATAGAAATCGAGAAAGCACTTGATCTCAAAGGGAGTTAGTGCTGCAATAGATTTGCAATGCGGATTCTGGGATTAAGTAATGTTGGTAAAAAGTATCTGTTGAATTAATCCAAGAAATTTCAGTCGTCTGCAAATTCCCTTAAAACGAAACTTGAAATTTCGCTCTCAGACCTACTTTGAAAATATCGGGATTATCGAGGTATGAAAGCCTCCAGAGCATATCTATTCTGAACACTTTGAAAATATTTTCTATGCCGATAGCTGCTTCTACATAAGGTTTACCAAGTGTGTAAATATCGGGATTGCCATCTTCATCAAAGTCGCGACTTAAAATTAAATCATTTGCTCGATCATAGCCACCAATAAGGGCTTTGGCTGCCACAACTTCTCTCCATTTGAGTTTTCGCATCAGAGGGATCCGATTTAAAAATAAACCCTCCAGATGATAAGTGGCCCATACACTCGCCCATTCATCACTCACAAATTCAAAGAAATTCATAGTGTTATATGCAGTCTCATCATAGAAAAAAGTTTCATTTCCCTGATGCAGCATGAGCGCAGGATAGGGAAGATTACCAAATATTTTACCGGCCTCAAAAGTTACATTTACAAATCCAAGGGGCCCAAAGCGCCAAGTGTCACTAATTCGACCAATGAGTTTTTGATATTCAAAATCGCTGCCCAATATTCCGGGTGAACCGATGCTATAAGCTATTTCCAACTCAGGATAAGTAGTACCCAGACTTACACGTTCAAACTCACCGTACACGAATTTTTCTTTGTAGGCAAAACGTGTGTATAGAGTGAACTCAGAAGTGGTGATGTCATTTACCGGCAATAGTGTTTGACTATCCGGCGAACTTCTGACATATCTATAGTCATTGCCAGCAGGCTTCAATACTCGATGAGTGAAGGTCAATCGATTCGACCAACCATACAACCATTCGCGTTCGAAATAGCTGGATACTTCGGTAACGTCGGTAAGTTTTATGGCGGGGTTTCTTCTAAACACAGATGAAAGCACGTTGTCTTGGCGGAAAGCGCCTGTGCTTTGACCAAGTTGTTCCATATCGCGTTTGGCATTGCCACCAATCGCCATACGAGGATTTTTATTGAGCATCAATAGGAAACCACCTCCATATTTCCAACGTTCATCACCAAGCCCATATGCGGCATAACCTTCGAGCATTATTTTCTTACTGAATTTGTTGCTTGTCCTACCACCCATGCGCAATCGGTTTCCTTCAATGGGATTGAAGGAATAAAATGTATAGTAAGGTCCAAATTCCCAAGGACCTACAACTTTATAACCATTTACAAAAAGATTAATAAGATTCGAAATGGTTTTAAACTGAGGCACCACTTTCAACGAATCTACCATGCTGTAGATTCTCTGTTCCTTATCAGTTAATGGAACGTGCCGCGCTTCATTCCAGAATTCCTTTGTTTTGTCACCGGCGTCCTCATTCACAATGATATCGCTGATGCCGCTGTAAAATCCATCGTCACGGGGTTTATTGATTACGAAATTTTTGTAAGTACTCGTCTTTCGTCCATATACCCCCATCTTTTTATCGCTGATATTGAAATCAACAAGCAGTTGATCTTTTATGAGCATCCACACTTCGGGCTCCACTTCATCGTACTCTTGAGTAACTTTAAATTCTTTAATCCAGTTGATGTTTGCATCATCTGCAATGGTAGCCTCAATGCGCTTTACGGCGTATGTTGTATCGTTTATCCACATCTCTCCGAAGAAGAGCAACTCTTGTTTTCGACGGGGGAAAAACTGCAATTGATAACACCACTTATTGTCTATGTAAGCACTATCTATTATATCGAAGTCGTAGAATGCAAGGCAGTATGCAGATATAGGGCTTACAAAACTTTTATCGAAAGCTACAATGTTGTTGTCATAGACATTTACATTTTGGTACATGTCGCCCAAAAACTGTTGGACCGATTCATTTTCTACACCACTAACCTGACTAGCTTTAATAATTTCTTTAGAGGTTTTGGGATTTTGTTTGAAGTAATAATCCGATAAAGACTCTGTCATGAATACCGGCAGATAGGGTTTCGATTCAGAGGTATCAATTCCTTCAAAAACAAATGAGAAAGGTTTGAAAATGCGCTTTTGTTGGAATTTATCGGTAATATTATTTAAGTCAAATTCAACTTTGTTGTATGCTTCGTATTCATAGCCATCTAGCTTTTCCCTGTTGTTGACTTTTTTATTGCGAAGTACTTTTTTTACCAGAGCAATGGCCGGGTTGGGACCATCATCGGGCCGAATAACAATTGTATTGAGTTCTCTGCTAGAAGTACTCAGTTGAAAATTTAACACTTGCTCTATCCCTTCTTTCACATATTTGGACTGAGAAGCAAAACCGGTTGCCTTCACAGTTAGTGAGTCGCTGCTATAGTATGTTTCAATTCTATAGTTACCGTCTAGGTCGCTTGTGGTTCCCGTCTTAGTCCCCTTGAAGAAAACTGGTACATATGGAATAGACTCACCAGTTGCGGCTTCGGTTACTCTTCCGGACACCACAGTTCGCTGAGCAGATACTTTATCACATGAAAAGTGAAAAAGCACCAATAGCAACAGAGGTAATTTTAGGAATGAGTTTATGTAGTAGATCAATTTACCGGCCATCAGAATTCAATGCTTCAAATGTAAATAGGTTCACAATACTAGGGGCGCTTTAAATGGCGTTTTTTGAAAAGTAGATGCGTATAAATTCCAGCTCAGATACCGCGAAGGAGAGACTTGGGGTCGTTTATCGAACCAAGAGAACTTTCTATCGCTTGTATTTGATGTGCATACAGGTTGCTCATTATTCATCAGTTGTAACGTAATTGAGGCCATGAAGTTCTATGGTGATTGGCTGAAAGCTTCAATTTTATTAGTAACTCATAGATTAGTATGTATGAATCAACAAAAAAGTTGGTGAAATGAAGAATAACAAAACGGAATATCAATACTCTGATCACTCCGTTGTGGGTTCCCTATAGTTCGCCGAGGGCTGCCTTTTTCTTTTCGACCCTTATGGTAAGGTAGATGCTCACTTCGTAAAGCAGCAATAAAGGAAGTGTAACAAGAATTTGACTAGTCACATCTGGGGGAGTGATTATGGCTGCCAAGACCAAGTTGACCACGAAGGCATGTTTGCGATATTTTCTGAGAAACACAGAGGTAATCATTCCAATTTTGGCCAAGAAGTATATCAGTATGGGAAGTTGAAATATGAGACCTGTACCCAATACCAATGTGGTCATAATTTTTAGATAGGAAAGTGTGGTCGGGGTGTTGACCGTATCGGCAAATTTGAATCCGAATAGAAACTGGATAGAAAGAGGAGATAAAATGAAATAGCCAAAAAGTATTCCGCCGAAAAACAGGGCAGAAACAAAAAACACGATTCCGCGCACCGAATTCACTTCTTTTTGACGAAGACCGGGCTTTATAAACAGCCACAACTGATAAAAGACCCAAGGAAAAGCGATGGCAATACCGCCGGTAATACAAACTAGGATGTATGCAGAAAAAGCTCCAGACATGGAAGTATTCTGGAGGTTTTCGGTAAGAGCAGGCAAACAGAGGGCGTCATTGAGTCCTAATTGTTGGGACAGAGAACAGAAAAACCGATAGGTCCAGAAGTCGGGATTGCGAGGCCCCATTATCACCTCATACACGAAAAAATCATTGAATATTACAATTACAGCTACACCCACGGCAATGCCGATAGCAGCGAACCAAAGTCGGCGACGGAGTTCCTCTAGGTGTTCGAGGAAGGACATGTTTTTTGTGGTTGGCTCGGCCATTTTTGCTTTACGGTCGCAAACCTAGATCAGAAGTGTGAAGGTGCGGTGAGTTTTCTAAGAAAACCATAAGACCAAGTAGCCATTCAAAAATTACATAGGTTCCTTTAGAAGTTGCCTGACTCAAAAAATACCCTCTTTTAAGATATCGTGTAAGTGCACAATCCCTTCATATTTACCATCTTTGGTTACAATAAGTTGGGTTATAGAATTACTTTCCATTATATGAAATCCGTTGACTGCCAGTTCTGAAGTCTCAATAGTTTTGGCATTTGTGTTCATTATGTCCCCGGCTTTAAGTTTCAACATATTGGAGCCCTTCTCTAGCATACGCCTAATATCTCCATCGGTGATAATCCCTTTGAGCGTTTTCCCGGAGAGCACAGCCGTTGCGCCTAGTCGTTTTGAGGAAATCTCGATGATCACCTTTTGAATAGGCGCATCGGGACTTACACTAGGATTAGACGTATCGCCCAATAGATCGCCCATCCTAGTAAATAGTTTTTTGCCCAAAGCACCACCGGGATGATATTTTGCGAAGTCGCTGGACGAAAAGCCGCGTTGCTCCATCAGAGCTACTGCAAGAGCATCGCCCAAAGCAAGTTGTAAAGTTGTGCTCGTAGTAGGGGCCAAATTGTTGGGACAAGCTTCTTTTTCTACGGGTGTATGCAGAATGTGATCGCTTTTTGCGGCCAAAAAACTGCTTTTGTTTGCAGTCATACCAATTACAATATTGCCCATACTTTTTACAAGAGGAATGAGCATTTTGATTTCCGGGCTATCGCCACTTTTTGAGATGCACATCAGCATATCGTTTTTCTGAATGTTGCCCAAATCGCCATGTATAGCGTCGGCTGCGTGCATAAACAAAGCAGGTTGCCCGGTGCTATTGAGGGTGGCCACAATCTTTTGAGCGATGTTGGCGCTTTTTCCAATGCCGGTTACTACAAGTCGACCTTTAGACTTCAGCAATAGTTTTACAACGCTCTCAAAGCGCTTATCAATCGTATTGCTTAGTTGCAAGAGCGCGTCGGACTCAAGTTTCAGCGTGTTTCTTGCTGAATCGAGTATGTTCTTTTTTGGATTTTTCATCACTGCAAATGTTCTTCTTAAATGCTTGTTAAAGAAGCAAAATTAATTTTTAAAATATGGCTTTGCTATATTATATTCGCACTCCCGTACAAAAACGAACGAGTTTCAACGGATTCAATAAATGAAGTTCAACTAAATAAATGTCTGCTATTTGAGAGTAGTTTACTATTTTTAGACGTTACAAAAGTAGATTTTCAAGATGACAACAGTTGTAGAGCTTTCTCCGCGCAATGCGCTTAAGCAGTTTTTCGGTTTTGATAAGTTTAAAGGCTTACAAGAACAAGTGATCGACAGTGTACTGGCCGGCAATGACACTTTTGTGATCATGCCTACGGGTGGTGGCAAGTCGCTTTGTTATCAGTTGCCTGCGTTGATGCTCGAGGGCACGGCCATCGTGGTATCACCACTCATTGCCTTGATGAAAAATCAAGTAGATGCCATGCGTGGTTTTTCCACGGTTGATGGAATTGCTCACGTGATCAATTCTTCACTGAACAAAACAGAAATTGCACAAGTAAAAAAAGACATTGTAGAAGGGCGTTGTAAGTTGCTCTATGTGGCACCGGAATCCCTCAATAAAGACGAGAATGTCGAATTCTTTAAGTCGGTTACTATATCATTCGTAGCAATTGACGAGGCACACTGTATATCAGAGTGGGGACATGATTTCCGCCCTGAGTATCGCCGACTCAAGCCCATCATCCAGCAAATAGCTGATGTGCCAATTATGGCCCTTACGGCTACTGCCACACCTAAGGTTCAACAGGATATTCAGAAGAACCTAGGTATGATCAATGCCAAGTTCTTTAAGGCATCCTTCAACCGTCCCAATTTGTATTACGAGATCCGCCCGAAGATGAATGTCGGAAAGCAGGTCATACAATATATCAATGCCAACAAAGGTAAAAGCGGAATTATCTACTGTCTTTCTCGCAGAAAAACAGAAGAACTCGCAGAGCTTTTGCAAGTCAATGGCATCAAGGCTTTGCCATATCACGCCGGTATGGACGGTCATCAGCGTTCAAGCGTACAGGATAAGTTTTTAATGCAAGATGTTGATGTGATTGTTGCCACCATTGCCTTTGGAATGGGAATCGACAAGCCAGATGTTCGTTTTGTATTGCACCACGATATTCCAAAATCTCTTGAGAGTTATTATCAAGAAACCGGTCGTGCAGGTCGCGATGGCGGTGAAGGTGTTTGTTTAGCTTTCTACTCTCCCAAAGACATCGAAAAGCTAGAAAAATTCTTGCAGGGTAAACCGGTAGCGGAGCAAGAAGTGGGCATGCTTCTATTGCAAGAAGTAGTTGCCTATGCTGAAACCAGCATGAGTAGAAGAAAATATTTGCTGCACTACTTTGGTGAGGAATGGGACGAGGTGAATGGCGATGGAGCAGGTATGGATGATAACTCTAGAACACCGAAGGAGAAGTTTGACGGTAAAGAAGAGGTAAAATTGATTTTAGATTGCATTAGTTCATTCAGCGAAATGCACAAGTCGAAATTCATCTGCAATGTGCTCATTGGAGTGAAGAATGCAGAAATGACTACATACAAGGCCCATCTCAACGATTATTTTGCGGAGGGAAAAGAGCATCCTGAAAAATATTGGAATGCCATTATTCGTCAGATGTTGGTTCGCGGATTGCTTCGTAAAGAGATTGAAACCTATGGCACGTTAAAAATTACAGAACTAGGCAAAAAATTTGCAAAAGCACCCGAGACATTCCTGGTTGTTAAAGAGGAGGAAATTGGTGAAACTGATGATGATGATCAATTACTGATCCCTCGCCAGGCAGGTGGTGGAGCAGCCGACGAAGCTCTGTTTGTTCTTCTAAAAGAAATGCGCGCACGTGTTTCGAAAGAAAAAAAGTTGCCGCCGTATGTCATATTCCAAGATCCTGCATTAGAGGAAATGGCTACGCAGTACCCCATCACCATGGATGAGTTATCTCAAGTGAGTGGTGTTGGTAAGGGTAAGGCGATGAAGTTTGGAGCGCCGTTCTTAAAATTGATAGAGCAATATGTAAAGGACAACGAAATTGAACGCCCTGAAGATTTTGTAGTGAAAAGTGCCGTGAATAAAAGCGGACAGAAGGTACAGATTATTCAGAACATCGACAAAAAAATTCCTTTACAAGACATTGCAAAGGGACTTGGAAAAACAATGACAGAATTGCTCGATGAGTTAGAATCGATCATAGCTTCCGGTACTAAGATTAACATCGTGTACTTCATCAATGAAGAATTAGATGATGATCAGCAGCAAGATATTTTCGATTACTTCATGAATTCTGAGGTAGAGGATATTCGCGATGCTGAGAAGCATTTCGATGGTGAATTTGAGGAAGAGCATTTGCGCTTGATGCGAATCAAGTTCATGAGTGAAGTCGGATTTTAATCGAAGAGGAGGGGAAGGAGGAGTAGTAAGATGGCGTCCCTATGGGACTTGTAGTAAGATGCCGTCCCGATGGGACTTGTAGTAAAATGCCGTCCCGATGGGACTGGGATATTGTGGGGATTGTATTCGGGGGAAGGGCTTGAATTGAAGATGGCGTCCCGATGGGACTTGTAGTAAAATGCCGTCCCTCTGGGACTGGGATATTGTGGGGATTGTATTCGGGGGATAGGCTTGAATCTAGATTGCATCCCGATGGGATTGAGGCCTACTGCTATTGTACCGGTCTCACTTTGTTTATGTCGTGCCCCCGCTTTCGCAGATCTCTTCTATACTCTCGTTCTGTAATGCGGGGTCGGGCTCTCTGCTCCAAGTCCTCGCTTCTCGTGACCTCGTAGCTGCGGGCTTTCCGCGGCGATCCCTCACGGAGGTATTACACGCGACTGTATTCTTCGGTTCAGGGCATGTCACCAACCTGACGGGTTGTGAGCTTAAACCCAGAATCCGCATTGGGGTTAGTGCCGCAATAGATTTCCAATGCGGGATCTAGGGTAAGGACAAGGGCAAACTATTTTATAAGCATGAAGTAGAAAATGCCGTGAGAGTGGCTGTAGTAGAACAATGAAGTGAAACGTTATTGGACTATTACAGATACATAAACCCAAATCAAGCGATAGAAAAAGTGCACCCTAATTTTGCCGATGAATGCAGTATTCTATAGCTTAGCTTTGAGAATCCCGCACGCATTCTAAAAAAATTGCCCTAATGAGTAATGCGGGATAAACGGTATTAGAAATGGACAACCTATTACCTAACCGCCAAATACGCCATCAAACCCATACCGGTTTTCAAAGATGTTTCGTCGATATCGAATTTGGAATGGTGAACGGGGTATGAACAGGAACCATCTGAACCGGCAGTACCTAGACGATAGAAACAGGCCGGCATGTGTAGACCGTAGTAAGCGAAATCTTCTGCAGTAGTTCTCATATCAAGATCAAAAACAAATTGTTTTCCTAGGTATTCTTCAGCCAATTTTTTCGCTGAAGCAGTAAGAGCCTCATCATTATACAGCACAGGGTATCCAACGTCAAGTTGAAAATCTAATTCACCCCCCATGCTTTTCACCAGTCCGAAGGCAAGTTCTTTCATCCGAGTATGCGCATCATTCCTCCATGTTTCATCAAACGTCCGGAAAGTGCCGTGCATCACTACTTCATTTGGTATAATGTTCGTGGCACCTTTCGCTTCCACTTTTCCGATTGATAGCACAGAGGGCATTTGCGGATTACTCCATCTCGAAACTACTTGTTGAAGAGCAATAATTAAGTGAGCGCTTATTAAAACAGGGTCAATGGTTTTATCGGGTTTTGCACCGTGGCCACCTTTGCCTTTTACTGTAAGATATAGTTCATCACAAGAGGCCATGTATTTGCCCGCACGAAAACCTACTGTACCCGAGGGCAATTCCGGAAATACGTGTTGACCAAATATGGATTGTGGTTTTATCGCATCAAAAATCCCTTCTTTTATCATCAAAGATGCGCCACCCGGAAGAACCTCCTCACCCGGTTGGAATATCAGGCGAACAGTACCCGTCCAATATTCTCTCAGGTCATGAAGGATCATCGCAGCACCAAGCAAAGAAGATGTATGTGCATCGTGACCACATGCATGCATCACGCCGGTGTTAATGCTTTGGTATTGTGCTTCTGTTTGCTCCACTATAGGCAGTGCATCCATATCTGCTCGCAAAGCAATAATCCTTGAGTGTGCTTCATGACCCCTTATAGTAGCAACAATACCTGTGCCTGCTATTCCAGATTCAAATTCAATTCCGCATTCAGTTAGTATTGAAGCTACGTACTTTGAAGTCTCATATTCTTTGAAAGAAAGTTCAGGATTTTGATGAAGGTGCCGACGGATATCTATGACTTTGTTGAGATGTGCGGCCGATAATTGTTGTATTTCTTGAATCATGATATATCAATAATCAGTTAAATCAGAGAGGACAATTGCAAGTTTCGGACGACGACCCATTGCTGTATTTTTCTATCACCGATTTTTTTTCATCTAAAGTGATGTAGACGAATTCTTTTTCAAGTTCAATATGATATCTCCTAGGTTTTACTTTAGTTTCACTTTTGTCGTAAACCACTTTTCCGTCTCTGATGATATCCAGCAAATGCTCCTGTGGTACTTGAGCACAATCTATTTTGCAGCTCGCGTGCAAAGAAAGTTCGATGGGGAACTTATTGATATTCGTTTTGATGGCGTTTGATGGCAACCAGCCGAGCCAGTTGTACCCTGGGAAAAACATACCTACGGCAAGCACCCCCAGGAGCAGTCCAACTGCATATAAAAGAAGACGGCGTTTCAATGTCATGCCACAAATTTAACCCAACTTATGCAATGGAAAGCACCACAATTGTTGCGCTCTGTTCACTACCAATGATATTCCCGTTTTAGAAAACCACTTTTTTAGTATCAGGAGTAGGAGCGAAAAATGTTTCTTTTCTGATGCGAATGCACAATATGAGAATTCCCAATGCATAATTCATGTCTGTTGGCTAGGTTATTGCGAAACGCCAATTTTTTCGGCATAAGACAGTATAGTAACGTTTATGTGCCTGTAATAGTCCAATGGAGTGAAACGGAATTGGGCTATTACAGATACTTTGACGGCGTTTACCATTTCGTGCATGCAAGATGCTGCAGCGCATTACCCAAAAAAAACTTCCAATGTGCAATGCAGCATGGACTATTTAACCCAGAATCCGTATTGAGATTCCCTATGAAGCGCTAAACCCAAAAGATAGCAAGTGCTCTCGCAAAATTTTGATTTTCAACGTATATCTAAATACGATTTCAAATGCACCCAATTCACAAGGTGGGATGTTTGACTTCCCTTTGGTGAATAGCCATCTAGTTCCATCTAGCTCCATCTTGTGTCCCGTTGTCCAATTAATTTTTATCCCAAATCAAGCGATAGAATAATTGCACCCTAATTTCGCCTATGAATGCAGTTTTTTATCGCTTAGATTTGAGAATCCCGCACGCATTCTACAAAAATTGCCCTAATGCGCAATGCTGGTTTATCTATTCCAGTGTGCTAAAAAGGGGTGGAAATCTTGCGAAAGCTCCAGCCATTTTTGCTTTTCAACACTTCACGAAAATTCCATCCAAAAAACATAGATTTAAAGTTGTGTCTCTTTGGCAGTTTGCAGAAAGCTCGTTTCATATAAATTTGCATGGAAGACAAAGTCATGATAAAATCTACAGGATTAACGTTTCAGTATTACCCAACTACAAAATTTCGGTTCCCCGACATCGAGTGTCAATTTGGAGAACATCTGTTATTGTTGGGCGAAAGTGGAAAGGGAAAAACCACATTGCTCCATTTATTAGCCGGAATGCTTCAGCCTTCAGCGGGAAATATATTTATTGGGGATATAGAAACGAGCGCACTTTCGGGCGCAGAACAAGATAAATTCAGAGGGAAAAATATAGGCATTGTGTTTCAAACGCCTCATTTTGTGGAGTCATTGAGTGTGGAGGATAACCTCATACTGCCACAATTTCTCACAGGAAATACCATAAATCGTAAAAAGGCTCGAGAGGTGATGGATAGACTTCGTTTGGGCAACATGATGCACAAAAAACCTTCGACTTTAAGTGCAGGAGAGCAGCAACGTGTGGCCATAGGACGGGCAATAATGAATGAACCGGTAATTATTTTGGCCGATGAACCAACGAGTGCACTAGATGATCATAATGCGGAGGAAGTGATCAAACTTCTAGAAGAACAGGCTAAATCGGCCAATGCCAGCCTGCTTATTGTTACCCATGACAAAAGACTAAAAGATCGTTTTCCAAAAAGCATTCAGATATGAATTTATTCAAAATCGCGTTTAGCAATATTAGAAGCAAGCCGCTGAACACTTTTCTGAGTGTTATTCTGCTCGCTTTTGGTGTGGGTATAATTTCTCTTCTTTTATTGGTGGAGAATCAACTAACAGAAAAGTTCAATCGCAACATTAAGGACATAGACTTTGTATTGGGAGCAAAAGGAAGTCCCTTGCAATTGATTTTGGCCAATGTGTATCATGTCGACGCACCCACCGGCAACATTCTGATAGAGGAAAGCAGAAGGATAGTGAAGGATATTATGGTTGAGGAGGCTATTCCTCTTGCTTATGGCGACAACTATGAGTCGTGGCGTATCGTGGGCACAAATCAAAAGTACCCCGATCATTACACCTGTAAACTAAAAGAAGGCAAACCATTCGAAAAGGCTTTCGAGGCTTGTTTAGGAATAGAAGTAGCCTCAAAGACAGGCTTGAAGCTGGGAGATACATTTACGAGTATGCACGGTTTGGATGCCGAAGAAGTTACAGAAGAAGATCATCATCACGACACGAAGTATACCGTTGTTGGAATATACGAGCGCAGCGAATCTGTAATCGACAACCTCATCCTTACTCCAGTGCAATCGGTATGGCTTGTTCATGAACATCAGGATGAAGAGGCTGTAGTTGCACCTATTGAGGCCGAGGAGCATGTGCATGTGGAAGGAGAAGAACACGATCATGCTCAGGAAGGAGATCATATTCATGCGGAAGAGGAGGATCAAGTCCATGTTCATGTTGAAGGAGAGGAGCATGATCATGCGCATGACCACGACCATGCGCACGATCACGATCACTTTGAGATGACCTACGAGGAGCTCGCTGCTGAACCCGGCAGAGAAATTACAGCTTATCTCATAAAGAAACGGAACAAGGGTGCAATGGGCCAACTTGCCAAGAAGGTAGAAGGAACCTCCATGCAGCTTGCCAATCCTGCGATTGAAGCCAATCGTTTGAATCAGAATTTTGGTTTAGGTATGGAAACAATGCAGGCAATTGCGATACTGATTATGGCACTTTCATTTATTAGTGTCTTTATTTCACTTTACAATAGCCTGAAGGACCGTAGATATGAGTTGGCTTTAATGCGCACTATGGGTGGTAGCAGGACTTCTATTTTTAGCCTTATATTACTTGAAGGCCTTAGCCTTACCTGCATTGGCGCATTAATTGGATTAGTCTTGAGCCGCATTGGGCTGCTAATTCTGAGTTATTTCATGGAAAAGAATTTTCATTATAATTTAACTGATATGAGTGTGCTACCCGCGGAGTGGGTGCTGATCTCTATCACTTTGGGAGTAGGAATTTTGGCCTCATTCTTGCCTGCTGCAAAAGCAATACAAATTGACATTTCCAAGACCCTTTCGAATGCATAAGTTTCAAATCATATTCATAGCCCTTTTCGCCCTAGTAATCTCTCTTGGGGCCACATATAGCGTAAATCCGGTTGGGGCCCCGCCGATGGAGTTGACGTGGAAAACACTGACAGACGTGCAGTTCAAGGAGGTCTACGTCCCTGAATTAGACGCTTATTATTGGAAGCCTAATTTTGGCGAAACCGTGAAAGTTTTGGAGGGAAAAGAGGTCTTTATTACAGGATATGTGATTCCGGTGGACATTGACGATAATTTCTATGTTGTTTCAAGATATCCATACGCTAATTGTTTCTTTTGTGGCGGCGGCGGCCCCGAATCAGTTGTAGATATTCAGTTTGCCAGCAAAAATCGGCAGTATAAAACCGATGAACGCCTTACTTTCAAAGGTAAATTCAAGTTGAACACCAATGATATTTACCAAATGAACTACATTTTGACAGGAGCTTCAGAGTACACCCCTTAGAACTGGGTTTTTGTGGAAAGCCAAAGAGGCAGTTTTTATGACAATTTGAGACGAGCTGCTCCATTCAGTTTTCATAACTCATCGCCCAGCACCGTATCTTTGCGCCATGTCTATCCGCCAGGAAAAAATTTCTTCGCTCGTAAAGAGGGAAATGTCCAAAATTTTTCAGCAGCACTCCAATGAATTGTTCAAGGGGAGTTTGATTACTGTAACGCAAGTGCGCGTATCTCCCGACATGGGCGTGGCGCGCATTTACATTAGTATTTTCCCCCCGACCATGCGCGAGGTCATGCTTTCTCAAGCCAAAGAACATACAGGTTTGTTGCGAAAGTATTTGGGTATGGAAGTGGGTAAGTTACTTCGAAAGATCCCGGAACTCACATTTTTTCCTGATGATTCACTTGATTACTCTGAAGAAATAGATCGACTACTCAAAAAACCCTAACTGAAAGCGAGGAAATTCATTTATGCATTACGATCCGATAAAGAAAGTCCTTGGTCAGGCATTTGGTCAATCTGCTTGGTCCCGAATTTTGTTCTACAAAATGCTCGATTTGCTTCTATTGCGCACCTGGCACATTCACCGAGAGCTGTGTAAGTGGAAGGCAACTGCTCCAGACAAGGCTCATATACTCGATGCAGGCTCCGGATTCGGGCAGTACTCCTACTTTATGAGCAAAATGAATGATAAGTATTGCATTCTAGGTCTCGATGTGAAAAGTGATCAGGTTTGTGAGTGTAATACATTTTTCAGGAAATTGGGAAGGGACAACATTGTCTTTAAAGTAGCCGACCTTTTGAAACTGGATAAACCCAATTGTTTTGATCTTGTTTTATGTGTGGATGTAATGGAGCATATAGAAGAAGATGTGGCAGTAATGTCAAACTATCATAGGAGTTTGAAAGAAGGAGGGCTATTGATGATTTCCACACCATCAGACCAAGGGGGAAGTGATGTGCACGGGGCACATGAGAGCTCTTTTATCGAAGAGCACGTGCGCGACGGCTATGGCAAACAGGAAATAAAGGACAAACTCAAAAGTGTGGGCTTTCAAAAGGTTAAAGTGCATTACAGTTATGGAATTCCAGGTCAGATATCCTGGAAAATTTCTATGAAGTACCCCATGAGGATGCTAAATCTTTCGAAGCTGTTTTTTGTAATCCTTCCATTTTACTACATCATCATAATGCCAGTGGCTTCAATTCTCAATTTCATCGACAGTCGCACGGCGCATTCAAGCGGAACCGGTTTGATCGTTTTAGCATGGAAGTAGAACTTATACCAATGTTACTTAATAAATGGCCCATCCTGCATTGCTCATTGAAGGCCTGTTGCGGTTAATGCGCTGTAGGATCTTTCATCCAAAGGGCATTGCGACGGAATCGGATTATGGTATTTGCCTTTGCGACACATAAAACACGTTTTTAGAAGTCCCCTCTTATAGATCTTCATTTTCACCCAGAATCCACATTGGAAATCTATTGCAGCACTAACCCCCTTTATTATCAAGCACTTTCTCGATTTTTATTCTTGATGTATGAATATACACCATCAAATAAAAATCTGGCGAGAGCACTTGCTATCTTTGGGGTTTAGCACTTCATAAAGAATCCCAATGTGGATTCTGGGTTTAAAGTTTCGATATTGCTGCATTGAATACTGAATTTTATATCGCACGACGTTACATCTTTTCCAAAAAGAGTCGCAACGCTATCAATATTATTTCGGGAATTTCTATGGTGGTGGTTGCATTTGTAACTGCTGCAATGATTACTGTAATGGCGGCATTTAGTGGTATTGAGGAACTCGTTAAAGATCTCTTCTCAAACTTTGATGCTGAAATTACCATCGTTCCCAAAGAAGGAAAATACTTTTCAGATTCACTGAATGTAGTAAGTACTGTGAAGTACACAGAGGGAGTCGATCTGGTTTGCCGGGTAATTGAAGAGGATGCTTGGATTTCATACACCGACAATGATATAGAGGAAGGCAAGAATTGTGTTGCTACCATGAAAGGCGTGGAAGATGTCTACCCACAATTTTCCAACATAGATTCGATGATGGTACATGGCGACTTCGTGCTGCGCGAGGATAGCTTCGAGTACGCCATTGTCGGCCTTGGTGTTAGAAGTGAATTGGAGATGCGTTTTTTTCGAGATGGCTTCACTGTAATGAACGTGAATGCTCCGATTAGAGGCAGAAAGTTGAGTAGAGATAAGGAAAATGCATTCAACCGAGAGGCGATCAACGTACGTGGTGTCTTTTCTGTAAATGCTGAACTTGATGCGCGATACATATTTACTTCTTATGTGTTTGCCGCGCGCATTTTTGAATTAGAGGGTTTGATGACATCATTAGAAGTATCTCTGAAGCCCGGAATTGATGCGACGTTGGTAAAGAAAAAACTCACCGAGTCGCTTCCTGAAAGTCTAGAAGTAAAAACGCGTTTCGATAAAAACGCCCTAGTTTATCAAACGAATGAATCTGAAAAGTGGGCTACATTTCTGATTCTTCTTTTTATTCTCATCATTGCCAGTTTTAATATCGTTGCATCTCTTACTATGTTGATCATTGAAAAGAAGAATGATATTTTTATTTTGCGAAGCATTGGCGCATCCCCGTCATTCACACGCCGCATCTTTACTATAGAAGGTATCATGATCAACTTCATTGGTGCCACAGCGGGAGCGATTATCGGAGTAAGTTTATGTCTCTTGCAGGAAAAATTTGGACTTGTTGCCATGGAAGGCGCCATGGTAGATTCATATCCGGTTCATGTGCATCCATGGGAAGTTGTTGCGATTTATCTCACTGTTATCGCCGTAGGCAGCTTATTTTCTGTAACACTTGTGCGCCTATTGATGCGCAGATTTGTGAAATAGCAAAAAGTATTTTCGCGGAATTATTCTAGGGACTACATACTCCAAACACTTCTGTCCTTTGCCCTTTTCCAATTGTCCGCCACTACGTCCCAGTTTATGAGTCCCATGAAGGCCGTTACATAGTCCGCACGTTTGTTTTGGTACTTGAGATAGTATGCGTGTTCCCAAACATCCATTCCCAAAATGGGCTCACCTGGTTTATCAACCAATTGAGACATGAGCGGATTATCTTGATTGGGAGTAGATGACACATACATTTTTCCAGACTTATCTACACTTAGCCATGCCCATCCGCTACCGAATCGTGCTTTGGCAGCATCAGAGAATTGTTTCACGAATTCATCATACGAGCCAAAGTCGGAATTTATTTTTTCTGCAATCTCTGCTCCAGGGGTCTTAGATCCTTTTGGGCTCAGAGTGGTCCAAAACAAACTATGATTGATGTGTCCGCCTCCGTGATTGCGCAAAGCAGAGTGCTCAGAAGTGAGGGCCGAACAAAAACGCCGGGCATCATTTAACGATGCAAATTCAGGGTTGGCCACTAAAGCCTCATTGAGTTTTGTAATGTAGGCCTGATGGTGTTTGGTGTAATGAATCTCCATGGTCTGCGCATCAATGGCCGGTTCGAGGGCATTGTATGGGTACCCGAGTTCGGGCAGTCCAATCTTGACAACGTTTGTTTGAGTGGCAATTGTGCTTAGACTTTCTTTAGAATGACAAGATATGAGCGGGTATACTGCCACCCCAGCGGATAGAATGGCGGTTTTTTTTAAGAACTCTCTTTTATTCATACTATTTAAATTGGCACAGTGTATGTCAAAGGTAGCTAGAATCAAGTGATCACCGAGATTAACATCCAACTGTTTGGTATGAGAAGAATCATTTTGCAAATGCACACTTTTCCGGGGTGATTTTTGTTTTCTCTACAATGAAGATTTGGCGAATAACAAAAAGAGTTCTGATTGGCCTACTGGCAGCCTTATTTCTTGTGGTATTGTCGGCCTTTATCATCATTCGATATTACGAAGACGATGTTGTTGCCTATGCCCTAGAAAAAGTGAAAGAAGGGTTGGTAACTAAAATGGATATTGGTGAGGCGGACCTTACTTTTTGGTCCACATTCCCCAATGCATCTATCCGTTTCAAAGATGTGTTCATAGAGGAAACGTTTGAGGAGAAAGATACACTGGCCTTCATTGGGGAGTTGAATCTAGGGTTTTCCTTGTCCGATTTGTTTTCCGGTGATTACAAGGTGCACGACATCGTTGCCGATCGGGCTATAGTACGAATGAAAGTGGATGAACGAGGTGCGGACAATTGGCATTTTTGGAAGAACAATGAGAAGGATTCTACCTCTGTTGCTTTTGAAATAAAAGATGTGGAACTAACAGATTTTTCTTTTTTGTATGAGAATAGAAAGTCCAAATTTTTTGGATCAGTTAATCAGAGTAATCTCGACGCCGAAGGATTTTTTAGTACCGATACAATGGAGTTTGATGTTGAACTTGAGACACACATCGAAAGTATAATCTCTGGAGAAGATGAGTGGATGGCCTCTAGAAAGACAGCGCTTATTGGCAAATTCAAACTCGATTTACCAAATACTCAAATGATGTTTGCAGACGGCACTGTTGAACTCGATGATCTCAGGGCTCTTTTAAATTTGAATTATCAGTATGGAGATAAGTCTTATGTGGACGCTCATTTGCAGGGTGACAACATCGACTTGGATCGTGTAAGAAAGTTCTTGCCAGCCGAGATGGCGTCCACAATGGAGTCTTATGAACTTGGGGGAAAGATGAATTTGAATGCCATTATCAAAGGCCCTACCTACGGTAAAATGAGCCCGAATTTTCATCTAAACTTTGTCCTGTCCAAGGGAGAGATGACGGATAAAACGAGTGGAACATCTCTTACCGATGTTTCTGCTCAGGCCATCTATACAGCGAATGCCGGCAAGAAGGATATGTTGAATATTGAGTCCTTAACGGCTCAATTGGGCGCCGGTCATATTCACATATCAGGCATAATGGAAGAGCTTCAAAAGCCTTTTGTGAATCTAGATGTTTCGGCTTCTGCTCATTTGGATGATGTCCGAACATTCTTTGCGCTTGACACCCTGGAGTATTCTACCGGACAGATGAACGCAAATGCAAATGTTTCTGGCAGGGTGGGTTATAAGGATGATGGAAGTATCGATTGGTCGGTAGTGGCTTGCAATGGAACTGCTTCGCTAAATGATGCCAACATCAAACTAAAAGGTTCTTCGAGGGAATTTAGTCAAATGAACGGTACATTTTTATTTGCGGATGGCAATGCCTCAGTGCAGAATTTTGTGGGACTTGTAAGTGGTTCTGATTTTAAAATAGATGGAACCATGAACAATTTGATTCCATACCTTACTACACCAGACGCGGTGTTGGAGATAAATGCGAGTTTACTCTCATCGCATGTCAATGTGAATGAACTTCTAGAAAAGAATACTAAAAGTCAGTCCGCCGAGGTTTACTCCTTAAATCTACCTAAAAGGGTAAAAGCAAAATTTAATGCTACATTTTCGTTATTTGAATTCCGGCAATTCAAAGCGACGGAGGTACGTGGTGTGATTGAAGCAGACGAAACAACAGTTCGCGCCGATCCGATTACCTTTAAAACAGCCGGTGGAAATTGGCTTACCCAATTTGGGCTTCAGCGTATAGGGCCTTCTACATACAACCTCAGGTGTCATGCAGATCTGCAGAAAATAAATATCTCGGACCTTTTTATCGGGTTTGAAAACTTCGGTCAGACTTTCATTACCGACAAAAACTTGAAAGGGATAGCTACTGCGAGTGTCAACTTTGAATCACAAATGACCTCTTCCTTGGATTTGATTGATGAGTCGATTGTAAGTATTGTTGATATATCAATAGAAAATGGTCAGCTTGTAAATTTGGAATCCCTTCAATCTATTGCTGCATATATTAAAAGCAACAAATGGGTTGCGCCATTTGTAAACGAAGATTTATTTACCGAGAAGCTGAAGGATGTAAAGTTTTCTAAGTTTGAGAATGTAATTGAGATTAAGAATCGCCGAATGGTCATTCCATTGATGGAGATAAAGTCGAGTGCAATGGATATATCTGCGCGAGGTACTCATAGTTTCGACGGACAGATTGATTACACCATTGGATTTGGATTGCGCGATCTACTTGTTCGAAAGGGGAAGGAGTGGGCCGAGGAAGACGATGGATTGGGTAGACAGATGTATTTATATATGCGCGGCACTAGCAATAATCCAGAGTTTGGTCTCGACAAACAAGCTTCGAAGCAAAGTCGTCAAGAGGAAATAGTTGAGGAAAAGAAGAATGTAAAGGCACTGCTCAAAGAAGAATTCGGATTATTCAGGAAAGACACTTCGGTGGGGACATACAAAACAACGGAACATAAACCGGGAACGACCATGTCGGTTGAATGGAACGAAAACGATCAGCCAAAAAAGGAAGATACATCTTCCGAAAAAAAGCCGGAATCAAAGACGGCTACTGCCGAACCAGATGTTAAGAAGCCTGCGAAGAAAGTCCCTAAATGGCTTCAGGAAAAGGATGATCCCGAGTATGAGGATGAAGATTGAGTTTTCGAGGAAGACCATTTTCACGACATTTGCCAAATGCCCACATTGCCATCAGCATTTGTTGACCGAATTCATCAACAATTCGGCAATGAGTCAAATTCTCTCTTAGACGCTTTCGGTGAGCCCGCTAAAACGAGTGTGCTCATGAATCCTTTTAAGTCAGATTTGAATGCTCCTTTCGATGAAGCAAAATCGCTGCCTTGGAATGATATGGGCTTTTTGTTGAACCACCGGCCTTCCTTCACTATTGATCCTCGATTGCACGGCGGCCATTATTATGTGCAAGAAAGTTCTTCCATGGTGATCGGATTCGTTTTGAAGCAACTGTTCAAAGGTCAAACCGATTTGAATTGTATCGACCTTTGTGCTGCTCCCGGAGGAAAGTCATTGAATATTCTCAATTATTTGCAAGGAAGTGGGCTTTTGGTTTCTAATGAAGTGAATCCCCTACGCAATAGCATTTTGCGTGAAACACTCTGCAAATGGGGAAGCTTGAATAGATTGGTAACCAAACGTAATAGCAACGATTTTGCTGCTCTTAGAGGCCTTTTTGATTTTGTTTTGGTCGATGCTCCTTGCAGTGGGGAAGGCATGTTTCGAAAAGATGAATTCGCCATTTCACAATGGAGTACCCATTTGGTTAAACAATGCGCGAGTACTCAAAGAAGTATTTTGGAAAACGCATGGGCGCTAGTTGCAGACGGAGGTTATTTGGCTTTTAGCACGTGCACCTTTGCAGATGAAGAAAATGCGGAGAATTCTCGATGGCTATTTTCACAGTTAAATTGTGAGAGCATTCAAATTGAAGTGCCAACTTCTTGGGAGTTGAACGAATTGAAGGATCATTTTTTTGGACTGCGATTTTTGCCACATAAAGTACCTGGAGAGGGATTTTTTATTTCTGTTTTTAGAAAAAAAGGAGGAGAATCTTCCAAATCCTTTAAGTCGACAAATCCTTTTTGGAAATCTGCCTTGCGCGAGCATCGGGTAGCAATAGACAGTTGGATTTCACTCTCAGAAACGGAGCATGTATATATAAATAGCAAGAATGAATTATCCGTAGTTCACATTTCCTCTGATAAGACTTTAAAATTGTTGGACATTTTGGTGAGAAACGACCTGGTTGCTGAACCGGGATCTATTCTCGCTACAGTAAAAGGAAAAGATATTATTCCGGAACATGGCATGGCTATGTGTAATTTGGAGAGAACTGAAAGTTTGATCGTTGATATATCAAGAGAAATTGCTTTGGCATATTTGCGGAGAGATTTGAGTGACATTTTGACCGAAAAACGGGGTTGGTTGATTCTTCGGAGTGAAGGCGTAGTGTTGGGATGGATTAAGAAAATGGATAATCGAATAAATAATTATTATCCGGTGGATTGGCGTATAAGAATGAATACAGGGTGAGGAAGGGAGCGCCCATATTCGTTTTTCAGGAAGGTTATCTCAGAAGACTCGAAATGCCTCAAAATGCGGTTGTCGGATTCACAGCAATATGATCAAAAAATGAAGTCTTTATTGGGAGTTCAATACTTTCACTGTTTTTCCTATCTTCCCCACCAAATTCCTTAAGGTGTTGTCAAGACTGATTATTCTTTTTGTATTCGTTTTTCAGGTTTTCGGAATGTTGGCTCAATCAACGGCTGGTTCTATGGCCGAAGGCCGAGGAGGAGCGGCACTTTTGAGTCAAGATGCGTGGTCCGCATTTAACAATCAAGGAAGTTTGGCTTTTCAAGAGGACTTCGCGGTTGGTCTATGGTATCGAAATCGCTTCATGACTGAAGGGATGGCTGATCAGGCGATAGTGGCAGTTTTACCCGTTGGCAAAGGGAGTTTTGGAATTACCGGACAGGCGTTTGGGAATAATCTTTTCAGAAGGAGCAATGCGGGTTTGGCATACGGAATGAAGATTTCCGACAAGTTTGGAATAGGCATCAGACTTGGGTATCAAAGTATAAGAATCGCAGAGGGCTATGGCAGCGATGGTGGTGTAATTGTGGAGGGAGGTTTTGCTTATCGCATGAATGATAAATTGTCTATTGGGGTGCAGTTGCAAAATGCCAATCGAGATCTCATCAGCTCGGAACCGGAGCAGCGAATGCCATCAATATTGAAAGGCGGCTTACAATATTCCTTCTCGGAAAAGGTATTACTCGCGTCAGAAGTTTGGAAAGCGGAGGATCAAGATATCAGTGTTCGTGTTGGACTGGAGTACCATCCACTCGAAAATCTCTTTTTGGTTATGGGCGTTCATTCCGAACCATCACAAATGTCATTTGGTTTTGCTTGGTTAATCAAAGTTTTTCGTTTTGATGTGTCTACGAGTTATCACCAGGTCTTGGGTTTTACACCACAATTGACCTTGAACTACATAGCAAATCGTTCTAAGTAAATCGAGCGATGCAAATGTTTAAAGGCATAAACCATAGCGTTGAGGAAACTGAGTCAAACTATTTTCATGGCAAATGCTTGCCTTTTTGTGCATTACTGAGGGTAATTTTAGTTGGTATAATTCTTTTTAGCTCACAGTTTTCAATTGCTCAAAAGGACGAACAACTGAGACAAAACATTATTGAGCAGAGAATTGAAACCATAGCCGGGTCTTTGGAAGAAGATGCTGAGGTGGATTACACAAATCTACTCGAAGACCTCACCTATTACTTCGAACATCCCATGGATCTCAACAGGGCTAGCGATAGTCAGTTGTTGGATCTTTATTTGGTGAGCGAGATTCAAGTAGGTTATCTGAGAGAGCATATTAGAGTGTATGGTCCTTTGCGAAACATTCATGAATTGCAATCGGTTCGTGGTTTCGACATTCAGACCATTAGAAACATTCAACCTTTTGTATCGGTTTCACCGGCAGGAGCGCTCAAAAATATAGGTCCAAAAGTGATTTGGAATGAGGGGACGCACGATTTGTTTTTGCGATACAAAAGAGGATTTGAAAACCAAAATGGCTTTCTGAGAGACCCGGAAAACCTTACTCCTCCAGCGTTTGGAGGTACTCCTGATTATGGGTATTTGCGTTATCGTTTTCAATTTCGCCGCAATATTATCATTGGACTGACAGCCGAAAATGATGCGGGAGAATCATTCGAAAGGGCGCCTGATTTTCTCAGTGGACATTTGTTTTACCAAGACGAGGGATTTGTACGAAAATTGGTTGTAGGCGACTTCCAAGGCCTTTTTGGTCAAGGGCTCACCTTTTGGAATGGACTCGGTTTTGGGAAGTCGCCCTTCGTTTTGAACTTGAAAAAAAATCCAATTGGACTTCGACCATATACCTCAGCAGATGAGAATTTATTTATGCGAGGCGCAGGAGTTACCCTAGGCATAAAGTCATTGGAAGCCACTTTTTTCTACTCTTCAAAAAAGATCGACGCAAATGTGGTATTTGAAGAAGACACGATTGTGACCGATGATGAGATACAGGTTTCATCTTTTCAAATGAGTGGACTTCACAGGACTCTTTCCGAGATTGCGGATAGGGATGCGCTAGGCGAACAGATCATCGGAGGCAATGTAAAGTGGAAATGGAAGGCGCTTCAAATAGGCGGAACCTTTGTAAACACGATCTACGATAAAACTGTTGTGGCTCCTGAACAACTGTATAGACAATTTCGATTTAGCGGCACATCACAGAAGGCAGTGGGCTTGGATTATCACTGGTTATATAAAAACATTAGTTTGTTTGGAGAAGCTACAGCCGACAATAATGGAACAATTGGAATGGTGCATGGATTGGTGATGTCGCTGAGCAATTCGGTTTCAATATCTGCCATGTATAGAAGATTGCCAAAAGATTTTCAACCATCGAGTGTAAACGTTTTTAGCGAAAGTTCTACTGCAACAAATGAAAGTGGATTATTTACAGGTATTCAGGCATACCTTGGCAAGGGATGGACGCTTAATGCGTACAGCGATTTTATTGAGTACCCTTGGCTGAGATTTAGAGTAGATGCACCGAGTAGAACAACGGATTACCTTGTACAGGCCAATTACAAGCCCGATAAAAAGCACGAGTTTTATTTTCGATATCGCGTTCGAAATGGAGTAATTAATACCAGCAGCACAACCGAGATTCCTTTATTGATCGATTATCCTATTGAAGAAATTCGTCATAATTGGAGAATGCATGCGTCCTATAGAGTCCACGAAAATGTGCAATTGAAAACACGTGTGGAGTGGACAAACTATGATCGCGCGGGTGAGGAGAGATTGAATGGTTATCTCATCTATCAAGATGTAGTTTGGAAAAAGATGGGTGTTCCATTTAGCATAAGTGCGCGATATGCTCTCTTTGATGCTCCAACTTGGGACACTAGACTTTACGCATATGAAAGCGATGTTCTTTATGCGTTTTCTATTCCTGCGTATTATGGACGAGGCGCTCGATATTATGCTATGGTAAAGTGGGATGTGAACAGGAAAACAGATCTTTGGATTCGTTATGGTCGATGGATATACAACGATCGCAATGTGATCAGTAGCGGATTAAATGAAATTGAAGGCAATATCCGATCTGATATTCACATTCAACTGCGATTAAGATTTTAGATTGATTTAAGAGGAGCAAGACAACATCAAAAAGATGGACACCCTATAAATACTTTAGAGGGTTTTTTTCTCTTCCTTTTTTTCTTTTTGTCGCTTCTTTTTTGTCCATCCCGATATTTTTCACTTTCGCGCACAAGAATGCTTGGATGTTTTTCTGTTCCGGAATTGATTGTGTTTTGTTGGGCTGGTTTCTCAATTTCTTTCACTTGAGCTTTCACAGGTTTTACTGTAAATCCTAGCAGTGAAAGAACAGCGAAAGTAGAAAAAAGAAACTTTCTGTATGAGTTGAAGCGCGGCTGTGCGCCAAGTTGATCGGCGTTGAGAATCACACATGTGTTCGGACCACATTGATTTCGAATTTCCACCAAAGGCTTTTCGCGCATATCGATCACGTTCTTTTTGCACGAGGAGCAGAAGTAATTATTTCCATCTTTTTTCATTCGCATCATGGCTATGGGACATGGCGCGGGAATGTGAAGGCTATTTTCGATCATACACAAATGTAAAGAAAGTCCTAATGGAGGAAAAGAACTTTTTGGTAGATGGAAACTAGACTGCGAAATTTGGCTTGAAGCAGTCCGGGTTTTATAAACGCTCTTATCTATAAATCCCGGAAGCAGAGCTACCGATTCAGGGCATTTTGGACTAATAGTAGTGAAATCTTAATACCAAAGGTCCCTGACAAATTGCAACTAATTATCTTCTTAGGAGTTTAAATAAGATGAAGCGGCAAGGTTATTGCCTTGAATCCGTTAAATTTGCAGAAATGAAGAGATTAATACTCTTAATAGTAGTTACAATAGGCCTCGGATTGACTAGCTTTAGTCAGACCACAAGTCCTATATCTACTGCGTTTCTAACACCCAATCCGGTGGAAGGCAAGGCAGAATTGATGTTCGATGAACCCGTATTAGAAAACCTTACTGTAGTTGTGAAGGACCTGACAGGAAAGGTTGTTGCTGAATTTAAAACAGATATGCCGGGAACCGAATGCAAGAAAATAGATTTGAATCTGGAGTCGCTGAGAAGAGGTATCTATATCTGCCAAATAATAGGATCTAGTGGAAAAACCAAGACCCTAAGGCTTCAAAAGACTTAATTTCAACGACATAACAAAATTGAAGGGTTGGATTTCCACCCCTTTTTTATTTGTTTTCAGTCTAGAAGCCTTACTTTCGCGTTCCGAAAAAACCAAACCATATGGCATCAACAACTGCTGACATTTCAAACGGCCTCTGTTTTAAGATGGATACACACATCTGGAAAGTGGTGGAATTCCTGCATGTAAAACCAGGTAAAGGTCCTGCTTTCGTAAGAACCAAGTTGAAAAACCTCAACAACGGAAAGATCGTGGATCATACGTTCAACTCCGGTGTTAAAATAGAAGTGGTGCGCATCGAAACGCGCGAATACCAATACCTCTATAAAGATGAGGCGGGATTTAATTTCATGAATCTCGATGATTATGAGCAAATTAATATGCCCGAGCCTTTGATTAATGCTCCGGATTTTTTGAAAGAGGGAATGAAGTGTATTGTTTTATTCAACACAGAGGATGACAGCCCAATGAGTTGCGATTTACCTCAGTTTGTAGAATTCAACGTTGTTTACACAGAGCCCGGTGTTCGTGGCGATACAGCCACAAATGCGACGAAACCTGCAAAACTTGACTGTGGTGTTGAAATTCGTGTACCCCTATTCATCAACGAGGGAGATACAGTTCGAGTTGACACCACCAATGGTTTGTACCATGAGAGAATTAAAAAGTGATTATTTATATTTGTAGGGCCCTGCGCGAAATCGCAGGGCTTTTTTGTAAGCCAATATTCCATGAAACTCACACCTCCACAAACCCTCGAAGCCATTGCAACTATCATAGATTGCCGATATCTCGGAAAACCTGATTTTCCGATTACAGGCATGAATGAAATTCATAAGGTAGAAGCCGGAGATTTGGTATTTGTAGATCACCCGAAGTACTACGAAAAGGCTCTACAATCGGCCGCCACAACCGTACTTATCAATCAAGAGGTGGAATGCCAGGACGGGAAATCTCTTATATTTTCTGAAGATCCATTTCGTGACTACAATATTCTTACGCGCCATTTTTCGCCTTTCGAACTGAGTATTTCAGCACATGGCAAACAGGTGCAAATTGGAGCAAATACACACGTGCATCAAAGTGCTGTAATTGGAAATTACGTGACCATTGGCAACAACTGCATCATTCATCCCGGCGTAGTAATTAATGATCATGCAACTATTGGCAACAATTGTATTATTCATGCGAATACAGTAATAGGAGGAGATGCTTTTTATTACAAACGAAGGGCCGAGGGTTTCGACAAGATGCATACATGTGGAGAGGTAATTATTGAAGATGACGTGGAAATCGGGGCATTGTGTACAATAGACAGAGGAGTGAGCGGAGACACAAGAATTGGCCGTGGAAGCAAACTGGACAATCAGGTACACGTTGGTCACGACACTGTAATAGGTGAACGTTGTTTATTCGCTGCACAAGTGGGCATTGCAGGTTGTGTTGTAATAGGAAATCAGGTCACTCTTTGGGGTCAAGTTGGAATACCTAGCGATAGAAAGTTAGCAGATGGCACTGTAGTATTGGGTCAAAGTGGAGTGCTTGGCGATACCGAAGCCGGCAAGACATACTTCGGCAGTCCAGCTGAAGAGGCGCGTGTAAAATGGCGCGAACTGTCACTTGTGCGAAGACTTCCTGAGGTGTTTGAAAAACTTGGCTTGAAATAATTCAAATCAAAGAGTGCCGCCTTATCGCAAGAAGTAGCTGCCAAAGTGAGGTGTCAGCAGTCAGTAAACATTGAAGTTCTGTTAATTGTAGAAGTTCTCTTTTGTGAATTCATTCTTATTGTTCACCTTTGACATGACAATAGATTCGACTTTTTTTCAACCATGGCCGTAAGTACCCGTACTCAAGAGCGATTAAAGATCAAGGATTATAAATTGAATGCTTTGTTGGATATTACCAAAGCAATCAATTCACAGCTTTCCGTAGATGGGCTTTTGATGCAATTTGAAAATGTCTTGCGTCAACATCTCGGGCTAGAGAAGTTGATACTTTTTACTTATGAGCAAAAGTGGAAAAGTCTTCTGCACTTTGGATTTGATGCATCTGTTCTTCCGGAGTTCCAAGACGCTTCCTTCTTTAATGCAAAGAAAGAGGTAACATTAAATGCCGGTCCGAGGAATGAGGCCTTTGATTTGATAATTCCGGTTTTTCATGACAATGAACCATTGGCTTATGTGCTAGTAGGCGACATTGGTGAACAGTCAATAGGCATGAGTCCGGCGATCAAGCACATGCGTTTTATAGAAACACTTACCAATGTTTTGGTAGTGGCTATTCAAAACAGAAAATTACAGGAAGCGAGCTTACAACAAGAGCGCACGAGAAAAGAATTGGAACTGGCAGCAGAAATGCAATCGATTTTATTGCCTTCGTCATTGCCGAAAAATGAATATTACGAAGTATCAGCAGTATATAAAGCTCATCAACAAGTGGGCGGCGATTACTACGATTTCCTTGATTTGGGTGATGATGAAGCAATGTTTTGCATGGCCGATGTTTCGGGGAAAGGTGTGAGTGCTGCTTTTTTGATGGCAAATTTTCAGGCATACCTCAGAGCTATTTTTTCTTACTCGAAGTCAGATCTCAAAAGTATGGTTGTCGAGTTGAATAAGCGTGTAATGAACAGTGCAATGGGCGAAAAGTACATTACACTTTTTCTAGCCACTTACAACAGAAAGACGCGTGTATTGCAGTACATAAATTGTGGGCACAACCCTCCTGTGCTAGCCGACGCGAATGGATATACACAACTGCTAAAACATGGAACCATAGGACTGGGTATGTTCGAAGAGCTCCCGAAATTGGCGATGGGCGAGGTTATTGTCCATCCTGATTCTTGGGTCGTTTGTTTTACAGATGGATTAGTAGAAACGGAGAACGAACAAAATCAAGAATTTGGGAATGAACGATTGGAGCAATTGATTTTGGCCAATTACAAATTATCTCCCAATGAGCTGAATCATTTGCTGCTGTCGAATTGCACAGAGTTTAAGGGCGAAATGCCTTTTGTAGATGACTTGGCGATATTGAGTTGTCATATCTTTTAAGATCGAAGACGATCATCAACTCGTTCCATTCCTTTTCGAAGAACCAATTTTAATGTCCCTGCACTTTCGATGTCCTAAATTTTACTCTCAGTCTTATCTGACCTATGGGAGATTCCTTTCGTGTGATAGAGATCTACTGCAACAAGAACGGCAATAAATCCCCAAAAAGGTATAGAAGCTTTGTCGGTGTCGAGATAATTGTTGAGCACACCGTGAACGAAGTAAGTAATGAGTCCAAGAAAAGCGGATGTGCTTACCAACTTTGTTTCGAAGTCTTTCACGGTGAAAAATAGTCGGAATCCCATTGCACACACGGATAAAACAAGTAGTATCACAAGAGCCATTCCGAGTACTCCTTGCTCACATAGTGGACCGAGGTATTCGCTGTGCGCATTGCCACCATCACCTTCGTTGGTGCTGATAATGGTCCTGTCTTTTGCTTTTTGAAAGGGCGCATATTCGAATTGGTATACGCCGGGTCCCCATCCAAGTACAGGCCTTTCTTTCCACATTTCTATGGCGCAGTTCCATCTGTTCAAGCGCTCCAAATTGGAGGCATCGCTACTCACATTACTGATGGAGCCAACGTGTTCTTCAAGTTTATCGCTGCTCTCTTGTTTGTTGCGTTGAAGTGCTATTTGTATATCGTCCATTGCTACATACAGAAAGCTCGCAAGTACTAGAGAGGTTAAAATGATTGTGCGGAATTTAATGCGCAGAATCATTGCTACGAGCACTATAGCCGCAGCTATAACTGAAAGCCATGCCGCGCGTGTATACGACAATATTAGACCGGCAGTGAGCACTAAAAACCCAATTCCAAGAAGAACCTTGAGCACCAACTGCATCTTTTTCGAAAGCAGCAGCGCTGTTAGTATCGGATAGTACATGGCCAATACCGCGCCATAGCTTGTATGATCTTTAAAGAGAGGCTCCATTACCCAATGCGAAGATTCTTTGTCGAACCCATATTGACTGTGACGCACAACGGTGTAAATGATCACTCCGAAAAGGGGAAACAAATAGAGTAAAAAGTAAGGACGAATATTCTCCCATCGAGAGAAGAGATAAACTGCCAGAAAGTAAAATGAGGCAATGAACCACATCCTTGTGAGCACGTACTTTACAGAAACAAAAGGGTGTTCGCTTGTAATGGAAGTAAAGACCATCCAACCTAAATAGGCATATATTATGTACGAAATGGTATGACAAAAAATGCGAGAATCAATGCTGTTGCTTGAAAGTAGTTTAAAAATAAATACGATAAGCACTCCGAAAAGCAAGGGTTCTGTTGGAATGTACATTCCAATTCCACCCATATCAAATTCTTCAATATTGATAGAGACAGGGGTAAATGCAGCAACTATCCAAAGAATGTATTCGAGTTTGAAGAATGCCATCCATAGCACAGCAATTACCGCAGGAAGGAGTGTGATATAATAAAACTCGAAATACAACGAAAGGCCCGTAAGCAGAATGTATGCTGCAGACGAAATGTAAAGTAGCCTGTTCGAAAGATCGAGCTTTAGCATGTACTTGTTAGATTTTGCCTTCGAGCCTCAATCGTTTCAAGCTGTCTGTAATCAAGAGTATGATAAAGCCAAATATGAATGCTGAGGCAGTACTCATGGCAACAATAAGCCAACGTATTGGATAAGATTTTTTATCAGCAGGCACTGCTGAGTCAGAAGTATATTTTGAATCAAGGTCCGCAACCACATCAATTCCAATATTGTCGCAACGTTTTTTAAGGATTTCCTTTTGATCGTGACCGGCAAAAATGTTCAATTCGAGTTTGTTGTACAGAGTACCATACTGGGAAAGGAAGTCCATTTGATCTTTGATGAGCTGGGCGCGATCTGGATGTCCTTCGGCAATGGAGGTACCATATTGTTCCGATAGAGCGGTGATCTGTTCTTCGTAATCATAGACCCCCATTTGCCTGAGCACTTTCATAGAGTCTTCGAGCAGAGTTATTTCTTCTTCAAGGCGAAATAGAGATTGTTGTGCATAATGAAGTGCCTGCAAGGCTCGTTCTTTGCGCATTTGATTGGTAAGTGTATCTGAATACGCAGCTATTTCGTTGGCCATTTTGGCAGCACGGTCAGGTTCGTAATCGAGTACGGCAACTTCGATCGATCCGAACTTTGTTAACTTCGCTGACACGTTGTCGTTGTATTCTCGAGCCATCAGGGTTTTTGCACCCTTGCCGTCGCGTTTTATATCGTAGACCGACCAAAGATCATTGCGCTCTATAATTTTGTCGCGGATGCGATCAGAGTTGAGCATTTGAAGCAACCTTTCGGCATCTTCTTCTTCACCGTAGGCCAAGAAGTCTTCGAGTTTCGTTTCTTCCAAAAGCTGATCACCAAAACTGTGTTGTTGCACTGCAAAAAGTATCGTGGTACTTTTATACTTCTCTCGGATCATGAGTGAAACAGCGGCAGATACAATTGCTGCGGCTACTGAAATAATGATGAGGGGTTTACGCCACTTGTACAACAGTACAAGCAGATTGGAAGAATCGATGGAAAAGTTGTTTGCGTCGTTCGTCATAGTGTGATCAAAGTGCTGCGAATTTAGTCCAATTCGCATAATGGCAGCAAATTGTCATTCATGAAGCGAGTTGTGTTTTCTGTGTTGTGCTATCGAAATTTGTTTTGGTTATTCCGGCCCTCGGAATCCTTCATTCGCAGTAGATCGGGCAATTGTTTAAAGTCGATTATACCGCTAAGAAGTGCTGCTAATCCCAGAAGAATCGCGGAAACGCCCAGGGTAATCGTAAACCGGAGTTCAAATATTGTCTCTAGCCAAAAAAAGGAAGAACCGGCCCAGGCCAAAAAGATTGACATAACAATAAATACGAGGCATTTCCACGCTAGTTGGCGATCGAATCGAAATTTGAATACCTTGAATGAGTACCAAATCTGAAGGAACAACACAAGACTATGACTAGTAGCGTTGGCAATTGCACAACCGACTGCTCCCAACTGAGGTATGAGAATCAGATTCATCAATATATTGAGGATAGCACCTATGCACATTATGGCAATGAGTTGGCGCATGTTTCCGTTGGCTGTTAGAAGTGTTCCAAAAATGTATTGCATTGAAAAGGCAGAGCAGCCAATGACCAAAAAATGGAGAGATAGAATTGCATTTTGATCAGGATCATCATATATGATTTGCATTATTTCTGCCGAATTGAACCAACCTAACAATGCGAAAATCACTACGGCCGTGAGCATAAGTCGGAAACCTGTTTTCACAATGGGGCCAACGGATTGATTTTGCGCTATGAGCCTTGAGAAAATGGGCAATAGAAGAGCCGCAAAGAGGTAGGCTACCATATTGAAGGCTTCAAATAACCTGAAAGCCATTGCATAAACGCCCGATTCATAAGCGCCATCTTCGTGCATACGTTCAAGCATTACGCTGTCTACTCGATAGATCAACATAGACACGGCGAAAAGAATTGCGAATGGTGCACTTTGTTTGAGAACAGGTGCCCACTGGAGTGGAATAGGCTGTACAGACAATTCTCTTTTTTGCAACACAATGAAGAGAGTGACTAAAGCTGTGATTGCGTAGGCTATAGTTTGTGCCCAAACGAACCACATAATTTCAAAGGAATTTCCCCAAGAAAACATGATCAGTAGCATTACAATCAAGAGTATTCTATCGAGAACGGAAATAAAACTATCGGCTTTAAAGAGATGTAATCCGGAGAGGTAGGAGCGAAGGAATAAAGTCATGGATACAAGTAGCTGATTTACCATGAGCCACGCCAATATTTTCCATTGGGATGCATCGTATCCGAGGGAGAGGGCCGCTATGCTGAGTATGGAAACGTAGAGCGGAAAGAGCCACCATTTAACCCGCAAAAGAGATTTAAGAGTTCCAAGAAGTCCTTTGCCTTCGCGGGCCACTTCTCTGTTGTTCCAGTTGGTGATTCCAAGATCGAGAAGAATGTTGAAAATGATAGAAAGATTAATCAGAGCGAAGTAGTTTCCGAAAGCAGTTTCTCCCACCTGATTCTGAACATGCGCCTCCATCACCAGCAAATAGAAAGGTTTTACGAGTAGGTTGAGACCCACAAGTAAAATAAGGTTGGTAACGAAAAGGCGCTTCACGGTGTAAAGGTAATATGAGAGGTGTAAGGATAGATGTGAGTGAGAATTCTGGGCTTAGGCGCGGGCGTTAAACCCAAATTTTGCAGTTGAAATTGTCGAGAAGCGACGAAAGGTAGAAAGGACGGGAGCTTGGGCAAGATTTATATTTGAAAGCGTATTACACCTTAACGGTAATATACATACGGGAAAAATAAAAATCAAGATGCGCCTGTCATTGCTGCCTTTCAGCGATGTAATACCAATGTTACTTAATACTGCGGTGCCCATTCGAAGTTTCTTTTGAGTAATGCGCTGTAGGATCTTGCAAGCATGAAGTGGTAATACCGTTGATGCATCTGTACTATTCCAATACCGTTTCACTCCATTGGCCTATAACAGTTACTTTGAAGGCATTTACCACTTCGTGCTTATAAAATAGTTTGGACAATTTAATGAGCAGAATTGGTATTATCCCGAATCACGCGAAGGAGAAATCGGACTTGATAGGTCGAACTATTACTTTGCTCCATCGTGTAGATTCGAGAATCCCGCAGCGCATTAACCTCAAGACACTTCCAATGCGCAGTGCGGGATTATTTGATGGTGTATATTCATACATCAAGAATAAAAATCGAGAAAGTGCTTGATATCAAAGGGGGTTAGCGCTGCAATAGATTTCCAATGCGGATTCTGGGTTTCATAAGCAGAATTGGTATAAATTACCGTTGTGATTTATGTTTAGTTCAATGTAGTGAAACGAATTGGACTATTGCATAATTCCAAACGGTATAATAGATTTCAACAGCAAAACCCGGATTAAAGACTACTATCCTGCTAAATTGCGAAGAGGCGATGTAGTCGAATAAATACAGAAGACGCATTAATAGAGCACAAAAGGTTCTATAATCATTGCCTATGGCATGAGTATAACCTAAATTAGCGACATAATGGAAATTTTTCGGGCAACAATACAGAACCTATTTATGTCAAAGTCGTGCGGAATGGACATTTTGAAAGTGGGCAAGAGCAGAATTCGGGTTTCTGTTGGTCTTGGGATTTTTGCATGTTTGACAATGGTTCTGGACACTTCCGGTCAAACCATTGATGTATCATCCTTTATTTACGACAATATCGACAGAGAATATCGAACCTATATCCCTGAAATATATGATGGCTCCCAACCTGTGCCACTCATTATAAATCTGCATGGATATGGCTCTAACTCCACGGAACAACTGATCTATGGCAACTTCACGGCTATTGCGGATACGGCAAATTTTATAGTAGTGCATCCCGATGGAACACTCGATGGACAGGGCAATCAGTTTTGGAATGCTTTTGGAGTTTCGGATATTGATGACATAGGCTTTATCTCGGCGCTGATCGACACATTGCAAGTCCATTACAACATTGATTCGAATTGCATCTATAGCACAGGCATGAGCAATGGAGGGTTTATGAGCTACTCGCTAGCGTGTGGTTTGAGCAGCCGCATTACTGCTATAGCTTCTGTTGCAGGCAGCATGGTTGCCGGACTTCAAACCACTTGTGACGCGCAGCATCCGACGCCTGTTATGCAAATTCATGGAACTGACGATAGCGTTGTAAATTATAATGGAGGTTTCGGTTTGGAACCCATTGAAGATGTAGTAGAGTATTGGGTTGAGTTCAACAATTGTGCTGCAGTTCCGATATTTAATGAAGTGCCGGATGTTGTGACAACTGATAATTGTACCGCAGAGCACTATGTATATGAAGATGGAGACAACGGTAGTTCGGTAGAATTTTACAAAGTCATGGGAGGAGATCATACGTGGCCCGGAGCAATCGTAAACATCAGCACAACCAATATGGATTTCAACGCGAGCCTTGAAATTTGGAGATTTTTCAGGCGGTTCAAACTCGATATGTTTGTGTCGGTCGAGAACTTCGATACGAATGTCTTATCTGATCTCTTGGTTTATCCAAATCCTTCAAAGGACAAATTTGATTTTCTGTTTGAAAATTCAAATGAAAGGAAGATCACCTGGTTCGATTCCCAAGGAAGAGAATTGGGTAATGCCATTTGTCGTAACACCACTTTTGAACTTGATTTCGAATCGCCCGGTATTTATTTGATCTCAGTGGCCGAGGGAGATCAAGTCTCTCACTCAAAGCTGGTGCGCCAATAGTTAGGCATGATTACCCTGAGAGATCTGAAGTTAAAGGTGCATTCCGCTGCTACGGAATTAATGCTATCAAGAGAAAAGGAAATCCGCCATGGTCTTAAAGAAATCCGGGAAGGATTGTCAAACGATGCAAAAAGCACGGCAGGCGATAAGCATGAAACGGCTATTGCAATGGCGCAGATTGAGTGCGAAAGAATGGAGAAACAATTGTCCGAAGTCCTTAATCAGAAATCGAAATTGGATAGAATTGATAGTTCCATTCAAACTAATATCATCTCACAGGGTAGTTTGGTAAAGACGAACAGGGGCTTTTTTTATTTGAGTATACCGATCGGAAAGTTAAATGTGGATATATCAACGATTATTGCTATGTCTCCAGAATCTCCTTTGGGAAATGCATTTATTTCTTCAAAGATTGGCGATACTGTTACCTTGAATAATGTGGCTTATTTGATTGAAGAAATTTGCTGATTGGTTTCTTTGCTGATTGCGCTAGAAGCCGGTCCTTTTTTCTTTCACATTTCCGCATGGAAATATTTCAAGGGTAATATAGGTCCGCAAGTATGATGGAACAATGTTCTCACTATACCTATGAATATTGAACCCAGAATCCGCATTGGGATTCGCTATAAATTGCTAAACCCAAAAGATAGCGAGTGCTCTCGCCAGATTTTTATGTGATGGTGTATATTCATACATCAAGAATGAAAATCGAGAAAGTGCTTGACATCAAAGGGGGTGACCGCTGCAATAGATTTCCAATGCGGATTCTGGGTTGAAATCTCCGTTGCGTGATTTAGATTTATCTGCATAAAGTGGGAAATATCGTGAGAGTAGATGTTATAGTGCAATGGAGTGAAACGATATTGGACTATTTCAGATACTTCTACGGTATTCGAGGTTTCTTTAAATTGTGCCTAAAATTGCCTCTTTGTTATTGACCCAAGTGTCATCTAAAAAATGAACCAAACCTGATTCGAGATCGTGGACGGCACCAATAATGGCAATTTCGTTTTTTTCAATCATTTGTTGGAGGGTAGAGCTGCGATTGACGATTGATTTTACAGAACGCTGCACATTGATTTGAGTAACGTTGTGCACGAATTCAGCATTTTTTGAGGTTCTTTGATCTGCTTTTGTGGTCAATGTTTCTTGGTACACTGCAGGTTGAATCTTAGAGAGCAGTTCTGTTAGATTCCCCATTTCTATATGGTCGCATGCACCTTTGATGGCACCACAGTTTGAGTGACCGAGAACAACAATTAGTTTCGATCCCGCAACTTTACAGGCAAATTCCAAGCTACCTAGAATGTCGGTGTTTACTACGTTTCCTGCAATACGAATAGAAAAGATATCTCCGAGACCTTGATCAAAAATCAGTTCGGCTGATGTACGGCTATCAATGCAACTCAATACAGCCGCGAAGGGCCATTGCCCTTCCCTTGTTTCATTTGCTTGTTGGAGTAGGTCGCGATTTATTTTAAGATTTGTTATAAACCGTTGGTTTCCTTCTTTGAGGAACTCCAAAGCTTTTTCCGGCGTTATGCTGGCTTGAGATTCGTGTGTGTGTGCCTTCATTTTTTATAGGTTTAATGTGATGTAACGCGTTGAATGGATACGTTTAGGTCATATTCCTCTCTGAAACCTATGAGGTTGACAGAGATATTCTTGTCTTTTGACACAACCTCTATAAAGTCCCTGAGCATTTGGATAACATCATGATCAACATAGAATGTGTCTGAGGCATCTATGATGACGGTGCTATTTGCGGGGAGATGATAGAGGGTCTGTTTAATAGCGGCTTTATTGAGAAACGATACTTCTTGAGCCAGCTTAATTGTGATCGCCTCTCCCTCACGGTATTCATCTTTTTTGAAGAAATAGGCGAGTTTCAAATTTGCTCGGAGGATGTAAAATACGCTCACGACGAGCCCAATTGCGACCCCTCTCAAAAGATCTGTAAACACAACAGCAAGAACAGTAACTGCAAATGGCACGAACTGATATTTTCCTATTTTCCACATATGCATTACAATTTTTGGGTTCGCAAGTTTGTAGCCAATCATCAGAAGCACGGCAGCAAGGGTTGCAAGCGGAATTTTATTCAGAATGGTTGGAATGAGAACTACGGCCAACACTAAAAGAATTCCGTGAAAGATGGCTGATGTTTTTGTTCGCGCTCCGGAATTGATGTTAGCAGATGTTCTTACGATCACAGAGGTCATTGGGATACCTCCAATTAAACCACTCAACATATTTCCAGTTCCTTGCGCAAAAAGCTCGCGATTGGTATTTGTAAATCGCTTCATAGAATCCATCTTATCTGAAGCTTCAATACAGAGCAACGTTTCGACGCTTGCTACTACTGCAATGGTAACTGCGACAATCCAGACATTGGGATTTGAAAATGCGGAGAAATTCGGAAATGAAAACTGGCTTCTGAATCCTTCGAAAGAATCAGGCATGGGTAGGTTTACAAGGTGTTCTTGCGAGATGGCCAAACTTGAACCTGTTGATTTGAATACCTCATTTAAAATTACTCCCGAAACTACTGCCACTAATGCTGGAGGAATGACTTTTATTTTTTTGAGGAATTGCACTTTATTAAAGGTGATCAGAATTGCGAGAGAAACTAAGGTTACAAAGATTGCACCTAGGTGTGAGTAATTCACGGCATCTATGAGTGCTGAGAACGTATTGTGCCCTGTTTCTTTTTCTATGAAGAAAAAATCTGCCTCATGGTCTACATCGTAACCGATGGCATGTGGAAGTTGTTTTAGAATGATGATAATTCCTATTGCCATGAGCATTCCTTCAATCACGTTCGAGGGAAAGTAATTGGAAATGGTTCCTGCTTTTGCAAGGCCCATTAGTATTTGAATCAATCCGGCTAGAACAACAGCAAGTAGAAAAGTTTCGTAAGAACCGAGAGTGGTTATGGCTGCGAGAACTATTGCGGTAAGTCCGGCGGCAGGTCCCGTGACACTCAACTGAGAACTGCTTAAAATACCAACAACAATTCCACCGATAACACCGGAAATTACACCGGCGAATAACGGAGCGCCGCTGGCAAGGGCAATCCCCAGGCATAGCGGCAGGGCCACTAGAAAGACAACCAGTCCGGCCTGAATGTCCGTTTTGAAATAGGATAGATTATTTTTCATGGATGGATTTCTTGAATCGTTTTGTCGATGATATATGATGAATGGCTCTTTGAGCAGGAGCTTAATAATAAATAGATGATTGATAACAGTGGCACAGAACCAAAGGTTCAAAGAAAACATAATTCCGAAAGCGCTAGACTTCTTAATGGGTGTATGCCTTGGCCCTTTCGAGGTTATGCGTTGAATGTTGAGGACTATAATTCAGGAGGCAAGTCAGGCAAAGCAATTTCTATATCCGAGAATTCAGAATGAGATAGAAATATTGTGGTCTGTCTATCATTAAAATCTGTGCAGCTTGCATCTAGATCATTTGAATCTGTTTTGAAGGCGTATACTTCTTTTGAGTTCTCGCTTTCTTCTTTGCCTTTTTCTTCACTCGTTTCATTAACAAGCTCTGTTAGCTCATACAAATCTCCTTTTGCTTGCTCAATTACATCGCAAATCAAAACGGATACCATGATGGACAAAAAGAAGTATGGCAGAAAAACTTTCAATGTTTTTTCAATTTTCGCGAATATACTCAATTCAAAATAATTCGATGCGTTGTTTGGTGTCTGGAGACAAGAATAACACAAATTTTGTGAATCAAGATCTGACTTTTGAGAAAATATTGATGCAGATCATCTCGATTGGCCCAAAACAAGGTGGGGTTTGCTTCTCTCTAAAAACAACTGTCATTGACTTTTCTCTGTCGAATTAATAGTGTGTTCATGTAAAGAACAAACATATGTTGGCGGAGTTGCTGATAAAAGTTTTGCCTTTGAGGTCCCCTCGGAATATTGTGTCGGCTTCCCTCTCAAATCCAAAAAAGTAGAAGATATACATCTGGCTTACCTTTGCACTTTTATGCTCTAGCGCAGGTGATTTAGAGGAGACCGAAGAAATACATACAAGACCTAATGAGTAAGTCAAAATTTATTGTTATACCTAAGGAAAATGCGGAGGCACATCCGCGAAACAGAATGCTCTCGGGCTATGATTTTGGAGTCTTGATAAGCAAGTATCCTGACTTAAAGCCTTTTGTGTTTACCAACAAGTTTGGTACAGAAACGGTAGATTTCGCGGATGCTAAGGCGGTGAGAGCGCTCAATGCGGCTTTATTACTGCAGAATTATGGCATTGAGAAATGGGATATTCTGGAGGGCTACCTGGTTCCTCCTGTACCGGGGCGTGCAGACCACATCCATCATTTGGCCGATTTGATGGCCGCGGTTAATAAGGATGTAGTGCCTATTGGACGAACAGTTCGGGTATTGGATTTGGGTGTGGGATCCAGTTGCATTTATCCCATATTGGGAAATAAGGAGTACGGATGGAGTTTTGTTGGGTCAGAAATTGACATTACAGCTTTGGAATCAGCCCAACACATTTTAGATCACAACAAAGGTTTAAAGGAATTTATACAGTTGCGCTTGCAGCCGAGCAGTGGTGATATCATGAAGGGCATCATTCGGGAGGACGATGACTTTGATTTGGTGATGTGCAATCCACCTTTCCATTCATCATTTGAAGAAATGCAAGAAGCGGTGGAGCGCAAATGGAATAACCTGCGTATCAAACCGCTCGAAAAGCCATATCTAAATTTTGGTGGTCAGAGCACCGAACTCATTTCGAGAGGGGGTGAGTTGGCATTTGTTTTGAGGATGATCGAAGAAAGTATAGTCCTTCAAAAGAACTGTTATTGGTTTTCCTCGCTCATTTCTAAGGAAGCAAATCTGCAACCATTGTACAATGCTTTATCGAAGGCAGAGGCCACGGAGATCCGAACGATTCAAATGGTTCACGGTCAAAAGAGAAGCCGCATAGTGGCTTGGACATTCCTAACCGAATACGGTCAAAGAGCCTGGAGGGAACGGCATTGGTGGACGACACTTTTATAGGGGCGATGTTATTTCGGAAATGTAGTCACTTAGTTTGGTCTTTAGGAGCTCCGAGTTGAAGGTGGGGGAGTGGTTCATGGTTTTGTGGTGTAACGCAGAAGAAGTATTTGGACGTACCATTAATTGTTATTAACTCATTCCAGCAGCAAACAACGGGAGATTTACAATCATTTTAGCTTCAAGAAGATCTCCGAAATCGGGAGTCCATAAGAGAACTTGGATTTTTAAGAAAGGCAATTATCTTTGTGGGAGATTTTTAGTGCAGAACTATGGATATCCCCTTATGCGGAGGGAATGATTGGTTTTTTTAGGGAAAAATCTAGACACTTAAGCAAGGTTGAAGCAAGCGTAAAGAACGACATGCCAACCATAAACTTGACCATTGGACATCAAAAAC
>Ga0209490_10000195_pt1 | contig 65451 bp, 56 predicted proteins | sample MAT06_FD_187209 | JGI IMG/M metagenome (GOLD analysis project Ga0209490, IMG submission 187209) | Freshwater microbial communities from Lake Fryxell liftoff mats and glacier meltwater in Antarctica - MAT-06 (SPAdes) (version 2) | ecosystem: Environmental > Aquatic > Freshwater > Ice > Liftoff...
TGATGCGCACACCCGCCTGCTTCAGCGCCAGAATGCAGGCCGCATCGATGGTATCATTAACGAACGCGCACACCGCCTCCGCCCCTGCAGCGAGCACAGCCGTGGTCGCCTGCAACGGGGCTTCATGGAAGGTGAACTGAAATTGCGATGTAACATAGGCCGCCGTAAAAGCTATGCGATCATAACTCTTGGTGCTAAAGAAATGAATGTTCATCGCCATCCTAACCGCCGTTCGAGCAGTGCTCAATTTTCGCCAGATCCGATCCGGATGAATCGGCTAGAAGTGACTCCCGCTTTGCCCAACTGTCAGGAGTGGGTGACCGCCAGGAAGCTGAGAACCATGTCAGCTGACGTGATACCATTCCTACGCCGCACATCCTAGCATGGAATATGAAGATTGTGCGGTGTTTGGCCCTCAGGATCGCCCGGTCGTTTCAACGCCTGCCAGGGGACTATCGACTTTTTTCACCGCAACCTCGGCCCGTCAGCGATAAAGGTTATGCTCGCTGGCGGGCACGACGATGGGTTTGACGGCAGCGGTGATATCCAAGCTTTCGAATATCTGCTCCGAAGTCCGTTGGGTTCCGCTCGGAATGTGGTTTCGGGCGGACGGGGAGCTGGAACCAGGGCGCATGAGTGTGCTGTAGGCAAAGTTGGACCCGTCGATTCAGGCATTCACCTGACCGCACGGCAAGCGCAGGTTTCCCCATTGCCCGATGCCACCACATACCTTCCGATTCGCGCATGCAGAATCTGATCTTCCTTGGCGACTCCATCACCCAAGCATTGGGAACGCCCGAGAATGCGCGCTGGACCGCGGTGGTTGGCCGCCGACTCGAAGCCGTCGCGCCGGAGCGTTACGAGGTATGGAATCGCGGGATTGGCGGCGACACCACGGCCCTGGTCTTGGACCGGCTGGCGCGGGATGTGCTGCCGTTGTTGCCTGCCACCGTGGTCATCGAATTGGGTATTAATGATGCCTATGTATTTCCGTGGCGGCGCACGTCGCGGGTATCGCTGGCGGAGTTCACCCACAATTACGGTGAATTAGTCAGTCTGATCACCGAACCGGGCGGGCGGGTTATTTTGATCGTCAATCATGAGATCACCGAACCTTCGCACGAACAGGGCAACCAGCGCCCCATCCGCGACAATCTGGCCCCCTACCAAGAGGTTATCCGCGCCTTGGGTCGCCAGCACGGATTCCCTCTCATTGATCTGCCGCAGATTCAGGCCGCCCAGGGCATTCCCGCGGAGGCGCTACTGAGTGAAGATGGCATCCACCTGACCTCGGCCGGGAATCGCCGGTACGGCGAGTTGGTGGCGGATGCGCTGATTCCCTTGTTGGCCTAACGTCGGTGCGGGTATCGCTACTGGCGCGGCGCCAGGACGACGGTGGAATCCGCCCGGGTTTCCCAGTCCCTGAAAGCTCCTTTTCCATGACCCCGGTCACCATCTCTGGTCTCAGTAAAAGTTACGATGGCAAAACTCAGGTACTTGATCGGGTTGATCTGCGCGTCGAACCGGGTGAATTGTTTTTCCTGTTGGGAGGGTCCGGCTGCGGCAAAACCACCCTACTGCGTCTCGTAGCGGGATTTTTGACACCCGATCAGGGCCGGATTCATTTCGGTGATCTCGACGTCACCCGTCTGCCGCCAGAGCGCCGGGCCATCGGCATGGTGTTCCAGAATTATGCCCTGTGGCCGCACTTGGATGTCGCGGGGAATGTCGCATTCGGTTTGGACGTTCGGCGTGTGGCGTCGGCGGAAAAATCCGAACGCGTAACTGCCGCCCTGGCCATGGTCGGACTTGCCGGCTACGACCGCCGCATGATCGGCGAATTGTCGGGTGGGCAGCAGCAACGCGTCGCTTTGGCCCGGGCCTTGGTCATGCGCCCAGCGGTTTTATTGCTGGATGAACCACTGAGCAATCTCGATGCGCGGCTGCGGCTGGACATGCGCCAGGAAATTCGCCGCCTGTGCAAACAATCGGGGCTGACGGCGTTGTATGTCACCCATGACCAGACCGAGGCTATGTCGACGGCTGATCGCATCGCTCTGCTGCATGCTGGCGGTGTGGCCCAGATTGGAACGCCGCGCGAATTGTATGAACAACCGCGCACGGCCCAGGTCGCGCAATTTCTCGGAGAAGCCAATATCGTCAATCGCACCTTGGCTGAAAAATTATGCACGGCGACTCTGCCCGCCGGGGATTCCTTTTGCATTCGTCCGGAGCGGCTGCGGCTGGGACTGGGAAATACTTCCGTGCAGGCAACGATTGCCGCGGGATCATTTCAAGGCGACCGCTCACAGTGGTGGCTGGATTGCGCGGGTCAGCGCCTATTAGTCAGCGAATCCGCCGCACCTGTGCGCGAGATCGGCACGACGGTCAGCGTCAACACGGATCCGGCGACGTGCATCGCGGTTACCCCATGAACCGCTGGCTGGCCTTGGGCTTTCTGGGATTATTGATTGCCGCGCCCTTGGCGTTGCGGCAGAAACCGCCGCCAGCACCGGCCGGGGCCAAGAAGTTGGTCATCATCACTCCGCATGGCGAGCATATCCGCCACGAATTCGCCTTGGCATTTTCGCGCTGGGCGCGGCAGGAACTTGGCGTTGCGGTCACTATCGACTGGCGCACCCCCGGCGGGACCGGCGACATTATCCGCTATCTGAATGATCGCTACCGCGCCGAATTCATTCGCGCCCTGCCAGAACACGCGCAGCAAAGCGATACCTTTTCCGACACCAAGTCAGATAAATCGACTGATCCGGCAGTTCAAGCCGCGCGCGCGGCGTGGCTGGCCAGCGATATCGGGGTCGGCGTCGATCTCTTTTTCGGCGGTGGGGAAATTCCGTATCGGCAATTGGCCAGTCGCGGATTGTTGGTCGATGCCGGACTGGTTACCAGTGAACCAGATTGGTTCACTCCAGCGGTTATTCCGCAGGAATTATCAGGCGAGACGATCTATGATCCGCAGGGCCGCTATTACGGTGCATGTTTAGGTGTGTTCGGTATTGCGGTCAATCCGCAACAGTTAGCGGTACTTAGCGTGCCCGCCCCCACGGGCTGGTCCGATCTCGGCACCGCGGACTATCGGGCGCAACTGACCTTGACTGATCCGACCAGATCCGGTGCTGCCATCACCGCCTTCGAACGTCTGCTTCAGGAACAGATGGCCCTCCATCCCGATGATCTGGGGAAAGGCTGGCAGAATGGGTTGGCCTTGATCCTGCGGCTGGTCGGGAACGCTCGTTCTATCACTGATAGCGCCTCAAAACCGACGCGCGATGTCGTGCGCGGGGATTGTCTCGCCGCCATGGCCCTGGATTTTCAGGCGAAATTCGAAGCGGAAAATGCTGAACGCGAAAGTAGGCTCGCCGGTACGGCGACTACGATACCGCGCTTGCAATTCATTACGCCCATCGGCGGGACCTCGGTCAGCGCTGATCCAATCGGCCTGCTGCGCGGGGCGCCAGAGCACGATCTGGCCGTCGCGTTCATCCGCTTTGTGCTCTCGCCAGATGGCCAGCGTTTATGGAATTATCGGGTGGGAACACCGGGCGGGCCAGAACGGTATGCGCTGCGCCGTTTGCCGGTGCGGCGCGATGTGTTGGATCAGCAGTGGGCGTTGTACGCCAGCGACCCGGATGAGGATCCCTTCGTCATTGGTTCTGCCTTCACGTATCGCTACGCGTGGACCGGACCTCTGCGCGATTTAATGGGGCCGCTCATCAAGGCCATCGCCTTGGATTGTCGCGATGAATTGCGCGAAGCGTGGCATGCCATTCTCGACGCGGGCGGGCCGCAAGCGGTGCCGCAGGCCTACGCGACATTCAGCACCGTGCCGGTTACGTATGCTGATGCGCCCGCAGCGTTGGCGACCTTGCGTGCCGGGCCAGAGCAAGCGTTGCCGCTGCTGCGCCAATGGACCACCGCGGCGATCGCGCGTTTCGCCCGCGCCACCGCTGACGCGAAAGCAGGGCGGTGATGCGCCCCTTTCTCCGCGACATGGTGCCGTGGGGTGGCTACGCCGTGGTCTGGGCCCTGCTGCTGGCGCTGATCGCGCTGCCGGTGGCGCTGGTGCTGGGCGCCGGGGCGCAACCGCTGTATCTGCTCGAAGCGCTGCGCCATCCCGCCTACCAGGCCGGGCTGCTGAATGCTTTTACGGTGGCCTGTATCGTCACCGTCTTGGCTTTTGGTATCGCGTTGCCTTTGGCGTGGCTGGGCTGGCGCTATCGCTTCCGCTACCAAGGTCTGGCCGAGGCCCTGGTGCTGGCGCCATTGATCCTACCGCCGTTTGTCGGCGCCCTGGGGGTCTTTCAATTATTCGGCACCCATGGCGTGCTCAATAGTCTGGGCGCAAATCTGGGTTGGTGGACAGCTGGTCTGGGCCCTGATTGGCTGGGCAATTATCGCTTAGCGCTGATCTGCATCGTCGAAGCACTGGGACTCTATCCGATTTTATATCTGCTGCTCGCGGCGGGTTTCGCGCGTCTCGATGGCAGTCTGATCGAAGCAGCGGCGGCGTGCGGGGCTTCACGCTGGACCGCCTATCGTCGGGTCGCCCTGCCTTTGCTGCGACCGGCATTATTTGCCGGGGGCTCGGTGGTCTTTGTGTGGAGCTTCACCGAATTGGGCACGCCCTTGATGCTGGGCTTCGACCAGATTACTCCCGTGCAGATATTCCATGGCTTGGCCAGTCTGCAATCGAATCAATTACCGTTCGCGTTGGTGCTAATCATGCTGGTGGTGGTGGCGGCGTGTTTCGTTGGAGCGCGACTGCTCACCGGGCGCTTTGCCCAGGCTCTGGTCGTTAAAGGTGCGCAAGGCGAACATGCGCGGCGCTTGCGCGGTTGGGGCGCAGTGTGGGCGTGGCTGCCTTTCGCGGCGGTGACCTTGGCTGCCGCGACGCCGCATCTGGTGGTGGTCTTACTCGGCGTGGCGAAGGACTGGTACAGCACGGTGTTCCCCCAGGGCCTGACCCTGGCGCGTTATCACGAAGCCTTGTCGCACGAGATGGTCGTGCCCGCGATTACCAACAGTCTGCTGTACAGCCTGCTCGCCACCGTTCTGGCAGTGGCTCTGGGTTTTGCCGTCGCATGGATCACCACCCGCTGGCGGCCATTCGGGTCGCGAGCGTTGGATGGGTTGGCGATGGTGCCGCTGGCGGTGCCGGGATTGATCATGGCCTTCGGATTTCTCGCCTTGGCCGAGCTGGTCTGTCGCGTTATTCCCGCTGTGCGCCCGTGGATCCATCCCGAGCAATTTCCGGTGCCGCTGCTGGTGATTGCCTATGCGATCCGCCGCCTGCCGCATGTCGTGCGAGCGACCAATGCTGGATTATTGCAAGCCCCACCGGCATTAGAGGAAGCCGCCGCTGCCTGTGGCGCGGGTTTCGCCTATCGCCTGCGCCGCGTTACCCTGCCGATCATCGCCGGGTCGGTCGCCGCGGGTGCGATTCTTACGTTCAGTTTCAGCATGCTGGAAGTCAGCGATTCCTTGATCCTGGCGCAACAACGGGCGCATTGGCCAATTACCAAGGTGATTTATGACCTGGTCGCCCTGTTAGGCACGGGGCCCGCCATCGCCTGTGCGTTTGCGACTTGGGCGATGGCTTTTCTGGCCGGGGCGCTGGCCTGCGCCGCCGCATTTTTGGGCCGCAGTCCGACGTCATTATTTCGCGGGTGAATCCGTCCGGCGTCGGTGCCAATACGCGAAGTACCACAGGCCGGCAGCCGTCACTCCCACCGCCACGACGTATAGTGCGTCTTGGCCCCAATGACGGTGGCACAGCACCGCCATGACCCCGCCCAGCACAAACCCAACCAGAAGACAGGCCAGCAAGATCAGTTTCCACCACTGAATCTGCCGAGTGCGCAGACCGTTGCCGATCATCACCCCAATGTCGGTGACGATGCCGGTGACATGGGTGGTTCGAATGACCAATCCCAAATAGCTACTGGCCATGCCATTTTGCAGTCCGCAACCGAAAGACGCCAGAGCCAAGGTATTCCAGCCCCAACCCGCAACGGCAAAGGCGATGCCTTCGATGATCAGCGCCACGCCATAATGGCGTCCGGGTCGCAAGCGTTGGTTGCCAATGATCACGCCACTGGCAATAGCCCCGAGCACAAAGCCCAGGATTACGCTCACCACCACGACCAGATGGCCCTGCCCACCCTGCATGATTTCGATGCCGAAGGTCGTGACCGCCCCCGACATATGACTGACCGGAACATGGGCCGCGGAGAGCAGCAGCAGCGTATTGACGAATCCGGCGGTAGCGGTCAGCGCCGCCCCGCCTACGAATACCCAGGCGCGTGGCTGCCTTTCTCGCGGAGCCATGGTCATGACGCCCAGTCCAGCAGACCGGCCCACCCATGCAATCGGTCAGGAATCGATAATTCCTGCCCGCGGGCAGCCCTCTGCAAGAGGACAGGTCGCACACCGGGGACCGCGTGGGCGGCAATGCTCACGGCCCAAACGGATCAGACGATGGCCAAGTGCGATCCAATGCTGGGGCGGCAGGCGATCCATCACCGCCCGTTCGGCGTCGCGAGCATGTTCGCGTTCGGTCCAACCGAGGCGGCGGACGATGCGCTGGACGTGGACATCGGCGGCGACGGCGGGAATGTCATACAGGGTACCCGCCACCACCGCCGCGGTCTTGGGGCCGACGCCGGGCAGGGCAGTCAACTCACGCACCGTGCTTGGCACCCGGCCACCATGCACCGCGATGATGCGCCGCGCTGATTCGAGAATCGCACGCGCCTTTTGCGGGTACAAGGGAACCTTGCTGATCATGCGCGACAAGCGCCGCAGATCCAGACGCGCATAGGCCTCAATGCCGACCAGATGTTCGCCGAGGACGGCCATGACTTTATTGACTTGCTGATCGGTGGTCCGTGCGGACAGGATGACCGCGACTAATAATTCCCAGGGATCACGGGCATACAGTTCGCAACGCGCATCGGGGTAGACGCGGGCGAGGCGAGTGGCGATCTCGAAGGGATCTGCCGTGGGCATTGGCGAAGTATCGGCAGCTATGACGCCGACGCCAGTCGAGGGCTGGGGTGGCTTGATTTCTGAGGATACGTTCGAGCCGGATGAATCCGGCGGTACGGAGAGGAGCGGGGCTATCTCTGCGGCAGCGAAAGCTGCTGGGTGAAGTACGATTTCGGTAGCGGACCTACCCGCATTTTCAGGGCAGCGATCTGGGCGTACCAGTGCGCACCGTCAGGGTCTGGCGCGGTGATTCGGCGGTCCAGCCGCGACTGGCATAGACCACGACGATACCGGGGCGGTGGCGATCGGCGTAGGCAGCACTGCAGACGCAGCCGCTGGCAAAGGTCAAAAGGTCCTCGGGCTCCTGCTCGGGCTGGGGTGCCCACCCAACCACCGCGGTGCTATCGCGTAATTGAGCGACCAGAGTGAAAGCTGAGCGCGACATGAGATCTCCTTTCGGCTCGGCGATCCAAGCCAAGGGAACTTGCCCACGGCTGGACTCGGCGCGACCACGGCACTCTGACATATTGTACAGTTATTATACATAATAATACCGTGATGGACAAAATCTGTCCCATTCGTGAGATTGTCGGTATGGTGAGCACTCTTGGTGGCAATCCACGTCTGCTACCGCGGTCGCAGGCAGCCAAGACGATCGGCGATTGGCTGGACGCCGGGCGTTTCCCGGTCGGAGAGCGCCTTCCCGGCGAAGAACACCTCGCTGAGGCCCTGCGGGTCGCTCGCGGCACGGTGCGCCAAGCACTGCGTTATCTGGTGGCGCAGGGTCGACTCGTCAAAGAGCCCAACCGCGGCCATGTTGTCGTCGGCGGTGCCGCCAACGCAGGCCTGCTTGCAGACGCCTTCCTGCTGATCGGTGAAGTGAGTGATAGCGGTACCGCAGCGCCTGGTGGCCATTCGCAGGCCTTGGACGTCAGCGTCCTGCGTCATGTGCAAAGCCTGGGGCACCACGTCGTCCTTCTCGCGCCGGAACGCATACATCAGCGGGTGATCGAAGAATGAGTCCGTGACCGCCCGCGTGGAGTAATCTCAGCTTTTGAAACCGTGCTCCTCCAGGCCAACTTAAACGCCTTGCTGGCCCTGCACGCCGGGGGACTACCGGTTGCGGTCGCCACCGAGGCCGCCGCCGCCGCAACGCTTGACCGGGTCATTCCCGATCACCGCGGTACCACGCACCAGCTTGTTGATCACGTAGTGGCTCGCGGCCGTCGGCGGATTCTGCGGGTGTGGACGGTCGAACCACCAACCCCCTGGCTACGCGAACGCAATCAAGGCTACGAGGATGGCATCGCCGCGCACGGCTTGGTGGCATTGCCGGTGGTGAAAGCATTGGATCACTATCGTCGCGTCGAGATCCTAAACCCAGAGGTCTTTGAGCGCCGCGCGCGTTTATTCGCCGGCCATCTGGTCGAACATCTGCGCGGGCCACAGCCCCCGGACGCCTTGCTTGCAATTACCGATGCCGACGCCATCGCGATCACGACTGCGTGCCGCCTGTGTGGAGTCGATCCAGAAAAGGATCTCGATGTGGTTGGCTACGATGGCTATTGGGCCGAGGCCTGTGAGCGCGCCTTGGAGCCTTTGGCGCCAGTATTTACGGTGGTCAAGAATAATGCCGGAATCGGCATCGCTTTGGTCGAAGCGATCCTGGCCCGGCAACGCGATCCCAGTCAGCCACCGCTGCTACGCCGGCTCGCGCCCGAGATTCTGGCGCTGCGCTGATGGAGCCAAACGCGCAGGAAAAAATGCCGCCAGCGTTGCGGTAAAACAGGCCTGCGCCGTGTCCACCGCTGGACCGGCAAGATCGTCGAAGGGAATAAATCCCCGCATGAGATCGCCCGCCAAGGCGGCAGTGCCGAGAAGATAATTGCCGCCAAAATAGGCCGCCCCGCATTCGACCTGCCATAAGGCCATCGCGGTTGGGGTCGTCCACCCGTGGGCACGGAAGCGCGCAGCCCAGCGTTGGGTGCGGGTACCCGGTTCATCGTCAACGACATTCAGCCATACTTCCCGGCAGGATCGCCGCAGATCCGTCAGCACGCTGTCCGGCACAAATGCCTCGGTGCCATATTGGAAGCAATCCAATAACGCGAAATCCCAGCTGCCACCGCGCGCCGCCACGGCTTCGATGGGCTCGACATGGATGATCACCCGCCCGGCGGCTTCCCATTCCTGCAACAGCGGCACATGCCGCCGCGCCAGACGGACGACCACGGGATCAATTTCCGCGACTTCGATCTGACAGCCCGGAAAATGATGCAGCAGTGCAACCACGCCGGCGCCGCAGCCGAGCCCGCCCATCAACACGCGCGAGCGTGGCTGCGGCAGCACCGCCATTATCCAGCCCAAAACATACGATGCTTCCGGCACCGGGCCGGGCCCGCCGCAGCTCGCAGCCGGATCCAGGTACAGCGAGCCCAGACACTGCGCCTCGCACCACAGGCTGCGACAGTCGGCATCATCGCAGATCATCAATTCGCCAAAGGCCCCCGGCGCCCGTTCGAGCAGACGAAAATCATCGATGCCCAGGGTCGGGCCGGAGGTGCCAGCGGTCATCGCGATAGCGTAGAGCAGAGACCCTCCGCCACCATCAGCCTTCCCGGCTGGGCCCGCGTTGATTGAATCCAGCGGTGGAACTGCCGCATCTTCAGGGTGTATCCCTGCCCCGCTTGCACGCGGTGCGCCAGCGCTGGCCCCGGCACACCCTGCCAGATCTGAGCCGCAGCTTGGCCGCCGAGTGGGCCAGGCCGGAACTGGCTCCGTTTTGGCGACCAGGGCTGCGCGTCGCGATTGCGGTCGGTAGTCGCGGCATCGCACGCTTGCCAGAGATTGTCGCCAGTCTGGTCCGGCGTTTTCAGGCCGCCGGCTGTGTGCCCTTCATCATTCCCGCGATGGGGTCGCATGGCGGCGCCACCGCCGCAGGGCAACAGGAAGTGCTCGCCCACTTGGGCATCACTGCTGCGGCGATGGGTTGTCCGGTCCGCGCCAGCATGAGCACAGTGCCGTTAGCGGCGCTGCACTGGGATGGCCAGCACTATGCGCCGACCGCCGTGGATAGCCCGGGGGCCATCGTCTTGCATGGCGATGCTTTGGCGTTCACCGAAGCCGATATCATCGTGCCGGTGGTGCGGATCAAACCGCATACGGGATTTCGCGGCGATTACGAAAGCGGCATCTGCAAAATGCTCAGCATCGGGCTGGGCAAACACGCCACCTGTGCGCGCCTGCATCGCGAAGGCTACACCCGCTTTGGTGCATTAATTCCGGCGGCAGCGCGACCAATTTTGGCCACCCAACACATCGCCTTCGCCGTGGCGGTGGTAGAAGATGCGTACGATTCCGTGGCGATGATCGAAGCCGTTCCTGCCGCGCAGATCATGGCCCGTGAACCGGAATTATTGCACTGCGCCAAAGAGTGGATGCCCAGTTTGCCCTTTCGCGACATTGATGTGCTAGTAATCGAACAGATCGGCAAGGACATCAGCGGTACCGGCATGGATCCGAATATTACCGGTCGCATGGAATCCGGCCCGGTGCCGCAATTTTCCGGGCCGCGCATCCAGCGCATTGTCGTTCTGGGTTTGAGCGCCGCCGCCCAGGGCAATGCTACTGGGCTTGGTCTTGCCGATGTGATCACCGAGTCGTGTTTTTGCAGTATCGACCGCACCGCCACGGCGATCAATGTGCTGACCTCCGGTAGTCTCAACGGCGGGCGCATTCCGGTCGCGGTCGCTGGGGAAGAACAGGCCATCCTGGCTGCCGCGGCGTGTATTGGTGGACGCGCCGTGAGCGACGCGCGCATCGTGCGCATCCGTTCGACCCTGCATCTCGAAGAGTTACAGGTTTCACCCACCCTGCTCGCGGAATGTGCTGATTTCCCCCACCTCGAACTCCATGACGGTGGCGATCGCGAAAAGTGACGGCGGTTAGCCACAGGGAACTGCATAGAATCGCGGTGAACCGCATGCAACCGACTGGCCGCTGGCATTATGCCAGCGGCCAGATTAGTCATCCTGGCGTGAATGTGCGATAATGCGGATAGAACCACACAACCGCCGCCAACCTACCGGGAACTGCTGGCCCCGCTCGTCGATCCCTTCATCAAAAACCGCTCCCTGCTCATGGCCACCATTCTGGCGGGGTGGGGAAAATTCCTGGTCCCCCTTGGCCATTCCGGTGAGCGTCGCCAACGTTCTGGATCTTCGGCGTCGGCGACGCGACCGTGCAACACGTTGAAGCCGCTGCTCGTAAAGCCCAGGCCCACAAATTCATCATGGAATTGCCACTGGGCTACGACACTCCCCTGGGTGAACGCGGGGTCAGCCTGTCCGGCGGCCAACGCCAACGTATCGCCATCGCGCGCGCCTTGCTGCGCGAGCCGAAGATATTGATCCTGGATGAGGCGACGTCGGCTCTGGACACCGTGACCGAACGCGCCATCCAAGGTGTCATCGATCATCTGCGCGGGTATTCGACCATCGTGATCGTGGCACATCGGTTAAGCACCATCCGCAATGTCGACGAGATCGTCGTGCTCGATCACGGCCGCATTGCCGAGCATGGCAGCTATGAAGATCTGGTCGCACGAAATGGTCTGTTCGCACAGCTGGTCACCGAGCAGGAAGACCACGAACCGACCGCATTTACTCCGTCGGGCGTACCCGTTGTTGGATGATGCGCGCGTCGCTCCACTGCATCCGACCCGTGTCGGCGGTGAATTCTGCCGGGACGGCCGGTCGGCGTAAGCCAAATTTGCGCCGTAATTGCTGACGCCACAATAATTCTAGCGCATCTTCAAGCTGGGTCGTGGGCTCGCCCCGATCCATCATGAGCCGGCGTTGCTCGCGCAGTCCTTTGCGGGCCGCATCAAATAAACACTGTGGCAAGGAATAACGCTCGATGCGGGCCTCGATCGTCGCGGTCAACCATTGCTGATGCGCCACGGCGACTTGCACCGCACGGTGGCCAGCGCGGGCAACATCGGGGTGGGTCAACGCTGGCAAGCCGACCCACACGTGAAAGCGCATGAGAATATCAAACGGCACGCGCTCATAGCGGCTGGCAGCAAGCCAGTCGGCCTCGCGCGCATCGCGATCCAGGTTGAGCGCTCCGGCGACCCGGTGCCGCTCTTCCGTCGGGCTGTGGAAACGCCGTTCGTCATCGCGCAGCCACGCCATCCACATGCGATTACTGTTGCTGTCCTCGTCCTCATCGATTTGCGTCGAGTCCGTCGGCACGACGGTCGGCTGCCCGCACGTCTGCGCGAAAGCGCGGCGCCAACGTCGGCATAAGCGCTGGTAGGCTTCGCCCGGCTGCAGAGCCCAGTCGGGCGGGTCGGTTTCGTCGCCCTCGAGCCAGGCTTCGGCGACGCCGAGCAAAGCGGCGAGCTGCGGTCGATAGCGTTCTCCCCGCACCCGGCCAGCGAGCATGTCCGAGAGTAGGCTCTGCGTGCGAATGCCGACCAGCTTGGCGATGCCCTTTTTAATGCCCCCGACGATACCCCTGGCGGCCATTTGCGCCTGAATCACCTGCTGTTGCTGGACTGACAGATGCAAAAATGCGGCCAGCAGGCGCTGAGAGAATAAATCGGGCTCGTGAAACATGGGTACTCCATGCGTACAGGAACCCAATCGTACTACAATACACTAAATCGATAATGGTGCTGTCTAGACGATTACGACTCACGTGCGCACCGGCGGTGAGCCCTGGTCAAACTGCCAAGGCCCGGGTCACGCTGGCCCCCGCGACCCGTTCTTTTTTTACATGCATGAATTCGGCCTCGTTTCTGTGGTTTCTCCCCCGCTAGGCGGGCCCAACCTGCCTGCCTCCCCTGGCCTACCTGCCTCCCCTGGCCTAAAAGGAGCATTGCTGCGCTCATGTACGCTGCATGCCAGCGTGGTTCTGGCCCTGTGGGCCGCTTTCGGTCTGCAAACCCGCAAGATCGCCGAGCAGGAAGTTCGCACCCGCGAAGATCTCGCCCGCCAGGAAGAGGACATCCGCAAAGAGCAAGAGGTCCTGCGCGAAGAGGTCGCCAAAGAGACCGTGCGCGACGAAGTCCGCATGATGCTGACCGCGGTGATGCACGACGCGGTCGAGGAAACCGATCTCGACGAGCTCTTGCAGGGGTTGGAGACATCCCTTGATGAGCTTTTCCAGGATTCATACGCCGGCGAATCGTGGGAAGAACTTGAGCCCGCCGCCCGTGCCGCTTTGCGAGACCAGGCCGTAGCAGCCCTGCGGCAGCACCAACAAGCTTTGCTGACCCGCGCCCTGGTCGCCCAGGTCCGCACCTACGTGCGCGAAGAACTGGTGCCCGAACTGCAGGCCACCATCGAAGGTCGCCTCAAAACCCAGGTGGGGAAACAGGCCGAGAAAATTATCAGCCGTGCGTTAGATCAGGCCAAACGTGAACACGCTCTGTCTGACCAGGATACCCGCGCCGCCGCCAACGCCGCCGCGGATGCGCTTGAAACCCAGGTCGCCACCACGCTGCGTCAGGCGATCACCGAGGAATTGGTGCCACGGGCCAGCCAACGGGTCTTGGAGGTCTTCGCCAAAGAGGCCAAAGCCCTACCCATAGACCAAGAACAATTCCAGGCGCTGGTGCACGAGGACATCCACCGTGCACTCACCGAGGAATTGGCCGCGACCGATCCGGCCGCAACGACCGCGACCACCGCTCTGACTCAGCGTCATCATCTGGCCAATGCGCAAGCCTTGGCCGCTGCGCAGACCACGGTGGCGGCGCAGGCCGCAGCGCTGACCGCCTTGGCCGCCGAGCAGACCATTATTAGTGAGCAACCACCTGATGAAGCGATCAGTAAACAACCCGCACAACAAGCGCAGGTCGCTGCGCTGCGGGTAGCCCATACTCAGGCCACCGCCGCCTTGGATGCCGCCAGTCGCCTGACCATGGATGACAAATCCATTCAAACCGCACGCAAAGCGACGGCGCAGGCCAAAGCCGTGGCGCTGGCGAAAAAAGCCGAGACGCAATTACGCAATGGCGTGCTCGACGACGCCCGCGCTGCAATGGCCGCGAGTGCCGAGGCCCTGCGCGAAACGGCCCAAGCGATGCGGGATGCCGCCCAGGATCTCGGTCGCCAAGCTGAGGCAGCGCGCCAGGACGAGGCTCTGCCACACACCACCACCCTGACCACCACCGCGGTAACCGCCGCCGCCGCCGAAGCCGCCGCCCAGGCCGCGCGCGACCAGGCCCGCGACGATACCAATAAAGCGGTCGCCGAAACCAGCCAGAAAATAAAAATTGACGGTGTCCTGGGCGACGCTGCCCGGCTCAGCCGTTTGGCTGATCTGGGTCGCCGTCTTGACGAAGCTGCCGCTAAACTCGCTGATGGCCGCAGCGTCGGCGCGCCCAGCCTATTGCCGGGCGCATCGCTGTTCAGCGTCCAGGGGAAGCCGGGCACGGGCTCGTCCGGGAGGAAGCGTTTTCAGCTGAATCGCGAGGCCTACGAACGTTTCGTCAAGGATCTGCAAAACCGAATGAATCCCGCCAATGCGTATGGCGAATTGAACGCCGTGCAGGGCTTGGCGACCACCCATACCCAAGTTCCGGTACGTGTCGCTGAACAGGTCTGGGTCAGCGATAGCCAAATCCAGCGTTTGGAAAAACTGCGCGCCCCGCCTGTGGATCTGCCGGAACGCAAGCTCGACGATCCCGATTTTCCCACTCCAGCCTGGGGTGGCGCACCCATGGTGCAAAAAGCTCCGGTCGTGGATGGCGATCTCAGTGACTGGGGAGAATTGACCCATGGCCTGCCGATCCGCTGGAACGGTGGTAATTCCGAAGAACAACGCGATACCGGGATCACCGTCCATATGCGCTGGTCGACCCAGGGGATTTTCGCCGCGTATCGCGTTCCAAGCGCCCGCAATACCAACGGCATCGCCATCCCCAAGCCTGACACACCGTACAGTGGCGATGCCTTTGAGTGGTGGCTGGACCTGGACAATAGCCGCAAGGATAGTGCCGGGAAAAGCGATACCGCGCATCAGTTCATGTTCGCACCAAACGGCGTGCAAGGCGTGCCGGAGCGGCGTTTCTTCGAATATTCGCACGGACAACGGCGAGTGCGCCCCGGCCTGCACGATCTCGCCGGAAAAGGGTTTGCCGCGGCGAAAGCGGACGGGGACGGCTACAGCGTCGAAGTGTTCATCGGCCGCAGCGTTCTGGCCAGACCGATTCTTCTTCCCGGCCAGATCCTGGCGATGAATGTATCGGTCAATCTGGGCAACAATGGAAACGATGATAATTGGCAGTGGTCCGCGTCCAAGGCGATCGGGACGTGGTTCAAGCCAGATACTTGGGGCGATGTCGTCCTCTTGGGCGCTGATGCCACCCTGCGTTTTACTGCCGTCGATGCCACGGATGCTGCCGACTCCACCGATTCGTCAGATGCCCCCCCGGAGTGGCTCTTGTCGGGACAACCGCTTGGTCTTGAGATCAGCGATCCCGACATGAATCTACGTACGGATTTGCGTGATCGCATCGCTGCCACCGTCGGCGTCGAAGGCCAAGCGGATCGGACTCTGGTGATTCTCGAAGAGACCGCAGTCGATAGCGGCATCTTCCGGGCGAGCGTGGATACCATCGCCTTTCTCACCGTGGTCGATGATCACACCATAGCCGCCCGTCCTGGTAGCATTATTGTTTTGACCTATCAAGATCCGCGCGCCGCCTACGGTGAAAAGAACCGTGAGCTGCACGCCTGGATCCCGGTCGCCTATCCTGCGCAACGTCTTACTGCCACCCCGGAATGATGTCGATGCCTGCGTGCTTCTTCTTAGGTCTCCCCGCTGTTCAGAGCAACCTGTCCAATGGTGTCCACGCGTGGCTGGCCGTGGTCGGTCTTGCTGCTGGTTCACCCGCCGCAGAAACTGTCAAGCAAGCCGGCGCGGGCATGAATCAATTCATGCAATTGTTTGGCTGGGCGATGTGGCCGTTGTGGCTGTGTTCGATCATTCTCATCGCCCTGATCCTAGAGCGGCGCAAGAAATTGGCCGCCGCTGCGGTGTATGATCCCGCGCTGCTGGACCACTGCTGTAGCCTAATCGGTGCAGGCAAGACAGCGGATGCGGAACAGGCCGCCCGTGGCAACGACACCGTCATCGGCCGTGCCTGGGCGCAAGGTTTGCATGAATTTCAATTGGGTGGGGTCGCCTTGGCCGATGCCCTCACCACGGCCAGCAGTCTGGCCCTCAAACCGTTGAAACGCAATCTCGGCGCCATCGCTACCATCGCTGCGATCTCGCCCTTGTTCGGACTTCTGGGCACCATCATCGGGATGATCCTGACTTTTTCGCAGATCAATGCCGATGGCGGGGCGGACAAAGCAGAATTGGCGGGCGGTATTTCGATGGCGCTGTTCACCACCGCTGCCGGGCTCATCGTCGCCATTCCCGCGATCATCGCTAATCGCTGGTTCGGGGCCAAGTTGACGAGTCATGCTGAAGTCGTCGAAGCCGCGATCAACCGCGCCCAATATCGCCTGACCCATTTCCAGAGCCTGGGGCAAACGCCGACCACGGCGCCGCCGATGACTCCACTCAATACCCCGGCCGCTCCAGCTGCGGCGGGATCGCCACCGCCGAACCCGGAACTCGGCGAGGCATGAAAAGTCTGACCGACGATCTTGACAGCGGCGACGACCGTCCCGATCTGACGCCGATGATCGACTGCGTCTTTCTCCTGCTGTTGTTTTTCATCGTCACCTCGACCTTCAGCGAACAGACGTTATTCGATGTCGTCCTGCCCAAGGCCGCGGCCGCGGTAAAGGCAGACACCTCGCAAGCCACCACCTTGACCATCGCCGCTGATGGGCGCTTGGCTGTGGGCACCGATTTCCTTGCTGATGACGCCCTGTACCGCCACCTCGCCGAGTTGCATGCGCGCAAACCGATCGCCATGCTGGTGATCTCGGGCGACGAAAAGGCTCCGTATACCAAAGTAGTCCTGGCCATGGATGCGGCGCACCAACTCGACATCCCCAACGTGGTGTTCGTCGTCAAGGAATAGCGTTCCTGCGCATGGCGAAAGAGGCGGCCGCTTTTTTCGCAGACCTACGGCGGCGTTCGAGGTCTCTGTTCGGGGCAATCTTTACGACAGCAGGTTTCTCCAGGCTCATAACAAGCGTATCCATGGTCTCCGCCGACCCGGATCACCAGCCTGAGCGCATGAACCAGATCTGCTCGCCGACCCAGTGCGCCGCCGGCCTGACCGCCACCGACCTGGAGTACTTCCGCCGCCATGGCTGGGTTATCCGGAGGGCCCTATGCTCGCCCACCACGATCAGCCGGATGATCGCCGAAATTGATGTCCTGCACGAAGCCATGGCCGCCGCGATAGCCGACAATGACGATAACCTGACCGCGGACGGGGCCCAGGTCGCCTGGGAAGAAGGGCTGGCCAGCGGCCGACGCCGCATCCGCCAGTTGATGCATAGTGAGCGCGTTAGCCCCTTGCTCGATCACGCTTCACGCTGTGCGGAAATACTGACCGTCATGCAACAGCTTATCGGTCCCGACGTGCTGCTGTTCCATTCCAAGCTAATGATGAAATCCGCGCATGATGGGTCATTTACCCCGTGGCACCAGGATTTCCACTATTGGCAGTACGAATCCAAGGCGCCGACCCAGGTCAATTGCATGTTACATCTGGACGCCGCGGACGCCGAAAATGGGTCGCTGCGTTTTGTCGATGGCTCGCATAAACTGGGCTTGTTGCCTGTGAAACATTTTTCCTCGAAGTCCTTCAGCATCGGCCTCGACGGTGACCTCGATGCCTACCCCGCGGCGACCATGATCACCATGGCCCCCGGCGACGCCGTATTTTTCGGTCCCCTGGTCATTCACGGATCCGGTCCGAATGCATCGGCCCGGCACCGTCGCGCCAATACCTTTGCCTTTGATAAGCCCGGCAATCGTCTGGAAGGGGAATTGCCGACCCAGAATTGGCGCTGTGGCCGGGCCGTACATTGCCTACCGCCGTGTATCAGCAGCGGGACGAGCAACACGGGCTCAAATAAACCCCACCTGATGGCACGCACCCATGGCGGATCATTCAGTGCCCGACTTTCGCCCTGACGGAGCTCAACGCCGACCTTTCCCGCAACGTATCGTCTCCCATCCCGAAGATGCTATGCTGCGAACTGTGCTTTTTTTTCTGCTTTGTGCTGGGGCTGCTGCCTCTGCCTTAGAGGAAAAGAACTGCGGGAAGGTGATCGTGCCGACGGTAGCTTCATCATCACCTACTGTTTGGGACAGCCCGCGAAGCTGGAACCGGAACGCCAGTATCCGCTGATCGTATGTTTCCATGGTCGTGGTGGCAAATCCATCCATCACGCGGAGACGGTCCTGCACATTCTTAAGGACATGGGCCTGCAGAATGAGGCCATCGCGCTTGGCGCAAAATCGCAAGGCGAAGGCTGGGAAGAGGTCGATCACGTGCTGGTAACCACGTTGATTAATTGGACTTTAAAGTCCCTGCCGGTCGATCCCCGCCGGGTCTATACGCACGGAATGAGCTCCGGGGGTTCGATGTCGGGGACCGACGCCCTGACTCATCCCGAAATAATTGCTGCCGGTGTGCTCTATGGCTCGGGCATCAATACCGGGAAGATCCCAGCCCCACCCGATTCTGCGACGACGCACCCGGATCTGTACATCGTCATGGGCCAGAAAGACGACGACCAGCATAACAATAGCGGCGTCGCTACTCCGCGTTGGCTCACCGCAAATACATTTCAGCACATCTACCGCTACCCGGAAGACCTTGATCATTCACCCAACCACAAAGTCACCAATCGCGACAGCACCGAATGGCTGCTGCGTCAGCGCCACAAGACCATCGCCCCTCCGGCCGATGATATCACTCTTCTCCGTGGCTTGCTGAAAGTCGAAACGCTGGATGCCGCTGGTACCGCCAATCTTGCCCGCATTGGCGGCCTGCCAGGGGCCGCCGTGGCGGCAAAATTACTCAGCAAGCGCGATCCCACCGTGCCCGCCTCGGTGCTTGCTGCGGCGATGAAGACCCGCTTTGGTGCGGAGGTCCACCTGCAGATTGGCAAACGTCTGTTGAAGTCACCCGACGCCCCACTGCGCAGCGCCGCCATTGCCGTCTTCGCTCAGGATGCGCGTTGGCGCTATCCCGTGGCCATGCAAGCGCTGCAACAGATTGTTTCGGAAGCGAAGCGCGATCTCAGCGAACGCGAAGGCGCCGCCACCGGCTTGGCGACCGCAGCTTCGTTTCAGGTCCGTGGCAATTATCAGGATCCGGAATTGATCATCACCCTGGTAAAGCTGCTCGACGCGGATGAGGAATCCCTGCGCATTATCGCATTTGATGCAATAAAATCAGCGCACGAATCCCCCTATGATCCCAAAGCGGATAAAGGCGGCCGTTCTGCGGGACTGCGCAGCTTTCAGCAATGGGCAGCGGAATTAAAGCCCCTGCACGCCCCATAAGGGCACGATTCATTCCTCCGGCAGCGGCGCCAGGAGGGCGTCAATATCCTCGACGGTGAGTCGACCCAGGGCCTGACCATCTTCGCCCACCAAGGCGTCCGCCAGGGCAGATTTCCGCGCCTGTAAGGCGCGGATACGCTCTTCGACGGTGCCCACCGCAACCAAGCGGTAGACCGTTACCGGTCGATCCTGACCGATGCGATGGGCCCGATCCGCGGCCTGGCGTTCGACCGCTGGGTTCCACCACGGATCGAGCAACACCACGGTATCGGCGTGCGTCAAGGTCAAACCCGTGCCGCCCGCTTTTAAGCTGAGCAGAAATACCTGCGCTTCGCCGGCCTGAAAACGGGTGACTAAATCTGCGCGATCGCGGGTTTGGCCGTCTAGGCGCAGATAGGTAAGACCGAGATCTTTCAATACTTCGCTCTCGACCAAATCCAGTAAACTGGTGAATTGCGAAAAGACCAGGGTGGGCCGGCCTTCTTCGCTGAGGGTGGTCAATAATTCACGCAGGGCATCGAGCTTGGCCGATTCGTCGCAGCGTTTGGCTAAGGTCAGCGGGATTAAACGGGGATCGCAACACACCTGTCGCAAGCGCAACAACGCTTCGATGACCTCCATGCCGCTGCGCGCCAATCCCCGTTCGGCCACCGCCTGGCGCACCCGTTCATCCATGGCCAAACGGATGGTTTCATACAGGCGGCGCTGACGAACGCCCAATTCCACCCGAATATCAATATCGGTGCGCGGCGGCAATTCTGCGGCGACCGCCTGTTTGGTGCGGCGTAGTAAAAATGGCGCCAGACGACGGCGTAAAAGCTGCCCGCGGGCAGCGTCGCCTTCGTTTTCGATGGGGTCGCGGAACGTGCGGGTAAATGCCGCTTCGCTACCGAGCACGCCAGGAACTGCCCACGACATTAATGCATGCAATTCCCCGAGGTGATTTTCGACCGGGGTACCGGTCAGACAGATACGCTGCTGAGCTTCCAGCTTACGAATGGCGGTGGCCAAGCGGGTGCCACGATTTTTCAACGCTTGCGCTTCGTCGCAAATAACCACCTGCCAGGGCCGCGCCGAAAAATCGTCAATACCCCGGGTTAATGTCGCGTGGCTGGTGATGACCACGGCTGCGTTTGCCGTGGCCGCAGCCTTGCGCCCGGCTCCATGCACCACTTCGACCCCCAGACTTGGCGCAAAACGGGCTAACTCTTGCTGCCAGACCCCGACCATGCTGGCCGGACAAACCACCAAATGCGCTTCGTCAGGCGTGCGTGGGCTCAGCAGCAGATGCGCAATGGCTTGGACGGTTTTGCCCAAACCCATGTCGTCAGCCAAAATACCACCTAAGCCGAGGCGCTGCAGTTGCTGCATCCACGCCACGCCCTGATGCTGATAATCACGCAACACTGCGTGCAGAGTGTCGGGGATCTCAACCGATGGTGGTTCCAGACAGCTGCGCAAACGCTCGGCCAGTGCGAACAAACGTTCGCCGCCAATCCAGCGCGGGGACAAATGTTCAAAAGCGCTGACCAAATCCGCGCGTGCGGCGTCGAGTCTCCAGCCGCCACCGGGGCCGACTGGACGATCGAATAATTCAATCAATTGATCATGCAGCGTAGTGAGCAGATCTAAGCCGACGCGAAGAACCCGGTCTGGGCCGACCGTGACCAATACTGCGGGCGGGTCACCGACCGCCTGCGGAATACGCGACCACGCGGCGGGTCCGCCCTTCAATAGTGGCGTTAGCAACGGTACCAGATCAATACGCTCGCCATCGACTGATATTCCGGCGGCGATCTCGAACCAGTCGCCATCATCATTTGCGCTGACCTCCAAGGCGACTTGGTCAAGTTCCAGCATGCGCACGGTGGCGATTTCTGTACCGAGAATTTTCCAGCCACTGGCTTGCAACGCGGCCAGCACGGCGGGGGCCAGAACGACTTCCTCTTCGGGCGCCGCATCGACCACATCGCGGGGAACCCGTACGACCTCATCCGTGCTCAAGCTGATAGTACGGCCTTCCTTGGCGTTGCTCACCCACACCGCCAAGCCGTGGCGGTCTAATTCTTCGCGACGATTGCGCTCACTGATTTCATTGCGTAATAATGGTTCGCCGACGTTTTCGAGAATCGCCGGCCCGTGTTCGCCCGTGCGGATCGCATTCGCACCCTCGCCATAGCGAAAAACCACGCAGGCCACCGCGGACTTCCGCCGGCCCTCGCCCTTGCGATTCTGCCAACCGACCATGGCACTGCGTATATGCAGCTCGCAGGCAGGAATGGCCGGGGCTACTGCATACGGCGGGGGCAGCTCAATTCCGTGCGCCGCCAAGGCGGGTGCTGCTAGGCCCGCTTCCACGGGATGCAGCCACGGCATGCGCATCGCGAGCGCAGCGATAGCATCGTCGCCTGAGCCCGCCTGCAAAGGGCCGACGGTATGGTTGGCGATATACCGCAACGGCTGGGTCGGCAGGACTTGGATCTCTTTGCCGGAGGGTTCGGCCAGTTCCAGGCGCATGCGACCCTGCTGTATCGCCCAATGCCACGCGGTTGGCAGCATCGGGCCCGCGGTCAACACCGGCCCGTCGACGGCGCCCCACACCGCACGTCCGCTGGCGATCAAACGGTCGAGAAGCAGGCCGGAGCTGAGCACATTACTGTCGGTCATCTGGCCGTACGGGCGAACATTCATGCCGTACAATAATTCCGCAATCAGCGAGCGGTCTTCCGCAAGAACGAATGGCGGCTGATTCTGCAGCAGCGATTGCGGCTGAGGGTAGCGTTTCAGCACTCCCCGACGCCCACTTTTCAAGCGCCGACTGGCGACCACGTCAACCAGAACGGCTTTGGACAGTAACTGATAGTGTACCACGTACAGCAACGTGTGTTCTGGGTCCGGGGAAGTAAAACCCAGACTGCGCACTTCGGACAACCACCATTGGGTTGGCCCCAGGCTCTCTTTCCACGCCTGATGATGAAGAAGCCCCACGTCAAAGCGTGGTGGCGGTGGCGGCGGTTTCGCGACCGGGCGGTTCAACAATCCCATCACCTCTTCCCGACGGTCGGTCAGCGCGCGGCTCAGATCTTGGCCCAAGCCCGCCGACCACGCCAAGACGGCGGCCACGGCATGCTTGCATTGAATGCCAACCGGGCAGGTGCAGTCCGAAGTGATGAAATCGAGGTTGATGCGCTTGGGACCCAGATCGAGATTAACCAGATCCACGGAAATCTCGTAGCGCTCTGACCCCCGCACATGCGCGGTTAAAACGCCATCTTCCAGGCGATACCGACCCACTCGTCCCTGGCGATAGTAGCCCACACCCCGGGTCAGGGTGGCAGCGTCGAAGTCCTCGCGCAGGGCCTCAATCAGGTCAGGCATGGATGTCGGTACCGGGCATGGCGGGCAAACATGCTGGTCGGACAGCCCCGGGATCAAGGTCGAATAATTTGAACTTTCGCAGCCACTGACCCCTGGAAACAGCAAACCCCCACTGCGACCAGCGCAGTGAGGGTCCAAAATGTAGCGAAAAACCCAGTTCTACAGGCGGCCGACCTTCTTCATCTTGGCGATGGTTTCGCCACCGCTGATGCGGTAGAGCATCGGCGACATACGATCCTTGCCCTCGGTGAATTCCGGGGTGCCTTCCCAACGGAAATTGAGCACGTTGGTGTAATCGCTGAAATACTGCCAACGCCGGGTCGGCAGATTGCGCACCATGTGCATGTGGTTGGCCGGGCAGCCATACTTGGTGATCGATGCCGGAACCTCCTTGAAGGTGATCCAGGTGTGCGGCCACGAGTAGGACGAAGCATGGCAAAAGGCCTCGGCGATCGGCATTGGCAATTCAACCGATTCGGCTTCGCCTTGGATCATCGTGTAGAGCCCGGTCAGATCGCTGTAGGCCAGGCGACCCGCCTGACATTCGATGCCGCCGGGGGAAATGTACCCGGTCGAAAATCCACCGCCGGGGAAGTAGTGCTTGTACACTTCGAACAGGATCGAATCGGTGCACCAGTCGAGCGAACCCGAGCCGGAATTATCCATGTCGATGGTGCCGCGCAGCATGTACGCCGATTTGGGGTCGAGTTTGATGCCCAGCTCATCGGCTTTTTTCTGGATTTCCCAGGGCTCGTACACTTTGCGATAGTCGGCAAACAACACTGGCTCGCCGCCCGTCAGCGCGTCGTAGCACATCATGGTCAGCAGTCCCTGGACGTCATTTTCGGTGGCAAAGGGAATCGCACTCTTTTTGCCGTTGTGGTCGAAGGTCGAATTAAACAACGCTTCGGCAATATCGGCGCACGCCATCGGGGTGCCCTTGAGATCGCTGCCCCAGGCCAATTGCGAGGTCCAACCGCCTCCGATGCAATTCAGGTCCTTCATGTGATTACGCAGAATCAGGTACAGCTTCAATTCTTCTTCAAGTTTGCCTTTGTGCTCGGCGGTCAAGGGCTTGGGCTTGACCTTCGACGGGTCGGTATAAATCGGCGATTTCGCCGCACACAGGGCTTCGACATCCGGATAGATCTTACCCTTCCACTGGACTTCAGTGACCCACTTATAGAGGTCCTTGAGTTCCTTGGGGTCGTAACCGCCGTTCTTGTGAATCATGTCAGCGAACAGCTTCATCGATTCACGCACGCTCTCGATGCCAAAGAATTTGCGCGCCGCGTGGACGTGGCTGAGCGCGGTTTCCATCTGCATCGAATCGGTATCGCTGGCCAAAAAGCGCTTGCCCTTGAGATAGGCCGCAGCGGCCATAGCCCAGACCAGATCAAGGATTTCGCCCTTCGACTTTTTGTCGAATTCGACGTCTTGACCGACTTCCGGCATATTACCAATCACGGCGTGGCATAAACGCCCAGTTTGGGCATAGGCGCCAACCACAGCATCGACGCCGACTACACCCGGCTTGGGCGCATTATTTCCGGCAATGCAGCACACCGGCACATCGGCGCCAAAATGCGCAGTCAACGCCATGGCGGTCTTGCCAGGATAAAACCAGGTATCGGGTACAATGGCGATGACATTGACGCCCTGTTTCTTGAATTCATAGGCAATGGCGTCGGCATCGGCTTCGTTTTGAATCGGACGATCCGAGGTATAAATACCAGGCTTGCCGCCCGCAGGCAGTTTAATGCCTTTCAGGATCCGACCGGTCATCGCGCAGATATTCTGCGCGCGTTCGCGGCTAGCGTCATCGATGCGCGGGTCGCACGGGGCGAACAGGCCGATAACGGGGTAGGCGGCAGAGGTGGGCTTTTGAATCCAGGCCATGAAGAGGCTCCTTGAATGGGAAGAGCAGAGGGAAGGGCAGCAGATGAGGCCGGCGATCCTAGCGCCCATGGAACCTCATCCATGTCCAGAACCGTTGCCTTTGTATCCAAAAGAGACATCCTGCGACCGTGCCCGGAAACCCCCATCTGCGCGTGCTCTACGCCAACCAGCTGGTCATCGACCAACGCTGGCGCTGGCGCCTCTCCGATCCTTTTTGGCGCCTCTATTTCAATCGTGACCCGGGTGCGTTTATCGCCTCGGACACCAAACGCTGGGAATTACCTGCCTACCGTGCCGTGATAGTGCCGGCCTGGGGCGACTTTCGCGGCAGCTGCGTGGCCCCGGTGCGCCACCTCTACATTCACTTTGAGCCGCAAGGGCTCAGTGAAACCTGGCTGCGCACGCGGTGGCAGGAACCCGTCATTCTGGACGAGGACCCCCTCTTGCGGGCGATGCTCGATGAACTCGCGCACGATATCGAGCCTGCGTATCCTTCCGCACCTGGCCACGATGGCCGCTGGCATATTCCCGATCAGTCAACGGCACCACAAACCTTAGCGTGGTCCCTGCGGGTCGAAGGCGCCACCGCGTGGGCCCTAGCCGCCGCCTTGGCTTATTTCGGACCGGAACCCGAACCGTCCGAATTGACACCGGGGAAAGCCACGGTCGAGCCCGCCATCCGTTGGATCGACGAACATTTGCGCGACCCCCTCCCGGTCGCCGCGCTTGCGCATCGCTGCGGCCTCAGTGCTGATCATTTCAGCAAACGTTTCATCGCCATCACCGGCCGCACCCCGATGCGCTACGTCCAGGAACGCCGCATCACCGCCGCCGCCGAGCTTTTGGTGCGCGGCGAGGCCCCCATCGAAGCCGTGGCAAGAACCTGTGGCTTCGCCAACCGCTTCCATTTTTCTCGCGTCTTCACCCGCCTGATCGGCACCCCGCCCGCGCAGTATCGAGTACAACACCGTTAAAACTGATCATCGCCATCAATACGCGATCGCCACCGCGGCGACGAGAATTATTGCACCCAGTAAACGCAACGCGTGAACCCAGTGCGGGACTGGTTCCAGACCCAGGCCGAACCAGCGGTCCACCAGGAGAACCAGCACGACGGAACAGACGCCGCGCAGGCTGATGACAATATTGACGGACGGTACGGCGAGACGGGGGTCTGGCGCCAATTGAAATGCCGCCGCGATCAGGGCGATATACATGGCAAAGATCAGGCCATTTCCGGCAGCGGCAACGCGAGCGCGGGGCGGCGCGGGCCAGCGGCGGATGAGAAATGACAGGCCAGGCAGAATTCCCAAGCCGAGATTCCATAAACCGATCGCACCACAGCGTTCGCGCCAACCTCCGCCACGACCCAGTTCCAAACCGACATTGCCGACGACGTCCGAGGTCGCCATGCCGGCGGTGGCGATCATCATCAAAAAGAAGGCGATGGTCGGATGGGGCGCATGCCGGTGCCGCGGACGCGGGGTCAGCCCGGCAATGACCACGCCGATGGTCGCCAGCAGCGAGGCGATGGTCAAATCGGCGCCGATGACCGCGCCGGTCACCAGCGGGATCAGCACCAATAAGACCACCGGCTTGGCTCCGCTGACCGGCACCAGCAGGCTGGCCTCACCCCAGGACAACGCGGTGTTGGCAAAGACATGGGCCAAGGATCCGACCGCGCCGGCACCCAGGTACCAATACCAGCCAGGTATCGTCGGCGCACCGACGGCCAGATAAACCGCACCGCCGACCAAAGCCGCCGTGCCCAGGGAATAGCGCCAATACGCCACCCAGGGGAGGGCAAAGCGGGCCATGACGACCTTGCCCCCGACAAAGAACACCGTGGAGACCAGCATGGCCACGGCGGCGACAAGAAGAGTGGTGCCATCCATGCGGGTCGGCACTTTCGGACGGCCCTCACGGGGCGCAATGCCGCCTGAAGCAGCTGAGCCTTTTTTCCAGGTTTAATCGTCTCGTTCCCATTTTTGCGGCCACCTTGGCGCTTAAGCGCTTGCTGATGCTGTGTCGCCAGACCGTGAAGCCTCCGTCTGATCGGCGTTTTCGCCAGATATGCGTAAAACCCAGAAAGTCGAAGGTTTCCACTTTTTCCTGATCACGTCGCTCCCGATGTGATGCGGCAAAGCGACCACATTCGATGAGGCGAGTTTTCTCTGGATGCAGACGCAGGTTGTAGACCTGCATCTGCATCCGTAGTGCGGCCATAAAGCGCACAGCATCCTCCTGGCGTTGGAAGCCCACGACAAAATCATCAGCGTAACGAACGATGATAACGTTGCCGATGTCTTCCTGTTTCCGACAATCCTTTATCCAGTAGTCCAAAACGTCATGCAGGTATATATTTGCTAGCAACGGTGAAATCACCGATCCTTGCGGAGTCCCCTGCATCGTTTCAGACCACTGGCCCTTTTCGCACACCCCTGCCCGCAACCATTTCTGGATCAGGCGCAGGATGCGTGGATCGTTTATGCGTTTTGCCAAGAACCTCATCAGGCACTGGTGATCCAGTGCGTCAAAGAATCCTTGGATGTCGGCATCGACGACCCAGTTCACCGGCGTGCGCGTCAGGCCAATCCAGAGCGCATCCAACGCATGACGTTGGCTCCGTCCTGGTCGGAAACCGTAGCTGAATCCAGCAAAATCGGTTTCGTACATGGCATTCACCATCCACGCGATGCCTTGTTGGACTATTTTGTCTTCCAAGGCAGCGACGCCCAACGGACGTTGCTGTCCATCGGCTTTCGGGATCCACACGCGGCGCGCGGGCTGCGCGCGATAACGTCCGGTGTGCACACGGGTGTGCAGATCGACGATATTTGCACGCAGCTCGTCCCTATAACTCGACCACGTGATCGCGTCGACGCCGACGGCGGCCTGCCGATGTACATGTCGGTAGGCATCCCCCAACATCTCGACGCTCAGGTGGTGCAATAGGGCGGTAAACCGCTCTCCCTTCTTCGCTTGCGCGGTTGCTCGTATCCGCTGGAGACCGCACGACAGGGCTCCTGGGATCAGCGTCCCAGCTTGGGTCGACTCCAACAGATTCCCTTTGGGTTTGGACCCCAGGTTCACCGCCTCCTGTTTGAAAGCGGCGTCAAAGTGCCGACGGGACCGGTTTCCCGACGGTTTCGTGTTGCGTGATGTTTGGCCATGAAGCCATCCTCTCAGAGCAGACGCTCTTGGAAGCGTGTCCACGGGATGGGGAGAAGGTCAATTTTTTTATTGACCACAGATCGGTCAAAACACGTTCCTTCAGGGACTCGTCCTTCTTTAATGGATTTTTGGTTACGCCTTGTTGTTTCGTGTAATAAAACACATATTTAAGGCGTCAGCGCGCGAAGCAGACGATCAATGGCCTGATCCAGCGTCGCCCGGCTGCAGCCAAAATTCAGACGCAGCCAGCCGGGCGCCCCGAAATACGCACCATCAGACAGGAACAGGCCAGCGCGGCGCACCGCCCGGGCTGCATCAGGCACTCCGCACTGGCGTACATCGAGCCAGGCCAGATATGTGGCCGCGCCGGGTTGCCAGCGTATCTGCGGCACTCCGTGCAGGCGATGCGCAAGATGATCACGATTGGCACGCAGATAATCCCGACAGCGGCGCAGCCATTCGCCGCCACTGCTATAGGCAGCCTCGGCGGCGATAAGGCCGAGAATATTGACATCTGGGATCGCCCGACCTTTGGCCTGGACCACACGTGAGCGCAATTCGGGATCGCTGATGATCGCGAAAGCACAGCCCAGACCGGGAATATTCCACGCTTTTGAGGGCGACGTCAAAGTGATGGTGCGATATGCTGCGCTGGGACACGTGTGAGCAAAAGGCCGATGCTGGGCGTGCCGGTCGAGGACCAGATCCGCCCAGATTTCATCACTGACTACAATGAGGTCACGGGCCTCGGCGAGTTCTGCCACGGCCTGCAATTCCGTCGCGGTGAAAATGCGCCCGGTCGGATTATGTGGCTGGCACAGCCACAGGGCTCGAGTATCGGCATCGACGGCCGCCGTCAGCGCTGCTGGATCAATAATCCACTGCTGCTCCGGGTCCAACGCTAAGTGCTGGGTGCGCCGGCCGCACGCACTCGGCGTGGTCAAGAAAGGTGGATAGATCGGCGTCGTCGTCAGCACGCCGCTGCCTGCTTCGCCCACCGCCTGGGCCACCACATGCAGCCCACAGACCAGACCCGGCAAGGGCACGATCCAGGCTGGGTCGACGGCCCAGCCATGCGCCACGCGCTGGTGCTCTGCCACTGCCGCGAGGAGAGATGCGGGCACATGCGGATAGCCTAGAACCCCATGGTCGAGGCGTGCGCGCAGCGCGGACAGAATCGGCTCAGCGGCGCGAAAATCCATGTCCGCCACCCACAGGGGTAATTCATCGGGTCGGGCCTGATCCCACTTTTCGCTCCAGGTGCCGCGACGGTCAGGTACGGCATCAAACCAGGGGTCTTGCATGGGCCCAGGCTGGCCACGGGGCGGTGGTAGTGCCAGCGGCAATCTTGTTGTGGCTTCAATCACGCGGGCACTCCTAGATCCGTAGGTTGGGTGGCCCTTGTCGCCCGCCACCATTCTGCATACTGTCTACCATGCGTGCGCTGCGATTTTGGCGATATTCCCCTTTTCCTGCTTTAGGACCGGGCTGACCCCAGCGTCGTACGCATTCCCTTGTACGTACCCCCGGTCCTCTGGATCGGGGTTTTTAAATTCGCCATTCCCCTTTCTGCTTGGCCACACCAAAAAAAGCCTCTCATGCGCGAAACCAGTAATCTTCACGTGGTTGATACCAGACCCATTCCCAGCCCGGCTGAGATTAAGGCGGGACTCCCCCTCAGCGACGCTGCCGCTGAGTTGGTGGCCGGCACGCGTGAGCGCATCCGCGCCCTGGTGCATGGCCAGGACGATCGCTTGCTGGTCGTGGTCGGGCCCTGCTCTATCCACGATGTCGCCGCGGCGCGTGAATATGCCGAACGCCTGCTGCCCCTGCGCCAGCGGTACCTGGGCGCCCTCGAAATCGTCATGCGGGTCTATTTCGAAAAGCCCCGCACGACCGTCGGCTGGAAGGGTCTGATCAACGATCCCCACCTGGACGGAACGTTTGATATTATCACCGGCCTGACCCAGGCCCGGAAACTGCTGTTGGACCTGGCCGAATGGGGCATGCCCGCCGCCAGCGAAGCCTTGGATCCAGTGTCGCCGCAATATCTGGCGGATCTGTTGTCGTGGGTTGCGGTCGGCGCCCGCACCACCGAAAGCCAGACCCATCGCGAGATGGCCTCCGGATTATCGATGCCAGTCGGTTTCAAAAATGGCACCGATGGCGGCCTGCAGGTCGCGCTGAATGCGATGCAATCCGCGCGTCAGTCACATCGCTTTTTAGGGATAGATCACCAGGGCCAAGTGGCCATCGTCACCACCACCGGTAACGCCGATGCACACGCCGTTCTGCGCGGCGGCTCAGCGGGGCCGAATTACGGCCAGCTCGCAGTATCTCAGGCCGCAGCCCAACTCCGGGCCGCGCAGGTGCCGCACCGGGTCTTGGTTGACTGTTCCCACGACAATGCGGCCAAGGACCACGCCCGCCAAAGTGTGGTCCTGGGTGACATCGCCGGACAAGTTGCGCAGGGCAGCACGGATCTGCTCGGGGTCATGATCGAAAGCCATCTGAAAGCCGGGAAACAAAGCATTCCCAAGGACTTACGCACGTTGGTGTATGGTCAAAGCATCACCGATGCTTGCGTTGACTTCAGCACCACCGAAGCCATGCTCGCGACGTTGGCCGATTCCGTGCAGCGGAGCCGGCTGACTCCGTCTCGAGCCCCTACGCTGGCACCATCAGTCCAGTCGACGTTTTCATCTGTAGGCTCCGGTCAGCTGCCACACGGCGGTTGACCACAGCGGCCGCCCCACCCCTTTCCTGTGCGCAGGTTCCATCCGGCCTGCGTGCGGGCTTTTCATCGTTTCTGGAGAAGACCATGAGTGCCATTCCCGTGACCGTCGAAGGTAAGAAGAAGCTCGTCAGCGAACTTGATGAATTGACCTCCCGCGTGCCCTTGGTCGCCAAGGCGATCGCAGACGCACGTGAGAAAGGCGATCTGCGCGAGAACGCCGAATACCACGCCGCGCGCGAAGAAATGGGCATGCTCAATGCCCGCATCGCGGAATTGAAATCGAAGGTCGCGTACGCCGTGGTGGTCGACGAAAGTCTGATCGACCCCTCGCGCATCGCCTTTGGCGCCAAGGTCACCCTGCTCGACATGAAGGACAAATCGACCGAGGACTGGGAACTTGTCGGCGATGGCGAAGAAGACCCGCTCGATAATAAGATCCTGACCTCGTCGCCAATGGGCGCGGCTATGATCGGCAAAAAAGTCGGCGAAGTGGTCTCCGTCGAAGCGCCGGCCGGGCTCCTCAAGTTCAAGGTCAAGTCGATCGGGTACTGAACCAGCGCCCTTGCGGCACAGGCTGCGGCTGCGGCGCTGGCTGCGGCAGGAGTGATGTCAGGGGCAGCGGTGGCGAAGCCGCGGACCGCGACCGTTTCGGGGGCGGGCGCCTCCGAAATCCGCGAGCGAGGGCAGCCTTGCATCAGCTTTTCGAGGCCGAGACTCGCCGATTCTTCCATGCAGACCCCCTCTGACCCCGCTTCCGCCAGCGCTCCGGCCAACCTCGATGGGTGGCGTCAGGAAATCGACACCATCGACCGCGAGGTCGTCGACCTGTTGTCGCGCCGGGCAACCGCAGCCCGAGCCATTGGCCAAGCCAAGGCCAGCACCGGGGCTGCCGTGTTTGCGCCCCACCGGGAAGAACAGGTGTTCCAGCGCTTGGCCGCCGCCAATAAGGGGCCGCTCAGCGACAGCGCCTTGCGGGCGATCTGGCGCGAGGTCATGAGCGCCTCGCGTGCCCTGGAATTGCCGCTGACGATCTGTCATTTCGGTCAGCCGGGCGCATTTACCCATCTCGCCGCGCAGCTGCGTTTCGGGCACAGCGTCCAATATACTTCGGTCGAAGACATCGCCACGGTGTTCCAGGAAGTCGAAAAAGGCCATGCCCATTACGGCATCGTCCCCATCGAAAATTCCACCGATGGTTCGATTACCGATACCATCGATCAATTCCTGGCCACCAACCTGCGCATCATCGACGAATTGCACCTGCGCGTCCGCCATCACCTCATGGCTGGCTGCCCGCGTGAACAGATCAAACGCATCTACAGTCGCCATACCGTGTTCCGCCAATGCCGCGGCTGGCTAGCCACCAATATGCCTGGCATCGAACTGGTCGAACTGGTCAGCACGACCAAGGCTGCCGAACGCGTGGTCAGCGAGCCCGGCGCTGCCGCCATCGGGCACAGCGAGGCCGCCAAACAATTCGCCTTACCGATCCTTGCCAGCGACATTCAGGACAACGCCAACAATACCACCCGTTTCGTGGTCATCGGCACCCCCGACAAAGCCGCGCAACCCAGCGGCGATGACAAGACCTCGATCATGTTCGGCGTCCAGGATCGCCCCGGCGCTTTGTATGAATGCTTGGTCGGTTTTCACAAAGCCGGGATCAATTTGTGCCGCATTGAAAGTCGCCCCAGCCGTCGCCGTCCGTGGGAATATCTGTTCTTCATTGATGTCCTAGGTCACAGCCAAGACGCCGCCATCCGTGGCGCGGTCGCTGAGCTCAGTAAGCATAGCTCTACCGTCGAAGTGCTGGGCAGCTATCCGGCGACGAAGCGGGCGTTGAACGAATAGATGAGGCTGGATCAGCGAGTTGGGTGATCACGCATAATGAAGAACACGGCGCCGAGCAGGCACACCCCTGCGGCTGCGTAGTTCCAGGTGATGCGCTCTTTAAACACCAAGAGCGCCACCGGCACGAACACGGCAAGGGCGATGACCTCTTGGATGATCTTGAGCTGCGGGATGGTGAAGACCTGGTGGCCTACGCGGTTCGCCGGCACCTGAAGCAGATATTCAAAGAGGGCGATACCCCAACTCGCGAAAGCGGCCAGGTACCACGGCTTGGTGTCCATGGCCTTGAGGTGCCCATACCAGGCCAGGGTCATGAACACGTTGCTGAGGGCGAGACCGACAATGCACCAGAGGCCTGCTGGCATGGACGACCCTTTCGCCGGGGTGGATTGCCCGGACAGGTCGGGATGATGCGTTGATTTTCTGCCGCGAAAGAGCCCGGTGCGGACGCTCAGCGATGCGCGGCCATCGCGCCCAGAAAGGCCTGGGTGCGCGCTTCTTGCGGATGGTCGAGAACGGCCTCGGGGGTTCCGGACTCGACGATGCGGCCGTGTTCCATGAACAACAGGCGGGTGGCAACCGCGCGGGCAAAGGATAATTGATGCGTCACCAGCATCATCGTGGTGGCGCTATCCGTGGTCAGGTCGCGGACCACTTGCACGACTTCGCCGACCAGTTCGGGATCCAGAGCCGAGGTTATTTCATCGAGCAGCAGCACATCGGGTTCCAGGGCCAAGGCCCGGGCGATGGCGACGCGTTGCTTTTGTCCGCCCGATAATTGCTTGGGCCAATGATCGGCCTTGTCACCGAGGCCGACCCGTTCCAATAATTTTCGCGCCCGACTTTCTGCGGCAGCCTTGTCCAGCCCCAACACATGCTGCGGCGCCAGGGCGACATTGCGCAAAGCGCTCAGGTGCGGGAACAGGTTGAAATGCTGGAAGACCATGCCAACCCGGCGGCGCGCACGGTGCTGCGCACGCTCGCCCTCTGCGTCCAGGCGGGCCCCCTGCTGCCATAAGGCATCATCGGCAATCTGCACCCTGCCAGCATCGGGCGTGGTCAGGGTCATCAAAATGCGCAATAAGGTCGATTTTCCTGAGCCACTGGGGCCAATAATCGCCAAGCGTTCCCCGGCGGCGACGGACAGATCCAGCGCATCCAGAACGATCAAAGCGCCGAAGCGTTTACTGAGCCCTTGAATGTGAATCAGCGGATTGGTCATGCTCTACCTCGATAGCGGCGTTCGAGCCAACGAATAGGAATCGCCGCGATTAAGCTGACGATGAGAAATAATACCCCGACCATGGTCATCGGTTCGAGATAGCGGAAGGTCTCGCTGCCGATCATTTTGGCGACGCGCAGGACTTCGACCACGGTGATGGCGGATAACAGCGGCGCGTCTTTGAACATCGCCACCAACAGGTTACCCAAAGCGGGAATCGACGGCGGCAGGGCCTGCGGCAGCACAATAAGCCGGAAGCGTTGCCAACTGTTCATACTCAAAGCCTGGGCAGCTTCGACCTGACCACGTTCCACCCCTTCGATACCAGCACGATATATTTCCGCCGCGTAACTACCGTAATGGATGCCTAACGTGATAATCCCAGCGACCATCGGCGATAGGCTCAGACCCACCTTCGGTCCGAGATAAAACACGATATAGAGTTGGATCAGCAGCGGCGTACTGCGGATCCCATGCAGCGTCCACCGCGCCGCCAGCGCCAAGGGCCGCCAGGAACTGCGACAGGCCATTGCCCATATCAGCCCCAAGATCAGGGCAACCAGAGTGCCAAGCACGGTCGCGAACACCGTGCGCCCCAAGCCCACCAACAAAGTCGGGAGAATCTCCCAAACGAAATCCCAGTCCCAGGTATTCACGCCGAACTCCGCCACCGCGCGCTGCGACGTTCGAGTTGGTGCATCCCGGCCACCACCAGCATGGCGAGAACACCATACAACCCTAAGACCAGCAGCAGGACCGAATCATCCAAGGTCGCATCACGCAGGATCTGGCCCTGGAACATAAGATCGGTCAAGCCGACCAGACTGACCAGGGCGGTATTTTTTAATAATTCGACCGCGAGATTGCCAAAGGGTGGCAGCATCCGCGCGACCGCCTGGGGCAGGATGATTCGCCACCATATCGTGAATGGCGACATGGATAGGGCGGTAGCCGCTTCGCGCTGACCCGGATCTACCGCCTGCAAAGCGCCGCGCACGATCTCTGCCCCATACGCCCCGGTATTGACGCCCAGCACTACCATGGCCGCGGGCAGAGCGGGAATATGAACGCCCAGCACGGGCAAGGCGAAGAAGACCCAGAATAATTGCACAATTGCCGAAGTGCCGCGGACGAATTCTACGATCGCCGCCGCGGGCCAGCGCAGCCACCACCAGCGGGTGGTCAGCGCGGCGCCGAGAACCAATGCAACCAGCGCGGCCAAGACGACCGCACCGAGAAAAACAACGCAGGTCGGCCCCAGGCCGGCGAGCAGGAGGCCGAGATGACGCAGCAGGTCGGTCACGAGGTCAAGGCTTGCTTTGCTCGCTCAATACTTCTGCCAGGGTTTTTCCGTCGGTCCGTTCGCTAGGACCAAAGCCGAATGGCTTGACCAGCGCAGCGTGTTCGTCACTGCCCAGGAATGCCGCCAATTCCGCATTGAAGGCGTCGCGTAGGGCCTCGTCGCCTAGGCGCATGGCGAATGCGCCGTAACCCCGCGCGGGAATTCCATCGATAACCGGATCGGTGAACGGTTCGGCCAGAGCGATAGCGCGATCCCCCGCTTTGGCGAGCAGATCCGTGCAGGTCAACCGGGTGCAGCCGACCACATCGACGCGGTCGGATTCCAATCCCGCAACTGCGGCGGTGTTGCTGGGGAAAATGACGATGCGATCTTCGGGCACGCCGAGCTTTTTTGCATAGCCGAGCTCGACCGTTCCCGACACCACGCCGAGACGTGCGGTTTCGTGCGTGGCGACATCGGCGTAACTATGCAATTTCAAGGGATTGCCGGTCTTGACCAGAAAGCCTTCGCCCAGGCTGTAGGTCGGGGCGGTGAACAGAACCTGCTGCGCCCGCTCGGGAGTGATATACATGCCGGCAGCGATGACATCATAACGCCCCGCTTGCAGACCTGGGATCAGGGCGCCGAATTCGGTCAACACACCTTCTACCTTTTCAGCACCAATTTTGGCGGCGATGTGCTTGGCGATGGCCGGGGCTTCCCCGGTGACTGCGCCCGTATCCTGATCGAGATAGGCAAACGGCGCCTCGTTGGCATAGCCGACACGGAGGACCTTCTCATTTTTGATCCGGGTCAGGGTATCTTCGGCTGGCTGCGAAGAGCATCCGCAGGCAGCGAGTGACACCACCGCCAGGGCGAGAGAAAAATACGCGATGATTCGCATGAAAAGGCTCCGAAACACAGGTTCCGGTGGATTCGACCACCGGAATAGATGAAGCTGCCTGCGCAGACAGCAAAGAATGTCAGCAATCTCTTAGCCTTTGGATACAGGAGCAGCCAATTCCGGATCGGCGGGATAAGCGCCATCAGGACCGTGGATCTCCAAGCCAGTCAACGGTGGATTGAAGGTACACACCATGCGCAATTCCGTATGCGCATGCAGACGATGCCGGTCGTGCTTATTAAGCGCGTACATCGTGCCAGGTTCAATTGCCCAGCGCTCATCGGTAACCAGCGATTCCAATTCGCCGGTGCCGTCGATGCAGTACACCGATTCGAGATGGTGTTTGTATTCCATCTCTGTCACCGTGCCGGCATAAAGGATGGTGTCATGCAGGGAAAATCCCATGCGATCATTCTTCAAAAGCATGCGGCGGCTGACCCAGGTCGGGCCTTTCACCTCGCGCTCGCTGGCGATGCAGTCGTTGAGGCGTCGGACGATCATGCCACCACCTTGGCGGCTTCAGCTTGCTCATTTTGTTCATTACCGCTGAGCACGGTGGCGACCGCAGCTTCCACGGCGACAGTGAAAATATCCAGCGCCTTGGCGAGTATCTCCTTTTTGATCGTCAGGGCCGGCATAAGCTTGACCACCTCGTCGCAGGCGCCGGTGGTTTCGACGATCAGACCGCGCGCAAAGGCTTCTTCCGAAATGGTTTTAGCCAAGACGGGGTCGACGCAGACCAAGCCGCGGAAAAGACCGATTCCCCGCTGGGTGAACGACGCGGTGGGATACTGGGCGATGAGCTGATCAAGAGTTTTTTCAATCTGCTTGCCGCGCTCACCCACCGCGAATTCTAGATCGCGATCCGCCCACCAGGTGCGAATCGCCGTGGCCGCCGCGACAAAGGCAAGATTATGACCACGAAAGGTACCCGTATGCTGGGCCGGTTCCCACACATCCAGATCCGGACGGATCAGCGCCACCGCCATAGGGAGGCCATAACCGCCGATCGATTTCGACAAGGTGATGATGTCTGGCTTGATCCCGGCACGTTCGAAACTGAAAAAGGTGCCGGTACGACCACAGCCGGCCTGGATGTCATCGACGATCAGGACGATCTCCTGCTCGCGACACAACGCAGCTAAGTTCTGCAGCCAGTCGACGGTGGCGACATTAATACCACCTTCGCCCTGCACGGTCTCCACCACCACCGCTGCTGGTTTGTCCAAACCGCTGGAAGGATCTTCGAGATAACGACGAAAAATGGCCAACGTGTCGACATCTTCGCCAAGCCAACCGCAATAGGGCATAAAGGCGGTATCACCGAGCATGCCACCCGCGGCTTCGCGGAAAAAGCTATTCGCGGTGGCGCTGAGTGCGCCCAGGGTCAGCCCGTGATAGCCATGGGTAAAGGCGACCACCAGTTTGCGTCCGGTCGCCATGCGCGCGACCTTAAAGGCGGCTTCGACCGCGTTGGTGCCGGTCGGGCCAGTGAATTGCACGCGGTAATCCAGCTTGCGCGGCAACAAGATATGGCGTTCGAACGCATCGAGAAAATCGGCTTTGGCTGCCGAGTGCAGATCAAGACCATGCACGATGCCGTCCTGTTCGAGATACTGGATCAACGCTTTTTTAATCGGCTCGGGGTTGTGGCCATAATTGACCGAACCGGCGCCGCAGAGCAGGTCGATGTATTCCTTGCCCGAACTGTCGGTCAGGATGGCCCCACGGGCTTGGTTGAAAACCACCGGAAAGCTGCGGCAATAACTGCGCACATTGGATTCACGACGATGGAAAATAGAAGAATGGGTTTGGGTAGGCATGATTTAGTCCTCGTTGGTAACAGGTGTGGACGGGGAAAAAGGTCCCACCCGAAGCATGATTTCCGCTTCGTGTTCGCCGGTGAATACCGACGCAGGAAAAAGAGTGCTGCGTTCGACGGGTACCGCACGCTGCGCCGCCAGACGGGTAAACACCCGATCCGAGGCGGCATTACTGGGATTGACCGTGGTTTCCAGCCAGCGGATGTGCTGAGCACCGGGGCGGCTCAACAATTCGTCGACCAGCTTGCCGGCCAATCCCAGGCCGCGGGCGGACACGTCGACCACCAACTGCCAGACGAACAACGTATCTGGTCGACCGGGCGGATTATACGCGGTGACGCCACCGATCACCGCACCGTTGGCATCGACCGCCACCGCCGACGTCGCGGCGAAGTGCGAGCACAGCAACAGGTAGCAATAATCGCTATTGGCATCCAAAGGCGGCGACCGGCGGATCAGGGCGACCAGGCCGGCGGCATGTTCGGGGGCCGGTCTCAGAATCAGTGGGGCGACAACGGTGCCTGGGGAAAGTGACTGCATGGCTTAGGCAATTCCCGTCTGGGTGGGATCAAGGGGACCGATGGCAAGCACCGGCGCTGCGTCGATATCATTGGCATGCAGCAGATCGGTGAGTTGATCAAGCGCTGCGAGCATGCGCGCCTGGTCATCCGCGGGCAGGCGCTCAAAACGGGCGATGAGCGCGGCCTGCAAGGGCTTCGGTCCGGCATCCAAAACCGTGCGTCCTTTCGGCAGCAGGACTAATTGAATGCGCCTGCGATCGACGGCATCGCGACGACGCTCAAGCAGGGCACGTTCTTCCAGACGGTCGATGATTCCGACCACGGTTGATGGACTCAGCTGAACCAGCCGGGCGACGTCGCCGATACCAAGACCGGAATGATCACGGACCGTGGCGAGCACCAATAGTTGCGGCGCAGTGACCCCGTGACGGTGCTCTAAACGATGAGAATCGAGATCAATGGCGCGAATGACTTTGCGCAGCATTTGGACCACCCGGAGGGCTGGGGTCAAAGGGACCGCGGTTCCGGCAGGCGCGGAGGCATCGGGCAGTACCGGCGCCACGGATGGCACCGAAGGGGTCGAGAACGAAGACGGAGTAATCATGTGGGCGAAGTATCATGGCCCCCAAGATCATTTGGGCAAGAATGATTTTGACCAGAATGATATTAGAATGGACTCGGAAAATATACATAAGGTCTTTCTATACAATACTTTATATCTGTTCCGGAAATGCTTCAGGAAGCTATAGACGATGTTCGAGTCTGCCTGGTATGGGAGCAGCAAATCCGGATAGCGTCCAATCGTATAGGCTATCGATATTTTACCTACTGGGTTGGTTTTAGCTCGGCCGTCCCGTTATGGCCTCCAAAAGGTCTCCTGCACCGGATGCCGAGGCTCGTAAACGAGTTTCAGCTGCGCCGTGGTCTCCATCCCCTTTATTCGACTGCGTCGCTGGGTCAGTCGCGCTGTCAGCCCACTGCCAAGGAGCCAACGAGCAAAGACCCGCTCCGTTTTGGCCGTGGTCTGACCGGGACAGGGCTCTAGGCTGCGCCCCTTCCATTGGTCACCGGCGCCGCGCCGGCTGCTTCCAGACCCCCTGTGCCCCGAATTGTGCAATGCCTCACGCCCAGTCTCTCATCCGCAATTTCTGCATCATCGCCCACATCGACCATGGCAAATCAACCCTCGCCGAACGTCTGATGCAGAAAACCGGCGCCATGCGCGCAAAAGAGGACAAGGAGCTGGAAGTCCTCGACTCCATGGACCTGGAGCGTGAGCGCGGCATCACCATTAAAGCCAAAGCGGTCGCCCTCGATTACAAGCATACCGACGGCAAGCTCTATCGTCTCAATCTCATCGACACTCCCGGTCACGTCGATTTCACCTACGAGGTATCGCGGTCGTTGCAGGCCTGCGAAGGTGCCTTGCTGATCGTCGACGCTGCCCAGGGCGTGCAGGCTCAGACGGTGGCGAATTATCTGCTCGCGCAGGAACAAAAACTGCGCGTGGTGCCGGTGATCAACAAGATCGATCTGCCGGGTGCCCGCATCGACGCGGTCGAAAACGAGATCGAGGAAGCTCTCGCCCTGGATGCCCTGGAATCGATCAAAGCCTCGGCCAAGCTGGGTATTGGCATCGATGAGATTCTGACCGCCGTGGTCGAGCGTATGCCCGCACCGCAAGGCGATCGCAAGGCCAAGGTGCAGGCCCTGGTCTTTGATGCGATCTACGACGATTACCGCGGCATCATCTTGTATGTGCGCATCATCAATGGTCTGCTCCAGAAAAATGACCGCATTCGCCTAATCCGCTCGGATAAAATCTACGACATCAGCGATCTCGGCCGTCTGCGCCCGCGCATGGAAAGCGCCGACGATGGCCTCGCAGCGGGCGAGGTCGGCTATATCACCGCGGCGATCAAGGCCCTCGCCGACGTCAAGGTCGGCGACACCATCACCTTGGATAGCGATCGCGCTAAACCCCTGCCGGGTTTCCGCGAAATGAAGCCGATGGTCTATTGCGGCCTGTATCCGTCGGGCGAAACCACCTACGACCAACTGCGCGAAGCGGTGGAAAAACTCGCGATTAATGACGCATCCTTCGCGTGGGCGCCCGAATCGGGTGGCGCCCTGGGCCACGGTTTCCGCTGCGGCTTCCTTGGCATGCTGCATATGGAGATCTGCCAGGAGCGCTTGGAGCGCGAGCATGATCTCGATATGGTCCAGACCGCGCCGACGGTGACCTACAAGGTCCATCGCAAAGACGGAAAAATCATTGATATCACCACCCCCGGTGAATTGCCGATGGATGGCCACAACGGCATCGAAGAGCCGATCGTGCGCATCAATTTCATGGTTCCGGCTGACAAAATTGGCGGCGTCATGCAGCTGGCCAGTGATCGCCGCGGTGTTTACGAAAAGCAGGAATATCTCGGTGCCGCACGCTGCGTGCTGATCTATCTGATGCCGCTGTCCGATGTCATTTATGATCTCTTCGACAAACTCAAGTCCGTTACCCAAGGCTACGGCACGATGGATTACGACGTGGTCGGCTTTCAAGAAGCCGACCTGGTTAAGGTCGACATCTTAGTCCACACCGAATCCTGCGACGCCCTGGGTTTCATCTGCCATCGCAGCAACGCCGAATATCGTGGCCGCGCCATCATCAAGGCGCTCCGCGAAGAAATCCCCAAGCATCTTTTCGAAATCGCCTTGCAAGCCGCCATCGGCGGCAAAGTCGTCGCCCGCGAAACCATCAAGTCGGTAGGCAAAAACGTCACCGCCAAGTGCTATGGCGGCGACATCTCGCGGAAACGCAAGCTGCTCGAAAAGCAGAAGGAAGGCAAGAAGCGCATGAAGATGCTAGGCAATGTCGAAGTGCCTCAGGCGGCCTTCATGGCCGTGCTCAAGTCGCGCTCGGCCGACGAGTAAAGGCCGCAACATTGCCGCACCATTGCTGCAACATTGCTGCGTCGCGCCCCTGCGTGCCGCCTTGAGGCTACGCAACCATGGCGCCAGCGGACCGCGTCGGTTAAGGTCGAATAATGCCCGCACCGGTGCCATTTTTGCGTGAGGCCGCCAATCTTGCCCAGCCTCACGAGTCGACCGTGTTTGCCCTCACGGCGCGGACATGAAGCGGGTCGCCTTGTTCGGTGGTGCGTTTGACCCCCCGCACCTGGGCCACGTTCTGGCAGCCGTGTGGGCGCGGTCGATCGCTGGCGTCGATGCCGTGTGGGTGCTGCCAGTCGCCGAGCATCCGTATGGCAAACCCGTAACGCCTTTTGCCCAGCGCCTGCGCTTATGCGAACTGGCGTTCGCTGACCTGCCCTTCGTCAGCGTGCGCAGCGATGAACGCGACAATCCCGGTGGCCGCACCTTCACCCTGCTCGAACACCTACAGGCCACCTATTCCGACACCCGTTTCGCCCTGGTCGGCGGCACCGACACCGAGCGTGATCTGCCCAACTGGTATCGCGGTCAGGACTTGCTCGCAGCCGTCGACATCATCGCTATTCCGCGGCGTGGGTATGATGATGTCCATCCCGGGGCACTGCCCGCGATCAGCAGCAGTCTTGTCCGTGACGCAATCCGCAGCGGCACCTCCGTAGATGGCTTGTTGCCGATCCGGGTGGCCGAAGCGATCGCGGCGTCGGAGTGGTATCGCTGATACCCAATCCTGTCGCTGACACCATACAGGCCTATAATTCGCTAGTTCACTTGGCCGAAATGCCGTTATATTCGCCGCATGCCTGTGAACCTGGACATTGACCGTGATCGCCTCGCTGCCCTTTGCCGTCGGTATCACGTTCTGACCCTGGAAGTGTTTGGTTCCCGGGCCAAGGGAACTGCACATTCGGATAGTGATGTCGACCTCTTAGTCACATTCTCTCCCACGTTTACCCCAGGTCTGGAGTTTTTCGGCCTTGCGGATGAGCTGGAGACGCTATTCGGCCATCGTGTTGATCTCTTGACTCGACCACGGGTCGAAAGAGATGAGAACCCAGATTTTCGTAATAACGTCTTATCGTCGGCTAAAATAGTCTATGCCGCTTGATCTCAATGATGTGACGCGATTGCGCGATATCGTTCTGTTTGGAGCAAAGGTTGCCACCATCATCAAAGGGGTGACTCTCGCGCAGCTTATAGATGATAACAAAATACTATTCGCCACCTGCTATGGCATTCAAATTGTTGGAGAAGCGACCTGGAAGCTTTCGGATGGGTTCAAGAAATCACACAACACCATTCCGTGGCCACTCATTGCAAGCATGCGTCACCGCTTAGTGCATGATTATGGGCGCACGGACGAAGCGGTAGTTTTCCAGGTTGCGGCCGTCCATTTGCCTTTGCTCATTGAACAGGTGCAGGCAATCCTAGCACAGGAATCCAATCCGTCCGGATTGAAGTAGCATTCATCACCCCGTCTCTCCCTTTTACTTTCCAACAATCCCAATGAGTTCTATTTCAAAAATCAGCGTCTGATTTGGCCCAATATTCGCCGGCGCATTGTCTAGACCGTAGGCAAGATTGCTGGGAATAGAGACTTCCCACAGCGAACCAACGGGCATCAAGGTCAGGGCTTCTTGCCAGCCACGCACGACGGCGCGAACCGGGAACTCGGCGGGATCGGGGGTGCGATCGCGCGAGGTCTCGAATTCCTTGCGATCGATGAACATGCCGCGGTAGTGGACGCGGACGCGATCATCCACGGTCGGGATGGTGCCATCACCAGCACGCAGAATCCGGTATTGCAGGCCGCTGGGGCGAACCTCGATCCCGGCGACTTGGGCATTTTCTTGCAGGTAGACTTGGCCACGAATGCGATTCTCCGCCGCGGCCGAGAGCTTGGGCTTGGTTTCGACGCGCTGGCCACAGGCACACAGGGCAACCAGGAGGGCACAGCAGAGCAGTATCGGACGTCGCATGACAGAAGGTCGGCGGTAAGTCCGGCTGCCGCAAGTGGCAGTCCTGAGCAAGTGCAGTCAGGAGCACTCGGTGTCAGGCCCAAGCTCAGTCCGGATGCAGGCGCCGCCAGGCGCGCGGGCTGTCCCCGGTCGCCGTCGCAAAGACCCGGCTGAAATAAGCGGGATCGGCGAAGCCACAGGCCCGCGCGACTTCGGCGATACCCAAGGAGCGATCCGCCAAAAGCTGGCGTGCCAGGGCGACCCGCTCGCGGGTGATGGCCCGGACCAGGGGCACACCGGTCCGAGCATGAAAATTCCGGGACAGATGATCCGCAGAACATCCGAGTCGTGCCGCCAGCCAGGACACCGACAGACGGACATCACTGAGATATTGGGCCAGCAGAACCTGGGCGTGGCCGACCAGGGGATCAACCACGGTTGAACTGGCCAGTGCGCCCTGGCCGAGAACATCTGCGAACAAGGCAAGGTGCGCCTGCACCAGCGCCTGCACCAGCGGGTGTTCAGGGCTGCGGCCACTGCCCGCCGCCGCCAAGGCCTCATGCAGATAGCCGGCGATGCGTACCGATTCCACGGTGGGGATACTGCCACGCCGGCGGATCCGCCCGCCATTGAGCACCGTTCCTGCCGAAAGATGAAAACCGATCTGATCACCGTTGAATTGAAGGACGAAATTCCAGAAGGGCCCCGCCTTGCCATCCGGATGTTCGGCGTGGGCGACGCCTCGTGGCACCACTACCACGCTGCCAGCGACGAAGCGTTGCCGTCCCCCGACCAATTCCATCTCGCCCGCGCCGGCAATCTGCAAAAAGACCTCAATGCCGGGATGCAGATGGGCAATCGGTTTTGTCTGAAAGGGACGCACCACCGGGAGGATATGGAGCACCCCCCGGCCCTGGGCAAAGCGATCACGCAAGGTGACCACGGTCTGGGTTAGGGCGGTGACCAATCCGACATCGCTGGCCACCGCAAGTGCAGTGTCGATGGGGATACGGGTGGGGATGGGAACGGATTTATCCAAGTCATATCGACTTTGTCGATAAAAGTCGACTTGGAAGCTGCTCTTTCCCAACGAAAGAGGCGACCCGTTGCTTCCGCAACCCTCTCTCCCAACCCGGGAATATCCAGCATTCATGCCTACCCCCATTCGCATTGGCGTCATCGGTCTCGGTATGGGCAAGGCCCACGCTCGGGCCTGCATTGCCTTGCCCGGGATTGAACTCGCCGCGATCGCCGAGCCCAATCTCGCTCGGCTCGAGGACTTAGCGCAACTGGTGAACACCGATCATGGCGCCAAAGCCGCGGCGCAGGTGCGCCAGATCCCGGTCTTTGCCGATTATCAGGATATAATCCGCAACGCCGGCCTGGACGGCATCATTATTGCCTTACCACCGATTTGCATTTTTCTGCGACCGCGTACGGATTGAAACACGGCCTGGCGGTGCTGGGTGAAAAACCGCCGACCTGTACCGGTGGAGAGATGGCCAAACTCGCCAAACTCGCGCGTTATGGGGCCCTGACCTACATGTTCTGTCGCCAGCAGCGCTTCGACCCGGCGAAATTCGCCACCCGCGATTTCGCCGTGAAAGGCCGCTTGGGATCGATTTATCACGCAGAATCGAAATGGATGCGCACGCGTTGGATTCCCTGGCGCGGCGGCTTTGGCGTCAACGACACTCGCGGCGGCGGAGTTTTACTCGACCTCGGTATTCATCGCTTGGTTCACCATGGGCTGCCCGCGCCCGGTCGATGTGAGCGCGGCGATGCATTGTGCTTTTTCCCACCTCGCCAAAGGCCGCAAGGATCTGACCCTGCCCTATAATGCCGACGATAACACCGTGGCCTTGGTGCGTTTCGCCAATGGCGCCACGTTATCCATGATGGTCACCTTTGCCGCCAATACCGTGGACCACCAGCATATTGATCACGATGGCGACATTACCGAGCTCGTACATTGGATCGAGCTGTCCGTTCTGGGATCCAAGGCGGGCGTCGATGTGCAGCGACGCCGGCTGATCAGCGATCGCGGCAGCGATGCTGTCCACGTTAGCGCCTTGCCCATCCCCAAGCGTTTTGCCACCATGAAAACCGGCATTGCCGGGCAGATGGCTGATTTCGCTCGCGCTATCCGCACCAAGACCGATCCTCTCAACCCTGCGGAACAAGCGCTCCAGCTCATGCAGATGCTGGACGCCATCCGCCGCTCGGCCACCACCGGCCGCAGCGTTACCATCAAGGAAGCCTAATATGTCCCTCGGATATTCTGACACCCCGATCATCACCGGCCAGAAGTGGCACGTGCACGACGGCGATCGCCCGCAGCCGCGCGTGGTCGGCCCGACCAACCTATCCTGCATCGCTCCGGTCAAGGCCCCTTCTGATGCCACTATTTTATTCGACGGCACCTGCACCGATGCCTGGGAAGCGTGTAAGGACAGCGGTAAAGTCGGCTGGAAACTCGTCGATGGCGGCGCCATGGAAGTGGTCAAAGACACCGGCAATATCCGTACCAAAAAATCATTCGGTGATATCCAATTGCATCTGGAATGGATGGCCCCGGCGCAGACCCGCGGCGATGGCCAAGGGCGTGCCAACAGCGGCGTGTTCCTGCACAGCAAATACGAAGTCCAGGTTTTGGATTGCTACGGCAACCCCACCTATCCCGATGGCACCACTGGCGCGCTCTACGGCCAATGGCCGCCCTTGGTCAACGCCTGTGCGCGCCCCGGTGAATGGAATATCTACGATATCTTCTGGCGCGCCCCCCGTTTCACCGACGGCAAGCTCAAAAGCCCCGCGGTGATCACCGTCCTGCATAACGGCGTCATTCTGCACCATGCCAAGGAATTGGATGGCCCAACCATGCATAAAACGACCACCAATTACGACAAAGTCAGTGATGAGACCGGTCCGATAGAATTGCAGGATCACGGCGACCCCGTGCGCTTCCGCAATATCTGGCTGCGTGAGTTGCAGCCCTATTCGTAAAGATGAATGGGCGGGAATGAAGATGAACGGGCAGGCGCTTGGGTTACCAAGCGCCTGCCTTATTTCCTAGTGTTGACGGAGAGTGCACATCAGGAATGGCGCATACACCGCGATTATTACGGTGGATTCAGACGATATTCTGCCTCTTCGTAAATTGCTCCTGTAATATGGTCAGCAGAAAATCCAGGACAGAATCCAACGGGGCCGGTAAATACGCCGTCAACCAAACGGAATGATCCCATCGCTGACTGCTGTTGCAGGGAGCACTGAGGACTTTCGAAAACAACAACACAGAACGACCGGTCCTGACCTTGCAAGCGTAGCCGGACCTGTTGCAGCAATTCATCTGGTAAATCAATAGTTATACGCATGGGTGGAATCCCATTCCAGGTTCTGGCATGACGCAAACGACTCTCCGGCTTTGGATTGCGGACTGGCCAATGCGGGAAAATAGCGCGCGAACATCATTCGAATGCACGACCTCTATGGGCAACGTTACGCCCCTGCCGACTGAAGTCGGCGGTACGGAGAGGGCGTATCTCTGGATTGTTTAATCGCGCCTGGGTAAAGTGACGGTGCGCCAGTCGCGTTCCCGCAGGCTATTTCGAAGACCTCGGACCTCGGACTTTCTGCAATTCCAGACCCCAAGCCGAAGCAAAAGCCTCCATGCCACAAGACCTAGGACCTCGGACCTCGGACCGCCGCCAGGCGATCGCGACGCAGGACGCAGGACAAAAGTGGCATTGATCGCCATTTCTACCTACACGTAATAAAGTCTCTTATCCCAACCAACGGTCAACAAACCCACGCGCCCGCGCTGGATCGCCAAATCCATGCACCAGGATCCGACCATCGCGAAAGGCGGTGGCCTGGATGTCCCCGTCGTGCCAGCGCAGCAGGTAGGCGTTGTGGGTTTGAACGGCGGAGCCGAAGGCGGTGACCAGCGCGGAAATGTCCAGGTCACGGCCGACGCGAATTTGCACGGCATCACGGCCACAGAGCACCACCGCCTGTTCGGTGCTAGCAGACAGGGCTGGATACGTGGGGTGATCGCCGCAGGCGGGACAATCAGATCGGCGTGCGCTGCTGACATCAAGGCGCTGAAAGGTATTCGCCCAGAGATCGCATGCCCAAAGCTGAGTGCGTCGCGCAGTCGGGGCAGCCACCAAAATTTTCAATGCTTCGGCCACGGCCCACGACGCTGCCAGCTGGACCGCAGGCGCAATAATGCCGGCGGTATCGCAGGTGGGGCCGTCACCCGGATCTGGTAATTCATCCTGCAGGCAGCGCAGGCACGGCGTGGCGCCCGGTACGATGGGCAGACACAGGGCATACGCGCCGACGCAGGCGGCGTAGATCCACGGTATCCGCGCTTGGCAGCAGGCTTCGTTGACCAGATGACGCAGAGCAAAGGTGTCGCCGCCATCCAGGACCACATTGGCGCCGGCAATAAACCCGACGACGTTGGCCGCGGTGATTTCAGCGACGTGGGGTTCGACCACGACATCGCTGGTGATGGCGCGGAGGCGCGCTGCGGCGGCGATTGCTTTCGGCAGGGCGGACTCGGCGTCGCCTTCCGTATACAGGGTTTGGCGCTGGAGATTGCTCCATTCGACCACATCGCGATCGACTAAGCTCAGATGTCCGACACCGGCGCGGGCGAGTTGTTCGGCGATAGCGGAACCCAGGGCGCCGACGCCCATGACCACGACACGGGCTTGGCGAATGCGGGCTTGACCTTCGTCACCAATGGGGGCGAAGCGAGTTTGACGGGAGTAACGGTCAAGTTTTTCGAGCTTAGGTTCGGGTGCTGGTAACGCGGGTCGTCCTGCGTCCTGCGTCCTGCGTCCTGCGTCGCGATCGCCTGGCGGCGGTCCGAGGTCCGAGGTCCTAGGTCCTAGGTCTTGTGGCATGGGGGTTATTGCTTCGGCTTGGGGTCTGGAATTGCAGACAGTCCGAGGTCCGAGGACCTAGGTCCGAGGACCTAGGTCCTAGGTCCTAGGTCCTAGGTCTGGCGTGTGAGGGATTTCGCTGGGGAGAGGCATTGTGGTGGGAAGACGGGGTGGGCCAATTGGCAAGGCTTGCCAGGGTGGAAAGGACGAGTGGACTGGCGGCTGAACCAGTGGTTTCATCTGGACCGTTGGGGTGGGCGGCACTCCCTCGATAGCCCCCTTGCATGGTTGGGGGTGCCTCCTATCGTTCCCGACCCCATCGGATTCCAAGCGAGGTTGTCATGGCCGTACCAAAGCGCCGCACAAGTCATAGCCGCAAAAAGATGCGCCAGTCGCATGATGCGCTGGATACTCCTGCCATGTCGATCGACAAGAAGACCAAGAGCGTGCATCGTCCGCACCAAGTCGACCTGCGTACCGGTATGTATCGCGGTCGTCAGGTCCTCTTCCGTGAGGACGACCAGCAGACCGGTACCGATCAGGCCTAATCCTATGCGTCTGGCCATCGATGCCATGGGTGGTGATCACGCCCCCACGGCCATGGTCCAGGGTGCGGTCGACTACGCGCGCACGCACCCTTCCCACACGATCCTCCTGGTCGGCCAAGAGGATCGTGTGCGTCCGGCCTTGGCCCAGGTGCCCCGTGCTCCGGCGAATGTGCAGGTCCATCACGCCAGTGAAGTGATCGGCATGGCCGAGAAGCTCAAGGCACTCGACGAAAAACCCGACGACTCGATGAATGTCTGTGCCCGCTTAGTCAAGCAGGGCCAAGCAGATGGCATGGTGCTGTGCGGCAATACCGGCTGCAGCGTCGCCGCCGCGCAATTACATCTGCGACGTATTCCAGGCGTCAAGCGCGCCGGAATTCTTTCGGCCCTGCCGAAACCGACCGGGCACACCTGGCTGATGGACATGGGCGCCAACGCCGTGGGCAAGCCGGAACATCTCGTGCAATTTGCGCATATGGCCGCCACGTATCTCGAGGCCGCCTTAGGGAAAAAGAACCCCGGCGTCGGCGTACTCTCGATTGGCGAAGAAGAAGGCAAAGGTAATGAGTTGACCGCGGCGACCTTGGGCCTGCTGCGCCATACCGATCTGCACGTGCTCGGCCTGGTCGAAGGCCATGATATTTATCGTCGCGATGATCTCGACGTCGTCGTCTGTGACGGCTTTACGGGGAATATCGTCCTGAAAACCAGTGAAGGCGTCGAAGCCGCCCTGCGCGTGGTCATCAAACAGGAAATCACCCGCACCTTCCTCGGCAAAATCGGTGGTGCCTTGCTCAAGCCGGCTTTTGAGCGCGTCAAAGAGCGCGTCGACTGGCGTTATGTTGGCGGCGGATTGCTGTTGGGCATCAATGGCGTGTGCATCATCGGCCACGGCCGCAGCGACGCATTGGCGGTCAATAATGCCCTGCGCCAAGCCGCGGCCTGTGTCGACTCGCAACTGGTCGCGCGGCTGACCGAACGCATCAAAGCGGTGGCCCCCTCTGCTGAAACCGCAGCGGCGGCCAGCATCCTGCCCCAGGCCGGCTAAAATGGCATTGCCGCTGGCGGCGGTGTGGCGGGTGCATCGACGTCCGCAGGTAAAATTACTCATCGTTTCCATGCTACTGGCCCTGGGCTTTGGCATCGGCGGCTGGTGGTTATTGCAAGCTCTGCTGCTCGAATCACGACCGCTCTTGAGCATCGCCGCTGGAGGTGTCGTCGGTGGTGGAATATTCGTACTGATGTGGTCAGGGGCGTCAGCGTGGGTTGGCGACGATGGCATCTTGCGCTACGGCTTCGGCCGCCGCATCGATCTGGAAGTTCCCCTCGCGGCAACTCGCGATTGGCGTTTGGTCGAAGGCGGCTTGCTGCGCGGCATTGGCGCCACCGTGGATCCTGGCGCCGTGACCTTGCATGGCCGCAAGGCCGCCAGTCCGGCCCGGATGGCGGACTGGCGCCGCGATATTGGAGTTGATCTCTTGCTCGAACATCTGACTGCCGAAGACGCCGCGGCATTGAATGCGCTCACCTCCACGATCACCGCCGCGCCCAGCGAGGTGATAGTACAGTAAGCCGACGCACTGCGGCATTCCGTTGCGGGCTGCGCCCAGCACTGTCAGGATCAAGCCATGATGTGCCTGCGCTCGCTGCTGTGCTTCCTGTTCGCCTGGAGTCTGTCCACCAACCTGATCGGAGCTGAGAGTACCGTCACGGTGGTAACTCTTAGCGGCAATAGCGGCAATCCGGGCGGCCTCCGTCTGGCAGACGATACGGAGACGGTGCAGTGGGTGCGCGAACACATTCAGGCCCCCCTCCGTCAGCACTGCGCTGAATGTCATGCCGACGGTAAAAAAAAGGGTGGGTATCGCATCGATACCTACGAACAGATCCTATCGGGCGGTCATGACTACACGCCAGCCATCCGCCCGTGGAATGTCGAGCGCAGTCACCTCCTGAAGATGATTAACTGGCAAGGCGATGAGGACCTTTTCATGCCGCCGGAAGATAAATTACCGGCTGCGGTCATCGCGGATATCGAACGGTGGGTCGCCATGGGCGCGCCCTGGCCCGACGCAAAAATGCCGGTCACCGAAATAGTCCCGGTCGTCCGCCCGCCGTGGTTCGGTCGATTACATCCCATTTTCATCCACCTGCCCCTGGGCGCGATTATCGTTGCGCTGTGGCTGGAATTGGTCGCCCTGGCCCGCCATCCCTGCCGTCTGCATCCGGGCACTACCTGGGTTTTAGCGCTGGCCTTGGTTGGCGTTGCCGGGGCAATTGCCAGCGGGCTGTATTTCGCCAGCAATCAAAATCCTGATCTCTTGGAAAATCATGAACGCCTCGGTTGGATCACCGGCAGCGCCATGGCTGGCGCATTCATCCTGAGCTTCTTTGGCAAGCGCAGCTCGCGCTGGCGCTGGGCCGCCCGCTTGATGATCCTGGCCGCAGCCATCCTGGCTGGATGGACCGGCCATTTTGGCGGCAGTATGACCTGGGGCGAAGACTGGCTGTGGTAATGCCAGCCTCCACCCCGAACTGATCAGCCGGTAGTGCGCAGACCCGAGGCCACCGCGTTGATCGACAGCAGCAAGGTCGGCAATAAGGCGTCTGCCCCCGCCATGTCGTCGTTGGCGCGCAGAGTCCGCCAGCGGGCCAAAATTCCGATCTGATGCCCATGCAAGACACGCAAGGCTTCGTCGCGCATGACCAGGGTTTTGTCCAGACGCGGACGACGCTCGCGCATCGGCTTGCCGAAGACGGTGTCCAACATGGCGCGGGTGCGCTCATATTCGGCGGCGATACGCTGACTGAATGCCGCCCGCACTTCTGTATTGCGGACCAAATCGGCATAGGCCTGCATGATCGGCACGTCAACGCTGGCGAGATTGGTTTCGACATTGGTGAAGACATAGCGCAAGAAGGGCCAGGTGCGTACTGCTTCGCTCAGCCGCGCGAAAGCCGCAGGATCTTCTTTTTGCAAACTTTCCAAGCCCGCGCCGACTCCATACCAACCCGGCAGATAATGACGGGATTGATTCCACGAGAATACCCACGGAATCGCGCGCAGATCGGCCAGGGTCCGCGAACCGGTCCGCCGACTCGGCCGCGAACCAATAGAAGAACATTCCAAGGCGTCAATCGGGGTGGCTTCGCTATGATATGCCATGAAGCCGTCTGCCTTGAGCAAGGCTTCGTAAGCCTGCCGCGAACGCTGCGACACCGTATCCAGAATGGGCCCCATGACGTCATGCTGCGGTTCACCGCGCGCGTGCATTACCGTGGTGCCCACGGTCGAGGCGGTGAGCAATTCGAGATTATAGGTCGCGGTAATCTGATTCGCGTACTTTTGCGCGATGACTTCGCCTTGTTCAGTTACGCGCAAACTGCCGGTCAGCGAACCGTGCGGCTGCGATTCCATGAATCGATGCGTCGGACCGGCGCCGCGCGACACCGTGCCACCCCGACCGTGGAAGAAACGTAATTTCACCCCGCAGTCACGCGCCACTTCGGTGAGGCGCGCCTGCGCCCGCTGCAAGGCCCACTGGCTGGCCAGAATACCACCGTCCTTGCATGAATCACTGTAGCCCAACATGACCTGCATGACGGGGGCGCGACCGCTGAGTTCAGCCTGATAGCGCAGACTGCGCACGGTGACGGGATGTTGCAAGAATCCGCGCAGAATACCGGACGACCCATTGAGATCATCAATGGTTTCGAACAGCGGCACCACCGGCACCAGACAGACCAGGCCGTCGGGACCGGGACGGACCAGACCTGCTTCGCGGGCGAGCATATACACCACCAACAGATCGCTGACCGAACGGGTCATCGAGACGATGAACGAGCCGATGCCATCGCTGCCGTAAACACGATGCTGCCGGGCGACCACGCGCAGGCAGGCCAAAACGGCTTCGGCCTCGGTACCAGCCTGAACCGCCTCATGCGCGAGCGGGCGCGGCGACTCCAATTCGCGGTCGAGCAATTCGCGGCGGCGTTCTTCGCTCCACTCTGGGAATTCATTCGCGGTACCCGCGGCGCGCAGCAGTTGCTGCACTGCGCGATCGTGAAAGGCGCTATTCTGGCGGATGTCCAAGGTGGCGAGATGGAAGCCAAAGACCTCGACCAGGCGTTCAACCACTGCGACGTCGGCTTCGACGATGCGATCGGCTTTGACCAGCAATAACGATTCGCGCAGGCGCTGTAAATCATCAAGCAATTCCCGCGGGTGGCGGTAGCACCCGGGCGCCGGCTCATGGCCCAAGCCGTCGTCATCGGGCAGGCGGGCGATCATCAGATTGACGAATTGCCGCCAAGGTTCATCGGGATTGCGGCTCAGCGCCTGGGTGCCGGCAGGACCCAGCTTTTCGACATATTCCGCAATGCTCTGCAGCAAGGGCAGGCTGGCCTGCTGCAAGCGGTTCGAGAGCGACAGTTTGGCCGCCAATTGCCGCAGTTGCCCGGCTTGCACCGCAATTGCGGTCAGGCGTAATTCGGCGAAGGTTTCACGGGTGACGCTGGCGGTAACCAGATGGTGGCCATCCCGATCCCCTCCGACCCAGTTGCCGAAACTGAGGCGCGGCAGTTGGTTGGAACGGGCCAACAGCTGCGCGGAAAAACCTTCCTCGCTCCACGCTTGACGCAGCCGGGCATCCAGTCGTGGTACCACCTGCGGAAAAACCTCGCGCAGATAATGCAGAGCGCCACGGCGTTCAGCGGCAACATCAGGTTTGGCCAGAAATACTTCACCGGTGCGCCACAGGCGCTCCAAGGCGGCCATGATGTCATCGCGAATGCCGGCCTGTTCGGCCGGGGTGTACATCTGGTTTTCGCGTTTGACCAACAACAGATAGAGATTGCGATGTTGTTCGAGCACCGTCTGACGCTTGGCTTCGGTCGGATGCGCGGTCAACACCGGCTCGACGTGAACCTCGGTGAGCAGACGCGCGATGTCCTCGCCGGGAATGCCGGCGGTGCGCAGCTTGGCCAACCACCAGCCCCACAGACCGGCCTCGGCGGCCATGCCCTGGCGGGCTTCGCGCAAACGCCGGGCCTGGGCTGAGGTGTTCTCTTCCACCATGTTGAGGAGCTGAAAGGCGATCGACAAGACTTGGAGGTCACGGTCGCGCCATTCGCCGTCAGCATCCAGTGGCTGCCCGGCCCAGGGCACCCGCCGCGCCAGATCACTCTCGCCCAAAGCCGCGAGCACATCGCGGAAACAGGTCATCACATAGTGGAGATCGCGCTCCAACTTGATGAAGGCATCGTCGAGAACTTGGTCATTGGCATCAGGCATGGTTGCAGTGTCCAAAGTTCGTCGCTTCCGGAAGTGGTGATCTGGGCAACTCATTGCCTCTGTCCTCTGTCCTCTGTCCTATGTCCGAGGTCCGAGGTCCTAGGTCTAGTCGCACGTATGCGGGGAATTAATCGCAGCTGTAACTGCTCCAGCACAATATTGCTTCGCATTATTCATGAGCGGCCCTGTAAGGTATCGGGACATAGGACCTCGGACCTAGGACTTCGGACAATGGAATCCTAACATAGGACCTCGGACATAGGACATAGGACAGGTACCGTAGAACATGTAATCCCATGACTAAACCACTTCCGATGCAGCCGACCTCCCCCACACTCCCTGACGTGACCCGACTCACTGGCCTCCGTGCTTCCGATGCTGCGACCCTGACCCGTTTGTGTGGGAGTGACCAGAAGGTCTTTCTGCGCGTGGGGACCTTGTTGCAGGCGCAAATGGCGTTGACCGCTGGGGCCTTAGGCGAACTGGTCGCCAACGAGGCGGGGCGCAAGCTGCTACTCGACCGGCGGCTGAAAGAGGCCGATGCAGCACGCTTCACGGGCCTGTTGGACGAATACCAGCTCGCGGCGGATGTCGTTCTGGTCAGCGGGGACGATGCCGAGGTGGAACCGGGCTGGCGAGTGATCGCCCTCGCCGATGAAATCGGCAATCCGCTTTTAGCCGAAGCGACGCAAGAAACTGCGGAGCCGGGCAATCCCGGCGCAGCCTTGGCGTTGCGGGTCGCCACCTTGGCGCCGGCGATCCGGGTGCCGGTCGAAGGGCTCCTGCACGCGAGCGGAGATGAGGCCCGTGCCGCGGCGCTGGAACAATTGCGTTATGCCGGGCCCCCGCTGGAGGTCGTCGGCGAATTGATGCCACTGCTGTTAGCCGATGCTGCCGAGCTGGTACGCGAGCGTGCGGTGGGACTCTTGGTCGGGGCCGGCGCGCACGTCACCATCATCGATCTAGTCCGCGCCTTGCAGCGTGACGATTTAGTCGCCCTCGCTCGGCTTGCTCCTATCCTGCCCAGTCTCCCCTCGATCCAGCGTGATCTGGCCTGTGTTGCCTTGATGGCCGCCGTGGGTCGCGGTCAGGCGCATCAGGTATTAGTCGATGCCTGTGCCCAACTGGCGGCGCACCTGGTCCACCATCCCGGGCTCGATCGCCTGCTCGAATTGTTGCTGCCGTGTCCGGTCAATCTGGTGCACTTCGTGCGCTCCCTGCAGGATCACGACGCTGACCGAGTGCGCCTGATTCTGGAACGCGCGTTGGGCGGCAGTCCCGAAGGCGACCGCCACATCATTATTTTGCTCGCCGGGCCAGACCAGCAGGGTGACGAACGTCTTATTGAGCGCGGTATTGATCTGCTGCTCAGTCCCGAAAATGCCCCAGTTGAGCGCATGGCCTTGGCGTCGGCTTTAGGGCGCCTAGCCGGGCGCAGCGGCCTGGGTCGACGTCTAGTCGACCGCGGCTTGAGTATTGCGAAATCGTATGAAACCAGCGTCTATTGGCTGCTCGCCGAATTGGCACGTAATGGCGAACTGGAGCCAGCAACGGTCAGTGCTTTGGCCAAATTGATCCGCCGACTGCTGCGCGAAGCACCCAGCAATCATATAGCCGCCATCCTCGACTATCAACTCGTTGCCGTGATTCCCGCCGGTGACGACGATCGTCGCGCCCTGGTCGAGCCGCTTGCCGAGACCATGGTGCGCTATCGCGATGATCGCACCCACGATCTGATCCAGCATGCTTTGCGTAGCATCGGGGCCGCGGCAATCCCTTCGTTGTGGGATATGCTCGCCGAACAACCGCATACCTCGGTGCGCGTCCTCGCTGCCGAGGTCCTGGGTGAATTATTGCTGGCCGGCACGCCGCAGGCGTCCGAGGTCACCCGCTTGCTGGATCGGGCGGGGCGCATCGATTCCGGCGGCGCTGCCGACCCAGAACGCGCCGCGGTTTTAACTGCCGCCGCACGCCTGGTGACCGCATTTCCTGACAGCGAGCCCAAGGCAGGTGAATTGACCAGCACCGTTGACACCGCCTGCCAGCGAGCTGGCGACAGTGGCATCACCGCGCTGGGCCATCTGGCGGCAGGGCCACATCTGGATCCGCTGCGGCGTTCGGAAATCTTGGAGTGGATGCTGGGCGGGGTCATCCAGGATCTCCCGGATGCACCGCTCGAACGCACCACCGATGCCACCACCGATGTGGTAACCTTTGTCATCGACGCCGAACTCGGCCGGCATACCGAACAGGTTCCGATTTTATTGCAGGCCCTGGAGCGCATGGGGTCCTCGCCACATCTGCCGCCACCGCTGTTGCGGCATCTCATCGAAAGACTGTGCACGCAGTGGAAACGGGTGTCGGGTTGGGAAATCATGTGGGGTCCGGGCAATACCCGCGAACTCGGACGCATGCTCGGGGCCTTGGCGGCGCAGCCACCATTCCCCATGGCTCTGCGCGTGCGCGTCTGCGAAGCGCTGCTGCCGCGCGTCGCCCAGTTGCATGTCGCCCAGGCCATCGCGGCTATTGTCGCGCACGGTGAAGCCGAATATCTCGCTGATCTGGCCGGTCGCGCCGCGGCCCGTTTATTGGCGTTGATCGCCCGCAATCACTTTTCCGAGGATGAACAGGAAGACCTCGCCAATGTCATCGCCGCGTTCCTGGTCGTCGTCAATCTGGGTGATGATGGTGAAGCCCTGCGGCGACGCCTCGCGGCGCAATTGACCGCCTTGAAACGCCATCTCTCTCAGCGTGGCCGCGCCGTCGTGCGCGCTGGTTTGAAACAGTTAGATCCGGTGATCCAGGAACGCTTGGACTGGATTTAACGCTAAACAGTTACTGGCCGAAGAGGCGATCGCGCAGATACCAGGCCAGGGTGGCCAGCAGCGCCACGCCGATAAAAGCGATAACAAAAACCCGGCCCCAGCTGCCGCCAATGCCGACTCCTGATTCCACACCTTTGCCCGCCAAGGCGCACAGCTCTTTTTCCAAAGCGGTCAAGGAAGAATACCGTTTGCTTTTATTTTTTTCTAAGCAGCGGCGGATGATCTGCTTAGCCTGCTTACCGATGATCCGAGGATATTTTACTTCGGCTTCGAGATGCAGCTTCATGGTGTCGTACGCAGTATTTCCTTCAAAAGGAACCTTCGCTGCCAACATTTCGTAAAACAGGACGCCCAAGGCATAAATGTCGGTTTTAACATCGACCTTCTTGGTGCTGCGGCATTGTTCAGGCGACATGTAGACCGGCGTGCCCATGACTTGCCCTGTGTTGGTCAAGCGGGTCTTATTCAGGTCCGTCTCCCGCGCCAAACCGAAGTCTGCGACTTTTACCACTGCGCCACGTTTCGTATCATTAATAATCAGGCGCGGAGTCTCGGTGCGGCCCTCGCCCGGAGTCAGTAGAATATTTTCCGGCTTGAGGTCGCGATGCACGGCATTGCTAGCACGGAGTCCGCGAATGGTCTGAATCAGTATCCAGGCCGCTTCGTCGACCGGCATTTCCTTGCGCTTATCCATCAAGTCGCGCAGGCTACCGCCCTCGACGAACTCTAAGGAAATGTATGGTATATCGTCGTGATATCCACTACCGATCATTTCCACGACGTGGTCATTATTCGCTTTCCTCAGAACATTCCGCTCACGGAGAAAGCGCTGCGCGTCGCCACTGCGATCGAGCATCTTGACCGCAGCCAAAGCGTGCGTGGTAACTTGCCCTTTTGGTTTAGCCCTGCCTTTGAACCTGCGTTTAACGGGGGGCACCAGGCAGCGGCAGAGAAACACCGTCCCGCAGCCACCCTCACCAAGTTTGCGGAGCACTTCATACTCCTTATTGATGACGTCACCCTTCTTGATCACCGTACCGAGAGTTGCGCGCGCCATGTGAGGCCGATCCTACATCGCTGACCGGGCCGTCCAGGCTGGACCTGCCTCCGCAGCGACCCTGTAGCGTCACCCAGGGGGTGGTGTACCGTCCCGGATCATGCGGCTCGCCGTCGAACCCACGGATGCAGGCATCGAGACCTGGCTCAACGAGGGCCTCAATCTCGAAATCCATCAGGATGCTCGTCAATTCCGCTTGGACCGTCTGCTCGCGGTCATGCCATTCCTGCCCATTCCACCCGCGCCGTGCACGATCACAGGGACCAAGGGCAAGGGTTCGACCGCCCGCTTGATCGAATGCGCCTTGTGCGCCGCAGGCCAACCGACGGTTGCTTTCACCAGTCCGCATCTGCAACGCATTACCGAGCGCTGGCGAATCGATGGGGTCGATGCGTCGCCTGCGATCATCGCCGATCGCGCACTGCAGGTCATCGCTGCCGAAGCGCGCGCGGGTGAACATCTGACCTATTTTGAACGCAGCTTCGCCATTGCGGTCATTCTTGCCTGCGAACGCCCGGGCACTCGCTTTGTCTTGGAGGTTGGTCTGGGCGGGCGCCTGGACTGCGCCAATGTTCTGGATGCAGCCGTGGTGGTCGTCACCCATCTGAGCCGCGATCATTGCCAGTTGCTCGGGCCCACCGAGGTCGAAATCGCTCGCGAAAAATTGGCCCTGTGTCGGAGCAGCAGACCTTTGGTGGTCGCCCCGCAAAGCCTGGCCGGAGCCAAAGCGATCGCCACCACGCCATTACCGCTTGATGTTCCGGTCACTCGCGTCACGCGGATGCAGCCCGCATTCGCCCTGGCCCTCCTCGGCGATCACCAGCAGGACAACGCCAGCACAGCCTGGGCCGCGCTGCGCCATTTTGCGCCGGAGATCGACGAATGCACTGCCCGGCGCGGTTTCGCCCAGGCAACGCTCGCTGGGCGTTGCCAACTGGTCGAACACGGGGGCCGGCGCATTCTGGTCGATGGTGCACATAATGCCGCCAGCGTAGCCGCGACCCTGACGGTGGCCCAGCGCAGTCTACGTCCAGGCTGGCAATTAGTGATGGGGCTCGCCCGCGACAAGATCGCGGAAGATATCCTGCCGCTTATTCCGAGCGATCTGCCCGTGCGGCGGGTTGGCTATACCTCCCCACGCGCCCGGGATGAGGCCACGTGGCCGGCCCCGGCCCGACAGTGGCCCTGGTCGGCCCACATCGCTGATGCGCTCGCGGCGATGCCGACCGAAGTGGATCTGTGCATCACCGGTTCGTTTTATCTCGCGGGCGAGGCGCTCCATGCGCTCGCGCCTGCTGCTACCCGGATGGAATAAATGCTATGTCTCGCGTCATCGATCTCGTCGGCAATACCCCCCTGCTCGACGTCAGTCATCTGGTCGCCAAACCGGGCGTGCACGTGCTCGCCAAATGCGAAGGCAACAATCCGGCCAGCAGCGTCAAGGATCGCGCCGCCAAGGGCATGATCCTGGGCGCTCTGCAACGTGGCGAATTGAAACCGGGCATGCGCCTGGTCGAAGCGACCTCGGGGAATACGGGTATCGCATTGGCGATGATCGCGCAGGCGGTCGGGGTGGAAATGCATCTGGTGATGCCGGACACCTTGACCATCGAGCGCACCCAGACCATGAAAGCCTACGGCGCTGAAGTGCATCTGGTAGACGGTTCGATGGAGGCTGCCCGCGATCACGCCGCGAAAATGGTGGCCGATAGTGCCGGGACTGCGAACGCCTTCCTGATGCTGAATCAATTTGGCAATCCCGATAATCCCCAGGCCCATTACAAGAGCACCGGCCCGGAAATCTGGCGTGATACAGGCGGGAAAGTCACCCATTTTGTCAGCGCGATGGGCACCACCGGCACCATCATGGGCACCAGCCGCTATCTGAAGGAACAAAATCCCACGATATGCATCGTCGGTTGCCAACCCAGCCCGGGTAGCCAGATCCCCGGCATCCGCCGCTGGAATCCGGAGTATCTGCCGACGATCTATGAACCGTCACGGGTTGATCGCATCATTGATATCAGCACTGCCGATGCGGTCGCCACGACCCGGCGACTTGCCCGCGAAGCCAGTCTGTTCGTTGGCATGAGCAGCGGTGGCGCCGCCTGGGCGGCTTTGCAAATCGCGGCGGAAATTGATCAAGGCACCATCGTCTGCATCGCGTGTGATCGCGGTGACCGCTATCTCAGCAGCGATCTGTTCCGCTGACACAACCCCATGGCCGTCACTCGCTGTGTGTGTTTTCAACGGCGATTTTCAGAGCTTTTACCGCTCTGCCGCGCCCAAGGTTTGACCACTGTCGCCGCGATCAGCGCAGTTACAGGCTGCGGCACCGGCTGCGGCGGTTGCAGCCGCTATCTCGACGCGATGTTACGCACCGGTCACACCAGCTTCCGGGTTGAAATGGGGCCGGGCATGCCACAGCCGCAAGAACCTGAGGAGTGGGAAAATCCATGAAAACAGGCGCATGGCATTTCCATTCCTAGTGCAGGATCGGACTGGACCACGGTACGCCCCATGCCGACTCAAGTCGGCGCTACGGAGAGCTGGTATATCGCTGAGGGAAACGGACGCCGCAACCAGGCGGTTGTGTGTTCGACGTGCGTGTGCCTGGGGTTATTCGACTGGCTGAAGACTTGCGGGCTGTTCAGCGGGCGGAATGGAGCTGTGCGAATCTTGGACATGCACCCATTCGTCATAACCTAAGCCCACCGCAGGACTAAGACAACGGAGTTGATATGGGTCCGTTCGGTTCGGACTCTATGATATGCTGCCATGCCCATCCCATGCCCATCGCCCGCAAGCACCTCGTCAGCGCCGACCAACCCGGCTGCTATCACCTCATCTCGCGCTGCGTGCGCCGGGCATTTCTGTGCGGCGACCGCGCCGAGCACCGCCGGGCCTGGGTTACCGAACGCATCCAGGCCGCAGCCGCGGCCTTCGCCGTCGATGTCCTCGCGTATGCGGTCATGGGCAATCATCTGCATCTGGTGGTGCGGACTGATCCTGATCGTGGCGGAGCCTGGACTGCCGCAGAGGTCGCTCAGCGCTGGGCTGTGGCTCATCCGCATCTCAACGCCGAGGGCGCTTGCGAACCCTGGGATCCGGCCCTGATCGAAACGAAAGCCCGCGATGCGGCTTGGGTCAGTCGGGCGCGCGGGCGCCTGCGTTCCATTTCCTGGTTCATGAAATCCATCAAAGAACAGCTCGCGCGTCGTGCGAATCGCGCTGATCGCTGCACCGGACATTTTTGGGAGGGGCGCTTCCAATCCGTGCCCCTCCTCGATGAGCGCGCCATCCTGGCCTGCATGGCGTATGTGGATCTCAATCCGATTCGTGCACGCATGGCCACCACCCCCGAGACATCGGATCACACCAGCGTGCAAGCCCGCATTCACCATCGTCAACTGCAGGAAGCGCGCGACCCCGTGGCATTGGCGTCGACGCAGCCGCCCACTGCGGCGCTCGGTCGCATGGCCGAGGAAGCTCGCCAGGCCGCTGCCGAGCAAGGTCACTGGCTCGCGCCGATCAGCAGCCTGGTGGTTGGCATGGCGCAAGCACCGCTGCTCACCCGCGATGACTACCTGACCCTGGTCGATCAAACCGGACGCGTCGTGCGCGGTGATAAGCGCGGGGCAATTCCAGCACATCTGCCGCCGATTCTCGAACGGTTGGAATTAAATCTGAGCGCATGGATGGATCTTATGCAGGGCGGCGGGGCTTTTCGCGGTTCGGCATTTGGCTCGATCGCCGCCCGGGCGCGCGAGGCCCTGCGCCGCGGGGCGCGCTGGATAGTGGATCGCACGCGCGGGCTCTATCGGGATCCGGTGCCGATTTCCCCTGGGTAAACGAGATTCATTTTTAAAAATGATGTCCATCGTGCACCCGTGACGCGAGTCGGGGCCATCGTGGACCGTGGTCGAAAATAATCGCCGTTTACTGGCATTTCCAGGATGAAGGTAGGCATGGCTGCCTGATTTCCTCTTTTTTCGGGTCGTTTACCGGGGGTATTGTAGGCGAATGGGAAAAGGTGCCTGTCCACTGTTTGAGCGGGCTGGAGGTCCTTCTCGGTCTGTATAATTCCGCTGCGCAAAATCAGCACATGACCTGGCCGCTCACGGCCGATGGCTTTCCCTGGGAGCTCTGAGCGCGAGGAAGTACGTTCGCTGCGGAAACATTTTTTAAAAATCGCCCGCTCGGGCGATGGCCTGCAAGGTCGCGGTCGCTTTGCGGATCGTCTCTTCCCATTCCTTGGCGGGGATGGAATCGGCGACGACGCCGGCGCCGGCTTGGACGTGGACTTCGCCGGGGGTGAGAATGGCGGTGCGCAGGGCAATGCAGGTGTCGAGGTTACCGCGGAAATCGAGGTAGCCGACGGCGCCGGCATAGGGGCCGCGTTTGACCGGTTCGCATTCGTCGATGATTTGCATGGCGCGGACTTTGGGGGCGCCGCTGACGGTGCCGGCGGGGTGGCAGCAGCGTAAGGCATCCAGGGCGTCTAGGCCCGGGCGGAGTTCGCCCTGGACGTGGCTGACGATGTGTTGCACGTGGGAATAGCGTTCGATGACCATGCGCTCGGTGAGTTTGACCGAACCCGCGGTACACACGCGGCCGACGTCGTTGCGGCCGAGATCGATGAGCATGGTGTGCTCGGCGACTTCTTTGGGATCGGCAAGTAATTCCTGGGCCAGGATTTCGTCTTCTTCGGGGGTGGCGCCGCGTTTCGCGGTGCCGGCGATGGGGCGCACGGTGACGATGCCGTCTTCGACTCGGACCATGATTTCGGGACTGGCGCCAATCAGGCTGGCATCGCCTAAACGCAGGCAAAACAGATACGGACTGGGATTCAGGCTGCGTAGGCTGCGATAGACGGCGAAGGGCGTGGCGGTGCACGGTGCGCTGAGACGCTGCGAGGGTACGACCTGAAAGGCGTCGCCGGCTTTGATATATTCTTGAATGCGAGCGACAGCGGTTTCGAAATCGGCGCGTGAGGTATGACTGCGGTAGGCCAATTCACGCGGGGCAGAAATCGGCACCAATGATAATTCCACCGGTGCCGATAAACGTGCCGTGAGGGCATCCAATTCACGGGTCGCCACATCCCACGCCGCGTCGATTTCATTTTCGTTGGTCACCTCGAGATGGGTGATCAGCAATAAATGATTGAAGCTGTGATCGAAAACGAGAACCGTGTCGAAACGCATCAGGTGCACGTCGGGCAAGCCCAGCGGGTCCGGCGGACAATTGGGCAGCGGTTCGCTGATGCGCACCGTGTCATAACCAAAATAACCGACCAGGCCGCCGGCGAAACGCGGGAGTCCGGCGACCGGGGCGCAGCGGATCGGTTTCATATAGGCGCGTACTGCTTCGATCGGATTCCCGGCTAATTCGCGTATGCCCGCCGCGTCATGCAAACGTACCGATTTCAGGTCGCCAATTAATTGTGCGCGTGGACGCACGCCGAGAAAACTATAGCGCGCGAGGCGTTCGCCGCCGACCACGCTCTCAAATAAAAAGGCGTTGGGTTCATCTTGTAGGCGCGCTAACGCGGATACCGGGGTCAGACCGTCGGCCACTAAACGGCGGACAACAGGGATCAGGGTATAGCCGGCGCGGGCATGCGCGCGGCAGGTGTCGCGGTCTGGCGTCATGGGGCGGCTGTCGTATCGGACCACGGCCTCGACGCGAGCAGGAGGGCGCGGCGGGCTATGGGGCAGGATGTATTTTATGGAAGGGCACTTCCAGTTCAGAGGTAGGGGTGGTCGGTGTCCTCTTGCGACGCAGAGCGTCGCGTACCGGGGGTTCGAGGCGACGCAGAGCGTCGCGTACCGGGTGGCGGCAGGCGACACTTGCTGCGCTGAGTGGGGATGTCGGGGGAGAGGCAGCCACGCGATGGGAGAAATTGCCCACGAAACGGACGGCCCCCCGGTGCGCGACGCTCTGCGTCGCCAGGGAATACTGCAAAAAGCACGAAAAAATGCGCAATTCATGGCGGTCCTCACGCCATTGGCTTGCGCTGCTTGACGGACCTCTCGGGAATACGTCTGAATCCGTTGCGGAAGCTCTCCCAGGCGTCTGACGAGCGACCGTAGTAGCCATAAAGAGGGGCAATCTTTCTCCACGAAATCTTCATCTGAGGCCCTTTGAGAGCCGAAAAAGTGTTGCGCGAGCAATCAAACCACGATCCTAGAGGAAACGATCGTTTACATGTAAGGTGCTTTCATAAAAGCACTTAGGTGACTTCCTGGCTTTTCTGGCATGGATCCTGCATTTGTAAACGAACGCTTGACCTCAGCATCGGGCTCCACATAGTCCCCATCCATCTACGCTACCGGCGCAAACGCCTGGGCTCCTGTGTGGGGAGTTCGGGTTTTCCATCCTGCCGGAGCCACGCTGAAGGAACTTCCCCGTGAAGCTTCGTTACCTTGTGCCCGCGCTGGGCGTCCTTGCCTCTCTCTCCACCGTTTCCGCGGAAACCATCGGCGGCCTGACCGTCGGCGGCTACGTCGATGTTATTGCCACTGCTGGCCATAAAGCTGCAGGCGATTCCTCCGCCCAGACTGATGTCGGCGCTACCGCTTTTGTCGAATTGCGCGTGGGCTACAAAGTCGCCGATAGCGTGACTGCCCAGCTTGATGTTGAATTTAATGGCGCCAACAGCCGTTCCGACAGTTCTAATGTTGCTTACCTCGAACAGGCCTATGTCAACTGGGCTATGACCGACAATTTCTCGTTGACCGGCGGTAAATTCACCACCTACGCCGGCTGGGTTGCCGCCGACGCCGATGGCCTGTACCGTATTAACGCTGGTCCTATCACTTCGCTCTACGGCGCTGAAATCACCGGTGCCGCTGGCAACTTCGCCATCAATGACGACTTCAACGTCAGCGTGTTCCTGGTTAACGGCCTGGATGTCGTTAGCGGCGGTAACGCCTTGACCGAATTCGGCGCTGGTCCGGAAAATGACGACCTGGCCTTGGCCGTAGACTTGGTCTACAAAATGGAAGGCATCGGCTCCTTCAACTTCGAAATCGGCTACGATTATGTTGATGCCGATGCGAGCGAAATCATGGTTGGCGTGAATGCCACCGTTACTGCCGTCGAAAGCTGGACCTTCGGCGCTGAAGTTATCACCCGTATGTTGGACCAGGATGGTGATTCTTCGAGCAAGCTCGGCGCTTTGGCCATGGCCAACTACAAGCTGCCCACGGCCAAGCCGATGTCGGTGACCGGCATGCTCCAGTACGTCAGCTATGATGAAGGTGATGTTGGCCCCGGCGACACGAATACGCTTGAAGTGGCAGTTGCGTTGTTGACCAATCCCACCAATGACCCCAACTTCGGGGTTAATTTTGAGCTCGCGTATGCAACGGTTTCGGCCAGCGGCGATTACGATATCAATGAAACGCCCGGGGACCAAACCGATGATGTAAATGGGATTAACCCTGATGCTTTCGGCGCTCTTTACTTGGGTGATGACGATACCGACGCGATCCTCATCTCCATCGAATTCCTCGCTCTCATCCCCTGATTTCGATCAGCGGTTGTAAGCTTGCGCGAAACCCCCTGGCCTTTGGCCAGGGGGTTTCTTTATTTGTTGAGCGTCGAGCACGGCCCATTTCG
>Ga0209490_10000196_pt1 | contig 65261 bp, 58 predicted proteins | sample MAT06_FD_187209 | JGI IMG/M metagenome (GOLD analysis project Ga0209490, IMG submission 187209) | Freshwater microbial communities from Lake Fryxell liftoff mats and glacier meltwater in Antarctica - MAT-06 (SPAdes) (version 2) | ecosystem: Environmental > Aquatic > Freshwater > Ice > Liftoff...
CACCGGCAACGCTGCCCATGCCCGCGCCTACGCCCGGCGCGAAAATTCACGCCGCATGTTCGCCCTGGCCGCCAGCGGGCAGAAGCCTGCGCTGGCCGCCTACGGCCGCTGGGGCGAGTGGCTGAACCTGCCTGGCCAGAAGCTGGTCGACGCCTGGCTTCAGCGTTGCCTGGCTCGCGCCCGGGCGCGGCCGGCCAGCGTGATGGCGCGGGCCGAACTGGCGCTGCACGGCGGCCAGCACTGGGTGCGCCAGCTCTGGGTGCTTCTGTTCCTGCAGCTCTGCGTGGGCTTGCTCATCGCGCTCACCGCCGCGCTGACCGGAGCGGGCATTCCACTCTTTCTCGAACATGGCAGCCTGGGCATCAGCATCGGCGTGGGCGTCATGGCCTTCGGCGCGGTGCTGAACCTGCCCAGCGCCTTGTGGGCCTCGCGCCGTGAACAGGCCCTGCTGATGCTGCTGCCCGGCATGCCGCAAGGCGCCACGCTGAACCGGGCGCTGGCCTGGCGCCAGTGGCGGCATTGCCTGCTGCTGTGGCTGGGCTTGCTGCCGGCGCTCTTCGCCGTGGTGTGGGTGGGCCAGGCGTCCTACGCCTTGGCCTTCATGGGCATGGCGCTGCTGCTCAGCGCCTGGCTGTGGCGCGACCATGCGCGGATGACCCCAGCGCGTCGGGCCGCGCCCTTCCTGCCGGTGCTGATGCTCGGGCCGCTGGTCTTGCTATCGGCGCTGTTGCTGAACCGGCACCCTGGCGCGCTGTGGTTCTGGGCGCTGGGCGTGCTGGGGCTGACGGCCGCCCTGCTGGCGTGGCGCTGGCGTGCCCTGGCGCACCTGCCGCAGGCGCTGCCAGTGGGCCGGCTGGCCTAAAGCCTCAGCCGAGATCAGCCGAGTTCGGGCGCAACGCCCTCGGCGTAGTCGTACAGCGCTTCCAGCAAGCCCTGGGCGCGTTCGTCGCCAGAGGTGTCCGCCGCTTCGGCCAGGGTGTCGATGCGCTCGAAGTAGGCCCGCAAGGTGAGGCCACCGCCGCGACCTTCATGCAGGCGCGCGGCGCGGTGGTGTTCCCAGCGCTGCTGCTCTTCTTCAGTCAGCGTTTGTGGATGGTTGCGCGCGCGGTAGCGGAACAACATCTCTTCCAGCCTACCGTCGTTGAAGGCCACCTGCTTGGCGGCCAGCTGCGCCGGCGTCAGCGCCAGCAGACGCTGCAGCGTGCGGCGGTCGTCGTTGCCGATGAAGCCGCCGTAGAGGTCTTCGTCCACATCGGGTGCTTCGGCCGGCGCGGGGCGCTGGAAGACCGGCGCCCACAAGTGCTGCAGCTGCGCGCCCAGCACCGCGGCATGTTCGGCATGCAGCATGGCCAGCGACACGTCCAGGCCCCATCGGTCTGCGGCATCTCCCAGCGTCTTCAGGTTGCCGATGACGATGGGGCTCTTGTTGATGTGGATGGTCTTGATGGGCAGCCGCGTTTCGCCGTGGCCTGCGGCGTCCAGCTCGCTTTGCTTCGCGAACATGCGCCGGCGCACGGCTTCGACGTCCAGACCGGCCAGTTGACGCGGGTCTTGCGCCAGGTCCCAGACGATGAGCTCGTTCTTGTTCGTCGGGTGCGGCGCCAGCGGCCACACCAGCGCCAGGCAGCCACGTTCCACCGGGTACATGCCAGAGAGGTGCACGAAGGGCCGCGAGCCTTGAGCCATGCCGATTTCGGCGGCCACGGCATCCTTCTTGTGCAGCCGCAGGCAGAAGTCCCACAGCCGCGGCTGTCGGGTCTTGATCAGCCGCGCCACGGCGATGGTGGCGCGCACATCGCTCAAGGCGTCGTGCGCGGCCTCGTGGGCCAGGCCGTTGGCGGCGGTCAGGTGTTCCAGCTTGAAGGAAGGCCGGCCGGCCATCTCGCCGCTGGTGTGCACGGGCCACTGAATGCCCTCGGGCCGCAGCGCCCAGCAGCAGCGCACCACATCCAGCAGGTCCCAGCGGCCGCAACCGTTCTGCCATTCGCGGGCGTAGGGGTCGATCAAGTTGCGCCAAAAGAGGTGGCGCGTGACTTCGTCGTCGAAGCGGATGCTGTTGTAGCCCACGCCCACGGTGCCGTCCTGCGCCAGCGCGCGTTCGATGGCGGCAGCAAACTGGTATTCGGGCAGGCCCTGCTGCAAGGCCTGCTGCGGCAGGATGCCGGTGAGCAGCACGGCCTCGGGCTCGGGCAGGAAGTCGGGCGCGGGCTGGCAAAAATGCATCACGGGCGCGCCGATCTCGTTCAGGTCGGCGTCGGTGCGCACACCGGCAAATTGCGAAGGCCGGTCGCGGCGCGGCACGCGGCCGAAGGTCTCGTAGTCGTGCCAGAAAAAGCTCATTTCAGCCATGGCGGCACGATAGCGCAAGCCCCGGCTGTAAAGCCGGCCCAAGCCCCCTAGACTGCGCGCCTTCCACGTCGCCTCGACATTCCCTTCTGCACCGTTACGGAACTCTGTCATGCACCCACTTTCAAGCCTGGCCTGCGCCCTGCTGCTGGCCGCTCCGCTGTTCGCCAGTGCCCAGGTTGGCAAGATCGGCACGGCCGACAAATCTGACCCGGCCGAAGCCTGCAGCGACTTCGACGCCTATGCCAATGGCCAGTGGCTGGCCGCCACCGAGCTGCCACCCGACCGCGCACGCATCGGCAGCTTCGACGCGCTGCGCGTGGCCAACGACCGCCTGCTGGAAACGGGCCTGGCCGACCTGGCAGCCAACCCCGCGCGCCAGACGACGCCAGGGCTGAAGCTGCTGGCCGCGCAGTACCGCGCCGGCATGGACAGCGCGGCGATCGAGCGGCGTGGCCTGTCTGCCGTGCAACCCTGGCTGGCACGCATCGACAAGGCCGAGCGCGCTGCGCTGCCAGCGCTCATCGGCGAGATGGCGCGCCTGCAGGTGGCGGCACCGCTGGCGGTCTTCGTCGGCACCGATGCCAAGGACGCGACGCGCCACGCGCTGCTGCTCAGCCAGGCCGGCCTGGGCCTGCCCGACCGCGACGACTACTTCGGCAGCGACGACAACAGCCGCAAGCTGCAGGCCGCCTACCGCGTCTACGCCGAACGCCTGCTGAAGGCCGCCGGCGCCCCCGCCGATGCCGCCACGCTGGACGCGCTGATGGCCTTCGAGAAGGAACTGGCGCAAGCCTCGATGACGCGCGTGCAGCGCCGCGACCCCAACGCCACCTACAACGTGATGACGCCGGCATCACTGAAGCTGCAGGCGCCGGGCTTCGACTGGGCCGGCTGGCTGCAAGCGTATGCCGGCTTGGGCGAGAGCCAGATGCTCATCGTCGGCCAGCCGGGTTTTGCCACCGGCCTGGCCGCACTGGCCGAAAAGGCACCGCTGGACACCTGGCGTACCTACCTGCGCGTGCGCGCGCTCGACGCCGTGGCCGAGTACGGCCCGCAGCCCGTGGCGCAGGCGCATTTCGACTTCTACAGCGGCGCCATACGCGGCCTGAAGGCAGCGCCGCCGCGGGTCGAGCAGGTCATCCTGATGGTGGGCGGCCGCACAGGCGGCTCACCGCTGGGCGAGACGCTGGGCGAGGTCTTCGTCGACAAGGCCTTTTCACCGCTGGCACAGCAGCGTGCGCTGGCCATGGTGGCCGACATCAAGACCGCCATGCAGCGCCGCATCGACAACCTGACCTGGATGAGCGCACCCACCAAGACGCTGGCCCAGGCCAAGCTGGCCGCAATGACCGTGAAGATAGGTGGCCCGGACGCCTGGAAGACCTACGAAGGCCTGGCCCTGCAGCCCGACGACTTCGCCGGCAACCAGCTGAAGATTGCCGCCTGGCACACCGCGCAGCGCCTCTCCGAGCTGAAGAAACCCGTGGACCGCAGCCGCTGGAACACCAGCCCGCACATCGTGAATGCCTTCGCGGCAAGTGGCAACCAGATTGTCTTCCCCGCCGGCATCCTGCAGCCGCCCTTCTTCGACGAGAAGGCCGACGACGCCAGCAACTACGGCGGCATCGGCATGGTCATCGGACATGAGATCACGCACCACTTCGACGACCGCGGCCGCCAGTTCGACGCGGTCGGCAACCTGCGCGACTGGTGGCAGCCCGCCGACGCCGCAGCCTACAAGATGCGTGCCGACCGCGTGGCCGCGCTTTACAGCAGCTTCGAGCCCGTACCAGGCGTGCGCATCAACGGCCGCCAGACCCTGGGCGAGAACATCTCCGACCTGGCGGGTGTGCAGATTGCGTACGACGGCCTGCAAATCGCGCTGCAGCGTCAGCGTCAATCCGAAAAATCGGCCGGCAAGCCCGCCACGCTGGTGAACGGCCGCACGCCGGAGCAACGCTTCTTCCTTTCGCACGCCACCATCTGGCGCGGCAAGTACCGCACGGAGGCCCTGGTCGACCAGCTGCGCACCGGCCAGCACTCACCAGGCCGCTGGCGCATCCTGGGGCCGCTGTCCAACATTCCGGCATTCGCCCAGGCCTTCAGCTGCAAGCCGGGCGACGCCATGGTGGCCGGCGAGCCCATCGTGGTGTGGTGAACGCGGCCGTGTGCCGTGGCGCGGGGCCAAGCCCCGGGGCATGGAAACTTCGCATGAAAACTGTGCATGAAAACTGCGCATGAAATCGGCCAGCGCCACAAGCTGGGCATCAGGCCAGCGGGCTTCAACGCCGGTTGATCAGCAGGCCCACGATGACACCGATGCCGGCAGCGATGGCTGCCGACTTCCACGGATGGTCGTGCAGGTAGTCGTCAACCGCATGGCCCACCGCCTTGGCCTTGTCGGCGGCCGCATCCTGCAGCGCCAGCAAGCGGTGCTTGGACTGCACCAGGCGCTCTTGCAGACGTTCGCGCAGGCCCGCCGCGCCCTCGCCCACCTCGTCGGCGGTCATCTTCAGCAGATGCTCTGCATCGGCCACCACGGTGCGCAGATCGGACATCAGCTTCTCGCGCTGCGCTGCGGTCATGTTGCTCATTTCGGTCATGGGTGCACTCCTGTGCTGGAAATTGAACGCTGAGACCTTATCACCGCAACGCACGCGCGCAGCATCGACATCACTGCAAGACTGCGGGCCATTGCGCGTGCCGAGCCAAGCCATGCCACGCGCCGGTGCTGTGCGGCAGTGCACAGAGCCGCGGAGCAGACAACGGCAGACTGCGCTCTGTGCCGACCCAGGCAAATGAGAGAAAGTCGCCACCGATGAAACACTACCTCGCTGCCTACGCCGGCACGTTTGCCGTGATGATCGCGCTGGACCTGCTGTGGCTGGGGGTGCTGGCCAAGCCGCTTTACCAGAAGGGCCTGGGCGCGCTGATGCTGGAACAGCCGCTGTGGCCCGTGGCGGCGGTGTTCTACGCGCTCTTTGCGCTGGGGTTGGTGATCTTCGGCGTGGCGCCGCACGAGCCATCGCGCAGCTGGTCGCACACCCTGACCATGGCAGCGCTGTTCGGCTTCTTCTGCTACGCCACCTACGACCTGACCAACCTGGCTACCTTGAAGAACTGGCCCGTCGGCTTGTCTTTCATCGACATGGCCTGGGGCACGGTGGTCAGCACCGTGGCCGTGGCTGGAGGCAAGGCGGCGATGGACTGGGCCGGCCGCACCTGAGGCAGCGGGAATTCAGAGGCTGAGAGTTTTTCGAGCGTGACCGAGCAGCGCGTCAAAAGGCGTCCGATCTAGGCGCAAAGCACAGCCATAGCTCGGGCTATGGCGCGCATTTGCAACGACGAGCGGGCGTCTTTTGACGAGATGAGTGGGCATGATCGAAAGACTCTCAGCCTCTCAGATCCGGCGCAGCACCACACTGCCGATCGAGTAACCCGCGCCGAAGCTGCAGATCACGCCCAGTTCGCCGGCCGGCAAATCAGCGCGGTGGAGGTGGAAGGCGATGATGCTGCCGGCACTCGCGGTGTTGGCGTATTCGCTCAGGATGATGGGGGCCAGGTTGCTGGCATCGGCATCACCCGCCTCGCGGCCCATCAGCTTCTTCAGCACCAGCTGGTTCATGCCCAGGTTGGCTTGGTGCAGCCAGTAGCGTCGCACGTCGGTGGGCTCGAAGCCCAGCGCGTGCAGGTGGGCCTCGATGTGCTCGGCGGCCATCGGCACGACTTCCTTGAAGACCTTGCGGCCCTCTTGCATGAAGGTCTTGTCGCGCGCGTCGGAGTCGGTGTCTTCGCAGCGGTTGAGGAACCCTGCGTTGTTGCGGATGTTGTTGCTGAACTGCGTCACGAGCTTGGTGCCCAGCACTTCCCACTGGTCTGCCGCGGTGGCAGTCCCGGCGGCTTCGACGATGACGGCCGTGCACACATCGCCGAAGATGAAATGGCAGTCGCGGTCGCGCCATTCGAGGTGGGCCGAGGTGATCTCGGGGTTCACCACCAGCACACACTTCGCGCTGCCGCACTTCACCGCGTTGACTGCCTGCTCGATGGCGAAGGTGGCTGACGAGCACGCCACGTTCATGTCGAAGCCGTAGCCACCGGCGCCCAAAGCGGCCTGAATCTCGCAGGCCATCGCCGGGTAGGCGCGCTGCATGTTGGCCGCAGCGCACAGCACGGCGTCGATGTCGCTGCCTTGCTTGCCGGCGGCGGCCATGGCCTGCTTTGCGGCAGCCACCGCAATTTCGGCCATCAGGCTGAGCTCGTCGTCGGCGCGCGGCGCAAAACGCGGCTTCATGCGCGTGGGGTCCAGCACGCCGGTCTTGTCCAGCACGAAACGTTGCTTGATGCCCGACGCCTTCTCGATGAAATCGACGCTGGAGTGCGTCAGCGGCTGCCAAGTGCCGGCTGCGGTACCGGCCGCGGTGCCGGCCGCGGTGCCGGCCGCGGTGGCGGCCGCGATGTCTGCCGCGATATCGGCCGCATGCTGCGCGTTCTGCAAGTCGGCGTAGGCGTTGTAGCTGGCCACGAGCTCGGCGTTGGTGATGACCTGCGCCGGCTGGAAGAGCCCGGTGCCCGAAATCACCACGCGGGGCGTGGGGGGTGTGTCGATGGCGCGTGAATTCATGGCGCAGGAGTCTAGGCGCCCACCCGCTGGCCCGCCTGCCTGCCAGGGAACTGCCCGTCTGCCCATCCTGCCCGTCTGCCTGCCAGCGAAGTACCGGCGCCGATTTCGCTATTTGCGTGCGGGCGACTTCTTCGGCTTGGCCGCGCCTTGGATGGCGTCGCTCATGCCCAGCAGCACACCGCTGACCATGGCGGTGTAACTCTCGGCCAGGGCCTGGGCCGCGCGCATGCCGGCTGCGCGCGTGGTGCGCATCGCCGTCTGCATCTGCTCGCTCATCTGCTCAGCCGTCACGGCGGCTTGCGCACCACTGAGCGTGCCACCGGCCTGCATCTTTTCAAGGATGGGAGCCCAGGCGCTGGCCATCGGTGCACCGGCGCCCGAGGCGGTTTTCTTCAGCGCATCGAACAGCGTGTCTTCCATTTTCTCCAGGTCGGCCAGGGCCTTGCTGAGGTGCTTTTCTCGCAAGTCGGCACCCTGCGACGCCAGCGTCGTCAGCGCCAGGCGGTTGGCGTCCACGGCCTTCAGCATGGCCTGGTCCATGCCGGCCACGGCCTGGTCGAGCAAGTCTTCGGCGTCGATGTCGGGCATCACGTTCTTGGCAGCACCGGCGCTGGCCGCTGCTGCCACCTGCTTCAGCGCGCCGCGCATATTCTTCAGCGTCAGCTCGCGGCCCTGCAACGCAGACATCGTGGCCTCGGTGGTGGCCTTGCGCAGTTGCGCGCCTTGCTGGGCGGTGGCGTTCTCGAACATCGCGATCAGCGCTTCGGCGTCGAATATGGGCTTGATCATGGTCTTGTCTCCTGGTGTTGAGGTGGTGGGCTTGGGGACTGAAATGAAGCCGCAGCAAGGCATGCTCGCACCGGCGTGCCATCAAGGCAAGGCGGAACGCACAGCCGTGCACTCGACGATGCGAGGGTATGCTCAACTGCCCGTGGGCGCCGCCCCAAACTCTCACAGTGCTTTCGCCGATGACCCGCGTCCACAACTTCAGCGCCGGCCCTGCCGTCCTGCCCGAGAGCGTGCTGCGGCAGGCCGCTGACGAAATGCTTGACTGGCACGGCAGCGGTATGGGCGTGATGGAAATGAGCCACCGCGGCCCGCAGTTCACCGCCATTGCCGCCGAAGCTGAAAGCCTGCTGCGTGAACTGCTGCAGGCGCCTGCGCATTACAAGTTGCTTTTCATGCAGGGCGGGGCGCTGGCTGAAAACGCCATCGTCCCGATGAACATGCTGCGCGGCAAAACCAGCGCCGACTACATCGACACGGGGCAATGGAGCCAGAAGTCGGTGCAGGAAGCGCGCCGCTACGGCCAGGTGAACGTGGCCGCCAGCAGCGCCAGCACGGGCTACACCACGATTCCGCCGCGCGAGACCTGGCAGCTCGACACTGGCGCCGCCTATGTACACATCTGCAGCAACGAAACCATAGGCGGCGTGGAATACCCCGCCACGCCCGATGTCGGCGCTGTGCCGCTGGTCGCCGACATGAGCAGCAGCATCCTCAGCCAGCCCATCGACGTCTTGAAGTACGGGCTGATTTACGGCGGCGCGCAGAAGAACATCGGCCCCGCCGGGCTGACACTCGTGATCGTGCGCGAAGACCTGCTGGGCCAGGCCCTGCCGTGCACCCCCACCGCGTTCAACTACCAGGTCGTTGCCGACAACGGCAGCATGTACAACACCCCGCCCACCTATGCCATCTACATCGCCGGGCTGGTTTTCAAGTGGATCAAGGCGCAGGGCGGGCTGGCCGCGATGGCCGCGCAGAACGCCGCCAAGGCGCAACTGGTGTACGGCGCGCTGGATGCCAGTGGTTGCTACACCGCGCCCGTGTCGCCGGAATGCCGCAGCCGCATGAACGTCACCTTCCGCCTGCACGACGAGCGCCTCGACGCTGCCTTCCTGCAAGGCGCCGAAGCACGCGGCCTGGTGCAGTTGAAAGGCCACCGTTCGGTGGGCGGCATGCGTGCTTCGATCTACAACGCCATGCCCTTGGCCGGCGTGCAGGCGCTGGTGGACTGGTTGCAAGAGTTCGAGAAAACCAGCGGCTGAAGCGCCTGCGCAGGCCACGCTGGCGCGCCTGAGCGGCAGCGTTCAGCGCGGGGCGGCGCGAGCCCATTTCGCGGCGGCGCAGGTATCACGGGCTTGGGTTGCAGGCACCGGGAAGCGGTAGTAGGCGGCGTTGAGATGCTTCGCGACCTCAACGATGTCTTCGTCGCTCCATCCGAGTTGCGCATTGCCTTGCCAAAAGCGGACCCAGACCTGCAGGCTGGCCCAGTCCTGCGCCTGCTTCTTTTCGCGCCAGTGCATTTGCGCCGTATGGCAGGTGTGGCAATGGGTTGCGTACAGCAACTCGCCGCGTGTCTGCGCTGCGGCGGCAGGCACGAAGGCATGAAAGGCGGACAGCACGAGAGCCGCCCTGAGGAGGTTTCCGTTGCACTTGCGCATGTGGCTCGCTCCTGAATCAGTGTGAGCTTGCAGCATGGGTGATTTCGCCGCGCGCGGGTTGATCGGCGACAACAGACGTGTGACAGCCGCCGTTCAATGATGCAGATCAAAGCGCGTGCATCGCCCTCGGCGCTTACTGGCGCCAGACCACAAGCTTCAAGGACAGACCCGTGATGACGGCACCTCAGCCCGCAAAGAAACAGCCCCTTGGGCGCTGGATGCTGTGGCGCACCGGTACGTTGCTCGCACCTGCACTGCTGCTGGCGGCCTGCGCCGTGGAAATCCAGAACCTGCAGCCCGCGCAGGAACTGGCCCGGCAAAGCAAGCCCCCGGGGTCGGTCTACACCGGCTGGCGTGTGTTCCAGGACAAGTGCGCCGCTTGCCATGGGCCCAGTGCCACCGGCACGGCAGGCGGCCCCGACCTGCTGCCAGGCATGCGTGAGATGGGCGAGCGTCGCTTCGTGGGTTTGGTGCTGATGCGCTATGACTGGGCGCAGCCGTTGGCGCAGCCTCGCGCCGACGGCGCGGCGCGCGATGCCTTGATCGAAGACATCGTGCAACGCAAGCAGGGCATGCTCACCATGCCGGCGTGGCAAGGCGAGCCGAGTGTCAACGCGCACATCGTGGACCTCTACGCCTACCTCGCGGCACGCGCAGAGGGCGCGCAGGGCCCAAGCCGCCCAGCGCCATGATCAACCCTTGGAGGAGACTGTGTGATGCGATACGTTCTGATGACAGCAGTTGGTTTTTGCCTCGCCTTGCCCGCTTTTGCGCAAACGCCGGCGGCCACGTTCGAGATCAAGACCCTGACGCCTGAAACCGCGCTGATCGCGGCGCAGGCGGCCATGGCCGCCTGCCGTGCGAAAGGCTTTCAGGTGGGCGTGGCGGTAGTCGACCGCTCGGGCCTGACCCAGGTGTTCCTGCGCGACCGCTTCGCCGGCGCCCACACCGTGGACGTGGCCACGAACAAGGCGTGGACAGCGGCGAGCTTTCGCACGTCGACGCTGGAACTGGCCGCCGAATCGCAAGCGGGCAAGCCTATGAGCGGCATCCGCAGCACACCCCGCATGCTTGCAGTGGGCGGCGGTGTGGTGATTGAGGGTGGCGGCTCCAGCTTCGGCGCCATTGGCGTGTCGGGCGCGCCCGGTGGCGACGCCGACGATGCCTGTGCCAAAGCGGGCATCAAGGCGATTGCCGACAAGATCGAGTTCTGAGGGCGGCCTTGTGCCTGCCCGCAGCCGCTGGTTCTGCGGAGCCGGTGGCCGGCTCTTGAAGCGTTGGGCAGCGCACTGACAACTCATCAGGTGCACGCAGCTATCTCGACCACAGACCACAGACCACAGACCACAGACCACAGACCACAGGGGATCAGCATGAAGGGATACGCGCAGGACATCGAGGGCATCGCCACGCGGAACGAAGAGTTTCGCCGGGTTCTCTACACCGCCCGAAATTGCCAGTTGGTCGTGATGGCGCTGAAGCCCAAGGAAGAGATCGGGGCCGAGGTGCACAAGCTCGATCAGTTCTTCCGTGTCGAACAGGGCAGCGGCGAGGCCATGCTCGACGGGGTTCGCACCGCAATCCGCGCCGGCTTTGCGGTGATAGTTCCCGCCGGGGCCAGGCACAACATCATCAACACCGGGACCGAGCCGCTCAAGCTCTACACGATCTATTCACCGCCCAACCATCGCGATGGTGTCGTGCACCACACGCGTGCAGACGCCGAGGCCGACACCGAACACTTTGACGGCAAGACTTCGGAATGATGGCCCCGAAGACGACGGATCGCGACCCTACCGCCGCACGCGCGCTGCCCGCGCTGCACCACCACTTCCTGTCCCGCGAAAATCAGCTGGCAATCTCTGCTGGCAGCAAGCGGTCGTACTCGCTCTTGACGACGCGGTAGCACTCGCAACTGCGCGCTTCCAGGCCCTGGCGATCCTGCACCTCGATGTCGCCGCGGCGCCGCGTGATGAGGCCGGCCTTCTGCAAACGGCCCGCAGCTTCTGTCACGCCTTCGCGGCGAACGCCGAGCATGTGGGCGATCAATTCGTGCGTCGCGGCAATGTGCATCGATTGCAAGCGGTCCAGGCGCAGCAGAAACCACTGGCAGAGGCGTTGTTCCAGCGAGTGGTGGCGGTTGCACACTGCCATCTGCGAGGTCTGCGTGATCAATGCCTGCGTGTAGCGCAGCAGCAGATGCATCAGCGGGCCTGAACGGTTGAACTCCTCCATCAGTACGCTGGCACTCAGGCGGAAGCCGCGCCCGGCGCTCTGCACGACATCCCGTGACGGTGTGGTGCCGCCACCCATCGGCAGCCAGGTGCCAACCATGCCTTCGTTGCCGATGACGGCAATCTCTGCTGAACTGCCGCTTTCGGTCAGGTACTGCAGCGACACGATGGCCGTGGTCGGAAACAGCACATGGGTCAGCTGGGCTCCCGGTTCGCAAAGCACCTTGCCCAGCAGCAAGTCAACGGGCTCCAACTCCGTTCGCCAACGTTGCCAGACGGGCTCGGGCAGACAAGCCAGCAGCCGGTTGCGCCTGGCGCCCAAAGGTTCATCGCTGCCGATGAGCAGCTTGAGTTCGGGGAGTGCGCTGGGCCGTGGACCAGCATATGCGCGGAGGTGATATTGGGTCATGGCATCCTCGCTGGTTGAAGACAGGAGAAACCTCAACGCGATGCCCGTCAGGTCCAGCGCGGCAAATCCAGTATGGCTGCTTTGGCAGGCCGCTGTGTCAAATTACCGCGCCAGCGCGGCGCTTCGTTGATCCTGGTCAAGATGCATCCAGTTGCACTCGCCACGGTCGCTTTGCTGGCGCAAGTTGACGCTCGACGCGCACTACCGTGGCGTCGGCCGGATCGGGCGCCACCTCGAACCGAAGCTTTCTGGCCAAGGCCAGCATCGGCCGGTTGGCTGCGATCACATGCCCCTCCATGCTCCTGTAGCCGTCTCGTCGCGACCGCCGCACAAGACTGGCCAGCAGATGCACGGCCAGCCCGCTGCCGCGCCAGGCTTCGGCCAAGGTGATGGCGAACTCGCAGACGCGACCTTTGTCGTTGATGTCTCTGCTGTCGCTAATTTCGCTGCTCTCGCTGCTGTTGCTGCTGTCGCTGCTGTCGCGGGTGCCAGTTTCGCGGTCGTCGGCGGGAACATATTGCGCTGCGCCGACGATTTCGTAGCCATCGCTGGATGGCACGGTTGCGACAAATACGAAGGCCCGCCCGGGCACTGGATGCAGCCCGGCTTCGAGCGCCGCCGGATTCAGTTTTTTCTGGTGAACCATGAAGCGCAGGTATTTCGAATCGGCTGACAGACGGTCGAAGGCTCGAACGATCTCGGCCTCATCCGACCCCTTTACCGCGCGCACAGTCACTTGCCTGCCATCGCGCAGGGTGACCAGCCGCGCGCGTGGCGAATCAGCTGTCATTTCCGAGGCCCAGGCGTCGCGGTGGAGCCGGGTGCCTGCCGATCGACTGCGGCTCTGTCCTCATCCCGCAGCGCCCGCCGCAAGACCTTGCCAATGGCCGATTTCGGCAGCGCTTCGCTGCGAAATTCGACGAACCGCGGAACCTTGTAGCCAGTGAGATTTACACGGCAATGCGCCAGCAGTGCGGCTTCGTCGAGTTGTGCGTCGCGACGCACCACCAGCACCTTCACCGCCTCGCCGGTGCGTACGTCAGCGACGCCAATGGCAGCCGCCTCGAGCACGCCGGGGTGCAGCGCCAGCACGTCTTCGATTTCGTTGGGAAAGACCTTGAAACCCGACACCACGATCATGTCTTTCTTGCGATCGGTGATGCGAAAACGTCCCTGCTCGTCCATCACGCCCATGTCGCCCGTCAGCAGCCAGCCATCGGTGGTGAACGCGGCCGCAGTCTCTTCGGGGTGGAGCCAGTAGCCCTGCATCACCTGCGGGCCGCGCAGAGCAATTTCACCTGTGCTGCCGATGGCGACCGGCTTGGCGTCCTCGTCGAGGATGACGGCCTCGGTGCTGGGCAGCGGCAGGCCGATCTGCCCGCTCCACTGCACGATGTCGACAGGGTTGGCAATCGCCACCGGCGCGCTCTCGGTCATGCCGTAGCCTTCGACCAGCGGTACGCCGGTAGCGTCTTTCCAGCGTTGCGCCACCACCTTTTGAACGGCCATGCCGCCCGCCACTGCAAGCTTCAGGCGGCTCCAGTCCAGCGCTGCGAAACCCGGTGCGTCGAGCAAGGCCCGGAACAGCGTGTTCACGCCGATGAGTGCCGTCGGGCGTGAGCGGTCGAGCGTCTTCATGAAGTCCGGCATGTCGCGTGGGTTGGCAATCAGCACGGCGCGGGTTCCCTTGCTGAAGAAGGCCAACGCACCGGTCAATGCGAACACGTGGTACAGCGGCAACGGGATGACCAGGGTCTCAACGCCATCTTGCAGGTCGCGCCCGACCCAGGCCGCCACCTGCAGCACATTGGCCACCATGTTGCCGTGGCTCAGCATCGCCGCCTTCGGCGTGCCGGTCGTGCCACCGGTGTACTGCAGGAATGCCAGGTCGTCGTGGCCGAGTGCCACTTCGTCAAGCGCAAGGTCGCGGCCGATGGACAGCACATCATTGAACGCCACGGTGTTGTCCATCTGCCACGGCGGCACCATCTTCTTGACGTGCCTGACCACGGCGTTGGTCAACCAGCGCCGCACCGGCGGCAGCATGTCGCCCACCTGGGTCGTGATCACCGTTTGCACGGCCGTCGACGCCACCACCTTGGACAAGGTGGCCGCGAAGTTTTCCAGCACGACAATGACCTTGGCGCCGGAATCGTTGAGCTGATGCTCGAATTCGCGCGGCGTGTACAGCGGGTTCGTGTTCACCACCACCAAGCCCGCGCGAAGAATTCCGAACAGCGCCACCGGGTACTGCAAGAGGTTCGGCATGGCCAATGCGACCCTGTCGCCGCGCTGAAGCTTCGCGGTCTTTTGCAGCCAGGCTGCAAAAGACCGGCTGGCAACGTCGAGTTGCCGAAACGTCATCGCATGGCCCATCGATTCGAAGGCCGGGAACTCGGCAAAGCGCCCGCATGTGAGGGAAAGCAACTCTTTCAACGAAGCGTATTCGTCGAGGTCGATCTCGGTCGGGATTCCCTTGGGGTAGTGCGCGAGCCAGGGCTTTGCTTGCGATGGCCCCGGTAAGTGCTTGCCATGCGGAACGTGGTCAAGCCATGAAGATGCAATGCGGCCTGTCCTTCCGCTGTTCACATGGCTTGCACAAAGTGGCGGAGAAACGGCCAGCGTCGAACTCAGCCCATGGCTGGTTGCGCCGCTGACCGTCTTTTCCGCAGTTCTGGCCATTACGACCTGCGCGTGGCGTCCTTGACGAGATCCTTCGCGTCGCCAACGACCTGCTGAGCTTTACCTTCCGCTTGCCGAACGTGTCCCTTGACTTCTTGTTCCCTGTTGCCCACGGCCTTCCCTGCTCCGGCCTGTACCTTGCCTGCAACTTCCTTGACACTGCCTTTGACATGGTCCTTGTTCATCTCGTTTCCTCGTCGGTTGTTTAAACGGCGTGAACCAGCTGGAACGGAACGCCCCCGGCCGCCACGCCAACTGCAAGATAGCGACGAGCTCAACTCATGTCTGTGCGCTCGCGCACGAGGGTTTGCTTCGGCAAGGCTTGCGCCGTTCGCGACCGCAGCAACAGTGCCTCTCGCATCGGAGGCCCATTTGAACGCGCGCAGTTCGCTGCGCAATTCGCCTCAGCCTGCCGGCTGAGGCCAGTGACCGAGCGCCGGTTTGCGTCGGCGTGCGCCGACAAGCGGTCGGCGTCCACACCGACTTACCGGGCTTCTTTCTGAGGTGAACCTCTGAGCAACCCGTTCACCTCAACCCACTGAAACGCCCCGCCATGGATACCACCACGCACCACACGCTGACCGACCTGTTCGATCAGATCGGCCTACCTTCCACAGAAGCGGATATCAGCGCGTTCGTGCGACAGCACTGCCCGCTTGGCGATGATTGCCACCTCAGCCAGGCGGCCTTCTGGAACGATTCTCAAGCCGCATTCCTGCGCGAACAGTGGCGCGCCGACGGTGACTGGGCTCTGGTGGTGGACGAGCTCAACGCACTGCTGCACAGCCACCCCAATCCGCAAAGCCTCGCGGCATGACACGCTGGTCTGACCCGCGTGAGACTCCCGCTCGACTCCCGCATGGCTCGCATGGTCCATCAGCGCCGGTGTCGAGCCCGCTGTCAGCGATGACCTACAAGGTTTTTGGCCGGCGTCCTGTACGCCGGCACCATCTTGGCGCGCATGCTCGCCCTCATCTTCCAACCGCACTCGAAAGGATATGCGATGACTTCGGAAGCCCGCCAATCACTGCACGATGTGCACACCTCAACGCAAGATGTGCTCAAGGGGTTTCGGACGATGCTCGAACGTGCAGAACCCGAGATTCGTCCGACCGTGCAGGCGCTGACCGACCTGCACAGCCGGCACGCACAGGAACAAGAGCGCGAAATGCACCGTCTCGGCGAATCTGGCGCCGACGACACATCGTTCCAGGGCAGCGCCAACATGGCGGCGGTCATCGTTCGTGACTGGGTGACGGGGCTCGACCGCAATTCATTGTCTGCAGTGCGCCAAGGCGAAGAAGCGCTTCGCGACCGTTATGTCGAGGCGATGGACGAGATGGGTGTTGGTGCCGCCGGACCGACCCGGACACTTTTGACGCAGCAACACGTGGACATCTGCAACCAGATCGGAAAATTGCCGAAATCTTGATGGCGGGTGCGGCAGACCCGCTTCTTCCGCCACATTCGTTACGAAGAACGGCGGGAGTTGCACATCCCGCCCCACCCTGTTTTCCCGGCAATCGCAGCTCGCAGCGTGACAGCGCTTCGGAAACAGGGCGTCGGTTCGGCCGAACGCCGCGCGCCCGTGGCTGGCAGCGCAGAGCGCACTGCACTTCAGTCGCCGCCAGCGGGGTCCAGCGACAGGCTTGCGGGCCCGCTGCCCCAGGTCCATGGATGTGCAGACTCGTAGCCCATCCACGGCGCATCGTCGTCGTCGGTGCGGATGTCAGGCTTGCCGGGCGCGACAGCGTGCGCAGGGCTCGCGGGGTTGGGGTCAGAAGATGGATGCAGCAGATTGGCGTTCATCGGGTTCCTCAGATGAAAAGGCCGCAGGCGGGCGGCCGGATGAAAGGGCGAAGGCAAACCGCGTTCCTGCCCACGACAGCGCAGTGTTTCGTGATCGACAATCTGTCGGGCGGCATGCCGTTTGCCTCAATGCATTCGGCTCCACATTTTCTAAGGACATGCTCATGGCTGATTCCCCGGCAACCCAATTTCCCAAGGCTGATGATTCCAGTCCCTCTTCTGCCCCACACGACACACCCCACAGCAGCGACGGTAGTGCGGCGGACAGCATAAAAAGTGGCATTTCCAGCGCGGGTGGCGTAGGCAGTGCAGCGGGTGCAGCGGGTGCAGCCAGTACCGGCAGCACGGGCAGCACTGGCAGCACGGGCACCGGCGCTCAAACGGCATCCCACCGCGAAAGCCAAGGCGAGAACCCGCGCGAAAACCCGAACGGTGGTCAAGAAGTGCTCGACCGAGTGGTGCGTGGCGCGCATGAAACCGTAGACCGGCTTGCCGAAACCGTGGCGCCCCATGTCCAGCGTTTGTCGCAAGGCTTCGACCAGGCGGGCGACGCCATGCATTCGCGCGCTGGCGAAATGCGCGAGCTAAGTGACGAATGGACCGACAGCCTGCGCACGACCGTGCGCGAACACCCGGTCGCCGCCGTGGTGGCAGCGCTGGCCCTCGGCGTGCTGCTGGCCCGCCTGACTTCCTGAAGTCGCGCACGTGACCGATACCCCTGCTGGTGCCGCCCCTGGTGCGGCTTCGACTGCAGGCGCAGCCGCCGCTGATCAGCCGCCGCAGGCGCCAGACGGGATGCTCGCGACGATCTCTTCGTTGTGGCGTGATCTGCCCGGACTTTTCAACGACCGTGTCGAGTTGCTGTCGCTGGAAATGCAGCGCGCGGGCATCGCGCTGGTGCAGATCGCGATGCTGGTGGTGGTCAGCGCCATCCTGGGTGTGACGGCGTGGCTTGCACTGTGGGCCGGCGTCATCGTCGGGCTCGTGGCCTTGGGTCTGCCGCTGGCGCTGGCGCTGTTGGTCGGGCTGGTGCTCAACGCGGCGGCCGCGGCCATTGCGCTGGCTCGCGTGCGCAAGCTGCTGCCGATGCTTAAATTTCCGGCGACGCGTCGCCATCTGATGTTCAGCCCTTCCAGCGAGCCTCAGACTGAACCGGAGCGGACATCCCCATGAGCCTGTCCGGTCGTCCGCAAGGCGAAGCCCGCAATGCGCCGGGTCAGGGTCCGCCACCTCCTGCGCAAGAGAAGGCGCAACCGAATGCGCAACCGAAGGCGCCACTCGCACCGGTACCGCGCAGTTTGGCCGCTACGAAGTCTGTTGAGGCTGATCTCGACACGCAGATCCTGCACATCGAACAGCGCCTGATCCTGCGCGAGGAAAACATGCGCCGCAAAGCGCGGCAACTCAGTTCGCGGGTGAACCACGCGCTGCGTCCGGCGCGGATGTTGTGGCCGCTGGCCGGCATGGCTGCGGCGGCAGCGGCGGGTTTCGGCCTGTACATGCTGTGGCGTGGCCGCCGAGACCCAGCGCCGCCGGCCAGCGGGCCGGCTGGCCCCGAGTTGGCTGCGGAAAACTCGGCCATATCGTGGGTCCGCTTGCTTCCCCTGGCCTGGCCGCTGTTGCCACAGCGTTGGCGTGCACGTGTAAGCCCGACCACCGCCAGCGCAGCGATGTCGATCGGTTTGCCGTTGCTGGAAGGCCTGCTGAGCCGCAGGCATTCCGCCGCAGCCTTGAAGACGATGGCGAAGGTGGACCTGGCGCGGTTTTCGGGCACTTGGTACGTGGTGGCCAGCCTGCCCGTGCACGGCCCGCGGGCGGCGCAGGCAGCGCACGGAACGCAGGTGGCGGCTGAGGCGTCGGCGTCGGAAACTTCAGAAGCCTCAACAGCCTCAGAAACCTCAGAAACCTCGAAAGCGCCACAAGCATCACCGGCGGCCTCACGCTGGCACCTCACGCTGCGTCGCGACGGGCTCATCGATCTGGCAAGCGATGACGCTGCAGATGCCGTGATGCTGCCGGTGCCTGGCAGCAGCGGTGCGAAGTTCAAGATGACCCGTTGGCCGGATTGGCTGCGTCTGCTGCCCTGGGCCTGGCAAGACCAGTGGGTGCTGCACGTTGACGACGACTGCAGCGAAGCCGTGTTGGGCAGCCCGAACAGAAGAGAGTTGCGGCTGCTGTCACGCCACCCCTCCTTGCCTGAGTTGCGGCTGGCCGCGCTGATACAGATGGCTCAGGACCGCGGCTTTGCCGTGCAGCGGCTGCGCTTCCACAACGCAGGCTGATTGCGCCAGTCATGCACCGGCGCCTTTGCGCCGGCGCCATTCCGTCGAGACATCGCAGTTTCCTTTCAAAGTGTCATGGTTGATAAGCATCCGGAACGGCCTGCCCACATTCGCTGGGCTGTCTTGAAACGCTGCAACCCGCATTCCCAGGCTGTCGCCAACGCGCACGCACGAGCAGACAATCGACCGCCGCACCTCACAAGCATGCCGTCGGCAAAACTTGCAGCAAGGCTTCAACCTGCTGGGTGCATGTCGGGCTGCCCCCTCGCCGGGCGTGCCAGGCGTTCCAGCCACCGCATAAGTGCCGGGTGCGCCGGGCCAACCACCAGGCCAGCGGCCGCAGCAGCCGCGGCGAACCGCCTGGCACCGTGGTGACGGCGGCGCTCTGGCGCCGCAACCGCTGACCCACGCGATCAGAATGTCAGCAAGTGAATGGTTTGACAGCCAGACGGCCCAGTACCAAGTACCAAGTACCAAGTACCAAGTACCAAGGACCAAGGACCAAGGACCAAGCACGAAGGGCGATGGCACGCGCAGAAACGCCTGCTGTCCTACCCTGCCCACTGCCGGCTACCTAATGCCTGATTGGTACCGCCCACTGCAGACTCGTCGGTCCTGCGCCATGCGACGGGCACGTGCCCTGCCAGTTGAACGACAACCCATGCCGCGATCGCCGACTTTCCTGTCTGTTCTGTCTGTGTTGCCTGTGGTGACGGGGCGTGACAGCTCAAATCCATGTGCTCTGCCGGGCCTTCGTGGGCGGTTCAGGCTGCGTGGAATTTGCATAGTCACCGTGTTGCTGGCCCTGCAGCTGAGCGGCTGCTCGACATTGCCAGGCAACGACGAGCCGCCCGAACCTGCCCCCGTGCTGCGCTTGGAGGTGGTGGCACCTACCGCACTGGCGAAGTTGCTGGCTGAAGGGCTGGATCTCGGCCGCGTGAACCGGCTGGCGCAAGGCACGCCGCTGCAGGCAGGCGAACTCGACCGCCTGGTCAAGGCTGTGCCGCAGCAAGCGCGCGAATTGCTTGACACCGAGGGCTACTTCAACGCCGTGGTCACGGTTGAGCGCGACCCGTCTGCGGCGTCGGTTTCTGCTTCTGCTTCTGCTTCTGCTTCTGCTTCTGCTTCTGCCGCTGCCGCTGCCGCTGCCGCTGCAAGCGCCTCCACCACTACAAACGCAAAAGCCAACGAAATCGCAGCCGTGTCAGGCGCCATGCCCACCGTGCGGGTAACCGTGCAGCCCGGGCCGCGCACGGTCATCAACAGCGTCGATCTCACAGTGAACGGCGCGCTGAAAACCAGTGCCGCCGCTGCATCGCCTGAAGGTGTCCACGCCCGCCAGGCGGCAGCAGCGCTGCGCCGCGACTGGCCATTGCCGCCCGGTGCGCCGTTTCGCGACGCCGACTGGTCGCGTGCGAAAACGGCCTCCATCGCCGGGCTGCGCGCGCAGGGCTGGGTGCAGGCCGACTGGATCGATTCACAGGCGCGCATCGACGCCGCTACGCAGCTCGGGGACTTGTCCGCCACGGCCGAAAGCGGGCCCTTGTTCCGCATCGGGCCGCTGCGCGTGCAGGGGTTGAACGTGCAGGACGAATCCACCGTGCGCAACATCGGCAACCTCAAGGCCGGCGCGCCGGCCACCGAAGCTGCGCTACTGGACTTTCAGGAGCGGCTGCAGAAGTCAGACCTCTTCGCCCGCGCGAGCGTGGCGCTGGATATTGAGCCGCCGCTGCCCGAGGCCACGCCGGTGGTGGTGCGGCTGCGTGAACGCAAGCTGCAAGAGGCCACGGTGGGCATCGGCGTGGCTGCCAATGTAGGCGCCCGCGGCACGCTCGACCACGTGCACCGCCGCCCCTTCAACCGGCCATGGATTGCGCGCAACAGCGTGGAGTTTTCACAAGTGCAGCAGCGCTGGACTGGCGAGCTGAGCACGCAGACGCTGCCGCGGCTTTACCGCAACCTGCTGGGCGGTGGCGCGGAACGCGTGGTGTCAGACACCGACGAGGTGAACGCCTTCCGGCTGCGCGTGGGCCGCGCTCAAGACACCCAGCGCATCGACCGCCTGCTCTTCGTGGAATGGGACCGCTCGGCCACCGCCAGTACGCTCGGGCGCCAGCGCGCCGACTCGCTGACGCTGCACTACCAGGGCGTCTGGCGCACCTTGGACGACTTGGTGCTGCCCACGCGCGGGCGTGCGTGGACGGGGCAGGTCGGCCTGGGCCAGGCGCGTTCCCAACCTGGCGGCAATGCCCCGTTCACGCGGCTGTACGCGCGGCTGGACGCCTTTCACCCGCTGGGCAGCAACTGGTACGCACAGGGCCGTGTGGAGGTGGGGCAGGTGTTCATTCGCGGCGCCGTGCAGGTGCCCGAAGCACTGCGTTTTCGCGCCGGCGGCGACGAGTCGGTGCGCGGCTACGAATATCGATCATTGACGCGCGTGGTCAACGGCGTGCAGGTTGGCAGCGAGGTGCTGTTCACGGCCAGCGCCGAAGTGGCCCGGCCGCTGCTGCAGCGCTTGCCGCAGTTGTGGGGCGCGCTCTTCGTCGACGTCGGCCGCGCCGATGCCAGCTGGGGCGCGCTGAAACCGGCCGTGGGCTACGGCGTGGGCCTGCGCTACCGCTCGCCGGTGGGGCCGGTCAAACTGGACCTGGCTTACGGTGAGGAAGTCAAGAAAGTGCGGCTTCACCTGACCGTGGGGGTGGCGTTTTGAGCGCTGACGACCCGACAGCTGGCGCGCCCGCTGCGGCTGGCTCGCCCGCATCGTCGCGGGGCGGGCGGCCCTGGTCGACGGCCCGGCGAGTGTTGGTGGGCACGCTGGCGCTGCTGGCCTTCATCGCCTTGCTGCTGGCCGCAGGCGGCGCGTGGCTGTGGCACAGCCCCGGCGGCGTCAACCGACTTCTTCAGCAGGTGCCGGGGCTGGAACTGCAGGGCCAGACAGGCCGCCCGAACGGCGGGCCGTTTGCCGTGCAACGGCTGGTGTGGCGCGGGGCCGGGGGCATGCAGCTGGTCATCGAAGAACTGGCCTGGGATGACGCCACGTGGGACTGGCGGCCGTACCCTGGCGCCTGGCTGGGCGTCGGGCTGGAGCGGCCGCGCGCAGCGCGTGTGCAGTGGCGCAGCGCGAACCCTCCCGCCGCCGCAGCGCGCACGCCACCCCCGGACAGTCTGAGACTGCCGGTGGAGTTGCGCGCGCCGGGGCTGCGCATCGGCCGGCTGCAGATCGGCGAGCAGGCAGCTGTCAGCAATGTCACTGCCGACCTGCACCTGGGTGCCGCCGAAGGGCGCGAACACCGGCTGCAGAACCTGGCGCTGAAGTTCGAGGACGTGGGCGTGACCGGCAATGCCGTGCTGGGCAGCGGCAGCGGTTTGCCGCTGCAGGCGCGGGCCACCGCCACGGCGCCCGACTGGCAGGCCGAACTGCAGGCGCAGGGGCCGCTGCAGCGGCTGCAGCTGGCCCTGCAGCTGGAGCAGCGCCTGCCGGACGCCAGCGCCGCCGGCGGGCAGGGGCAGGGGCAGGCCCAGATGCAGGCGCAAAGGCAAGGGCGAGGGCAGGCGCAGGTGCAGGCCACCCTGACGCCCTTCGCGGCCTGGCCGCTGCTGGCACTGGCCGCGAACGCTGAAGGGCTGGATCTGTCCACGCTGGCAGCCGGTCTGCCGCAGACACAGCTGTCGGGCCGCGCCGTGCTGGCCGAGCCGGGTGCGTCTGCGGCGCCCGGCAGCAGCAACGACCTGCTGGCGCTCGACATCCAGCTCGTCAACGCCAGCCCCGGCGCCTGGGACGCCGGACTGCTGCCGCTGCGCAGTCTGGATGTGCGGCTGCAGGGGCGCCCTGCCGAGCCCGGCACGCTCGTTTTCGACCGCCTGCAGGCGCAGCTGGAAGGGGCGCGTGAAGCCGGGGTGTTGAACGGCTCCGGCCGCTGGCAGGCCGGCGCGCTGGCGTTGGACCTGCGCCTGCAGGCCGTGCGCCCGGAACAGCTGGACACGCGGCTGCCGCCGATGAGCCTGGGCGGCCAGGTGTCGGCGCGCGCCGAAGGCCTGGGCAACGCGGCCGCGGCTGCGCCCACTGCCGGCGCTGGGCCGGCCCCGTCGGGCACGGTGCAGCTCGAACTCGACGGCCGCCTGCCGCGGCGCGGCGCGCCGGCGCTGCGCTTGCAAGCCGAAGGCGCGTGGTCGCTGCCCGCCGATGGCAGTTTGACGCTGCAACTGCGTGACGCCGTGGCGCGCGCCGGTATGGCCGGCGGACAGGGCGGCGGCAAGAGAGGCGGAAAGAGCGGCGGCAAGGCCGAAGCCAGCGCCGATGCGCGCCGTGACGCTGCCGGCGCCTGGCAGCTGCAGAGCACCGGCACCCTCACCGGCTTCGACCCCGGTCTGTGGTGGCCGGCTGCCGGCGGCGACGTCGCAGGCCAGCGCCTGAACGCCCGTTGGCAGGCTGATCTGGCGCTGCCGGCTCTGCCCACCGTGCCGACCGTGCCGACTGTGCCGAATCAGCCAGCCGGCCGCACACCACCCCCGGCCACGGCCTCTGCGAGCGTGCTCGACCGAGTGCTTGGCAGCGCGCGCCTGACGCTGGACGACAGCCGTTGGGCCGGCACAGCGTGGCGCGGGCGGGCCGAGTTGCAGGCCGACGCGAAGGCACTGGTCTTGCAAGCCGCCCTGAAAGCAGGGCCTAACCAGCTGCAGGCCGAAGGCAGCTGGCCGCGTGGCGCAGGTGCCGCCGTGCCACAGGCGCGGCTGAACATCGCCGCACCGCAACTGGCCGCGCTGGTGCCGCTGTCGCGGCTGCTGCCTGGGGCTGCGGCCTGGTGGCCGCAGCAGGGCGCTGTCACTGGGCAGGCCAGTGCGCAGGGCCGCTGGCCGGCGGTGCGCAGCGAAGGCACGCTGCAAGCACGCAGTCTGCGCAACCCGCAGTGGACGCTGGGCAGCGCCGACGCGAGCTGGAAGCTATCGACCGTCAACGCCGACGCGCAGCTTTCACTGCAATTGCAGGCCAGCGACCTGGCACAAGGCGAACGCCGCTTGTCCAAGCTGCAGGCCACGCTGCAGGGCACGCTGCGCGACCACACGCTGGCCGTGCAGGCCACCAGCCCGCTGCGGCCGCCGGCCTGGGCCGAATCGGTGGCCGGGGCTGCCACTGCTTCCGCTGTTTCTGCTGCTTCTGCTGTCTCGGGCTCCAACACGCCCGGCGGCAGCCGCTTCACGTTGCGCGGCAGTGGGCGCTGGGCGGCCGCCTCAGGCGGTGGCGGCACCTGGCGCGGCAACCTGGCCGAGCTTTCGGCAGCACGACTGGCGGCGCCGCAGGCACCTTGGCTGGCGGCCGCCGATGTGAGGGCGGCGGTCACGTTCGCCGCAGACGGCAGCGTGCAGCAAGCGGGCCTGGAGCCCGGGCGCGTGGCGGCTTTCGGCGGTGCCCTCACATGGCAGCAGGCGCAGTGGCAGGCCCCCGCGCGCGCTGGCGCGCCGCCGCGCATGGCGCTGCAGGCGCTTTTGGAACCGCTGCAGGTCGCCCCTTTTCTGGCGCGCATTCAACCGCAGTTCGGCTGGCGCGGCGACCTGGCCGTGGGCGGCCGCATCGCGGTACGCAGCGGCGAGCGCTTCGAGGCCGACATCAACGTGCAGCGCACGGCTGGCGACCTGAGCCTCACCGTCGACGGCAACACGCAGGCGCTGGCGCTGAGCGACCTGCGCGTGGGCCTGGTGGCCAAAGACGGCCTGTGGCAAGTGACGCAGGCGCTGGTCGGTCGAAACGTGGGCGTGCTCGGCGGGCTGCAGACGTTGCGCACCTCGCCGCAGGCCGCCTGGCCAGAACCCACCGCGCCGCTGGAGGGTGGCCTGAGCCTATTGGTGCCGCAGCTGCAGGTGTGGGCGCCGTGGCTGCCTCTGGGCTGGCGGCTGGGCGGCAGCCTGCGGGTGGCGCTGTCTTTCGGCGGCCAGCTGCGCGCGCCCGAATACCGGGGTGCCGCCACCGGCGAGAACCTGTCGGTGCGCAACCTGTTCGAGGGCATTGCACTGCAAGACGGTGTGCTGGACGTGGCGATGACGGGGACCGAGGCGCGCATCCGCCGGCTTGAGTTTCGCGACGGCGCGGGGGCTGGCAGCTCGGGGTCGGGCGGAGCGGGTTCTGGTGGCGGGGTTCTGCGCATCACCGGCGACGCCGATTTTTCCGCCACGCCGGTGGTGCAGCTGCGTGCCGTTGCCGAGAAGCTGCGTCTGCTGGACCGCTACGACAGGCGCATCACCGTCAGCGGTGCTGCCGATCTGCGGCTTCAGGCCCAGCGCACCGCCGTCGACGGCCGCTTCACCCTCGACGAAGGCCTGGTCGACGTGACGCAGGCCGACGCACCGAGCCTGAGCGCCGATGTGGTGGTGGTCAACCGCGCCCCGCTGCCGCTGCCGCCCGGCGTGCCGCCGCCACCGCTGCGCGTGCGCGCGCCGCCAGGCACCGCGCAGACGGTGGCCGCAGCACCGCGGGCGAGCCCGCTGGGCGCGGCCGACGTGGACCTGCGCATCGACCTCGGCCAGGCGCTGCGCCTGCGCGGGCGCGGGCTCGACACACTGCTGCGCGGCCAGCTGCGCCTGACGACGCCTGGCGGCCAGTTGGCCGTCAACGGCGTCGTGCGCGCCGAGCAAGGCACCTACAGCGCCTACGGCCAGAGACTGGCCATCGACCGCGGCACGCTCACCTTCCGCGGTGACCCTGGCAACCCGGTTCTGGACATCCTGGCGCTGCGCGCCGACATCGACACCCGCGTCGGCGTGGTGGTCAGCGGCTCGGCGGCCAACCCGCGCGTGCGGCTGTACAGCGAGCCCGAACTCGGCCAGCTCGACACCCTGACCTGGCTCGTGCTGGGCCGCGCCCCCGAAGGCCTGGGCCGCGATGACACCGCGCTGCTGCAGCGCGCGGCACTCGCGTTGCTGGCAGGCGAACGCGGCGGTGCCAGCAGCGGCTTCCTGCAGAAGCTGGGGCTCGACGAGCTGACACTCAGCCGCGCCAGCAGCGGCGGCGTCAGTGAAACCATCATCAGCCTGGGCAAGCAGGTTTCAAAACGTGTCTACGTGGGCTACGAGCAGGCCCTGGGCAGAGCGGGCGGCACGCTGCTGCTGATCTACCGCGTGGCCGACCGCATCACGCTGCGGCTGCGCACCGGAGAAGAAAACGCCATCGACGCGGTCTGGACCTGGCGCTGGAACTGACGTCTGACTCATCCCGCAGCCGGCACTGCGCTTGCCTTGAGCGGCAATGACAGTGCCTTCAACGCCACCCACGCCAACAACGCCACCAACTCCCCGCACGCCCCGAATTCCAGGGCGGCGAATCCTGCTTTGGGCGCTGCTGCTGGTGCTGCTCGTCGTGGTGCTGCCTTTCGTGCTGCTGATCCTGGGCATCGTCGACGAGGCCATTGGCCTCTACGCCCAGTTGCAGTCAGCGGAAATCAGGCTGGTGGCCTGATTTCCGCGCGTGCTCGAGAGCCTGCCAGCGTGGCTGGCCGATGCACTCAGAAAACTCGGTCTGGGTGACATCGAGGCGCTGCAGCAACGCCTGGCCAGCGGCATCGGGCAGCTGGGGCAGATGGTCGCCGCGCGGGCCTTGCAGCTGGGACAAGACACCTCCAGTCTGCTGACCAGCATCCTCCTCATGCTCTGCGTGCTCGGCTTCAGCGGTGCGCTGCTGTGGGGGTGGTGATGGGCTTTCTGTCGCTGCTGCCCGCCGTGGGGGCAGCGTTGGTCTGGGGCCCGGTATGCGCTCGATCTTCATGACCGTGTGGCGGATCACGGTGATGGACAGGGCTTCCAAGCCCTGGCCGAAGTCATGCGCGCGTTACCGATCAGCTCACGGCCCGGCGATCGATGCGGGCAGTGGCGAGAACAGCCGGTCCATCGGCATCGTCTCCGGCAGAACGTAGATCACACCGCGACGCCCCAGCAGTGTCGGCTTCAGCTGGTTGTTGTAGAAGGCCACCGGCACATTGATGCAACCGTAGGAAATGCGGTTGTCGGCGGGTGTCGGGCTGGCCAGCCGCTGCAGACGGCGTTCGGCGGGCACGTGGGCACGCACCCGATGCATCGACACGGCAGCGTCGTAATCGACCCAGAAGATGTCATCGCCGTCGGCGTTGTGGCCGGCCTCGGCGAGAAAGCGCCCGGCGGGGGTGGTGCGCTCATGCGGCAAGATTTTCTCCATCGGCCGTTCGCCGATGCCAGGCACCGAGGCGTCGCCCTTGGCCGCACCCAGCAGCACCGGTGTGTCGCCCAGCGGCAGCCCCTCGCCGTCGAACAACCAGAGCCGGGCGCGCTGCTTGTCGAGCACGACAAAAGGCTGCGTCGCGTTGTCGCGCGACGCCAAGGCCCAATGCCGCATCTGATGAACTTGATCAGGCAGGAGCGATGAAGCATTGGCCGCGAGGGCTGCCAGCCACAGCGCTGCACCCAATACAGCGCACGCCCACCGCGGCCTGATGTGCTGAGCCGCTTTGTCGACCCACTGCGCTGTGCAGAGCAAGCTTGAAGGCGGGGCCTTCAAGGCGCCACCCCTGACGGTTGTGAGCGCTCGGTGACGACCCGGTGCAAGAGGTGAAGCTTGCCAATCGTGGGCCGCGACAAGACGAAGGGATAGAAGTCGGCCACGCCCATGCTGCGCGACAACTCGTTGAGCACGCCGGTGAGTTGCATCGAACTGTTGATGGGGTTCAGGAACTGTTCGTCCTGGGTGGGAGATCTGCTCTTGCTGAGTCGCCGGCTCTGACCCTGGCCTAGGCCGGTGCTTGCACCCGCACTCGCACCCGCGCCCGCATCCATATCCGCACCCGAAACCGCGACCGCACCCGCACCCGCAACGGGAAGGGCATCCACGCCGAAACGCTCGTAGCTGAGCTCCATGCGGTCACCGTCGATGCCGAAGCTGCGCGCCGTGTCCAGCGTGTCTCGCAGATGCAGGTAGTGCGCCGAGGTCTCGGCCCAGTCCTCCCACGGGTGGCAGCTGGCGTAGGCGCTGACGTGGCGGCTGCGCCATTCCACGGGGGCGCCACGTTCGTGGTGCTGCTGCAGCGCGGCGGCATAGTCGGCCTGCTCATCGCCGAACAGTGCACGGAAGTCTGGCCACCAGGCGCTGCCGTCGACCATCCGCTGCCAGTAGTAGTGCCCGGTCTCGTGCCGCAGGTGGCCCAGCAGCGTACGGTAGGGCTCGGCAAGCGCGGTGCGGCGCCGCTCGCGCCACGCGTCGTCGGTTTCCTCGACATCGAGCGTGATGACGCCATCGGCATGCCCGGTGACGACGTTGGCGGCGCCGGGCGCCGTGCGCAAGAGGTCGAAGGCCATGCCGCCAGTCGGGTTCTCATCCCTGCCCTCGACCGGCAGTCCGAGGCCGATCAAGGCCGACTCCAGGCGCCGCTTGGCGACCTCGATTCGGTTCCACCACAGCGGATGCTCGGCCAGCGTCAGGTCGGGCACCGTTCTCGTCAGCCGACAGCAGCGACAGAGCTGCTGCCAACCGGCGTCGGTGACGCCGGTCACGAGCCAATTGCAAGCCGCCGCCGTGTGCAGGTTGGCGCAGCGCGCGAACCGCACGTCTGTCGGGTCACTGCCCCAGGCCTGCCACCGACCCTCACCCGCGTCTTGCAGAGGCAGCAGGTTTTGTTGTTCAGGCCAGTAGCCCAGTGGCGTCTGGCAGGCCAGGCATTCGCTGTTGCGGAAGAACGGCGGTCGGCCACGGCGGCAGTGGTGGGCGCGCGGGGTGACCAGAGGCTGTGGGGAGCGCTGTGCTCTCTTCCGCGGGCGTGGCGAAGCCTTCGCCCGGGTCTGAGGCAGCGCTGAAAGGTGATCGGCCAGATCTGCGTTGGCGGCCATGGCTTCTGATGAAGTGGCGCCCACCGCCAGGCTGGCAGCCGGCAGGGCGTGATGCGTGTGGTGCGCGTGATGCGCGTGATGGGCAGGAAGACTGGCGAATTTGGGCATGGCGGTACGTTGGCACAGGCGGCCCCGTGGAATCGCAAGGCGCTGAACAAGGGGCGATCTGCCGACAGGGGCAGTCGGCATGCCCGGCGGCCCAACGGAGGGCGGCTGCAGAGACCCGGGCGCAGACTCGGGGTGCAGACACGGCCCTGTGTGCGGGGCTCTTTCGATGGCAGTCCGGCATACGGCTTGCCATCCTCCGACCATCGCCGCCAGCAACAGTTGACGTCATGCTCATCGATGCCATCGCCACCCATCCACCGGCAAAACACGCCATGGCGCGTTCCGACCATCTTGCCGGACCATGACGGGTTGCACGCGCGCTGACAGTTGCGAGCAGCCAGTGACCGAGCTTGGCGCCATGTGGGCTTCGCTGCCGGCACCCGACCAAGCCCTGCAAGCCGTCGTCGTGCTGCCTGCGCGCAACGAGGCGGCACATCTGCCGGCCACCTTGGCCGCGCTGGCCGCGCAGGTGCACGGGGACGGAAGGCGGGTCGACCGCGCGAGCTTCGAAGTGGTGCTGCTGGCCAACAACTGCAGCGACGCGACCGCCGCCATCGCGCGGCGCTTCGCCGCCGCGCAGCAGGGCGTTCGCCTGCATGTCGTCGAGGCCACCTTGGCGCCAGCGCAGGCCAACATCGGCTATGTGCGGCGCCAGTTGATGGACCAGGCCGCAGCAAGGCTCGAATCGATCGGCCGGCCAGCGGCCGCCATCGTCAGCACCGATGCCGACACCCGCGTGGCGCCAGACTGGCTGGCCGCCAATTGGCTGGAACTGGCAGCTGGCAGCGACGCGGTCGGCGGCCGGATCTTCACCGACGACAGCGTTCGCCCGACGCCGGCCGCCTTGCGCATGCAGCGCGTGGACGCTGCATACGCCTTGCTGCGCTTGCGGCTGGCCAGCCTGCTCGACCCCGTGCCCTGCGACCCGTGGCCCTGCCATCACCAGCATTTCGGTGCCAGCCTGGCGGTGACTGCGCGCGCTTACCGCCTGGCGGGCGGTGTGCCGGAAGTGCCATACCTGGAAGACGAGGCACTCGTCCGCGCGCTGGTGCGCGCTGATCTGCGCGTGCGCCGCAGCCCGCAGGTGCGCGTGGTCACTTCCAGCCGGCTCGATGGGCGCGCTGCCGTCGGGCTTTCGTGGCAGCTTCGGCAATGGGCCACCGCGGCCCCGAATCCGCACGACCCGCTGGTCGAGAACCCGTTTCGTTATGCCGATGCCCTGACGGTGCGTTCCGTTCTGCGACACGCCTGGCAGCGCCATGGCGGGGCGCTGACTGGGCACTTGCCAGCGGGGCTGGATACACGGCTGCAGGTGGCGCCGGGCACCGTCGAGCGCGCTGCAGCGGGCGCGCGCGCATTCGGTGCGCTTTGGCAAGACCTGGAAGACCAGCGATCGGCCGCGTGCGCTGAAGCGACGTCGGAGATGTCGATTTCGAAAACGCCGACTTCGCGAACGCCGACTTCGCAAGTGCCGACTTCGCAAACCCAGACGTCAATCGTGCCCATCTCGCAAGCCTTGGTTGCGCTGCGTCGCCTCGTTCGGCGCCATCAAGCAAGCGGCGTTCAGGGCGCCTCGAACACGTCGATGCGGTAGCGCGTGTGGCGCTGGCGGAACACATGTTGCCAGCCCCGGCTGCTGGCCTGCCAGCTGGCGCTGTCGTGCACGTCGTCACCCGTGAGCGGATAGTCGGCGACGACCGGCGTCCAGTGCACCAGCACCAGATGACCGCCACTGCGCAGTGCACTGAACATCCAGGCCAGCGCCTTCTGCAAATCGGTCAGCGACCAGTAGTAGCCGACCTCGGACAACAGGATCAAGTCGAAATCGCCAGATGGCAACTCGTCAGGCACCTGCATGCATTGCACTTCGACATGCGGCAATTCTGCGCAACGCTCTTTCGCGCGCTGCAGCGCAGCTTGCGCCACGTCCACCGCCAGGAGCTGCTGGCAACGCGCCGCCAACTGTGCCGTCAAGACGCCGATGGAACAGCCGATCTCGAAGGCCACGTCGTAGTGCTCTCGCGGCAATGCCGCTAGCGTGGCGGCGTACTTGGCACGCTCGTATTCGCTGCTCTCGAAAGACCAGGGGTCGGCGTGGGCGGCGTAGACCTGATCGAAATAGGCCGGCGGCAGCGAACGGTTGCTGTGGACTTCGCTCATGCGGGCTTGACCTCGTAGAAAGTCTCGAACGATTGCGCGCAGCGCGCCAGCATCGCCGGCGGCAGTACGAAGCCGCCGGGGTCGTCGTCGATCAAACCACCCAGTTGCGACCGGTGCGCGGCGATGGCCTTCAGCTTGCTTTTGCCGACCGCGGCCACGTCCAGCCGCCACCGCGTGGCTTCGTCCAGGGTGGGGAACTCGGCGTCGGTGCCTCTCTCGGCCGTCCAGATCGGGTATTCGAGCAAACGCGCGGGGCGCGCGAGGGCTGCATTGGCGGCGCGTGCGATGGCGCTTGCGGCACGGTGGTCCGGGTGGGGGTCGCGCCGCCAGGGCACCAAGAGCGTGCTGGGTGCCAATGCGACAAGGCAACCCTCGATCTCTTCAACAGCCGCATCGAAACCCGCGCCACCCGCATCGGGCAGCGCACCGTCGGGCCACTGCAAGGCCTGTGCATGGCGCGCCTCGACCCCCAGCGCCCGCAACGCCGCATGAAATTCGGCCAACCGCAAGCGCACGCGCGCCGGCCGCGGCCAGCGCACCGACCTGGGGTGCGACTGCGCGCCGTCGCTCAGCAACAGCACATGGACGGGCTGCCCAAGCCGGCGCAACAAGGCGATGAGCCCACCGCAGCCGATGGATTCGTCGTCCGGGTGCGGTGCGATCACGACCACCGCGCCCAGCTCGGCTGGGTGCAGCTGCGGCAGGCTGGCTATTCCTTCCACAGCGCGTGGGCCGCGGCCTTGCGCGTCAGCACATAAGCACCGGCTGCAGACAACGCGGCATCGGGCCCGGCTTGTCGCAGGTAATGCGTCAGGTCGCGGTGCAGCCGCTCGAACGGTTCGGGCGCCAGCAACCCGCGCGCCCCCACCGACCGCACGGCCAGCTGCATCACGCGCAAGGCATGGCTTTCGATGGCGGTGCGCATCATGTTCGCGTGGGCCACGATGCGCGCTGCGTTGTCCGGTTCACGTCCAACTTCGCAATTCAGCGCATCGGCACCGGCCTGTTGTGCCGCCGCCATCAGCCATTGCCGGCCGCTGGCCACGCAGTTGGCCATCTCGCCCAGCCGTGCCCGCTGGTAGGGGTCGTCAGTGCGCCCGAGGCGGCAGAGGTATTCGCGCGTGGCGTCGAAGATGGCCTCGACACCGCCTTGCTGAACGGCTGCGAAACGGACGGCGCCGGCGCTGAAAGCCGGCTCACGGTAATAGTCGCCAGCCGCGCCCACCAGATGGGACGGCCGCACCGCCACGCCATCGAAGCCGGCCCTGAAGCTGCCGGTGCTGCGCATGCCCAGCGGCTTCCAGAACGAGCGATCGATCGCGGGCGGGTGGATGTCGGTGTCGACGACCAGCATCTGCCACCGCCCGGCGTCGTCGCGCGCCGTCACCAGGGCACGGCTGACCGTCGCGGCGCCCGACGCGAAGGTCTTGGCGCCTTGCAACAGCCAGCGCCCGGATGAGTTGCCAACCAGCCGCAGGCCGGCTGAGTCCTCGGTGTTCCAGACCCCGAACAAGTGCCCTGCCGCGGCGTCGGCAAACCAGCGGGCGGCCGCGTCAGGCGCCGCGAATGCTTCGATCAAGGCCAGCGCGTTGACGTGGCCTTCGTACAAGCGCCCCACGGGCAGGCTGCCCCGCCCCACGTGGGCCAACACGTGCAGCAACGCCAGCCGCCGATGCGGCGCATTCAGTGCCGCACCGCCGGCGCTATCAGGCAACGGGGCTGCCAGCAGACCCTGCGTGCGCAGCAGCGCTAGCGACTGCACCGGCAGCGCACCGCTGCTGTCGACCTGCGCCGCCTCTTCGAAAAGCCGCTGCTGCATGCGCGCAGCAGCTTCAACGGCAAGTGACGCCCTGGCACCCGCGGCCGCGCACTCGGCTGTCTTGGGTGGGGCAGGCGGCGCAGCAGTCGTGGTGTCCACGCTCGCTGGTGGCACGCGGCATGCCTGCGCCGGGCGCCTGTACGTCAGGCCGAGTTAGGCAGAGCCAGCGTGGGGCAGCGACAAGAAGAAGCGCAGCATCTCGGCCGAAGCGTCCGGACCGCTGGCGTCGGTGTACGAGCCGCTCTGGCTGCCACCGGCCCAGGCATGCCCGGCACCATGCACCGTCCAGGACTCGACCCGCACTTGCCCGGCTGCGTCGGTGTGCACCGTGCGGCTGTAGCTGCGGCCGCCGGCGCGCGCGCCGCGCTCGGTGCTGGCACGCAGCGCGGCGCTGGTGCTGGCCGCCGCAAGGGCGTTGCTGGCCTGCTGCGCAATTTCAATGCCGTTGGACAGCTGCACGGTGTGATCACGGTCGCCGTGGAAAACGATGGTCGGCACGGGTTGCGCGAGCTTTTTCCCCGGGTCGGCGTCCGGGCTCGCCATCCTCGCCATGGCCCTCACGCCGTTGACGCCGCTGATGCCGCCGATGCCGCAGCGGCCGCCTTTCATCGCAGCCATCGCAGACGGGATGTCGTGCGCGCTGCGGTAGGGCAGGCCTGAATGCGCGCCAACGCCGGCGAACAGTTCAGGGTAGGTCTCGCCCAGGATCACCGCCATCGCCGCGCCGGCCGACAGCCCCGCCACGAAGATGCGGCGTGTGTCCACGCCGTGGCGTGCAGCGACCTCACGCGCAATGCCGGCAATCAGCGCGGGTTCACCTGCGTGGCGCACCTGGTCTTGCGCCTTGAACCAGTTCCAGCACTTCGACGAGTTCGCCTGCGCGGTCTGTTCGGGATAGGCCACCAGAAAGCCGTGTTCGTCGGCCAGGCGGTTCATTTGCGTACCGGCAGCGAAGTCGTCAGCGCACTGGGTGCAGCCATGCAGCATCAGCAGCAGCGGCGGCGCGGCTGCCAGCCGTGCGGGCACGTACAGCTTGTAGGCGCGCCCGCCCGCTGGCTGCAGGAATTCGTGGGTCTCGAATGTTCCGCTGGTCGTCTTCGGCTCATCCATCGCGGGCCGATGTGGCGGCTCGGCCTTGGCGCCTGGCCGTTCTTCGACCACGCGCGCCACGACGTCCACGACGTTGTTGTCTGCGCCGCGGCGAACGTGGCCCGTTGGAAGGCCCGTTGGAAGGCCTGTTGGAAGACCTGTCGGAAGACCTGTTGTGTGGCCTGTCGTGAGGCCGGCGCTGGTCAGCGCTCGCTGAATCGTTTCAGTGATGGCGCTGGCGTCAAAAGTCGGCGCTGAGAACTTGAAGTGAGGTTTCATCGGGCTTTCAAGCAGGGATCAATAGGTGCGGTCAGCCAATGCCCGCCGCACGGCGGCACTGGCCTGGAACGCGCCCAGCACGGTGACGGACTCGATGGCCGCCAGGGCCAGTTCAGCGCTGACGTCGTCCGCGATGCGGGCCAGCCCGACGACCTGCACCTGCAAGCGCTGGCCCGCTGCCACCGCGCGTTCAAGATCGGCGCGGCTGTAGTGCTGCAGCCCGACCGTCAGCGTGCGGCGCGCCACCGTCTGCCTGAGGGTGTCTGCATGCAGCGCAAGCTGGTTGCGCACCGCCGTCCTGACGAGGTCGGAGCGGTTCGAATAGAAGCCCTCCTGCACCAGCAGGTCGACCTGACCCAAGTCGACGACGCCGATGTTCAACGTCATCTTCTCGGTCTCGCCGCCGCGCTGCCGTTCCAGCCCAGTCATGTTGGCCATACCTTCCACCTGGAGTCCGTTTGGAATCCAATTGGAGCACAGTTTGCCATGTCACACCCTTGCGTGGCGGGATCCACCAACGGGGAACAGCCCCAGACCCGGTCTTGAACGCATGCTGTCCTACGGCAGCTTGCGGCCAAGTCCGTACCGCTTCTGCGCAGCCACGCCCCACAGTGGGACCCATTCAACCAACGCTATGAGGCACACCATGGGCAAATACTTTCTGGCTTGGCTTCTCGGTGTACCGGGCATCGTGCTCGTCCTTCTCTACTTCTTCTTCCGTTGAAGGACACCGCAATGTCTACCAACTTGACAGACTCGACCCCTCTGCCCGGCTCGCCTCAGGCCCAGCGCGATGCGCTGATCGAATCCGAAAGGGCCGCAAACGAGCAGCAGCCTCGCAACTTCAAGGAAGAAGCCTTGACGGACAAGATCGTCAGCGTGGAGCCGGATGGCACCGGCCCCACACCGACGCAGTCGTTCGACACTGATGTCGACCGACATGCCGGGTCCGGCGACAGCAAGCGCTGACTGGCGCTGAGCGGCAGTGAGCGGCAGTGAGCGGCAGTGAGTAGTAGTGAGCGGGTTGCACAATTGAACACTTCACGCATGGCAATCGCAGTCGGCGTATCGGTGACCGCTGCCCTGCTCGTTGCATGCGGCGAACATTCTCAGTTGCGTGACAAAAGCGATGTAGGCCCCACACCGCAGCTGGTGCAGCCGGTGAGGACATTGATTCCCACCGTCAACATCGCCCCCGCCGTGCGCTGGCCGCAAGGGCAGACACCGGTGGCCGCTGCAGGCACGCAGGTGGCGCCCTTTGCTGCGGGTTTGGATCACCCGCGGTGGCTGTACGTGTTGCCCAACGGCGACGTGCTGGTGGCAGAAACGAATGCGCCGCCGCGGCCAGAAAATGCCACGGGCATCAAAGGCTGGATCATGAAGCTAGTGATGAAGCGAGCGGGCGCCGGCGTGCCCAGCGCCAACCGCATCACGCTGCTGCGCGACGCCAACGGCGACGGCACACCAGAGGTGCGCACCGTTTTTCTGTCAGGCCTGAATTCACCCTTCGGCATGACCCTGGTCGCCGACCGTTTCTATGTCGCCAATACCGACGCGGTGCTCGAATTCAATTACACCCCTGGCGACACGCAATTGAACGGCCCGGGCCGACAGCTGGCTGCATTGCCAGCGGGCCCTATCAACCACCACTGGACGAAGGGGCTGGTGGCCAGCCCCGATGGCACCAAACTCTACGCCACGGTCGGCAGCAACAGCAACGTGGCCGAAAACGGCATACCGGCCGAAGAAGGCCGCGCGGCGATTTGGGAAATTGACCGCGCCAGCGGCCGCATGCGGCTGTACGCCAGTGGCTTGCGCAACCCTGTGGGCATGGCCTGGATGCCAGCCGCCATTGCGGCCGCGGCTGCTCCTGCTCCTGCTCCTGCTCCTGCTCCTGCTCCTGCATCTGCATCTGCATCTGCCAATTCAGCATCCGCCATCCTTGCACCCACGCTGTGGACGGTCGTGAACGAGCGCGACGAGATCGGCAGCGACCTGGTGCCCGATTACCTGACCTCGGTGCGCGATGGCGGCTTCTACGGCTGGCCCTACAGCTGGTACGGCACCCACTTGGACGAACGCGTGCAGCCGCCCAACCCGCAACGCGTGGCGCAGGCGCTGGTGCCCGACTACGCGCTGGGTGCGCACGTGGCTGCACTGGGCCTGGCGGCTGCCGAGAACAGCCGCCTGCCTGGCAATCTGTCTGGCGTGAATGCCAATGCCACGACGGGTGTGTTCATCGGCCTGCACGGCTCGTGGAACAGGCGGCCGATGGCGGGATACAAAGTCGTCTACGTGCCTTTCGTCGGCGGCGTGCCGAACGGACTACCGCTGGATGTGCTGACTGGCTTCGTCAGCCCGCAGGGCGAAGCCTGGGGCCGCCCGGTGGGCGTGGCCCTGGACCGCAGCGGCGCCTTGCTGGTGGCCGACGACGTGGGCAATGTCGTCTGGCGCGTCACGCCGCGCTGAAATCGGTGGTCGAGCGCCGGTTGCTCCGGCGCACATTTCTTGCAGCGCCAGCGCACAGGAATTCGCGATGACATCCCAGCTGTTCAAACGCGCGTGCCGCAATCCGGCGCGCTCCCGCCGAGCACGCGCCGCAGTGTCTTCATCCAGCATGGCACTGCAGGCCTGCAAGAAGCCCTGCAGACCCGTGGCGGTGTGAACGCCGTGGTGCTGCCGGCCTTGCAGTTCGCACAAGGGTGGGGCCACCACAGGCAGCCCGGCGGCGAGCGCTTCGATAACTTTCAGCGGGTTGGCGTGGCGCGTGGCGGCACACAGGCGCCAAGGCAAGAGCGCGATGCGCCAACGCGCCATCAGCGCCGGCAAAACCGTGTACGGCTGCGCCCCCAACCATTGAATATTGGGCCGCTGCGGCAGCGCACCCGCCGCCACTTTCAGCACCGGCCCGACGATGACGAATTGCCACTGCGGCCGTGCATCGGCCAGGGCTGCCAGCAGTTCGAAGTCCATGCGTTCGTCCACCGCACCGACATAGCCCAGTTGCGGCCCGGAAGCCATAGCGGGCAGCAGCGCGGCTTCCCGCGCAGCCCAGCCCGGCACCGCACGTCGCCGCGCAAAAGCGCGCAAGTCGACGCCATTGGGCAGCAGCTTCAGCCGGTCGCCCGCCGCTGCGGCGCGCGTGCGCGCCAATGCCGGGCCGGCGGCCAGCACCAGGTCGGCCGCGGCCAGCAATTCGCACTCCAGGCCAGCCAGCTCAAGGGGTGCGCCGAGAAAGGCGCCCATGTCGTCGGCGCAGTCGAAGACCACGCGCGCCGGCCGCAATGACCGCGCAAGCGGCCAGGCCAGTGGCGTCGACAACCACACCGTGGGCCGTGTGACGCCGTGGGCCAGCAGCTTGGGCTTCAGGAGGGCTTGCAGCCACGTTTGTTGGCACGTTTGCAGGCACGTTCGCAGGCAAGCTTGCAGGCATGTTTCCAGGCACCCATTCGGCGGACCGCAGAAGCCGTCGGCGGCGCTGGGGGTGTGGGGCACCCACACTTCAATGTGCGGCCCATGCGGAATGACATCCAGCCTCGCTGTCGACGCATGCAACGGCTCTTCCACGACGATGACGCGCCAGCCGTTCCGGCCTCCGGCCAGCCGCTGCAGCAAGTGGCGAGTTCGGTGGCGCAGGAAGTCCCAACGCAGGTGGGTGAATGCCAGCAACACCGGGCGGCGCCCTTCCACATCGTCACCGCGCCCGCCCCTTGTGCGGCGACAGACCGGCAGCACCAGCTGCCACTGACGCAGCGCTGTCAGAACCTGTGCTTCGCCGACGCGCTGCAGTGCCTGTTCGCCCGCTTCGGCGCCTTCGGGCCCCGTGGCGCCGCTGACATGCCACACGCCACTGCGGTGCCATTGCGTCGGGTCCGCCCAGTCTGGCCTGTCGACCAGCGGGTACAGGCACAGCCCCTGCACCGGCACGCCGGCGCGGCGCACGCGGCGCACTTCGCCTGCCACCTCGTGGAGCCAGGCTGCGCGGCCATCGCCCACATGGCTGGTCTCGGCAAGGATGATCGGACGCCCGTAGCGCTGCCACGCGGTGGCCAGCAGGTCGCCCAGCGGGCGCCGCCGCGGGTCGCGGCAAAACCAGTCGAGCTGCGCGCCGGTGCCCACTTCCCACTGGCTCGTGTGGTAATGATTCAAGCCCAGCAGGTCCAGCGCGCCAGCGTGGCCACCGAGTTGAGGCTCGAGCCGTCCTGCCAGCATGTCGCAGGCTTGCCACTGCCAGCCGGCTACGGTGTCAGCCTGTGCGGCCAGTGCTTCCAAGTCCGGGTGCGCCTGCGGTGCCACCACATGCACCACTGGCTCGACATGCATGAACCGCGCTCGCGGGTCCACCGCACGCATGGCCGCAAGCGCGGCCAAAGCGGCGCGCACCAGCCGGCACTTCACGACGTAGCCGTTGACTCGCGACCTCTCAAGCACTGCCTCGCTGCCGTCGAGCACGGTGTTGTTGGGCGCGTGCAGCAAGTCGGGCTGAGAGGCCGCCCAGGCCAGGAAGCCGATCTCGTTGACGGGGGTGTACACCGGTGGGCGCGCCTCGCCGGGGCCCAGCACGCGCGCAACCTCGGCGGCAAAGCGGGCCAGCCGCGCCACGAGGGCGTCGTCGTGCAGGCTCAGGTCTTCCGGCAGGCCGTAGTGCATCAAAGTCCACAACACCTGCAGACCATGGCGGCGCGCGCTGGCCTGAACCTGCAGCGCTCGGGTCAAGTCGATGTGGCCGCCGGTACTTTCGGCCATACGCCAGCCTATGCTTTCGCGCACGCAGCGCACGCCGGCTTGCGCCGCGCGCCGGTGGTCTTCGTCCAGACGGTCGAGGTGGCCGCTGGCCCGCACCATGTCCAGCGCCACGCCAGCGCCGTTGACGTGGTCGGCGCCTTCAAAGCCGCCCATCCAGAACCCTGCGAAGACATCAGCGCCATGGTTGGCCGCATCGCCCGCATCGGCGCCAGCTTGGCCGGCGCCGGCGCCGTTCTCGCCTGTCAACTTCCAGGCCCTCCATAACCGTCGCGGACATTGCTCAGTGCGGCTTCACCCTGTTCCTTGCGTCGCTCCACAGATTCGGCGGCAGCCCCGTCTTCGGACTCGATGTCGGTGCTCTCGGTGTCGCCACCGCGCGCAGGGCGGTCGGGCTGCAGCGGCGCAGCGCGCGGCGGCTTGGAATGACCAGGGGTCGAATGAGGGTCGCTCATGGTTGAAACTCCAGGGTGACGGGGTGCGAATGTGACTTGGGAAGGCGCGGTGGCAGATCAGTTGGCAAATAACGTGGCAAACGAGATGCCGAGGCGCCCTGTGCGAAGCGCAACGGCCGCTTTCCGCTGCAGAGCCGCCACGACCGCCCGGCTGGAATGCCGATTGCCCACACATCAGACTTGCAGTTCGGCTGCGCATGAATTGAGGAACCGATGACGCAGCATTCGTCCCCCGCACCAAAAGGCCGCGGCGGCCGAACGCTCAGCGTGTTGGTGTTCGCAGCAATCTTCCTGGTGATTGCTTGCGCTGAATTGCCAGAGCAGCAGCTGCCTCCTGCAGGTGTGTTGACGCCGGCACAAACGGGTGACAGGGTGCAGGTTCTGGGCCCGAAGGGCGCCGACAGCGACAGGCGAGAAGCCGCAACGCTGACGAAGCTGGCAGCCGAAGGCCAGGCCGGGCTGATGCAACGCCACCTGGGCGTGTTGGTGGCGCAGGGCGATGTAGACCTCTACCGGGGCAACAGCGTGCGCCTGCTGGTCGACGGCCCCGAAACCTTTGCAGCCATGAGAGCCGCCGTGGCCGCTTCGCGCGAACGCGTGCTGCTTGAGTTCTACATCGTCGAAGACGAAGGCGTGGCTTTAGAGATGGGCGAACTGCTGATGCAGAAGGCGGCAGAGGGCGTCAGCGTGGCGCTGCTGTACGACAGCCTGGGCTCGCTCGGCACCTCGCGTGCCTTCTTCGACCGCCTGCAGGCTGGCGGCGTGGCGGTCTGTGCCTTCAATCCCGTCAACCCACTCGAGCGACGAGGCCGATGGCAGCCTGTACACCGCAACCACCGCAAGATGCTGGCAGTCGACGGCGAAGTGGCCTACACCGGCGGCTTCAACCTCAGCGACGTCTACGCCAAAGGTTCGTTCGGCAGCGCGCGGCGAAAGCAGCCGATAAGCGACGAAGAAGCAGTCCGCAGCGGCTGGCGCGACACGCAGATCGAACTGCGCGGCCCTGTCGTGCCAGCCATGGCCGCATCTTTCCGCGCCTCTTGGAAAGCACAAGGCTGCGCTGGCGTTCTGCCTGCGCCACCACCTGCGATAGCGGCTGCCCCGGGCCAGCGCGTGGTGCGGCTGGTCACGGGCAACCCCAAGCACGGCATCAACCCGACCTACACCCTTTTGATGGCAGCCACGAAGGCATCCCGGCGCAGCGTGCACTTGACGATGGGCTACTTCGCGCCGGGGCCCGACCTGATACAGGAACTGTGCGACGCCGCGCGGCGCGGCGTCGATGTCCGCCTGGTGCTGCCGGGCCGCAGCGACGTCACTCTGGTTCTCCACGCGGCACGTTCCTACTACGCGCAGTTGCTACAGGCCGGCGTGAAGATCTATGAAATGCACCATGCGGTGATGCACGCCAAAACAGCGGTCATCGACGGCGTGCTGTCCACCGTGGGCAGCAGCAACCTGGACTGGCGCAGCATCGTCGGCAACAGCGAAATGGACATCGTCATCCTGGGCGACGATTTCGCCCGAGAGCTCAGTGCACTTTTCGCGCGCGACGTGGCTTCATCGCGCCGCATCGACACGCAGCACTGGCTGCGGCGCAACCTCGGGCAACGGCTCCTTGAGCAGATCGGCCGCCTCTTCGAGCCCCTGCTCTGACGGCATCAGATTCAACGACGTGCCTGCAGTCTTGGGCCAGAACCGCGCGACGGTCAGGTTTCGTGCACCGGGCACCCGCCACGCGGCGAACGTGCGGCCGCCGAGCCGGCATAGGCCAGCCGTCGCGCACGGTTCACCGCGTCCAGGGGCCTGTGCGCCGCCAGGCCATGCCAGGGGCTGAACGACAAGCCGTCGTCGAATTCAACTGAAAGCGCCTGCGTCCACGCGGCCTGGGCTGGCGGGGTGATGTGCGCCACGGTGACGAACGGCGTTTCTTGTGCGGGCCAGACGACGCTGGCGTCTTCGATGGGCTGGGTGCCAATGTCCGTGCACAGCTGCACGCACAGCATCCACTTCGCGCCGGCGCTGGAGAAATGCGCCACCACCGCATGGCGCACCGCGCCGGCGTCGTGGCTGGCCAGCGCGGCGTCTTTCAAGGCCAGAAGCTCGGGCGACATCGGCGCTACTTGCCACTTCGCCATAGGGCGGCCCTACAGAAAAGGCACCTGGCTGAAAAACGTTTCGCCCAGAATGTGTCATCGGGTGGCCGCCCATCGCCTTCAAGGTGGCGCTCGATGTGCCCTCAGCTTCCAGCAACGACTCACTGCCGCGCAGCACCGCCGACAGCGCGCGCTTCAGGCGCGGTATGCGGTCGGTGGTGCCCGCCACCCACTTCAGGCCCTGATGGAACGGCGCAAGGCGCGATGTACCGAAGGCTGGAAGATTGACGAGCACGAAGTCCTGCGTGTGGCTGCCCTCGGCGCCAGGCAGACGCGGCCCGGGCACGCCGATGACCTTGACCGCCATGCCCCGCGGTAACGACACGCGGTCGTCCAGCAGGTCTCCGGGCGTTGTCGACAGGCGACTCTTCACTCGCCAGGTGCCGACGACAGGACATTGACGGGCTCGTGATCTTCCACCGCACGCGTGGTGCTCACGACGCGCTGCGATGCCGAGCGCTGCGCGCCAAGGGCCGTGTACTTCGAAGCCAAACCAGCCGCCGCGCCTGCCAGCGCTGCGAGAGTGAACCCGTTTTTCATTGCCATGCGTTTCCACCAAACGAAGCAGTCGACAGATCAATCAGCCATTGATTCAAAGGGCGCACACAGAGGCTGAGAGTTTTTCGAGCGTGACCGAGCAGCGCGTCAAAAGGCGTCCGATCTAGGCGCAAAGCACAGCCATAGCGCGGGCTATGGCGCGCATTTGCAACGACGAGCGGGCGTCTTTTGGCGTGATGAGTGGGCATGATCGAAAGACTCTCTGCCTCTCAGATGCCGCGTCACGACGTGACTGGCGCCGGCGGAACGCCTCGACTCGGAGCCGGCTTGTTGGCCGGCGAGGTTGCCACGGTCTCGTCAGCCCTGTCGCGCAAAGACCCATGCCGGCGCGTGTAAACCGCGGTGATCTCGGCGCCCAGCAGAAAGATCTGTGCCGAGTAGTACAACCACAACAGCAGCACCACGAGCGATGCAGCGGCACCGAAGGGCGAGGCCACGCCACTGCGGCCGATGTACAGGCCGATGAGAGCTTTGCCGACCGTGAACAGCAAGGCCGTGATCAGCGCACCGACTGCGACGTCGCGCCAGCTCAGCTTCTGTCGCGGCATCCATTTGTAGATCATGCCGAAGATCGCGGCCACCATGGCAAAACTCACTCCGAAGTTGATGACCTGCGCCAGCAGTTCCCAGCCGACCAGCCACGAGGCCGACCATTTGTCCAGCGCCGCCAGCGCCGCGCTGAGCACCAACGACACCAGCAACAGAAAACCGATGCCGAGCACCAACCCCAGAGACAAGAGTCTGGCGCGCAGCAAGGTCCAAATGCCGCTGCCCTTGCTGGCGGGGGCGTGCCAGATACGGTCCATGGCGTCCTTCAATTCGCCGAACACGGTGGTGGCGCCGACAAGCAGCGTGATGACGCCCACCACGGTGCCGGTGGCGCTTGCGGCGGGCCGGTTCAGGCTGGCCAACATCGACTCGACGGTGGCCGCGCTCTGTTCGCCCAGCAAACTCGACAGTTGGTCGAAGATGGCACCACGCGCTGCAGCTTCGCCAAAGACCAGGCCAGCGACCGAAATCACGATCAACAGCAGCGGCGCGATGGAGAACAAGGTGTAGAACGCCAGCGCCGCGCCCATGCTGGGTGCGTAGTCGTCAATCCACGCTGAAACGGCATCCCGCAGCAAGCGCCACACGGCACCTAACATGCCAAGGCCCAGTGGCCGATTTGAGACCGGCGAAGAGAAACGTGGTGATTGGCAGATGACATGCTGCAAGCCCATTGATGGGCGTTGTGCTGCGAACTGTCAGTGCCTTTGCTGCCCATTTGCCTCACCACCCGTTTTGCAATGCCACCTGCCCACAGCCCGGCCGAGCGCGTCTCTGGCGCAAGGGGCAACGGCCATGCCCGACCCGCGACCTTGGCGCGTGCAGTAGGTCTGGTCCGACGTCTTGATGCGGCCTTGGACGACGCTCACGCCACCTGCGTCGCAGTGCAATGCAGGCATGCCTATCCGAATTCCGACCCCGGCCCGGGTTGACGGTCATTCACTGGGCCGACAAACAGGGCGGTGGCCTGCCATGGCCACCGGGGTGCCTCACAAGACGGGCAGCCCGGCGCGCTGCGCCGCTTCAGCACCACGGACGGGGCGATGATGAAGCCGCCCCTGCGCCCAAGGTCGCCACGTGATGCGGCTCCCGCCACCGACGCCACGCAGCCCGCACCGGCGCGCCCATTGCCGCCAATGCCGCATGAACGAGACCAGCAACTGGGCTCCACCGCGGCGGAGCCCGACCCGGTGGTTCAGCAGGCAGCACGCGACATCAAGGCCGGTTTGGTGAACACCGACCTCTACGGCATGGAGGGCATGGGCGCCGAAGAGCAGCAGCGATTGCTGGCGCGCGAACGCGCAGATTCCGAGGCCGCATCGCGCAAAGGTGCTGGTGCGAACCCAATGGTTGCGAAACGCAGGAAGAAGTGACAGGCCGCCGGGCAAGCCCTCGCGGACCCGGCTCGGATTGACCACCGCCAGCCCCCGAATGCAAGCGTGCCTGGGCCCGCTGTTTGCCTTACTCACACCCACCGTTCAAATGTCAGGAGTTCGGCACCATGGGCATCAACATCAAGGTTTTTCGCCCGTTCGCTTCAATCCTGCGCATTTCAAGCGCAGCTGAAGGTTGCGCAGAACTGTTCGTTGGTGAATGTGCATGACAGCCCTGCAAAAAGCATTCGCAATGGGCGCGATGCTGGCGTTGATGGTCGATACATGGGTGGTACCGATGGAATTGAATTCAGCGACCAGAACCCAAACCAGAAACGCCGGCGGGCTGCATGAATTGGTGGTCAGGCAAACCGAAGTCAAGCCTGCAAGCGCAGTGCAAGCCGACTGCGCCGAATGTCATCAGAAGCGAGCTGTTCGAAGCCCTGGTATACGGAATGGGCGCGACGCAACGTAGAGCGGTCGGCTCTTCACATGGCGAGCCTTCTTCCGCGCAACCGAACCGTCAAGCCGGCACCGTGTGACGGCGCCGGCGGTCGACCGCTTCGATCTTCAGCATCTGTCGGTACTTGGTGACCGTCCTTCTCGCCACCACCAGCCCCTGCTGCGCCAACTGCCGGGTGATTTCGGCGTCGGACCAAGGCTGATCGGCGCTTTCCGCGGCGATAACGTCCTTGATCAACCCGCGGATGGCCGTGCCCGAGCATGCGCCGCCGCTGGCCGTGACCATGACGCGGGAGAAGAAGTACTTCAGCTCGAACACTCCCACGGGCGTCGACATGTATTTGTTGTTGGTGACGCGCGAGACCGTGCTTTCGTGGACACCCACTTCTTCGGCGATTTCGCGCAGGCCCAGCGGCCGCATCGCCATCGGGCCGTAGTCCAGAAAATTCTTCTGCCGTCGCACGATGGCCTGGGCGACGTCCAGGATCGTGGAAAACCGCTGTTCGACATTGCGCAGCGTCCAGCGCGCCTCGTTCAGTTGCGCGCCGAGTTCGGCATTCTGCGCATTGCGGTGGCGCTGAAACAGTTGCGCATAGACCTGGTTCAGCCGCACCTTGGGCACCACGGCCGGGTTCAACTGCGCGTTCCACTGGCCCTTGTGCTTGCGCACGATGACATCGGGCACCACATACGCCACTTGCGACGAACCGAAACGCCAGCCTGGGCGCGGCTCCAAACGGCGGATGCGGTCGCACACCGCTTCAATTTCAACAGGCGTCTTGCCGAGTGCGCGCGCCAGGCCATTCACGTCTCGTGCAGCCAGCAATGCCAGGTGGTTGCAGACGATGCTGCTCGCCGTGCTGCGCATCTCGGGGCAGACGATGGCCGGCAGTTGCAACTGCAGACATTCACACACGCTGCGCGCTGCAACGCCGGGCTCGAGTGCCTGCACGCGCTTCAGCGCAATCTGCATTTCCGCCAGCGTGGCGGGCGGCTCCAGCGCCACCACCGTCAGCAGTTCTTCCAGCGGGGTGCGCAGGTAGCCATCGTCGTCGAGCGATTCCACGATGGCCTGCGCGAACATCAAGTCCCGCTCAGGCAGCGGCATCAAGTTCAACTGGCCGTGCAGGTGGGTGTTCAGCGAAGTCGGCACCGTCATCAGGTCCAGCGCCGAGAACTCGCCGTCCTCGTTGCGGCGAGCACCGCTGCCGTTGTCGGCCGACCAGAGGTCGCGGTCACCGCTGTCGCTGTCGCCGTCGCTGTCGCTGTCGCCCTGGCCCTGGGCCTGGGCCTCTTCGCCGGGGCCGCCGGCCTCGGCCGCACCGTCGCCGCCTTCGTCAAGCCCGGCACCGGCCTCGGCGGCGCCGTCTCGGTCGTACGTGTCGTTCTGAAAATCAAGGGGCACTTCCGCCCGCGTCGGGTCCAGCGGCATCGTGTAGGGCTCGGACTCATCGCCTTCTTCGGCTTCGAGGAACGGGTTCTTGCCCAAGGTGTCCTGCATCACGGCCGCGTAGTCCATCGACGACATGTGCAGCAGCCTCACCGCATGCTGCAGCCGGGGCGACAGCGTCTGTGATTGGCGGTGTTCGGTACGAAGTTCCATCGTGGTCATTGCGGCGGCTCCTCTGTGGTCGTCGATGTCGTCATCGATGGTGGTCGTCGATCGCACGTCCGGCACCGGCTGCAGGCTGGGTCGAGCATCGGCACAAGCACTGCAACGCAACGTCCGTGCCGCGTCGTCGGTCCGCCGGGCATTTACGTCGCTGCAGTCGCTGAAAGCGGCCCTCACGAGGGTGCTGCGGCTGCGGGAGGGCGCTGCCCGCATCAGTTCATCCGCCGCGGTGTTCAGCCCGTTTACCGAAAGACCGTTGCCCCGGCGCGTTTTGCAGCAAAAACTGCAGATGCTGCTTTCTTGCGGGGTAGGCGGTCCTGCCTCACCGCGCCTTTCCGCCACCAACGGCACGACGTTTGCCGAGGGCTGGTCCAGGCATTCCCGTCACAACTTGACAACTTGGAGAGCAACTTTGCCCAGTCGCACCTCATCTTTCGCGTCAGGCCGCTCGCCGCGCGCCAACAGCCGCGCCGCTGCGGCTGCGGCTGCGGCTGCGGCTGCGGCTGCGGCTGCGGCTGCGGCTGCGGCTGAACGCCCAGAAATTCTTCAGCATTTGAAGGACGACCACAAGAGCGTGAAGAGAGCGTCCCGCGAGTTCCAGAAGCTCGACCACAGCCAGGACCATGAAGCCATGCAGGCCATCGGCGAGCAGGTGCTCGACGAGCTGACCGTTCACGCCGCGCTGAAAGAGGAACTGCTGTACCCGTCGGCGCGCGTTGCGTTTTCTGAAGACGACTTGATCGACGAAGCCGAAGTCGAACACGAGTCAGTGCACACCTTCATCAACCAACTGCGCGAGATGAGCCCTGGCGACGACAAGTACAGCGCCCGCTTCACCGTGCTGTGCGAGTACGTGCAGCACCGCGTGAAGGAAGAAGAAGGCGAGATGTTCCCTAAGCTGGAGAAAGCACGGCTGGACTGGGAGTCTCTGGCCGCTGAAATGAAAGCGCGCCGCGCCGTGCTGACGCCGGAAGACGAAGACGTGGTCCCAGTGGGTGACGGCGCCGAAGACGGCACCAGCGCGTTCGCACGCAAGACAGCAGGCAAGACCGCAGGCAAGACTGCCAGCAAATCTTCTAGCAAAACGGGCAACGGCCAGCACAGGCAGGCCCCCCAAGCGCGCAAGCCAGCTGCGGCCGCCCGTTCACAAGCTGCATGACAGAGGCCGCATGATGACCAAGTCAGCGCCTTTCGTTCTTTCAGCTGCACCGGCATTGCCACCTGTGCTGCTGGTGTTCTCGCATCTGCGCTGGGGCTTCGTGTTCCAGCGCCCGCAACATCTGCTGTCGCGTCTGGCCGGCCGCTGGCGCGTGATCTTCGTCGAGGAACCGGTGCACTGCGACGGCCCGGCGTGGCTGCAAGTGCATGAGACGATGGGCAACGACGGCAGCACAGTCCAGGTGCTGGTGCCGCACACGCCAGAGGCTTCCTTCGGCTTTCACGACGACCAGTTGCCCTCATTGTTCAGCCTGATTGCCGAGTATCTGAAAGCCAGGCAACTGCAGGTCGACGTGGCGTGGCTCTACACGCCCATGGCGCTGCCTTTGGCCAAGGCGGTACAGCCTGCCTGCATGGTGTATGACTGCATGGACGAACTTGCCGCGTTCAAGGATGCACCGCGGCAGTTGCGCCAGCGCGAATCTGCGTTGATGAAAGAGGCGGCTTTCGTGCTGACCGGCGGCCCCTCGTTGTACGAAAGCCGTCGCGAACTGCATCCGAGAGTGGTGTGCATGCCGAGCGCGGTCGATTCGGAACACTACGCGCCGGTCAACCTGGCAGCCGACAGCGAAGCCGCCCTCCAGGCGCAGGAACTGCAAGGAGCGTTGTCGCGCCCGCGCCTGGGGTACTTCGGCGTCATCGACGAAAGACTGGACCTGGACTTGCTGGCGGCCATGGCTGGAGTGCACCCGGAATGGAGCCTCGTGATGGCCGGGCCAGTGGTCAAGATCGACCCCGCCTCGCTGCCGCAACGACCCAACATCCACTGGCTGGGCATGCAGCCCTACCAGCGCCTGCCGTACTTGCTGGCCGGTTGGGACGTGGCCCTGTTGCCGTTCGCGCTGAACGAGTCCACGCGCTTCATCAGCCCGACCAAGACGCTCGAATACATGGCGGGTGAAAAGCCGGCCGTCAGCACGAAGATCCGTGACGTCGAAGTCTTGTACGGCGAGGCCGTGGTGGTGGCCGAAAGCACACCATCCTTCATCGCCGCTTGTGAGTCTTTGCTGGCCGCCACACCGGCGCAACGTTGCCAGCGCGCCATCGCCATGCTGAACCTGGTGGCGCAGCACGACTGGGCACGCAGCGCCGACTGCGTGCACGACATGCTGACCTTGGCACGCCAGGCCGCGGGCGCCGCAACTCCAGCGGCTGTTCAAGAAGATGCCGCGCAGGTGCAAGCACCCAGGGTGGCCAGCGCAGCTTTCTGAGCGTCAGCTTCCAGCGCCGGCGCGTTCGGCTGCGGCCTCGCAAGCATCGGCAGCAGCGTGTCGGGGTCGACGGGCTTGGTGCAGCAGCGGTCGAAGCCCGCTTCGCGAGCCAGTTGCTGGTTCTCGTTCAACCTCGGGCATACCCCGCTCCTCTCGCTGCAGCCTGCCGCGCCCGGGCAGGGCCAGGATGGCGGAGCGGTGCTGGGTGAGCCGTGATCATGCCCGCCAGATATCGCTGCAGCAACAACAAGTCGGGCGTGGCAAACCCCACGCTGCGCCAGCGCGACATCGCGCCCAGCACCGCGAGTGGCCGACTCCACTCTCGCAACGTGTCAGAAAGACAGTTACTTCGCCAAGGCCGGCACCCGAAGGGCTGCGCGCTCGGTGTCGGCCGGCTATGCTGTAACGCTGCCACGCCTTTTTGCACATGTCCGTTTCGATCCGATCCCGCGTACTCTTGCTCGTGCTGGCCGTGTTGTTGCCCGGCATGTTGGGCGTGGCCTGGTTGATCCAGAGCACCTACGCCGCAGAACGCCAGGCCTACGAGCGAACGCTGCAGGAAACCACGCGTGCTTTGTCGCTGGCCATCGACAGCGAACTGCTCAAGCGCGCCGCCATCGGGCGCAGCCTGGCGCAGTCGCGCTGGCTCGACGGCGCCGGGCCACTCACCGCGGCCAGCCTGCGCAACTTCGAAGAACAAGCCATGCGCGCGCTCGATGGCCTGCAAGGCTGGGTCGAGTTGTACGACGACGAGCGCGTTCTTCTGGACACCCGGCAGCCGGGCGCCCCGCCGCCACAAGCTCCCGTGCGTGCGCTGGTGGGGCGCGCCGGCGTGCAGTCCTTGCGCCTACCAGCGGCCGGGGACGGCGGCAGCGACAGCGCCTATGCCGCGCTGGTGCAACCGGTGCAGCGCGGCGGCGCGCTGAAGTACAACGTGGCGCTGATGTTGCGGTCGTCCGAGATGCAGCGCATCGTCGATGCGCAGACGCACTCGCCGGGCTGGGTTGGCGCGGTGCTGGACTCCGAAGGCACCGTGGTGGCACGCTACCCAGGCGGTTCGCAGTTCGTTGGCCGGCAAGCCACGCCCGACCTGCGCGCGCTCTTGAAGCAGCAGGACTCGGGGCAGTTCATGTCGGTTTCGTTGGACGGCATGGCCAGCGCAGCTTATTTCAGCCGCGCTTCGATGGGCTGGACCTACGTCGTCGGCATGCCGCGCGAGCAGTTCGATGGCCAGCTGCAGGCAGCGGTGAAAAACGTGGCGTTGGGCGCGTTGGCATTGCTCGCGCTGGCACTGGCTGGCGGCCTGTGGCTGGCGCGGCGCATCGTCGGCCCCGTCAGCGGCCTGAAGGCGGCGGCGTTGCAGCTGCAACAGGGTGTGCCTGTCACCGTGCGCCCGACCGGGCTGGGCGAATGCGACGACGTCACCGTGGCGCTGGCCGAAGCCGCCGAAGTCATTCGCCACAACCGCGCCGACCTCCAGCGCCAGGTGGCCGAGGCCGTCGAGCGCACGCGCATGGCCGAGCAGCGCGCGGCGCAGGGGCAGCGCGTGGCCGCAGTGGGCCGGCTGACCGGTGGCGTGGCGCATGACATCAACAACCTGCTGGGCGTCATCAGCAACAGCGCCTACCTCATTCAGCGCCACGCCGCTGCAGCGGAGTTGCGCGCGCCGCTGGCGGCCACCCGGCGTGCGGTGGAGCTGGGCAGCCAGCTCACCCAGCATTTGCTGCGCTTTGCCGGCCGCCAGTCGCTGCGGCCTCAGCGCATGGTGCTGGCGCAAACCTTGCCAGAGCTGCGCGAACTGTTGGGCAGTGTGCTGGGCCGGCACATGACCGTCACGGTGACGGTGGCGCCCGACACGCACGCCGTGCACCTGGACGCCAGTGAATTGGAACTGGCCCTCGTCAATCTGGCCATGAATGCGCGTGACGCCATGCCGGGCGGCGGTGAATTGCGCATCAGCGCGCGGAATGCCAGTGCTGAAGAGGCCAATGCTGAAGAAGCCAGAACAGAAGAAGCCATTACTGAAGAAGCCAGCGCTGAAAAAGCGAGCCAGACAGCTTCAACGCGCGGCAATGGCTACGTTCTGATCACGGTCGGCGATGACGGCGCGGGCATGGAGCCCGAAATGGCCGCGCACGCCTTCGAGCCATTCTTCACCACCAAGAGCGTGGGTCAGGGCAGCGGCATGGGCCTGAGCCAGGTGCACGGCTTTTGTACGCAGGCCGGTGGCAGCGTCAGCTTGCACAGCACGCCCGGGCTGGGCACCACGGTGCTGATGCTGCTGCCTGCTGCGGATGCGCTGCCCAGCGCGGCTGTTCAAGGCGGAGCAGGCGTGTCAACCGTGCCCGCCGCCGAGCCTGCAACCGTGTCCGCAGCAGCAGCAGCAGCAACCGCAAAAGCAGCCGCCGCAACCGACGCAGCTTCGACGGCAACCGCAACCGCAACCGCAACTGCAACCGCAACCACAGCCGCTGCCGCAACCCAGGCCAGCATCGGCGGCGCCCGTGTGCTGCTGGTTGAAGACAACGAAATTCTGGGCGACGTGACCGCCGCGCTGCTGATGGCCCACGGCGCCCAGGTAGAGCGCGCTGCCGATGCGGGGCAGGCCCTGCAATGCATCGAACGCGGGGGTATCTTCGACGTCGTGCTGTCCGACATCATGATGCCCGGCACCATGGATGGGCTGGCCCTGGCGCGGCGCCTGCGCCACCTGCGGCCCAAACTGCCGGTGGTGTTGATCACGGCTTTCAGCCACGCCGTGCGAGACGCCGAGAGCGAATTCGCGGTGCTGCGCAAACCCTGCCCACAGGACGAATTGCTGTCCGCCCTGCGCCGGGCCATTGCCGGCGAGTGAACCCGGCTCGGCTCGGGTCTTGACGATCGACACCATCGACACGCTGAACCAACTGATTGAGACCGCCAGGGACGGCAAGGACGGCAAGCAAGGTTTCCTCAGTTCAGCCGAATACGTGCGCAGCCCAGAGCTGAGAGAGCTGTTTCGCGCCGTGCTGAAGACTGCCGGCAAGCCACGGTGGCATGATGAAAATAGATGGCCCAGGATTTGCAGCCTGGGCCATCGTTATTGGCTGAAGTCAAGTCAGCAACTCAGCGGGCCGAACCGCGGCGAAACAGGTTGACGATCGCCAGCAGCACCACAGCGCCGAGTAAAGAAACGACGAGCGCGCCGATGCTGAATGTCCCTTGGTTGATGGTGCCCACCCCCACCAGCGGCGAAATCAGCCATCCGGCCAAGGCCGCGCCGACGATTTCGACAATCACATTCAGGATCATGCCCTGCTGCCCGTTGGTGCGCATCATCATGCTGGCCACCCAGCCAATCAGACCACCCACCACGAGCCAAATGATGAAATTCATCACTGCTACCTTCTCTGCGTTATGGAGTTCGACGGGACTGCCTCAAGCAGCACGGCAAGTGTTATTTCAAGTAAGGGCATGGGCTCGCAGGTGCGGCCAGAAACCAATTCGGCCTGGCTTTGCGGCAATAGTTACAGGCAATGTCGTTCGCTGTTCGGCCATTCGCGGCTGAAAAGTTTTTTTCATGAACTGGTAGATGCACCCGGGAACAGCGGTTGCCAGAGGCTCTGGCGTGGCGCTCAGACGGCGCGCTCTTTCATCCACTTCAAGGAAACTCGCATGAACAGCAAATTACAACTTCTGTCCCGGCTGGCAGTAGCCGCCAGCGTGGCCTTGGCCGCGAACTGGGCTGTCGCACAGGGCGCCACCGGCACCGGCAGTACCGGCACCGGCGCAGGCACCGGACAGCGGGGCGACAACCCCGCCAGCACTGGCAACACCGGCAACCAGCGCGATGCCAGCGGCAACAACCGAGCTACCGGCACGACGGGCGCCACGGGCACACCGGTGAACCGCCCAATAGGGTCGAGCGGCGTCACTACCGGGCCCGGTGCTCCGTCCGACATGTCCGGCACCAGGGGCATGACTACCGACAACACGAATTCGGGCACGAACAACGCCAACCGCACCGGTACGGCCCCGGTGGGAACGAGCGGTGTCACCACCGGGGACGGTGCCGCGCGCGATATGTCAGGCACAAGGGGCATGACCACCGACAACACGAATTCGGGCATGAACAACGCCAACCGCACCGGTACGGCCCCGGTGGGAACGAGCGGTGTCACCACCGGGGACGGTGCCGCGCGCGATATGTCCGGCACCAGGGGCATGACCACCGACAACACGAATTCGGGCATGAACAACGCCAACCGCACCGGCACGGCCCCGGCGGGAACGAGCGGCGTCAACACCGGGACGGGTGCAGCGCCTGACATGTCCGGCACAAGGGGCATGAACAGCGACGGCACGACTTCGGGCATGAACAATGGCAACCGCATGGGCAACACGTCCACAGGCATGACCGGCACCGACGGCACCAACGATGTCAATGCCACCCGCGCAGCGCGCCGAGACCGCAACTGACGCGTCAGTTCACCCAAGTCTCCACCCGCTGAAGGCCGCACCGCGGCCCATCCGGGTCTGCGATGCAGTCAATTCTCTGAATGGCTGCCTCGTTTTTCTTGGCCGCATCAACAGTGCTCCGGGCTGTTGGTGCGTTGATCCGTCAGCGCGTCAATCCGTCTCGCGCTTGCCGGCTGCGGTTGTCGCTTCTGCCCCGTATTCCTTCAGGCGGTTGTAGAGCGTCTTCAGGCTCACGCCCAGCGCTGCAGCGGTGCGTTCCTTGTGGTGGTTGTAGTGGCGAAGCGTGGCCAGCATCAGCACCTTTTCGGCCTGCGCCAGGCTGGTGCCGATGCGCAGGGTGATGTGGTCGCTGTTGCTACCGGTAGCGTCTGCACCGTCTGTTGTGGCCCGCGTGTGCTCGGCAGCCGGCTCAGCCAGCGGGGCAGCTGCTGCGGCAACAGCCTGGGTCTGGGGTCCCGTCCGTGGCTGGCACAGGGCCGAAGAATCGCCGTCGGGCAACCAGGCCTCGTCGATGGTTTCGCCGCTGGCCATCACGTAGGCACGCTGCACGGCGTTGCGCAGTTCGCGCACGTTGCCCGGCCAGTTGTACTGGCCCAGCTTTACGAGTGCAGAGGGTGTGAAGCGGCGCGTCTCGCCTTCCTGTGCGCTTATGGCAGCCAAAAAGTGCCGTGCCAGCAGCGGCACGTCTTCCAGCCGTGCGCGCAGCGGCGGCAGTTCCAAGGGGAAGACGTTCAAGCGGTAAAGCAAGTCTTCACGCAGCTTGCCCATGGCCACAGCCTGGTGCGGCAAGCGGTTGGTGGCCGCGATGATGCGCACGTCGGCCTCTTGGCTGGTGGTGCTGCCCACGCGCATGAAACGCGAGGTTTCCAGCACGCGCAGCAGCTTGACCTGCAGTTCCAGCGGCATCTCGGTAATTTCATCCAAAAACAAGGTGCCGCCGCTGGCACGTTCGAAAAAACCCGGGTGCATGCGCTCGGCACCGGTGAAGCTGCCTTTTTCGTGACCGAAGATCTCGCTTTCGATCAGGTTGGGGCTGATGGCGCCGCAGTTCACGGCCAGGAAGGGCCGCTTGCGCCGACGGCTGAGGTCGTGCACGGTCTGGGCCACCACCTCTTTGCCGCTGCCGCTTTCGCCCGTGATGAACACCGTGACGCTGGTGCCGGCGACGCGGCTGATCTGTTCGTACATGCGCAGCATGGGCGCGCTCTGGCCCCACAGGTGGCCGAAATGGCCACTGCTGGCCACTTGCGCCGTGAGGTCGGCCACTTCGGCCTTCAGCGTCGCCGGCTTCATGATGCGGGACAGCACGCCCTGCAGCTGCTTCAGGTTGACCGGCTTGACGAGATAGTCGGCCGCGCCCAGCCGCAAGGCCTGAATCGAGGTTTCAAGGTTGGCATGCCCGGTGCACAGCACAACTTCGGTGTTAGCCACCATCTGCGCGTCGGCCAGCAGGTCCATGCCGTTGCCGTCGGGCAGACGCAGGTCCAGCAGAAGGATGTCGGGCTGCTGCATAGCGATCTGGCGACGCGCGTCGCGCAGGTTGTGCGCCACGGCCACTGTGAACTTCTCACCGGCGATCAGTTCGCGCATCGTTATTGCCGAATCGACATCGTCGTCCACCACCAGGGCATGGGGCATTTCGCTGCTCTCCCTCAATAACTTGCTTCTGTCACCGGAAGTCACCGGAATCGAAGGTGTGATTTTCTACAGGTTTGCGCCTGCAGCCTCGAACCCACAAATCGTTCACGGAAATCCGCCATTCTGGCGTGTGCGCGGCGGCCTGCGACCGCAAGCCCGTGAACTGCGCCGGGCACGACTGTTGCCTCGGCTGCACCATGCACAGCTACAGATCAGCTTTTTCCGCCCCGTCAAGTTCCGCCGCGGGCTACGACACACTGGTGGTGGGGGCTGGTTTCGCAGGCAGCGTCCTCGCTGAACGGCTGGCCAGCCAGGCCGGCCAGCGTGTGCTGGTCGTGGACAAGCGGCCCCATATCGGCGGCAATGCCTACGACCGCTTCGACGACGCGGGAGTGCTGATTCACCCCTACGGCCCGCACATCTTCCACACCAACTCGGCCGATGTCTTTGCCTACCTCTCGCAGTTCACGCGCTGGCGGCCGTACCAGCACCGGGTGCTGGCCAGTGTGGATGGGCAATTGCTGCCGATGCCGATCAACCTCGATACCGTCAACCAGCTGTACGGGCTGCAACTCAACGCTTTCGAGCTCGACGACTTCTTTGCCCGCCACGCGGAAAAGATCGACCGCGTGAAGACATCTGAAGACGTGGTGGTCGCGCGCGTGGGCCGCGACCTGTACGAGAAATTCTTTCGCGGCTATACGCGCAAGCAGTGGGGGCTGGACCCCAGCGAACTCGACGCCAGCGTCACAGCGCGTGTCCCCACGCGCACCACGCGCGACGGCCGCTACTTCACAGACACCTACCAGGCCATGCCGCTCAACGGCTACACCCGCATGTTTGAGGCCATGCTGGCCCACCCCAACATCCACCTGATGCTGAACACCGACTACCGCGACGTGGTGCAGCTGCTGCCCTGGAAGCGCCTGGTCTACACCGGGCCGATCGACAGCTTCTTCGACCGCCGCCACGGCAAGTTGCCGTATCGCAGCCTGAACTTCGAGCACGTCACGCTGCAGCCGCCTGCGGGCCAGGCCTTCGTGCAGGCTGTGGGCACGGTGAACCATCCCAATGACCACCTGTACACCCGTGTCAGCGAGTTCAAGCACATCACCGGGCAGAACCACGCTGCGACGTCGTTGGTGTACGAATATCCCACGGCGCAGGGCGACCCGTACTACCCCGTGCCGCGTGCCGAGAACACCGCACTCTTCAGGCGTTATGAGCTCGAAGCAGAGCAGTTGAGCGACGTCACCTTCGTCGGCCGCCTGGCCAGCTACAAGTACTACAACATGGACCAGGTGGTGGCGCAGGCCTTGGCTACCTTCAAACGCTTGGCATTGAATAGCTGATCCCAGCCGTGCCGCGCCAGCCAACCGCTAACGCGGCGGGCTCATCTCAGCCAACATCTCCAGCAAAGACTGCGGCGAAGCCGGCTTACCGAGGTGGTGTTGAAAGCCTGCGGCCAGCGCGCGGTCGCGGTCTTCGGGCTGCGAATACGCGGTGAGGGCCATCGCTGGCGTGCTGCCGCCTTCAGCGGCGGGCAGCGCGCGCAGTCTACGCATGAACTCATAGCCATCGACACCGGCCATGCCGATATCGCTGACGATGACGTCCGGCACGTTGTCTGAGATGGAGCGCAGCGCCATCTCTGCGCTGCTGGCCAGCTGCACCTGGGCGCCCGCATCTTCGAGCAGTTGCGACGTCACTTCGCGCATGTCGGCTTCATCGTCGACCAGCAGCACGCGCACACCATCCAGGCGCGGCATGGCCTCGGCTGCGGCAGGCGGCTCAGCAGCTGAACCGTGGGCGCGGTCAGCGTCATCGCCAGCGTCAGTCGTTGTGTCGGTCTTGGCCAGCACCGGCAGCGTCACCGTGAAAGTGGCGCCCTGCCCTTGGCCATCGCTGGTCGCCTGAACGCTGCCGTGGTGCAGTTCAACCAGCTGACGAACGATGGACAAACCCAGACCCAGCCCGCCGTGCCGGCGCGTGCGCGAGCCGTCTTGCTGCAGGAAGCGGTCGAACAGATGAGGCAGGAATTCAGGAGCGATGCCTTGCCCGTTGTCGGTTACCGAAATTTGAGCCTGGCCATCGTGCTGCGAAAGACTGGTGGAGACCTCGCCACCGGCCTGCGTGAACTTGATGGCATTGCCCACCAGGTTGCTGACCACCTGCTGCAAGCGCGCCGAGTCGCCCCGCACCACGCCAGCGCTGTGGCTGAACACGGTGCGCATGCCGATGCCCTTGGCCAACGCAGCCGGCAGGCAGGAATCGATGGCCGCAGCGATGACGCCGCTGAGTTCGACACGCTGCAGGTCCAGCCGCAACTGCCCGGCCTCGATGCGGCTCATGTCCAGCAGGTCTTCGATCAACTTGCCCTGAATGCGGGCGTTGCGAGAAATGGCCGCCAGGCCGTGCTGAACAGTCTGCGCGTCGGCCAGTCCGCGTTCTAGCACATGCGCCCAGCCCAGAATGGCTGAAAGCGGCGTGCGCAGTTCGTGCGAGATAGTGGCCAAGAACTCGTCCTTGGCCTGGCTCGAGCGCTCGGCTTCAAAACGCGCGGCCTGCGCTTCTGCGAGCATGGTTTCGCGGTCGCGTTCGGTCTGGCGGCGCTGGCTGATGTCTTGCGTCAACTTCAAGAAACCCAGCAGTTCGCCGCGAGGGCCGCGCAGCGCCGTCAACACGACGGCTGCGTCGAAGCAGCTGCCGTCCTTGCGCATGCGCTGGCCTTCGCCTTTGAACTCTCCGTGGCGGGCGGCCAGCGCCATTTCTTCGCTGGGCTGGCCGGCCGCGCGGTCTTCAGGCGTGAAGAGACACGCGAAATGCGTGCCGATGGCTTCGTCGGCGCTGTACCCCTTCATCGCTTCAGCACCCGCATGCCAGGACGAAATGCGGCCGGCGGTGTCCAGCGTGAAGATGGCGTAGTCGCGAACGCTTTCCGTCAAAGCGCGCAGTTCGGCGTCCCGCGCCTGCAGCAAGTCTTGCACGACGCTCAGCGCCTGCCCCTTCTGCCGCAGCTGCTGCCGTTCGTCGATGTCGCTGAGCACCACCACCCCGCCGTCGTGGCGCCCGCCCACCACGATCGGCGCAGCCGAGCAGCGCAAGAGCAGGTCCGCCCCGGTATCGGGCTGCGTCAACCACAGGTTCTGCACATCGCGGTGCCCTTGCGCAAGCTGGCGCAACGGCATCTGGTCGGCCGGCAACGGGGGGCCTTCGCGCTGGCGCCGCAGGCGGACATGCTGTGCCCAGTGCCCCGGCCGGGTCTGCAGCTCTTCCAGCGCGTCTGCCCCCAACAGGCGCAACGCGGCCGCATTGCAGAGCCGCAGGCCGTGCGGTTCGCAGATCAACACCCCGTCGTCGACAGCTTCGATGGTGGCTGTGAGGGCGCTTTCCAGATGCTCAGCCCAGGCCTTCAGCTGCGCATTCATGAGCAAGGCATGCGACATCTCGGCATGCTGGCGCTGCTGTTCGGTGCCGTCGTACAGCGCCTTGAGGTAGCCCACCAGCGTGCCCTGCCGGGTCTTCAGACGAGTGAGCACACCGTGTGCGTAAAAGCGTTCGCCAGACTTGCGCAGCATCCAGCGCGAGTCGTCTGCACGCCCTGTGGCGGCAGCGCGGCGCAATTCGAGCTGGGGCACGCCAGCGCTGATGTCGTCGAACGTGAACGGCAGGTGCAGCGGCTGACCGATCCAATCGGCCCGCTCCCAGCCCAGAATCCTAGCGACCCCTTCGTTCCAGCTTGCGATGCGGCCACAGCGATCCACCAGAAACACCGCGGCATCGCGCAAGGATTCCAGCGCTTCAGCCGCATCCACGGCGATGGTTTCGGGAACGCCCGGTTCGGTGGCGAAGGTCTGCATGAGCAGAAACCAGCAAATGGTGTGCCTTGTGGCTGTACCCAAACGGCCGGCAGTCGGAAACTCTGGTTGACCGTCTTGCTGGCACGCCGATTGCCGTGAACAGCCCGTGTGCCTCCTTCAGACCCCCATGGAAGATTTGACAGCAATTCATGCCGCACCGGTGGTTCTGTATGTCGAGGACCACCCGGTCAACGCGATGTTGATGGCGGCGCTGTTCGAGATGCGGCCCGGCCTGCGCCTGGTCGTTGCTTCCAGCATGGCCGATGCCTTGGCGCAGGCCCCGCAACTCGACCCCGTGCTGCTGCTGCTGGACATCCACCTTCGCGACGGCAATGGCCGCGATCTGTTGCAGCGTTTGCGTGAAATTCCAGGCTGTTCGATGGCGCCCGCGGTCGCGGTGACCGCGGCTCCTGATTTCGGGCTGGAAGACTCGGGTTTTGCCGAGTTGTGGACGAAACCGTTGAACCTGCCGAATGTGCTTCAGCGGGTGGACGCCCTGACAGCGTCGATTCCCGTGCCGGAAGGCATGCCAGCGCATGCCATGCAAGGCAGGCCCCAAGCGCATGCTGGTGCGGCCTGGAGCTGAGCGCGCGGCCTGCTGAGCAGTCAGCAGGCCGCAGCGCAGTTCACAGAGCCGTTCACAGAGCCGTTCACCGAGCCGCTCAGCGAGCTTCTAGAAGATCAATTCAAATCGCGGCTCAGAGGCGTTCGAACACCGCGGCGATACCTTGACCACCGCCGATGCACATGGTGACGAGTGCGTAGCGGCCGCCCGTGCGGTGCAGTTCGTAGACCGCCTTCGTAGCCAGGAAAGCACCGCTGCAGCCGATGGGGTGGCCTAAAGCGATGGCGCCGCCGTTCGGGTTGACCTTGGCCATGTCGAATTCCAGCCCACGCGCCACCGCAATGGCTTGCGCGGCGAAGGCCTCGTTGCTTTCAATCACATCCATCTGCTGCAGCGTGAGGCCGGCCTTCTTCAGCGCCAGCTTGGTGGCCGGAATGGGCCCTTCGCCCATGATCTCGTTCGGCACCCCGGCTACCGCATAGCCCGCCAAGCGCGCCATCGGCTTGTGGCCGTGCGCGGCGGCCACGGCCGCATCGGCCAGCACGAAGAAGGCCGCGCCGTCGTTGATGCCGCTGGCATTGCCGGCCGTCACCGTGCCGTCCTTCTTGAAGGCAGGCTTCATCTTCGCCAACGTTTCCATCGTGGTGGTGGCGCGCACGTGCTCGTCGGTGTCGAAGACCACCTCGCCCTTCTTGGTTTGCTTCACGATGGGCACGATCTGGCTCTTGAAGCGCCCCTCGGCAATGGCCGCCGCGGCCTTGCGGTGGCTTTCCACGGCCAGCGCGTCCTGCTCTTCACGCGTGATGCCCCACTTTGCCGCCAGGTTCTCGGCGGTGATGCCCATGTGGCCGACGCCGAAGGGGTCGGTCAGCGTGGCCACCATCATGTCGATGAGCTTGGTGTCGCCCATGCGCGCGCCAGTGCGCATGGCCGGGCTCAAGTAGCCACCGCGGCTCATCACTTCCACGCCGCCGCCGATGCCGTAGTCGCAGTCGCCGAGCAGGATGTTCTGCGCCGTCGTCACGATGCCCTGCAACCCGCTGCTGCACAGCCGATTGACCGACATCGCCACGCTTTCCATCGGCAGCCCGGCCTGGATGCTGGCCACTCGCGCCACGTAGGGAAAGCGGCTTTCCGTGGGAATGGTGTTGCCCACCGTCACGTAGTTGATGGCCTTGGGGTCGACGCCGGAGCGGGCCACGGCCTCCTTCATTACCGTGCCGGCCAGTTCGGCGGGTTCGATGTCGGCCAGGCTGCCGCTGAAAGTGCCAATGGCTGAACGGACAGCAGAAAGAACGACGACGTCGCGGGTGCTCATGATGGGAACTCCGGTTGAGGTAGTGGTTGAAGCCGAGGGTGGCAGGGCTACGAGTATGGCGCTGCCAGCACCGCGTGGCGCCCTTGGGCAGCATGCAGGCATTTCACGCCAGACCGCCGACCGGCCGGCAGCAGCTGAAACGCCCGCTGACCTGCTGGCGTGCATGGGCGGCCATGCCGCTGCACCGCCAGCTGCTGTTCGACGAGGTCGGCGCCTGGAAGCTGGCCTGGTGCTGGTGGTGGGCGACGACCACGTGCGCGCCGTCACGCACTGCGAGAGTGCAGCGGCAACACGCCGCCGCCGTGGCGCCTTTCGGCCGGCTGCTGGTGCCGGACTGAGACCTCGCCTCGGTTTTCAGTCCGCCAGCTTGTCAGCGATTCGGCGCCGCCATCAGCATCTGTGCCACCACAGACACGGCCAGCACTTCGGGCTCTTTGCCATGCAGCCCCGGCAGCCCGATAGGGCAGGCCATGCGCGCCAGCTGCTCGGCGCTGAAACCACGCTCGAGCAGGCGGTGTTCGAAACGCGCACGTTTGGTCTTCGAGCCGATGAGGCCGAACCAGCCGAAATCACCGCGCTTCAGAATCGCCTCGGTGAGCGCCAGGTCCAGCGCATGGCTGTGCGTCAACACGAGAAAGAAGGCGCCAACGGGCGCCGCGGCCACCTCGGCTTGCACCGGTTCAACGCAAAGTCTTTCGATGTGCGGCGGCAGCTCACCGGGCGGGAACTCGCTCTCGCGTTCATCCACCCATTGCACGCGGCAAGGCAGGCCGGCCAGCAGCTGAACGACAGCGCGGCCGACATGCCCGGCGCCGTAAAGCTGCAGCCAGAAGCGTGGCGGCTCTTCGCGCCATTCAGCCGGGCTGTCCTGCGCCAGCGGCGTGAAGTGCAGCATGAGTGCACCGCCGCAGCACTGGCCCAGGCTCGGGCCGAGCGCGATGCGTTGCTCGCAGCCTGGCCCGCGTTCATCGCCGCTGGCCAGCAGCACACGCGCATCGCCGATGGCCTGCAACTCGAGGTGCCCGCCGCCAATGGTGCCCAGCACCTCGTCGGCCGCCACCAGCATGCGCGTGCCGCGTTCGCGGGGCACGCTGCCTTGTGTGGCGCCGACCGCCACCACCACGGCCCGGCGGCCCGCGGCCTGCCAGCGCAGCGCAGCGACGCGTATCGCTTGCATCAAGCAGCAGCGGCGGCTTGCACGGCCGTGATGGCGCGCAACAGCGCCTCGCTGGTGGCCGGCGCCATCAGCGGCGGGTCTGTCCGATGCCCGCCCGCCGACGAGACCGCATCACGCAGCGCAAAAAACACGCTGAAGGCCAGCAGCAGCGGCGGTTCACCCACCGCCTTGCTGCGATGGATGCTGTCGTGGCGGTTCTCCTGATCGAAAAGCTTGACGCGGAAGTCTGCCGGGCAGTCGTTGGCGGTGGGTATCTTGTAGGTGCTGGGCGCATGCGTCATCAGGAAGCCCGCTCGCACCGAGCCATCGGCCGGGTGCCACACCAGTTCTTCCATCGTCAGCCAGCCCATGCCTTGAATGAAGGCGCCTTCGATCTGGCCGATGTCGACGGCAGGGTTCAGGCTGCGGCCGGCGTCGTGAAGCACGTCGGCGCGCAGCAGCTTCCATTCGCCCGTCAGCGTGTCGAGCAGCACTTCGCTGCAGGCCGCGCCATAGGCGAAATAGAAGAAGGGCCGGCCCTGCATCGCGGCCTTGTTCCAGTGCAGCCCGGGCGTGGCGTAGAAGCCGTCGCTCCACAACTGCACGCGGGCCAGGTAGGCCAGCCGCACCACTTCGGCGAAGGCCGCGTCTTGCGTGCCGGCGGCGGTGTGCACCCGCACGCGGCCGTGCGCGAACAACACATCGGCCTCGGCACAGCCCCACTGGCCAGCGATGAAGTGGGCCAGGCGCGCACGAATCTGCGCGGCGGCGTCTTGCGCGGCCTTGCCGTTCAGGTCGCTGCCGGTGCTGGCCGCGGTGGCCGAGGTGTTGGCCACCTTCTGCGTGTCGGTGGCGCTGCAGCGCACCGCCGCCAGCGGCAGGCCCAGTTCATGCGCCACCACCATCGCCACCTTGGTGTTCAGGCCCTGGCCCATTTCGGTGCCGCCGTGGTTCACGAGCACGCTGCCGTCGGTGTAGACGTGCACCAAAGCGCCGGCCTGGTTCAGGTGCGTGACGTTGAAGCTGATGCCGAACTTCAACGGCGTCAGCGCCAAGCCTTTCTTTAGCACCGGGCTCGCTGCGTTGAAGGCATTGATGGCGGCGCGGCGCGCGCGGTAACTGCTGCTGGCCTCGAGTTCGGCCACCAGCGGGTGCAGGATGTTGTCGTCCACCGTCTGCCCGTAGGGGGTGACGTTGTTGGATGCCGTGCCATAGAAATTGGCACGCCGCACATCCAGCGCATCGCGGCCCAGGCGGCGCGCCACGCTGTCCAGCAGGTACTCGATGGCGAAGGCGCCCTGCGGCCCGCCGAAGCCGCGAAATGCGGTGTTGCTCTGCGTGTTCGTCTTGCCGCTGTAGCCGTGCACGGCCACGTTCGGCAGCCAGTAGGCGTTGTCGAAGTGGCACAGCGCGCGCGTCATCACCGGGCCCGACAGGTCAGCGCAGTAGCCGGCGCGCGAGACCAGCGTGGCCTCGGCGGCCAGCAGGCGGCCTTCGTCGTCGTGGCCCACCTCGGCCTCGATGTGGAAACAGTGGCGCCGCCCGGTGATCATGAAGTCGTCGTCGCGGTCGACGCGCAGCTTGACGGGCCGGCCCAACCGCGCAGCAGCCACCGCGGCCACGCAGGCGAACACCGCGCTCTGCGATTCCTTGCCGCCGAAGCCGCCACCCATGCGCCGGCATTCCACCTGCACGGCATGCAGAGGCCGGTTCAGCACATGTGCCACGTGGTGCTGCATCTCGCTAGGGTGCTGGGTGCTGCAGAAGACCTTCATGCCGCCGTTTTCGACAGGCACCGCAACGCTGATCTGCCCTTCCAGATAGAACTGCTCCTGCCCGCCCAGATCGAACTGCAGCGCCAGGCGCTGCGGCGCAGCGGCCATCGCCGCAGCCACGTTACCGCGCTGCAGATGCATGGGCGGCACGACGTACTGCTGCGACGCGTGCGCGGCCTGCGGCGTCAGGACGGGCGGCAGCGGCCGGGCGCGCACCACCTCGCGCGCCAGGGCGGCGGCGCGGCGCGCAGCGTCACGGGTGCGCGCAATCACTACAAACACCGGTTGGCCGAGGTAATGCAGCGTGTCGCCGGCCTCGCCCGCCAGGATGGGCTCATCAGGCAGCAGCGCGCCGCACTGGTTGGCGCCGGGCAAGTCGCGTGCGCTGAACACGTCCACCACGCCGGGCTGCTGGCGAATGCGTTCGAGGTCCAGGTTCTCGATCACGCCGTGCGCCAGTGGCGACAGGCCCAGCACCGCGTGCAGCGTGCCGGCCAGTTCCGGCAGGTCGTCGGTGTAAGGCGCGGCACCGGCCACATGAAGATGCGCTGATTCGTGCGGGCGGCTCAGCCCCACCTGCGTGAAGGGCAGTTCCGTGGCGGGCAGATCGAAGGGCTTGTTCACACCGGCTCCCCACGCGCCCAGACGTTCAGCGCGGCCTCGGGCAGGGGTGAATCGGGCCGCGTTTCCAGCCAGCAGCGCCTGAGAAGGTTCTGCGCCACCTGCAGCCGGTAGGCGGCGCTGGCGCGCATGTCTGAGAGTGGCGTGTAGTCCAGCGCCATTGCCGCCATCGCGGCCTGCAGCGTGGCCTCGTTCCAGGCCCGGCCTTGCAGCGCGGCTTCGGTCTTCGCGGCGCGGCACACGGTAGCGGCCATGCCGCCGAAGGTGATGCGGGCGCTGGCCACCATGCCGTTCTCTATTTGCAGCGAAAAGGCGGCGCACACGGCAGAGATGTCGCTGTCAAACCGTTTGCTGATCTTGTAGGCGCGCACTACCTGGCCCGGCACGGCGCGCGGCACCACCAGAGCCTGAACGAACTCGCCGGGCTGAAGGCGGTTCTTCATGTAGCCGACGTAGAAGTCTTCCAGCGGCATCTGCCGCACCCGTTCGCCCTGGCGCAGCACGATGCTCGCGCCCAATGCGATGAGCACCGGCGCCGAATCGCCGATGGGCGAGCCGTTGGCCACGTTGCCGCCCATGGTGCCGGCGCGGCGCACCGGCAGCCCGGCGAAGCGCAGCCACAGGTCGCGCAGCGCGGGCCATTCGGTCGCCAGCGCTGTCCAGGCGCTTTCCAGCGAGGCCGCCGCGCCGATGTGGATGTGCGCAGCAGAAGTCTCGATGCGCTGCAACTCGGCCACACCGCCGATGTAGAGCAGTTCACCCACGTCGCGCAGCTGTTTCGTCACCCACAGGCCGATGTCGGTGCTGCCGGCCAGCACGCGTGCCTCGGGCTTCGCTTCGCGCAGCGCAGCAAATTCAGCCAGCGTGCGCGGCGCGTGAAAACGGCCCTGGTAGTTCAGCGGCGGCTCGTCGGCCAGGGCCTTCAGCGCCGCCAGCACCGGCGTGCGTGCCAGGCGCACGGGCGCGGCCTGGAACATCGCCTGGCCGGCATCGAGAATGGGCCGGTAGCCCGTGCAGCGGCACAGGTTGCCCGAGAGTTCATCGGCCAGCTGCTGCCGCGTGGGCACCGCGCCTGCCTGGTGATGGCCCTCGTAGCTGGCCCACAAGCTCATCACGAAACCGGGTGTGCAGAAGCCGCACTGCGAACCGTGCTGGTCGACCAGACATTGCTGCACCGGGTGCAGCGCTTGCGGCGCGGCCATCGGCGCGAGGTCTTCCACCGTAAACAGCGCCTTGCCGTCCAGCGTGGGCAAGAACTGGATGCAGGCGTTCACTGGGCGCAACTGCAACTGCCCGAGTGCATCGCGCTCACCCAGCACCACGGTGCAGGCGCCGCAGTCACCCTCGGCGCAGCCTTCCTTGGTGCCGGTGCAGTGCGCGTCTTCGCGCAGCCATTCCAGCA